>ERZ1034928.83-NODE-83-length-56524-cov-65.222210_pt1 | contig 56524 bp, 80 predicted proteins | sample MGYA00520627_ERZ1034928 | MGnify/ENA primary metagenome ERZ1034928 (study PRJEB33766, sample SAMN09781755) | gut metagenome | biome: gut microbiome | host: Homo sapiens | place: Madagascar | study: EMG produced TPA metagenomics assembly of the PRJNA485056 data set...
CCTCGGAACCCTTGAGCAGGTCGGCAAGCACATCGGTAAGTTCTTCTTCTATCGTCAACGGTTGGTGCATCTCACCATCGCCATACCGCAGCCACATTTCGTTGACACCATACAGGCGGCAAATACTTGCGATAATCGCGTCACCGGGCGTAGACTTACCGCTCTCGTATCCGGCAACAGTCGGCTGCTTCACGTGTATCTGCTCGGCGAAGCGCAATTGAGACAGCTTCTCGTATTCACGAACCGCCTTGATTCTATCTTTAAATTCAGTCAAACATATCCATTCCTCTACTCAATATTTCGCCATCATTATACCACGCAACTCGATAAAAGTCAATAGGTACTCTATATAAAAACTTTCAAAAAAATATAGAAAATCTATTGACAACCATAGAGATACGATGTATAATATAGACATGCGATATATCGCGATAGAGATACGATATAGAATCGCGATGGATACAAAATTCCGATTCTTCTCCCATCCGGCAGGAGGCGGGTGTTCGTGGGCAACAGCCTATGCGTTACACCTTCCTCGCGGCTTGGCTCGGCGTGATCCGTAACCGGACTTCCGCCGAATTAACCCGCAGTTGCAGACGGGATCACTCCCGAAAGCGGCAGTATCCTACCGATGGCAGTAAAGTCAGTTTCTGTTTTTTTGGTCAGTGCGTTAGCGCTCGGTTGTTCCACAGAGGCAATCTCCTTTCGAATTCCAATAAAACTTGATAAGTCGTGTACCTTCATAGTTTCATTAGTCATCGATAAGCCTCCTTTATAATCGTAATCGTCAAGGATTGATTTTACTGCTTCACTCATGTGTTATCGTGTGGCTTTTTATCCACACATCTATACGTTACCGTATAGTTCAGCATATGTCTTCATCCTGCCGGATGGGAGAATAATCGGACACACCATTATAACACCCCAAAGGAGCAAAATCAATGCAAAACAGTAAAAAAGCGCAGAAAGCAAAGGAAATCGCCGAAACCGTCTATCCGTCGATGGAGGGCGAACCGAACGAACGGTTAGCCGCCTACGTCAACGGCTTCATGGACGGCGCGAGAAGCATGGCAGACAAATTCAGAAAGGAGCAGGAAAATGGAAACGAACGTGACGTTCACAAGGACACTGACGCTGACGCCTGAGGAAGAGATGCTTCTTCTCTCTGCGGTGGCGGAAAACCGCGAACACTATGCTGTCCTCGCCAGACGGTTCGAATCGTACGGCAAGGACGCGAAAGACGCGCGGAAGGCACAGCTGGCATACGACAGCCTGTATGGCAAAATTGTTAAAGCAACAAAGGTAGGTGTGATATGTTGACAATCAAGCGTAATCACGACGGCGATCCGGTGTGTGCCGACTGCGGCCACTACTTCGGGATCGGCGTAAAAGCGATGGAAGTGGACGGCGAACTCGTTTGCTGGGACTGCCTGAAGAAGTGGGCGGAAGATGATTTCTCATCGTTCATGGACTATTTCGCCTCCGACGAGCACGAAATCCTCTACGAACACGACATTGAGAAGCTGGCGGAAGAGGACGAGCAGGAGAAACGGGAATCCGTTGAAGCCTGGATGCGGGAAGTCATGAGAATGAGGGAGGATATGTGATGAACTATACCGACTTCATCAACCGACAGATCGACCGCCGGACAACAGTCCTGACCACCATCGGTTCCCTGTCGTGCCTGGGAGCGATTTACACCGCTTGTGCGGTCCGTTATCCGGCAAGCGATTCTCCCATTGCCTGGATCGCTTCATCCGTCCTGTGGGCAATCACAGCGGTCTGCGGCATATCCTGCATCCGTCTGCACAGCAGGAAAGCCAAAAAGAATAGCCGGGACAAAAAATGTCTCGGCTACATCCGGCTCGATCCGGACGGGGGATTCTATTATGACGATTGATAACAAAAAGAAAACCGACCGCAACGGGGATTGCGAATCGGTTCATGCAGCCGGGCTGGGCTGTATCCATGTGAGTTCATTATACCACATAGACGATGATTTGTCAAGCACTTTGTCGCCAATGACAGGCGTGGCACTGGACGGCTCATTAACCCTGATGGGATTGGATATATCCCACCTGCCGCTGTTGGCACGGAAAGCAATTGCGAAGCTATTCTTATACGAACACCAAATGTAAAGAAGATAGAGATATGGAAAACATGGAAATCTACACCAGAGTAATGGAAACGCCGAAAACCGCACTGAAACCCATCTCGGCAGGACGGCTGAAAGGCATGAGCGACATCAACCCAATGTATCGCATCCAGAAGCTGACAGAGACGTTCGGACCCTGCGGGTTCGGCTGGAAATACACCATCACCAACAAGGAAATCATGGACGGCGCGAACGGCGAAAAGATCGCCATCGTGGACATTGACCTCTACGTGAAGTGGAACGGTGAATGGTCTGAAGCGATCCCCGGAACAGGCGGATCGTCCTTCATTGCAAACGAGAGAAACGGCGCATACACATCGGATGAGTGTTACAAGATGGCTCTTACAGACGCGCTCAGCGTGGCGTGTAAGGCACTCGGTGTCGGAGCGGACGTGTATTGGTCTGCCGGACACACCAAATACGACGAGCCACGCCAGACCGCACAGAACGCCCCCAGACAGCCGCAAGCGCAGAACAGACCAAACACACCTGCACAGCCACAGAACCTCGCACAGAGCGCACAGCAGCTTCTCAGTCCGCGCCAGAGATTGAACCAACTTCTTCAGGCGCGAAACATCGACGTACAACAGTACATGGCGGCGAACAACCTCAGCAAAGAGACGCCGGATGCAGAGGTGATCCGCATGATCGGCGAGCTCGAACAGCTTCCCCCGGCACCCAATCACGTAGCATAATTGCAGAGTGGCTGACCGTCGTGAGACGGGCAGTGAATGCGGTATCCGCCAGGATAGCGGTCACAACCCCGCAAAACAAACGAAGGAGAAATATACCATGGAAGAAGCAAGAACCATGCTCGAAGAAGAGCAGGAGCAGGAACAGCGCGATACGTTCGCCATCACGGACGATAAAAGCGCGGAATGGGCAATAAGGAAGATCAAGGAAGCGGAGCGCGAACAGAACCGTCTGCTTGCGCTCATCGACGAAGAACGCGCCGACCTGGACATCCGCGAAAAGCAGATCGCAGACCAGTACGACAACCGCACAAGCCACCTCAAGGAACTTCTGCAAAGCTACGTCTGCCATGTATACGAGAACGGAGACGCGAGCGAAACAAAGACGCAGATCGCATACCCGCTTCTCTCCGGAAAACTCATCCTGAAGAAGCCGACAACCAAGCTTCAGCAGGACGATAAAGTCCTGACAGAATGGTGCCGTTCACACCTACCGGAACGCGTCAAAACTACCTACAAGGCGGACTGGGCGGAGATCAAGAAGAACGTCAAGGTAGTGGACGGGATCGCCGTCTATGAGCCGACCGGGGAAGTAATGAGTGGTGTGACGGAGCAACCCGTCGCGCCGGAACTGAAGATCGTATGGTAGACACAACAGCCAGACTGCGTGACATGACGCAGGACTTCAAAACCAAGCGGTTCGTGCTGACCATGGAGATCGAGAACCCGCAAACGGCGATGAACGTATGGGAAGAATTGCACGGGGACGAAAAAATCTCCGTGCGCTTCTCCAAGCACCGCCAGAAACGCTCATTGGACAGCAACGCATACGCCTGGGTCCTCATGGACAGACTTTCGGAAAAACTCGGAATCCCCAAAGAGCAGATATACCGACAGTACATCAAGGAAATAGGAGGCGTATCCGAAACCATATGCATCAAGGCAGACGGCGTAAACAAGCTGTGTGAAGCATGGCACAAGAACGGTCTGGGGTGGCTTACAGCGACATTCCCCTCAGACACGCAAGGCTACACCGACGTGATTCTCTATTACGGCTCATCGACTTACGACACACGCCAGATGTCACGCCTGATAGACATGATCGTTCACGACTGCAAGGAGCAGGGCATCGAGACAGCCAACCCGGAAGAACTCAGAGCCTTGCTCGAATCATGGGACAGAAAAGCGAAAGGAGGGTAATATGGCAAGCATCAGCGACAAGTGGAAGCATGAACTCAATTCGCTGTCACAGAAGGACTATATTGCCCTCACGAAGGCAATCCTGTTCGACCTTCCAGAGCCTAAAATAGCCGCCGTAAACCAGTACATAGCCGACAGAATTTTTTCCAGTTTAAGGGAAAGAGATAGGGCAAAAACTGGAATGCAGAAGTCCCGAAAAAACCGTAACAATTCCGTAACGTTACAAGAATGTTACAGTAACAACGCTGTAACGTTACAGGAATGTTACGGTAACAATTCCGTAACGTTACGGCAAGAAGAGAAAAAAGAGGTGTCCCCCCTTTCTCCCCCCCTCTCTTCTCCCCCACACCCCCTTATCTCTCCCCCCTATAATCCCCCCTCACCAGAAAAAAGAGAAGAATCTGTGTCGGACGCGGGCGCGCGCGCGATTGGGGGGGCAGGAGAGCAGACCGTATCGCTCGAAAGCCGGTTTGATGCACTTTGGAAACTGTACCCGAAGAAAGCCGGAAAGGTCAATGCCTTTAACGACTACAAGAGAGCGGTCAAGGACGGAGTGACGGACGAAGAAATAGCCGACGGCATAGCGCGGTATGTGGATTATATCAACGCAAGAAACACCGATCCGCAGTATATCCTGCAAGGGAGTACGTTCTTCCATCAGCGCAGATGGACGGACGAATACGTGGTTCCAGTGCGTCAGCAAAACGCAGAGCAAAGCGGAGACGTGTTCCTCGACTACCTCAACGAACAGCTTGCAGAGGAACAGCGGAAGGAGTGTTGGCAGTGACGAGAGCAGAGGTGATAGCAAGTCTTAAGATTCTCAAGGTCGCATATCCGGCGTTCTATTCGCGAATGAGCAGGAGCAGCGCGGAGGACACAATCGCCGTGTGGTGTGAGATGTTCCGCGACGAAGACGTAAACGTCATGAAACTCGCGCTGTACAAGGTCATTGAGGACCACACCAACTTCCCGCCGACGATAGCGGACATTAAGGCGCAGATCAAGGAAATGCGTCTCGCGGCAACAGGAAGCAAGACGGACGAAGAATTGTGGCAAGCGTTGAAAGTCGCTGTTTCTGATGGCTATTATGGCTACAAGGAGCAATACGCGAAACTGCCGGAAGAAGTGCAGCGGTATCTCGGTGAACCGGTCACACTGCGTGAATTGTCGCAGATGGACACAAGCACCTTCAACACAGTGACACACGGGCAATTCTTGAAGCAGATAGGCATAATCCGCGAACGGGTGAGGTTCGACCTGGAAACACCGGACGAAATCAAGAACCTTCTCGCAAACACAGCAAAAAAATTGCCGCAGCAGGCTCAACTCACAGAGGACGGATTTAACGCAAGTCGGAATGCGGTCCTAGACCAATTGGAATCTCAAAAAGAAAGGGGTTAACCACAGCGTCATGTCGAGTAAACGAGCATATAAGCGCATGATACCTCCACGAAAATTACACGGCGGCATATACGACGTTCCCGGATACCCGTGTAAGAACTGCTGCCACATGGAGAAGTGCCGCGATATATCCTGCGACGAATTTCAAAGGTTCTATCGCGGTTTCATGAGGCGTATACGTGACAACATGGGCGTAGCACAGTCGGAACCGTCCGATAAGGACAAGCTGGCGGCAGTGATGGAGGAAGAACCATGAGCCAAGTAGCAAAATCAGTCTTCGTGTTTTTCGCAAGGGCTGCGGTGATCGCATTGATAGGGTTCCTGCTCTATCAGCGCGGATATAACGAAGCTGTCGAGAGCGCACGACTTGTCTACTTAGACGATACCTCATACACGATCGCCTACAACGGCGAAATTCACCAGTACGACTACGAATGAGGTGCGACCATGATAATGCCACAGCTACACAAGACATACCAACCGCGCGTGACACGGCCAGGGATTATCCAGACAGCAAAGCAATGCAAAGGACAGCACGAACCCAAGCACGAAGTCAAGAAATCCGAAGCGAGTGTGTGCCTGAACTGCACACGGAAGAAGTGTTGCGGAACACGCAAGTGTTTCGAACGAATGAAAGGGGAAACAGATGAATTTAGAGTTTGACCAAAAAAGCAAAATAGATTTTGTCGTTGAGATGAGTTATTACCACAACACCCGTCCTTCTTGCCACGGCTGTCCGTTTTTGGGCTTTAACTGTCACGGTATAATGGGCGAGAAGGTAGACCTGAACGATATGTTTCAACTGATGTTGAAGCACGCAAAAGAAAAGAAACCGGATGAGGAAAAAGAAGATACAGAGCAATCCTAAAACGAGACTGCAAGCCTTGTTGGAAGTCCTGCCCAACATCGAACGAGACGATGACGGGTATCCATGGTACTGCATCGAAATATACGACAAGACGCAGGAGCAAAACCATTATGACTGTTCGCAAGGCTGCGAAGAATGCAAAAAAAGATTCTGGGAAGCAAAGGAGAAATAAGCATGGAAGCAGTGGAATTCATAAAGCAGAAAACCAGAATGTGCGATTACTACTCCGGTAGCCCCTGCACGCACGATGACTCCGGCGAAATTTGCCCCGCAATAAGTATTGACTGCGGAATCACGACAGACAAGCTGGAACAGCTTGTTGCAATCGTCGAGCAGTGGGCAAAGGAACATCCGGAGGAAACGGCGGCTGCAACGAATCACAAGAACGACGAACCGTGTGTAAAAACGATCCAGGATAACCTTGAAGGTGCGATTTATCGTTCAATCGCTTCCAATAAAACCCGGATCGAGAAGCTTGAGTACGACGTTTCTGTGATCCGGCATAATTTGGCGGTATTAGATGATCGCATCTACGCGCTACGCGAAAAGGTTGATCACACACCGACGATTGAGCCAAGCCAAACGCCCGAGCCAAGCCAAACGCAAGAGACGAAACGGACAAACAAGGATGTGCTGCTCGCGGTGCTCCCGAACGTTGACACATCGGTTTGCCCGAAAGTGCTTGATATGAATTACAAATGCGATAAGCGAAAACTTTGCGCGGTGTGCAAACACGAGTTTTGGAACGAGGAGGTGGAGGGATAATGCCGAGATACGTGGATTTGAGCAAAATGCCGCAACTGGAGGCGTGGGGATGCTGCTGCGAGGGAGAAAACTATGCGTTTGTGCCGGTTGCGGACGTGATCCAAGCACTGCGGCAGGCGGAAGCGCAGACGGGTGAAGTCGAGCCGGTGGTGCATGGGCGTTGGGTATACAAGCGGCGTCGGTCGGGAGGGTTTCGCATCCGAACAGGGATGCTGAAGAACGGGGAGCGTGTAAAGGTGCTCATCGACGAACGCGAAGACACCATGGAGCCGTTTTGCAGCGTGTGCGGAGCGCACAACGACAGTACCAACGACCAAAATATGAGATACCGCCCGCACTGCGGGACGAAAATGGACAAGGAGAAAACCAATGAAAGACCCATCGAAAATCAAGGTTCTCGTAGCCTGTGAAGAATCGCAGCGCGTATGTATGGCGTTCCGGGAGCGCGGATTAGAAGCGTACTCGTGCGATATACAAGAGCCGAGCGGCGGGCACCCGGAATGGCACATTCTCGGCGATGCTATCGAAGCCGTTAATGGAGGGAGGGTGACTACAATGGACGGACAGACACATGATGTCGGCAAGTGGGACTTGCTAATAGCACACCCGCCTTGCACGTATTTGAGTAATGCGGGAGCACGACACTTATGGCAAGGGCACCAGCTACAAGCTGATCGGGTGATACAGGGAATCAAGGCGCGCGATTTCTTCATGGCGTTTTACAACGCTGATATTCCCAAAGTGGCGGTTGAAAATCCCGTTCCCAGCAAGGTATTTGCAATGCCAGCATATACGCAAATCGTTCAGCCGTGGCAATTTGGGCATCCATACACTAAAAGGACGTGCCTATGGCTTAAAGGGTTGCCTCCGCTGGTTCCGACGGGCATTGTAGAGCCAACAGCAACATGGTGCCCGAGCGGCAACTACAGCCGCAAACACGAGGAGAAATATAGGGGCGTGTTCGCGGCAGACAGAGCCAAGAACCGTGCCAAAACTTTCCCCGGCATAGCCAAAGCAATGGCGGAGCAGTGGGGAGACTATTTGCTAAGAGAGGATGAGGAGAAATAAATTGAAATCTATGAAACCTATAAACGCGCGGACATGATGGAGTATGACAAAACGAAAGCAAAATTAGAGTTCTTCAAAGACCGCCACCTCAACAACCGAAAGCGAATGTGTGATGCAAAATTCAATTGCAGAGGTTGCGAAATCTATAAGGCAGCAGTTGCAGACGGCTGTGACGATCCCATATTTTCCTGTGATGATTATTGCAAAACCCATTCCGAAAAAATCAATGCAATTGCAGAAAAATGGTGCAAAGAAAACGATCAATCACCCATGCTGGATGATGATTGCGTCGGAATTTTCGCGGTAATAACTGTGTTGGCCGCGATAAACGGCATGATTGATTTGCAAAAGTTGGAGGACAACAGTGTAAAAGCAGAGAAATCGGACGTTGATCGTTTACTTGAAAAGCATTACGCCCGGTATAAATCCCAGAAAGGAGAAATAAAAAATGGATAAATGCCCTATTTGTAATAATCCGATAAACATGTGTCAGTGCAAGTTTGGCGGTAGCGCACATCCCGATAGAGGGAACCGTATCGAGGTTGTTGTAGATCACTTGTTCCTATTTTCGCCGGAGCAAGTCAACCACATTATCGCATTACAAAAATGGTGGAACATATCATACGGAGACAGAGAACGAGAACAAATACACAAAGAGCTTGTTGCTGAATATCAACTTCATGAACGCCAGATGGAGGGCAAGAACAATGGCTGAAGTAACATGGATCAAGGGAACAATCGACCCGCCGCAGAGCGGGGAATACTACGTCACACTTGAAGCGAAGCAGGACATGGTCGATCCGGAGACAGGCACGGTGGACTACAAAACAGGCGATGTAATGATCTATACCGATTGTTATTACGCCGGGGCCCACTTCTGGGAGCAACTCGGCAAGGATAATCCGTACTGGGCAGTGGTGTGTTGGACGCACATTATCAAGCCGGATATTCCGGACGGTGTTCGAGAAAGACTTGTGGAGTACCTCGGAACCAAAGTGAAGTGGCAAAACGGACACTGGTGTGCGGAGGGAGGACGAGAATAATGCCGATGCGCGACTACGAAGATCTGAAAAACTTAAAAATCCCCGCGGAACAGGAGAGGATCATGGACATTATCTGCGACGCGTGGGAGGAATGCAGAGCAACCGATTGCCAAAGTGAATGCAAAGACAATCAGGTTTTGCCATGCGAGCGCACCCTGTTCGCCTGCACCGCGCTGAAATATTCGAGGAAAATCCACGAAGCGGGGTACGCCCCAGCCAAGTGGATCGATGTCAAAGACCGCCTGCCGGAGCTCGAAGAGACTGTTCTTGTCTTAGATAGACGCGGGAACAAGATGGTTCGAACCCTGCGTAAACTTTCATCGGAAAAAGAACCATCGTTCCGTCCGGATGGGCTTTTACCACAAAAACACATCACCCACTGGATGCCGATCCCAGATCCGCCGGAGGTGGAAAAACAGAAAGGAGAATGGGCTATGAAAATGAGTGATACCATCGACAAGATGCTGAGCAAGGATCCCAAAGACCGTATGTGGGCGGAGTATTGGCAGGCGAAAATCAGGTACAGGAAACTGAAGGCTTTCGCGAACAGGATTGAAGCGGCAAGATTGCAGGGAAAGCCGGAGCCGCAGCACTCATGCTCATACGACTTGTTGCGCAAGCAGCAGTCCATCATGGGTGAGTACCTGCACGTGCTTGAACTGCGATTGGCAATAGACGGGCTGAACATTGACATAGAGGAAGCAGAGAAAACGGAGGAGGAATAACCAATGGGCAAAGTTGTCAAAAAACTGTACCAGACGTGCGACTTCTGCAAGAAAGAGTACGAACTCACCGGAATAGATAGGAATGGACAGCCAGCCACGTTGAACACCATTGACCTACCGGGGTACTCTCGCGGTGACGGGAGTATGAATGTACCCACGGTTATAAGCGGAAGTATATGCGATTCCTGTATGGAAAGGTTGAGAAAGATTCTCAAACCGCATATCCGTTTGGAAATAATCGATTACGGTGGAGGAACCATTGAGTGGAAAGAGGAGAAATCGGTATGAACGCCTATCGCAACTACAAGAAGAATCAGGGACTTGCCAAGGCAAGAGAAATCCTTGACGATAACATGGACAGGTACATCGAACACATAGAGCTGCTGTTCCTGTACATCATGAATGCGGAATTCAAACACAAGCCGAAAGACCTGTACAAATTCGTGGAAGTGTTCCATGAGTATCTGTTCCACTTCCGCAAGCGGTTTGTGCTGGACGGAGACGATACACGGCTGTACGGCAAGGAAAAACGCATGGACGTGTTCGCACTGCGGGAAATCCTCAAGGAAATCGGATTCGACTATGATGAAGCCTGTGACAGAGCAAAGAAACTTATCGATGAGCATATGGAGGAAGAAAATCATGAACATCATGCTGAATGAGACGGCGTATATGCCGACCCGCGCACACGCTGTGGACGCAGGAATTGACCTGTACGCGCCGAAAGGAACGCACACTGTTATCTATTCGGGCGGCACAGAAACGTTCGATACAGGCGTTTCTGTGCAGATTCCGGAGGGATGGTGCGGTATCATCGTATCCAAAAGCGGATTAAATACGAAATACGGCATTGTATCCTGCGGATTGATCGACAGCGGATACACCGGCACAATTCGCGTCAAACTGTACAACCACGGAACGGAGCCATTTACAGTGGACGGCGGCATGAAGATCTCTCAGCTTGTGGTGGTTCCGTGTATGATCGACGAGCCTGTTTTGGCGGATTCCCTGCCCGATTCGGAGCGCGGAAACAACGGCTTCGGCTCAACAGGCGCGTGATATGGACCGTAAGAAATACCTTGATATGTGTAAGGAATGTTCAATGCTCCCGAAAGGGGCATTGGGCATCCCCACGCAGATACCGGAACACCTGAAGCTGTATGTCAACGGAAAACCGTTCTATCCGGTAGCGTACAAGCTGTATTGGGCAGACGGTCAGATTCAGCATAGAGCAGAACTCCATGACATGGGAGTGAACTGCATTCTCTCCGTAAATCTACTTCAATTGGAGGACAACAACAAATGACCAGAGCGGAAATCTTAGACACGGCCAAGAAAATCGTCACCACAGACCGGAATGCACAGTACGGTGAACCGGAGGACAATTTCGGCGTGATCGCGCAGTTCTGGAACAACTATCTCACAACCACACAGGGCGTATGCCTGTATCTTTCCGCACCGGACGTGGCGATCCTTATGGCTCTGTTCAAGATCGGCAGAATCGCGACAGCACGCGACATGAACGAGGATTCCTATATTGACGCGGCGGGCTATATCGCTTGTGCGGCTGAATGCGCCGTCAGAGAGGAAGAACGCCTTGCCAAGAGCGAAAAGGTGGTGGAAGCTATTCGCTCGAAATACGGTATCGACAATGGCACACTGTGAATTCATCATCCCGTATCCCTCCACAAAAGAGGGGAAATCCGCGTGGAACAAACGGTTCGGTCTGAACGCCTATTACGCCGGAAAGCACTGGACGAAACGACAAAAGGACGCGGAGTATTGGCACAAACTCGTCTGGGCAGAGATGGAACGGCAGAAGATCCGCAAATTCCCGTTCCAAAACCCGGTTCACATCTACATGTGGTTCAACGACCGTCTTGACGCCAGCAACCACGCAGCCATTTTGAAGCTTGTGGAAGACAGTTGCAAAGGCAGAATAATAAAAGACGATAACAGAAAATACGTACACGGAGTGCATATCCTATTTCACGATGAGGACTGCATCAGAATCCGTGTGCAAGAGGAGGAATAACATATGCCGCACGAGATAAAAGCGTTCCAATGCGATTATTGCCATAGAGCGTTCGCGCGTATGGTGGACGCTGTAAACCACGAAACCGCTTGTCGCTTCAATCCGGCAGGAAGATACTGCTGCACGTGTAAGCACCAAACGAAAAAAAGCTATGAAATAACCCAGATAGCTAAGTCGCCTTTCGCGCGAGAAGAAACTTTCACTTATACTCGTTCTTACTGTTCGCACTTTGAAATGGATATTCATGACAAGCCATATTACGAGAATTGCGACGAGGACGCACTAGGAGCACCGATTCCGGGAACATGTACATGGTGGGAGCCAAAGGAGAAATAAAATGAAAAAAGTATTTATCAGCCAGCCAATGAGCGGCCATTCAGCATCCGAAATCCTATTTGAAAGAGAAAGAGCTCTGAAAATGGCAGAGAAAATTCTGCATGAAAACCTGACGCTTATCGACACGTATTTCCCGGACGAATACGAAAAAGGAATCAACGTGCAGGACAAGGTTATCAGGGCGATCATAGACGCTGATGTTGTGGTGTTCGCGCGTCTCGCTGCATTCGCAAGTGGATGTCAGTTTGAACAAAGCGTCGCAGAACGGCTTGAAAAACCGACAATCCAACTTGGAAATAATGGAGTAACGATTTTGACAAACGTGTACACAGAGGAGGAATGAAATGTCACTCAATCTCAACAAAGTGATTCTCGCAGGAAGATTAACCAAGGATTCGGAACTGCGGACCACAACATCAGGCACTCCCGTCACGCAATTCGACATTGCAGTCAACAGACGCGGTGCAAAGGACGGTCAACAGCCGCAGGCGGACTTCATTACAGTAGTCGCATGGCGGCAGACAGCGGAGTTTATCACGCGGTACTTCAAGAAAGGCAATGCAATCTGTGTGGTTGGATCGATCCAGATCCGTTCCTACACGGACCAGAACAACCAGAAGCGCACAGCCACGGAAGTTGTCGCTGATGAAGCCTATTTCGTAGAATCGAAAGCGGAAACCAATCCGCAGTACGCGCCACCCGCATGGAATACCCCGCAGACCGCACAGAATCCCGCACAGAATCCCGCACAGCAGTATTACGCACAGCAAGCCTACACGAATACTCCCGCACAGCAAATGCCGCTACAGGGCAATACTGCGCCACAGGCAGCACACGAGATGAGCGACGCGTTCAGCTCAGAGGAAGAATTGCCATTCTGAAAGGAGAAAGGAAATGGAAGTAAAGGCAAGCGTTAAATTCTGCAACGATTTGGGAGATGCTAAAGCGTATGAAATCCCCGAACGAGACACGACAAAACGCAGATTTGAAAAGCTGATGGAAGAATACAAAGAATCCGTGGAAGTCGCAGAAAAAGCGCGTCAGAAATATCAACACCTTGTTGATGCCACATACAACGCGAAATACGAAGAAGTCACACGTGATATTGAGGAAATCGGAGAGTACATGAAAATGTACGTGGAATCAGTGGATTCGGCACACGAACACGTCATGAACGTAAAAGTGCATTTCTGTACATTTCGCTGCATCGAAATGCAGTATTCAAAAAGTGAAGGCATGCAGTTTCTGCTTGACGGAAACTGTATCCTTTCCATGGATAAAACTGACCCAACGGTGAAGTTTCTGGTTGCCAGATGGCATACAGATGAAATCAAAAAGTTACTGCTGAATGCCGTTGAAATGAATATTCGCGCCGGAATAAACAGAAATAAAGCTGTACCCAAGCAGCTGAGCGAAGAATTGGAATTTAATCTGAATTCGTAACCGAACCGTATCCCGCTACAGAACAGGAGGAACGCTTGACGGTAGCTGAATTGAGGAGATTTCGCGCATACCGAAACATGATTCTCGCGCACGGCATGACGGAGCTGTATCACGAACCAGAGTACAACGTACTAAAAGATAAAGTCCTGGAGTATCTGGATTCATTCCCGAACGATACGATCCGCGCCATTGCGTATTTCTATTATGTCAATGCGTCGAGCATTCATTTCATCTCGCACATCACGCACTACAGCATCCGGCAAATCCTACGCATCAGGGACAATATCGAACAGAGATTAGAGGGGTAAAACACCCCTCTTTTCTGTTTGTGCAATTTCACGGTAATCTCCCAAAAAAAGATGTCACTTTCTGACGTTCGTTATATGGTATGATATGGTATAACAAATATTATGCCACATAGGAGGACGTTATGGCAAAGTCGAAAAGATACAATCCGTATGAGGATGCAAAGAACATCCTAAAGTATAAGGGGAATTACCACACGGCAAAACAGATGGGGACAAACTACGACCAGTACAAGGAAGCCGCAAAACCGTACTATCAGAATCTCCGGTTCAACGGTTACGGAGACCTTGCAGACCAGTTTGACAAAAGCGATTTCATCCAGGCACAGAAACTGTTCAAGGGGTTAAAGCACGACACCACAGTGGATGATTATTTCGCGGATTTGTACAGCAAGACCGCAGAATCGCAGTCCACACCAAAAATCTCTCAGGCGGCGGAAGATATGTGGAACGCGTGGAACAATACCAACACCACGCTGAACGGAAACGAAATCAAGTATGACAGAAACGGCAATGTGGTATCCGGTCTGAATGTGGATCACTACAACACCGGAAGAAACCAGCTCGGATACCTCAACAATTTCGACGTGACCGCACAGCCGTATTATCAGGGGATCATGAATTCCTTCCAGTTACAGGGAAACAACGCCGCACGCGGAGAACAAGCTACAGGAGCGGCAAACAACGCCGGGAACATTGATTCCTACGCACAAGCAAACGCCAACCGTCAGCAGCTTGCATTTACGTCCAAGGGTCTGGAAGCGGCTCTCGCGGCTGCAAACCAGAATCAGCAGAACTGGCAGACGCTGTACGACAGCATGACCGGACACCTGGATAACATGGGGAACCAGAATGCGAATGTGCTGAACGCATACCAGAATATCTATTCTACTGATTCTCTGGAACGGCAGAACACGCTCAATACCGCCGCGGAACTTGCAAAGCAGGAGATGCAGAGCAAAATTGACAAGTATCTCGCGGATGTTGGGTACGATCAGGCAGTATACACAGCAGACAAGAATCTTGAAGGAAGCAAGTACAGCGCAGACGCGAACACCCTTGCCGCCCAGATCGCCGCAGACGCAGACAAATACGCCGCAGCACAGAACTACGCCGGAAAGGTGTATGCGTCGGACACGGACAAGGCAATCGCAGAAATCAACACAAAGAAAAAAACGACTTCCGAAGAGGATGAAGACGTTCCGCTTTCCGAAGCGTTTAACATGATCTTGCAGGAGATCGGGAACGGCGGCAATCCTGCATTCCGTTCTTGGGAGAATGTGCGAACGTATCTGGTCGATGACAACGGATACGATGCTGCCGAAGTGGACAAGATGATAGATAATTATACAGGCAGCCAATACTATAGAGGAGACCCGTTCTCCAATTACAATTGGCAGGCAGGAGTAAATTCTCTCTTACAGAAAGCGCAGGCAGGAGACGCCAAATCCGCAGCTCTTCTTAGAGAACTCGCCCCGGACACTGCCGCAAAATATGGATTCTAATCACGGGAGGTATATATGCCACTCAAAAGAAGCGAATATAACGCTATCCTCAGCAAAAATAAAAAGCGTCAGGAATTCAAGGAGAAACTGCGCAAGTACACAGAAAGCTATACAAACCCGCAAAAAATCACAGACACAAACGAAACAGCACGCATCGTAGAGCAAACAAAACCCGTTCAAACAGGCGGTTCCCCTGCCCTCACCGCAGAATCAAACCCGGCATATATAAACAATATGTCGGGTGCTTCTGCACGTCAGACGCTTGCACAGAACGCTCCATACGGGAAAGTCTTTGACAAAGACGCGTTCATGCGCCAGCAAGCAATTTCCGCCGTCACGCCCACAACCATAAGATCTTCAGACAATTTCACCGCAAACGCATTACAGAGAGCTGCCAACAGTGCGGCGAACAATATGGCAATTGCATATACAGGAGACCCCTCAAAAAAGAATACACCGCTTGCGTCTGCTATTGATGCTTCTGCCACGTTCAAGAATGTATCCGATGAATTCACCAAGGAATATAATGAACTTCTCGACTTGAATTTGCAGTATAAGCAGGCAAAAGCAAAAATAAGCGGAGATAAAAAAGGAACCATCTCCAAAGATGCAGAGGAACACGCTGCAAAAGCAAATGAAATATCTGCATTGATAGACGCAAAAAGGAAAAAAGTCGATGCACTGTCCAATCAGCTGGACACAATGGCGGCTATGAATCCGGCTGTCTATTCTTCCAAGAGAACGTATCCCGACGGAAGAACGATGTATATTCCGTCCAAAGAAAAGGTAAACTCCGCCTTTTTCGGAAACGTTGCCTATCTCGGAGATAGAACCAGCCAAGGTGTGCAGAGTTCAACAGATGACATAAGAGACTTTCTGTCGAACATGACCTATGGTCTGCCGCAACAATTCTCGTCTCTCGTGCAGGGCAAAGAAGCGATGGACAATGCACAGAACGCATGGCAGGAACACAAAGACAAAATCGCACTCGAGAATGTAGAAAAGCAGGAAAACCGCGCACAGGACACATACGAAAGATATTCTCCAACCATCACCGAAAACGGTGCAATGCAACTTTTAGGAGACCTATCGGAAAATATCGGTTACAATGCACCATATCAGCTTCTCGCAATGATTCCAGGTGTTGGAACGGGTCTTTCTACAACAGCGCGTTTCGGCGGTTCCTACATCGACGCATACGGAAACGCAAGAAAAGCAGGCGCATCTGTAGAACAGGCAAATCTCGCTGGCACGTTAGAGGGATTCAACCAGGGCGTTGGAGAATTGGTTCTCGGCGGCATCAATGGTGCGGGTTCTTCTCGAATCCTGCAAGGTCTGTCCAAAGCCGGTCTAAAGGTATCAAATCCGCTCGTGAAAGCAGGATTAAACGCGGCAGGCGCAGCACTGGAAGAAGGTCTGGAAGAAGTAGAACAGGACATTATCAGCTACTTTATTGAGAAAACCTATAATCCGGACGCAAAGTTGAACGCGAAAGATCTTGCGTATTCCGGTCTTTTGGGTGCGCTCTCTGCCGCTCCGAATGCAGCAATCTCCATACCGTCGCACGCAAGAGCATACAGCAGCGATGTAAAACTCATGAATTCGTACATAACCGCGGTTTCCTCTGTATCAAGCGACACAGAAGTGAACGCGATTATCGAAGCCGGTGACAATATCATCAAGGCGTGCGACGAAATGGCATCCGCAGCCAAAGAACAAGGTGGAGAAGAAGGCAAAGAAGCACAAAACCGTGCAGAAACGATTGCCAAGACAATCAAGAATACACAGGAAACGCTCAACAAAAACAAAGACGCGGTTATCAAAGGAAATCAGGACAAGAAATCCGCGCTTGACAACGTTGTCAACAACTCCAAAGGTGACGTTGTCAATAACCTTGCTAACCTCGTGGATGAAGTATCCAAGGGGAATAACACCGGAAAGAATGACTACAAGGCTACAGTCGATTATATCTTAAACCAGCAAGCCGAAGCTGAGGCGAAGTATCAGCAGGCTGCAAGCATAGAAGATACAGAAACCGCTGCGAAATATGCAGCCGATTCCGCAGCATATGCCGAAGCAGTGCGACAGCTCCGCAACAATCAGAAAGAGGTGCAAAAAGCGCGTGCTTCCGAAGAAACATACGGAGACGTAACCGCAGAGGAAACAAAGACAACTGTAGCGGAAGCAAACACCACAGCAGATGAAGCGAAAACCGCTACGGCAGAAACATCGGAAAATGCTGCAAAATCGTCGGAAACGACCGAAAAGCAGGAAACTCCCAAGGAAAAGGGTGATTCTCTCCGAGACTCCATCCTGAAAGAACATGGTATTCTCGGCGTAAACAAGGACATTGATACCGCAGCGGACGATATTGTTGCCAAATACGGAAGCTACAAGAATGCTGTGGACAAGATCATTGAAGCGCAGAAGAACGTACGCGAGGATACCACCATTTCCGATGAGGAAAAGCAGACGCAAATCAGCCGTTTGCAGGACATCATCCGTTCCATTCGCAACCGGAACACCGCAAGGCAGAGAGAAGCTATCGAAAACTTCTCCAAGATAGTGAAGAAGTACGGACTTGAGGGCGTGGAATTCATCGACGTGGAATCCGATGATGTGCGTTCCTCTCCCAAAGTGAACGGGTACTACGACCCGGCTACGAAGAAAATCTATGTATCTCCGTATTCGCAGGATATTCAGACGTCCGGTTCTATTGTCGTGCACGAGCTTACGCACCATGGTGCAACGGCAGACCATGCGCTTGTCAATGATATTCTGAAAGCCAAGGATACGCTTGTTTCCAAGGGACAGTATTCGGAAGAGCTGTTCGACTACAGCAAGTACGAAACCACCTATAAAGCCGAAACGGAAAAGTATATCAATTCCGAAGACGGCAAAGCGGAGATTGCCGCGCTTGTCAAGAACGGCATGACGGAAGAACAGGCAATAGCGGAAGCTGCAAAGGGATACGTCAATGAAGAAATCGCGGCACATTTCATGCAGGAAATCATGAGCAATGACGATGCATTGAAGCGCCTTGCCAAAGAGGACAGACCGCTCTTAAAACGCATTCTGGACGCTATCGTGAATTTCTTCTCTGGGAAGAAGCACAGAAACGAACGCATGGCTATGCTTGCGGCAGACAAAATCCGTTCCATTTTACGGGCAACCGAGGACGTAAAGGTGGACAATTCGCGCGGGAAGAAGCCGAAAGCCACAAAGCCCATGCAGAATATCGCGGACGAAAACGCGAAAGTCGGCAACACGAGTGACAACAGACGGTTCTCTCTCACGCGCTCCACGGAAGAAGCAGGAGACCTCATCGCAGTACACAACGTGACAGAAGACAAACTGGAAAAAATTCTTGGCGCGGATGGCATGCCCATGCCGTCTATCGCGGTAGCCAAAGCGGATATCGGGCACAGCGATTTCGGGAACATTTCCCTTGTGTTCGGTTCTGAAACAGTGGACCCGAAAGCAAACAGAAACAACAAGGTATATTCCGCAGATGTATGGTCCCCGACCTTCCCCAGTGTGGAATACGAGGTAAATCAAGCTACAGAATCCAGAATCGTTGCACTGTATAACTCCATCAAGAGCAAGTACGGAAGTGACGTAGCAAAGGCATTGTATCCGTACTACACCAATCTTTCTTCTGAGCTGGACAGCAAAGGCGGTGCAAAGGGTATCGTTTCTTCCCTTTCCAACGACACGAAAATGATGAACGTGTTCCTTGCCGATACCGGAGAAACTCCCGTCAAGAATGTTGTCAAGGAAACCTCTACGGAGATGAACGAGAACACCAGAGAAATGGGGCAGTATCTCATTGACACGCTTGGCAAGGAATTTGTAAACGAAGCCAATCCCGTAAACGGAGAAACCGCCATTTCCGCAAGAAACCGTTTTCTGGAATCGCACGAGCAGGAGCTGCGGAACGCATTACAGAGATACTACGAGAACAACGGTCTCGATGAAGAAACCGCAAAAACCGTAGTAGACGCGACGCGCAAGGGTGAGCTGATGAGCCAGCTTGTGAAGCCCGCAAAAAGTATTCTGTCCGGGAACACCACCACCACAAGCACCACCATAGACTATGAAGCCACAAACGAAAAAATCCTTGATACCGTCGATAAGAAGCAGTACAAGGAATGGCTTAACAATCTGTTTGGGGACGCTGTCAAGAACGAGGGTATCCGCAATGGGAAAGACCCGTTCACGCCATCCGGCAATAGACGTTCTTTCTCCGCTACGCACTACCCTGTCACGCTTGACAACATTGTCAAGGCAATGCGCGGTGCCGAGAACGTCAAGGGTGCTACGACCATGACGGAGAACGCAAAGGCGATCCGGTCCGCAAGCGCGGAGGAATACAAATCCATCGACGCGATCCACAAGAATGAGGGACGTTTGCAGAAAATGTCGGAATCCGAAATCACAGCGCAGTGGGACGCGTTCGACAATCGCCTGTACGCCATTATTGACAGCCTGATGGATTCTGTACCTACCATTGATGATCGTCTCATAGAATCCCGCAGAATCGGTCAGGTAATCATTGAAGCAAGCAGGAATCCCACGGAATCCAACATTCGCTCCACACTGGAGAAGTACAGTGGAAAAGGTGCATGGTACAAGTTCACCGACCAGACTGTATCGGATATTCAATCTCTCGTGAACGACATTCGCGAAGCACCGACCAACATCTTTGAAGCAAAGCCGGAACGTGTTGTTGGTCTCGATGAAGTCAAGTACGCTGTTGTACCGGACGATTTGAGCAAGGAAACCGTTCGTGCCATTGCGGACAAGGGAATTGAAGTGCGCACGTACGAATCAGGAAACGAAGAATCCCGTCTGGAAACGCTGAACAATCTGGATGGAGTGCGGTTCTCTAAGGACGTAGACACGGATTCTGAAAACATCCGCTATAGTAAGGAAGTAGACGCGGACGGTAAACCTTATGTGCGAGTAGATGATTCCTCCATAGACGCGGAAAACCCATCGGATATTGTGAAAGTTCTGAGAGACATCGCAGAATCCAAAGGGTTCTACAACATGGAAATCAACGGTCAAAATATTGGGATTTCTAACAAGCGTGGGATTAACGAATGGGTGTTTTCCAGAGACGCGACGAACCTGTTAAAGAATGATAAGCAAACATTCGACGACAAAATGCAGTCTTTCCAAAACGCAAACGAATTGCTTGAAACGGCAAAATCGTTTATAAACGAAGAAGCAGTCCATAAGAAAAAATTCGATAATTTCGCAAGAGGCGTAGTCAGGTTCATGGTTGGTGACAATGGCTACACAGCGGATATTCTTGTCGGCATAAGAAATAACCAGAACGCCGAGTTATACGACATCGTGAATATTGCGCCAACAAAAATTGCAGAGACCCCTAATGACTCTGTTGTGGGTGAAACCACTCAAATCAGCAATGGGATCTCTGCTGACACAAGTTTACCACAATCCGGCGAATCTGTCAACCGCACTGGTGAATCTGTAACAGAAATGAAACAATCGAACGGAGAATTCAGGAATAGCAAAGACGTATTCACGCAGGAAGAACGTGAGAAGATCATTTCCAAAGGTTACACCGACTACCTCACGAGGCAGTTTGTTGTGAAAGATAAGTCCGGCGAGTACGCGAAAGCAATCTCCATGACAGCACGGAAGAAGCTGGCACAGCAGCTTGCGAAGCCGCTGAACGGCGTGACCGTGAACGACACGCTTGCGGCAATCACACCCGTGTTTGAGACGATCGAGAAAACAGACGGAACACCGGAACAGCGTGCTGCAAAGGCATACGAAGCGGCAGAAAAGGCGGCGAATACCATCCTCAGCATGGTAAAAGACGCGAACACAAACCCGCTGTATGAGCAGTATTCCGACCTCAGAACCTATCTGCGTATCACAAAACTGGATACGTCCTCCGTGAAAGCGGATATTGCAGACTACAACGAGTGGCGTAAGTCGCACATGGGTTCCATGAAGCTTGGGAACGACGGTACGCAGATCGATACCGCATATCAGGAATTATCCGATATGTATCCGGAATTCTTCCCTGCCGACATCGTGAATCCAGCAGATCAGCTCATTCGCATGGGTGAGGTGTCCGACAAACTGAAAAAGGTAATGGAGAACCCGATTCTGTCTCAGGAGGGTTCGGAAAGCATTGTCCGTGGATTTGCGAACGCCATCCTTGCAGGATATGAAAATTCCGCAGAGACTACCCTCGCGGCAAAGAACAAGCAGTCGGAAGAAGATTTCGCACGTTTTGTCACGACAATCACCAGGGCGTATGAAACGGACGTAAGGAATCTTTCCAAACAACTGGATTCTTCGAACGCAAAAATAGAGAAAATGGCAGAATCCATTGCGAAAAAGGACGAGACCGGCAGACGCGAAACAAGCCGCAAGAAAGCCTTGTCCGGTGTGTCCAGGCTGCAAAAGGCTATGAATGAGCCTACCCTGTCCAAAAACATCCCAGAGAACTGGAAAAAGGTCGTAGAGACATTCTTGAAAGCCATGGGCAATGAAGACTACAAGAACGCGAAAAAGAGCACACACGAGCCGAAATTCGACCCGCATGAAGCTCTATCGGCACTCGCGGAAATGCAGTCCTACGTCAACGATTTCCAAAATTCGAAAGAAAGCACAATCCGTATGCCCGCAGACCAGATCAAGAATCTGGAATGGCAGATTTCCGGAATACGTGCCGATCTTGAAAATTATATCCATGACAACAAGAACAATCTGAACGCGAAGGACATCAGCCTTGTAACGTCTCAGGACGCAAACTGGCTTGCCAACATTGCGGACCTCACACAGACAATCAATCACCTTATTAAACAGGAGAATGAACTGTTTGTTGGAAAGAAAAAAATGGACGCGGAGCAGTTTGCCAGCGAGCTCATAGAGCAGATCAATGAAAGAAAGCGCAAATTCCAAAAGACTGGTGAAGAAGATTCCGACATAAAAAAGTGGATCACCAATTCCCAGTTCGACTACGTTGCGCCTGACATCTATCTGCATATGCTTGGCGAACGTGGAGATGATCTTGCAAACGCATACAGGCTTGGGCAAGACAAAATCAGCGCAAACAAGCAGAAATACGTGGACGCAATCAAGGAATTGGTCGGAGAGAATTTCAGCGCAGAGAAATCCAGTATTCGCGGAGAGCTTATCGACGTGAAAATAAACGGCGATGCAATGAAAGTATCTCGTCAGCAGCTCATGTCCATGTATGTGTTGTGGTACAGACCGCAGGCAAGGCAGCACATGGAAACAGGCGGCGTGTTCTTCTTGAACCGCAACGGAGAACCACAAGGCAAACCTGTTGTAATCACACAGAGCATATTCAACGATCTTGCCAAGAACCTCACGAAGGACGATATCCGTATAGCAAACGGAATCAGAAACTTCTTGTCTACGGAATGTGCGGAATGGGGAAACGAAGCGTCCATGGAGATGTATGGCTACAAGAAATTCAACGATCCGAATTACTTCCCCATAAACGTTCATGGTGATACACTCGCATACAATGTTGGCAAAGCACCGGACAGCAACGTTCTAGAACGGAAAGGTTTCACAAAAAAGGTCGATCCGAATTCCATCAAGCCGATTGACATCAGGGATATTTTCGATGTAGCCGACAAGCACGTTGAAGATATGACGATGTATGCGGGATACGCTCCGATAAACAGCACAACACTCAGGATATACAATGCACCCGGCGTAAAGTCTGCCATCCGTGAACAGTACGGGAACAATGCCGTTCGGTACATGGAGGGATTCCTCTACAAAGCAAACGGTCTTGCAAACGAAAACAACACAGCCCCCCCTAAACTGTACTACTGGAACAAGCTTGCAAATGCCGGGAAGAAAGCCGCTGTAGCGTTCAACATTTCCACTGCCGCAAAACAGCCGCTATCCTATTTCCGCGCGGGAATCGAGCTTGATACAAAATACCTTGTAAACGCGTGGTCTGACGTTCTTCCAAAGAAGAAATACGACGCACTGTTGCAGGAAATGAATGAAAATTCCGGTATCGCGAAAATCAAGTCTCTTGGCTATTCTGATGTAGGCATGGGGCATGATACACGTTCGCAGTACAGCGACCAGACGTTCAAAGGTGCGTACAAAAAAGGAGAGTACATAAAGAACAAATTCGAGGACGCTTCCATGTATCTCGCTGGAAAAGCGGACGAACGGACATGGGTAAGAATCTGGGACGCTTGCAAGATGAAAGTCGAAGCAGAAAACGGAAAGTTAACCCATCAGGAATTGATGAGCCTGACTACCGAAAAATTCAACCAGGTAATCGGCAGAACACAGGTTGTAGATTCCCTGATGGATACCGCTCCAATCGCATACGACCCTAAATTCAAGGCGTTTTTCCCGTTCTCCAACGAGCCAATAAAAACAATGGCAACGTTGTATTACACATGGAATGACATGAAAAAAGGCAAAGGGAAAGAGGGATTCACAAAGGCGGTATCTTCTAGCGTTCTTACAAACCTAATTCTTGTGCCGCTTGTTTCGTCCATGATGGGCGTTTGGAGAGACAAGGAAGATGAAGATCCGCTGACGTACATCGAAAAAGTGATTGAACACTGGACAGGCCTCGGAATCGGAGAGGATAGCGAAACGAGTTTCACTTCCATCATTACTTCCGAAATGGTAGACGGCGTGTTTGTTGATCCGATCTTATCCGGCCTGTTCGAAATCTTCACTGACATAATTCAAGGATACTCCGGAGATGTAATGAACAGTTCCGGTTTATATGACCTCGGAGAATCTTCTAAGCGCCTGTTAAACGCCATTATGAAAGGCGAAGATTATAAGGGTGAGAAATCCACGTACAACCTTACAATGGAGTTCATTGCATCTGTAGCACAGATTCTTGGTGTTCCTGCGAATACACTGCGTAGAGATACGAATGCGGCAATCCGCACGGTGCTGTATTACGCGCAGAATGTTATCCCTGCAAGCAATATAGCACGGTGGGAGCTGAACAAGCTATACTACAATCTCGGCAATAAGTCTGCACGCACGGAAAAGTATTTCTACGATATCCTTGTTGACGCATACAATCAGGAGGATAAGACAGCGTACAACATCATGCGTGAAGATTTGGACAAGATGGGCATCCAGTCGAAAGAGATCGTGGGCATCATTGAAAAACGCGGCGGCGTGATAAAGCCAGGTACTTCCGTATGGAACACAGAGGTACAAGCACGTTTCGATTTGCCGACCAAATCCACCGGGAACAAGGTTGAGCAGATGGTAACGCGCGTGTACACGGCTTGTCAGAAGATCGATACGCTTGACGAGAACAAAGCCTTACCGAAGCGACCGGAAAAATACTACTACACCAATGACGATGGTGACAAGGTAGAAATGACTACGCAGGAGTATGACAAGTTCGTTGAGGACGTAGGTGTTCTCCGATACAAGCTCTGCGCGGAAATGGCAGCCTCCAATGGGTGGAGCAAACTCAGCGCAGAGCAGCAGCTGTACGCGCTCACAAAAGCCTACGATTTCGCGGCACGGTACTACAGACAGAAGTTCAACAAAGACTACAACAGCGGAGATACGTGGATGAAAGAGCTATACGGCACGCAATTCCGCAACAAGGAGGTAGCATCTACAATCATTTCCAAGGCATTCAAGAAATAACAAAAAGAGCAGGGGTAATTCCCTGCTCTTTCTCTATCATGCAATCTTCAGCAAAAACCGCAATACGATACGAAGCGCGTTCTCGCTTTCCAGACGCTCTATAATTTCCTCTATGGTGTGCAGCAGTTCTTCCCTTCCCATCACGCACGACGCTTTCTGCTGCGGACAATGGCGTTCGTAGACTTGTATATGTAATCGAGCGTTTCTCCGTTACTCGACATGACCATGTCAATGATTCTGCGTTTTTTCTCTCTTTCCTCCGGTTTTGAAAGGTAAAAACCGATCTTAATCCGTGCAAGCGTAACATTTGCTCCCATTTTTTCTACTCCCCACTTTCTGTATTTTTTGCAAAATATATTGATTATCTCAATCCGATATGGTAAACTATGGTAAGGCGTAGCGTAAATATATGATACGCTCCGCCGATAGACAATCGTTGCACATGCTCCCGCTACGACGCTGTGCGGCGATATGAAAACCGGCGGAGTTGTATCCTTGTTTGGATTCTCTTGACTATAGGATACCACTTTTGCCATGAGAATACTACTCCTATTTTTGGAATTTCCATTATAAATTTGGAATTTTATTCTCAATTTTAAGAAAGGGGTGTGGATTTTGGTCGAATTACAGTGGACAAGTGAAAACTTCAGAATGATTTCAGAAAACGCCATTTCAAAAGGAATATACTCCGGCAGGTCCTTGTCAATCGCTGCCGGCGTTCCGGAGAATATGTTGTCAAGGCTCAAAACAGACGCTAAGAACCCATCGCTGTTCCCTGTTGTAGCGATCTGCAAAGCGTCAGGAACGTCTCTGGATGATATGTACGACATTATCCCGCGTCACAGAGAAGCGGCAGAAACAATTGCACTCGATACAACAGTGATGGTGCAGGAAGAAAAACTGCGTTCCGCCAAGGACCTATATCTCAGCCAAGAAAGAATCATTCGCCACCAAGAGAATCGCATAAAACACCTGATAGCCGCCATTATCATTCTCGGCTGTCTGCTTTTTCTCTCTATGGTGTATGCGATTATCATGGATCAGATGGTACCGCACGCCGGAATATTCCAGTACACTATATCAGAAACCCAATAAACGAAAATAGCTGCACACCGTCACGCCACGGGATGCAGCTATTTTCGACAAATCGAAAGGAGATTTCTATGAAACCAAGCACACAGAGCACGAGAACCTGGTAAACTCGTTCTCTATAAGTATTATAGCACACTTGACAACACTTGTCAAGCACAATGTTTTCTTGTGTTGTCAACACTTGTCAACGTTTTTTCTTTGAGAACAAGGACATAAACCCTTTCTTGTGTTGCTGTTGTTGCTGCTCTCCGTTGTTGTCAAGATTGTAAAGCACATCCACAACACTTCCCTGCTTTTCCGCTTCCAGAATGTTCTTGTGCTCCTCAATATAGTTCCTCTGTTGCAGAGCCGCAATCGCGTTTTGGCTGATTTCCTGCTCTTTTTGCACTAATTCCGTTAACTTCTGTGTCAACTCCCTTATGGTTGCGTCCTTCTCTGCAATCCTTGTTTCCATCGTTGCCAACTGTTCGTTTTTGCTTGTCAATTCCTCGCGAAGCATGGCAACAATATCCCGCAAAGTGATGTCCATTTCATTTTCGGCAATTGCCTTGTTTCCGTTTTCAGCGTTTGCCTTATTTGCATCATCGCTGTCAACGTTTTCAACGCTTTCGCTCAACGCATTGCCAACACTTTCTTCAACATTGCCAACGTTTTTCACGCGCATATTGCCAACACTGTCAACGATAATCTCCATGTCATACAGGCACGCCGCGTCCGTGTTTACCGTTTTCGGCTTTGTATCGCGCAGATACTCATCCATGCCTTTCTTTGTGCGGACGGCTTGCGTAGATACGCCCACAAGCCTTGCAAACTCCGATATAGGTATATATACTCCATTCATTCTTCATCCCTCCAGAACGCAATCTCGCTCGGCTGTTGACGTTTCAATAAGTTCATAGTCCTTGTTGTCAATGGTAAAGCGTATTCTTGCGATGGTCTTTCCGCAGCGCACCGGGGCCGCGTCCACGAAAATATCCGTGAATCGGTTGATCTCGTCGACAGCAGGGCAGAGTACACGCTTCTTAAAGTCATTGTACATATCGTATCCCACGACCTGCAACAGTTCTCTCAATTCCTCCACAGACGGTTCATACACGCCGAGATACAGATAGCTTTTCAAAAGCTCATACAGACGTATCGCGTATTTGGAGCGCATGGCAAGCACGAAATCCAATTGATACGACGTATAGTTTTGTTTCAGATACAGCAGGAACGGCTTCAAGTCGTTGTCGAAACCGACCACCACTTTCTTTGGGATGGTGTGTTCCACTTCCTCTTTGGTCATTCCAGCTGTTTCGGGGAAGTACACGCTGTTCAGCCACCTGTGAATCCCCCATCCCTTGCCAAAATCCGCCCAGAATGAATTGTCGGACAGCTTCTTGAGAATGGCCCCGAAGTCGCGGAACGTTTTTGCTTGCTTCTGTATGCCGCATACCTCGCACAGATTTTCAAGATTGATTTCGTATCCGGACAGTTCGTTATCCTCCGGTTTGATTTTGCTGATGAGATACAGGAGAAGTTTTTGTTCTTGCGCTGACAAGTCGTATTTTGTTTTCCGCACAAGGTCGTTGTGCTTGACCACAAGCGTTTCCCGTTCCTGCTTGACATCTTCTTTCTTCATGAGATTCCTCCGATGAGTTTTCAACAGACATTTACCAATACTAAATGTCCGTATGAACGCCGTTTTGCAATACCATTTGTCCGTATGAGCGATACCAAATGTCCGTATAATCGATACCATTTGTCCGTATGAACGCGCTTTCTTCCTATTATATAAAAATAAGTATTAAGTATCTATAAATATTTATAACGCGCGTGTGCGCGCGAGACAAATAGATTCAATTGATAGTCCGGTTGATTGGTTGATATTCCGGTTGATGTTCACGGCGCAGTTGATCTACCAACAGAACGATACCATTTGTCCGCATTTATTCTTCTGCAAATCGTCCCTCATGGTTTTCGTATTCCTTGACAAGTCTATAATACAGACTCCTGCCAATTCCCATCTCACGGCATACGGATGTAATGCTTCTCTTGTCATTGCAAATGTCCGCGTATAGGCGTAGGAATTTGTCTGTATTCACTTTTGTGAAAGGTCTGCCGCCATACACCCCACGCGCTTTCGCGGCTTCTATACCGGATCGTTGACGTTCCTTGATGTTCTGGTACTCACGGTCCGCGACGTAGGATAAGAGCAGTATCACCATATCGTTCACAAGTTCTCCCATCGCTCCATCCCCACCGGGGAGCGGCATGTCGAGTACCTTAATGTGTACGCCTTTGTCTTTGGTCAGCAGTTTCCATTGTTCCACGTTCTCGCGGTAGTTTCTGCCGAGCCGGTCAAGGGAAGACACAACCACGGTATCTCCCGGACGGAGCAGGGAAAGGAGCCTTTTGTATTCCGGCCTTTCATAGTTCCGGCCTGTGGCGAAGTCTATGAAAATATTCTCGTCCTGTATACCGAGTGCTTTCATTTCTGCGATTTGTCGTTCCGGATTCTGATCGGTGGTAGAAACACGGACATACGCAAATTCATAAGATGGCATGGATTCACCTCCAATAGAATTATTATAGCATTGTTTTCTATGGGTTGTCAATCCATAACAAAACAAAAATGTGCCGTATGGGTTGGTTACGGCACATTTATTTTGTTTTCGTCACTGGGCTTGCGAAACGTGTACTCTAATCGGACAGATTTTCGACCTTTTCAGCCGCTTCCGTCTCTCTTAAAGTATGGCAGCAACACTTGTCACCATACATTTCCAGATACTTTTCCGTGAAAGTTTTCTCACCGAGAATCTTCACGGTGGAACAGATACGCGCGACCTGTTCCATTTCCGCATAGGTCAGGCTGTTTATGTCAATGTCGCGCAGTACGTCCATGAACTTGTCATAGATTTCTCTCACGTTCTTCAACCTCCTCATGCCTGATTCATCTGTTCCAGGCACCGTCTGAGGGCTTCACGTTCCTTCTCGTTCGTCGCGTTCTCATACATGACCTGTAACCGCTCCATCGTCTCTTCCGCGCTGTCAGAGCGGCTGTAGCCACCCCTGCGCTGACTGTGACCGCCGTCTTCTCCGTCACGGCTGTAATGACCGCGCACAAAATGTCTGCCGTAGCTGTTGCCGCGACCGTAGGAACCGCGCATATCCGCTTCCCACGCGCCGCCGCGACTGTATTCCATATCGCGACTGTAGCCGCCGTCTTCAAGCATCTCGATCTTGTACGTGTTCTTGATCGTGTCTGTCAGTTTATGGATTACGTCAAGGTCTCCTGTATTCAGCTCACCCTTATCCGTAAACTCATCCAGTTCACGGCACAAGGTATTTCTGAGGGATTCGTAATTCTTCATATGTCCTCCTTACGCTTCTCGCGTGATAATCATGTTGGCGTTCTGTACGTTGATGGGGGCGGCGTTCACGTTCTGAACAGAGACCGTAACACAGCACCCGCGCGGAACATCTATGAACGTGTCCATGGATACGTTAAAGTATTCGTTCACTGCGGCAGGCGTTACCGTTGCCGTGCTTGCAGGCAGTGCTTCACCGGAAATGGCAAGAGCAAGAGAGATTGCACCTGCTGTACCGCCTGTAGGGACCGCGATATTGCCGCCAAAGCTGACGCGGTATCTGGCACGGCACTGATTCGTGATTCCGCGCAGTGTGACAATCCCGGACCCCTCTCTGTGGAATACATTGCCTGTCGTACACTTCACCGGAGTTTCCGTGAACACTACGTTCTGGCCGGCAGTGACTTCCTGTGTAGAAATAGCTGTAAATTCTGGCATTATAAACCTCCTAAAAGTAATAGCGGCAGAGCAATTGCCCCGCCGCGTATCGCACAATCGGCGTAGCCGAACATCCTCATATACAAAACAGGGAAGGTGCAGGTGTTATTCCGTTTTTAACCGCAGCATCCATTGAACGTCACTGTGGGATTCCCATAGCATCCATTCGGATTCGGAACGAGATAGGACGGGGAAGGGCAGGGCTTGAGCTGACCGATGATGTACGCGTTCTGCGCTGCCTGAGAAGCCGCCAGCTGAGCCGCGAACAGCTGCTGATTCTGTTCCGCGATCTTGGCATCCTTGGCTTCCATGCGCTGTGCGGTAAGCGCGTCAAGAATCGCTCTTGCGTTTGCGTTCTGGTTTTCGAGAACGTCTCTGGTCGTGTTCTGAATCGTGTTGCGCGTGTCGCAAGCCTGGGTAGCGAGATTGTAGTTTACACCCTGGATTGCTTCTCTTGTATCGCAGCAACAGTTGGCCTGCTGCATCTGCATGTTGTTCAGCTGCTGCATGAGTGCCGCCTGCTGATTGCAGCGGGACAGTTCCGCGTTCATGAAACCGTTGCTCATGTTCTGGTTTACGCCAGAGAAGCCATTGAGCAGGGTGGTATTCATCGCATAGAACCCATCGCACAAACCGCTCTGCGCAAGATCGGCTTTCCTTTCGAGCGTAGATGCCGCGCTGTCAATCTGTCTCTGAATGGTTGCAAAATCGCTTGCAAGAACGTAATTGTCCGCAACACCAGACGCTCCACGACCACCAAACATGTTTCCGCCAAAGCCGCAGAAAAGGAACAACACGATGATCCAAAGCCATCCGTTATCCATCCAGCCGCCGTTGTTCCGGTTGTTGCCGCTCACCGCAGCAATATCAGCCGGAGAAAGATCTGTACCTACCATTTTTTCTGTACCTCCTGTTTTGTTTTGTATATATACACTCCCTTTCGGGTAATGCTCCCTATTTCAGAAAAGAACCAAACTGCGATAGAATCGTCTGTGCCTGCTGCACAAGAGAATTGCACTGATCCTGCGTCATTCTGCCGCTGTTGAGTAATTCCTGCACCTTCTGCTGTGGATCGCCTTGAAACTGATTCTTGAATTTCATGAGCTGCTGCAGCATAGGATTCATACCGCCGTTCTGATTTCCGCCGAGTGCTTCAAATAACGGATTAGCCATTTTCTACTTCCTCCGATTCTTTCTTTTTCGTTTTCTTCGCGCCGTACTCGTCTACACGCGCCACCAGAGCGGCAAACTCTTCTCTCGTAACGTATTCCTGTGCCGGAACGTTCATCGCGTTCTGTGGCATTCTGGCGGCTTGTGAACGTTCCGTGTAATCAACGATCCGCATAGACGGCATTCCGGATTCATCTACATGCTTGATATAGATAGTCGGCTGTTCGCTGTCCCAGAGCGTCACAGTGGCTCCATTCGCTACAGGATGAGATTTTGCCGCGGCTTCTCCCTGTACCCATATGATTCCCACGCCCTGCTGTTGAGTCTGTTGTGGCTGCTGCATCATGGGGTTCTGCCGCAGCTGTGCAAGCTGATCCGGCATAGGCTGTGCATAATACGGCGCATACGCCTGATAGGGTTGGTTGGGGTATCCGTACATTTGTTATCTCCTTTTCTCCCAGTAATACATTGGTATTTTGTCTCCACTGTCCCACGAATCGTACCAGTCACCGTCATGTACACACACGACGTGTCCGGTCAGTGCAAGGATATAGGTTCCTCGCGGATGTTCTCTCGCGAAATCGGAGACGTTATAGCATTCAGGGCATTCATTCGGCACAATTTCACGCATGAATCCGTTGTTCCGCAAATACGCGCCCCACACGCAGTTGGCGGACGGCATATCACACATGGAATATCCGGTAAGGCAAACTCCTGTGTATACATCCTCCCATGACTTGCCTGTAGCTTTGGCAATCGCACGTATCACGCAGTCACCAACGCTCTTACCGTCCGGATTGGGGTTATACTTCACATACGCCATGTTCACCTCGCAACAAAAAAGCACTCTCTCGTTCTGATACCATTGTAGCATCATACGAGAGAGTGCTTTGTCAGTGTTTTAGCACCGTTTTGTCATTCTTTTTCAGAGTATAAACTGCATAATTTTGCGGGAGGCTGAGGTGTGCGCTTTTGCCGTCGTGCTGTAGCTATAGCCTATTCTATCGGCTATGACTTGCAAATCGGCGACCATGTCCACATACCTCATCGTCATAATGCGTTCTTCTACCTTCGTCAGCGCGGCACGCCGGATGATCGAGCGTATCTTCTCCCGATCGCCGATCCCACGCAAAATCCGTTGGCAGGCGACATCGTATCGCGGCACATTCTCGCCCCCTTATTCCTCCTTCTTTGCGTCGCCGGATTCTTCTTTTTCCGGCTGCTTTTCCTGATAAAACTGCCGCGCCGCGTCCACCTTGGCTTCACCGAAGATGTATGCCACAACGCTCGCCGCCATCGTCACAAGTCCCGCGACCTGCGCGTAATCGTTTTCTGTGATCCCGAACACGGATGCAAGCCCCGCGACAATGCCCACCAAAGCCGCCCACAGTTTACGGCTCGTCAATTTCTGCTTCCAGTTGATTTTCTGTTTCTCCATGTGTTTCCTCCATTAAATTATCGTATTCTGGGATATACTTTGCTTTGATTTTTTCTCGGTTCTCAAACGCCGACTTCGCGAGATACCCGGCGATCCCGCAGCCCATCGGCGCGCCTATGTACGTTAACAAGCCGTCGAGCGATACCGCGTCCGGTGCGCGGATCATCTGCCAGACGATCACGCCCATCCCGAAAGCAATACCCGCGAACCACGCCAGCACCATAGCGGATACGACGCGCTTGCTGTACTGCTTGATGGTTGGTTTTCGCATCTTTGCGCCTCCAGTCCTAAGTTTTTGTACCACGATTTACCAAGTTGTCCGCAACTCGGCAAGTTACAGGCAAGTTAATTTTTGCGGGGAAAAGGCGTTATTTCCATGTTTTCTTCCTGTTTTCCCCGCATTCAGCAAGCGACACGCAAGTTGTAAGCAAGTTAGTCGCAAGTTGCACGCAAGTCAATACGTAACGTAGTTGTTAATCCTACGGTTGCCGACAGTCGCGTACTTGCCCGTTCCCGTTTTGCGGACGTAGCTTCCGCCGCCATCGAGACAAATCACATCGTCAAACCTTTCGCCGCGGATTCTCCTCCAGAACTCCATCCCGTAGATGTAGTTGCGCGTCGCAGTTTTCCCGGAGATCACCCATATCTTTCCGTCCCTCACGCCAAGCCAGTTTCGATATGTGGCATACATGCAGCTCTCGTCCCATCCCTGCGACTTGACGTAGTTGTAGTAGTCTACATCATCACCACCGCGCACCGTAGGCACACCGGAGATCGCATAGATGGCATCAGACGGCGGTTCGGCCAAGTCCGCCACATACACCTTGCCGGAGGACGTTTTGACAAGCGTCGAAACCTTGCGCCCGTGGAACTGCGTGCTTGCGTTGTCGTTGCAGCCGTAACGCAGTTTTCCGCCGCGGACATACGGCTTGATGTACTTCTCCGCGTCGGGATCGATCCTGCCGATGTCGCACACCAGATTTGCCACAGGTAGCGTAAAATTCCCGAGCGCACCTTTGTACGCTCCGAAAAATCCGCCGTTGATGTAGCGATCCTCAGACACGTTCTTTTTCCCGGCATCGTGGTACTCGATCCCAAAATCATCCGCGCGGCAGATCGTCAATCCGTTTACCGTGTAATTCGTTCGTTCCTGCGTTTTTGCTTCGCGAACCGCGCCAACGATATTTTTTATACCGATGATCGCAGTGGGGTCGATGGATTTTCCGTATTCTCGCACCTCCAAGTGCAGGTGGGAGCCGGTGGATTTGCCTGTCGATCCCTCAACGCCGAGCGCGTCTCCGACCGAAACTTTATCCCCGCGTGACACAAGGCGTTTGGATAGATGGCAGTAGTAATACAGCCGCCCGTCCTCGCCGTCTACGCGAACATAGTTGCCCCACTCCGATGTGCGGTTTGTGTGATCCGTGATGATGATCGACTGTCCCACCACGCCGCCGACCACGGCGCGTACCGTTTTGTCCGTGCCCACAAGATCGATCCCCTTGTGATACACGCGTTTTCCGTTTAACGTGCGCCACCCAAACGGCGACGATACGCGCACCTCGCCTTTATATGGCAGTTGCATTTTTGCACCTCCTACTCCTTTTTCTCCAGTTCATCCGGCAGTGCCATGATAAAATCATGCTTGTCCGTTGCGATGTCGTTTCCACCGAGCGCGTGATATGCGTTGTACGCGCGGTTTTCGGCTTCCTTGGCGTAGTTCGGGCAGTATCCCTTGCGCGAGTATTCCTTGTAGTTTCGCAGGATTTCGCCGCGGAGTAGGCACTGCACGCCTTCTGCAGATTTTGCCACTCTTTCTTCCAGTGCCGTCACTCTCTGCTGCTTCATCCGCCACCACGTGGCACAAGCCGACAGCACCGATCCGCACACAAGCGGGACTGCCCAGTTTAGGATTCGTTCGATCATATGTTATACCTCCGCAAAATATGTCGCGTCATCAAAGCCGCTCGGCACACCGTCTGCAAGCGCAACGTATTTTGTCGTGCCGTCGGTATAATGATACCCCATTTTCACCGCTTTCCCCGGCAGCCAGTACAGCGGATTTTTCATCGTGCCGAGCGCAGTGGGATCTTCCACCAGTTCCCACGCGAAACCGGAGGACGGAGTGTACATCGGTTTCCACCTGTAGCCGACTTTTGGTTCTACCGTCGGCATTGGTTCTTCGGGGATTGTCGCGAGCATCAGTTTCAGTTTCTTTTCGTCAGTCAGCGGTTCGATGGTCGATTCTGCCGCCATGGACGATTCTTGCAGTTCCGCGATTTCTGCGGCGGTCATTTCGCGGATTACGCCGTTTTCACTGATTTTCATTTTATGATCCTTTCCGTTTATACAAATTAATGATTGTTCCCGCCGCAATCAATGGGCTCGAATATCCAACTATTTTCAGACATGTGAAATTGCCTTCCGGTCTGTCAATTTGCATGAGTTTTGTTGCGTCCGCATGAAATTGGATGCCAGTAGCGCCCGCGCTCGTAACCTCTTGCATTATGCCAAATACATTTGAGGTGTTCAGTGATTTATAATATCGCGTGCACACTTGATAGCCATCAATCACTTTTGCATACACAACATCATAGCGTCCCACGTCTTTCCCACCGCTTTTAATCGATTCAGAAATGCCACATAAAACATAATGCCCCCATTTGGTTATTGGCAAAAAGCCAAGTGCCCTACCCGTTTGATTAGTGGATTCCGCAAAAGGTTTTGTGAATATAATCACAAGTATATCTGTAAGATCAAACGTATTACCATCTTTATCTGTCGTTCTGGTATACGACGCAACATCCTCCGCGATTGTCTCCGTAAACACAAGTTCATATCCTTCAATGTATGGAGCAGTCCACAACGCCCCCGCCTCATCCACGCCGATACCTTGCGTCATTGCGTCGGTTTTTGCGATAGGCTTCACACCGCCGAGCACAGTCTGCGAAGCGATAGGCAACGTATACGTACCCCCACCCGGCATATCCACCGGCTCCCACTCCGTCGGCTTACCCGCTACATCCACCGCCGTAATTTTCGCGATTTGTCCAACCTTTGCCCCGGTTACGTCCATGCCCGCGCCGTCTTTGCCATCCGCGCCTTTCGGCCCCGTCGGACCAGTGTCACCCTTTGCACCCGCGGGACCAGCCTCGCCTTTCTCGCCGCGGATTCCCTGCGCGCCCGGATCGCCCTTGTCACCCTTTTCGCCTTTGGCACCGTCAAACTCGCCGCTTGCTTTCGCCTGCGCCAGTGCGTCGTTGATCGCCGTCGGCAGTGCGGTTTCATCCAGCTTCTTCCCAATCGCATCCCCCGCCGCTTTTGCGTCTGCGGCATACCCCGCTTTCGTCAGCGTGTCGTCCACGTCCACCGAGCCGCCCGACACCGCCGCCCACGTGTATCCGCCGTCCGTCGCCGTGCAGATGTACAGCCGCTGCGTATCCTCGTCGCGGTAGAGCTGGTTCACTTTGCCCTGTGTTGCCGACGTGGGCGCGCCCTTGCCGGAGAGGGTGGACACACTACCGTCTGCGTCCTGCACCACCACGGGGAGATCGTGCCACTGTCCGTCCTTGCCGCGATATTTGAGTTTCCCTATATTTTGTAATGTTGCCATGCTTCCTCCTTAAGTTACGATGAATGTTCTGTATGTGTCATAGCACAAATACGTTCCTTTGACAAACACAGAAAACCCATATGAATCATCGTTCTTGAATATAACAAGGGGATGAGTTCCGCTATCTATTTCCGTTTCTACGGTAGAAAGAGAACTGCTTGTACGTATATAGCACGTCTTATTCGTTATGTCAAAATTGATTGCTTCCACACTGTCCGGATTGCTTACATTGGAAGAATCATACGTTCCGTTTGTTGACGTAGCCATGCACATTACATATTTCGCCGATGTTGGTGTCGAAAAATACGCGATACGGTGATAATCAAAGGAACTGTCAAGAGCGCTGTTCCACGTCCTGCTTGACGTGATGGAGATGACATTTCCTCCATCTCCCGTATACGACCCAGCCACACCAAAAATGGATATGCCGCTCTTGATGTTTTCCGGGACGAAATTGTTGTCTCCCTTGATTACAACGTCCCCGGTGCAGTATTTCCCGGTGAGAGATACCGTTTTCGATGCTTTTGTTGGGGTATATTCCCCGCCTAAATATCTGGTGATGGTATAGCTCGCAGTCTTTGTCTCGCTTGTGCTGATGTAACCGCTCGTTTTGACCTTGGAGGTCGCTGTGAACTTGCCGTTCGTTGTATTGAAATTGATGGATGGCGTATCAAGCGCACCCGCGGATGTAGATACGTTCACGGAAACCTTTCCGGAACCATTGTGGAATCCCGCGGGAATCGGAACGTCGCCGTTGCTCGTCGTGGTTCTTGACCATGCGCCATTGTTGGTCATGCTTCCGTTGACCGCGTTGCCGGAGGAATCCGCGCCTATTTTCTCCGCCAGAATGTCCGAAGCGGTAGCGGTAATGAACGATAAATCAGTGCTGCCAGACCCGCCGCCGGAGCCGGTGCCGCGATTGGGAAGGTTCTGCGCTTTGGTTTTCAGCGCGTTCAACAGTGTTGTGTTATCTGTTATCGGTATGTTTGCCATTGTTCCTCCTTATACACAGAACGCGAATGCGACCGAATTGCTGTATGTAGCGTACGTGCCGGTGGTTATACCTCCAGCTTCGTTAACAATGTCAAATGCAGCCTTTGCCGCTTGTGTATTATAATCGGCCGTTCTGGTCCAGTAACTCCGTAACCTGTCGTTGGGATCCATTTTCTTCGCGCTGTTGTTTTGGAAATACGTATACAAGGTTCCGTCTGTCATAGCTTGATTCTTTTCACATTCCGCAGAGGAAAGCACGAACAGCTTGTCGCTCACGGTGGTATATGAAATAGAATTGCTTGATCTGACGCGACAGATCTTGTTGACGGGCACGATAACAGGCGTAAGATCGCTATTCATTGAGTTCAAAATGGTATTGTTTAGTCTTGACCGTAGCACGGTTGTTTCCCAACTCGACGTTGACGAATTCATATCGTACATTTTGTGCGTTTCGTAGAGAACGCGAACGGTCTGCAAGGTGATTCCTGCCTTGTTCCTGCCGTAGCTCGCCGCGTCTGTAGGCTCGTCGTGGTCGAATCCGATAATCATCACGGGATATACTGTCCCGTTCACTCTAATGGATGTAGTGTCGCCCACAGCCCAGTATTCGCTTGCCTTTCCCGCCTTGCATACGGTCGATATGTCTTGCCACGTCATGAGAGATAAGGCTTTCTTTTCGGGCAATGGTAAATCCGGTACTTTCTCGAACACAACAGTTCCGTTCAGGATCAGCTTTTCCAAATCGTATGTGTTCGCGCCGTTGACGTATTCGACCGTCTTGACACCCGTGTATGTTTGACCGTGGATCGTTATATCAGCCATTACGACACCTCCGTGATGGTCAGCGTTTTCGTGCTTGCGTCATAGGAGATGGTCGGATAGGCACTCGCCTTGCTGTCTACAATGGATGTGATTTCCTGTATGAGCGTTTTTTGTGAAGAAACTGCATTTTTGATGTTGTCGTTCAGAGAAACCATCCCGCTACCGCTGTGATACCCTTTTGGGATGGCGATGGAATTGTTTTCAATGCCGTTCAGCGTCAGGTTTGTCGTACCCTTATTCGGCATGGTTCCCGTCACGACAGCACCGCTTGCGTCTACAATCTTCTTCCCCTGTAGCACATCCCCCGCCACAGCGGTCACGGAGGACGTATCCACGCCGGACTGCACTGTGTCTATAGCGGCCGGAAGAGCGGTATAGGTTGCCGCGGCAGTGCCGTTCTTGCTCGTGATTTTCTCATTGCATTGCGTGAGAATCGTATTGAGAGAGTTAAACCATGTCAGTACCCTTTCCGCGATAGTCATATTATCCTCCTATGAGCGTTTCCATTTGAGACGCAACTGTGTTGAAGTCTCCCATCACGCTCAATACGTGATCATACACTGCTTTTCCGGATACAGCGTTCGTCCCAGTAGGCGTAACCGTCCCATCTATCATAATACCCGCCGCAGTGCCGTCCGCACCGTTCCGTACGGGAAACGTAGATGTAGTGGTGTCTGAATACGTAATGGTGTACGTATCTACTGTTCCTGCCGCGCCGTTTCCGCTTGTGCGTACGATGGACACAATTCCTCTGCCGTCTGCGCCTTTCGCACCTGTCGCTCCCGTATCTCCCTTTGCGCCCGCCGCACCGTCCTTACCGTGGTACACGGGAAACGTAGAGGTGGTAGTATCGGAATATGTAATGGTGTAGGTATCCATAGACCCGGCAGCCCCGTTTCCGGAAGTGCGGATGATACTCACGATACCGCGCCCATCGTCGCCCTTGATACCGTTGATTGCGCCGATGTTCTTCCATTCTGTTCCGGACCAGACATACACGTCATACGGAGAAGCTGTGCCGACAAAGTACGCTTCACCCGGATTTGCGGTCGCCGGAAGGTCGCTTGCGCTGTTCTTGAATCCGAGCGGTTTGAATCCCGCGCCGTCTTTGCCGTTGTATACCGTGAAAGCGGACGTGGTTTTGTCGGAATAAGCAATGGTATAGATGTCCGTGGACCCGGCAGCCCCGTTTCCGGAAGTGCGTGTGATAGACACAATCCCCCTACCATCCAAAATGTGCAAATCTTCACCGGAAGGGAACAGTGCTACCTCTGCATCCGCGGGAATATCCGATTCCGTTTCGCCGTCTGCCAAAACATATACGCCGCTTCCGCCGCGTTCACCGGAATCACCCTTTGCGCCGCGCGGAATACCAAACACAAGACGCGCATTTGTGTCCGTTCCCTCATTCGAGACGGAAGCGTCAGAACCGCTCGGAAGCGTGACGGTTCTCGATACCGCAACAGTAGCCGCTTCTCCATCTGCTCCATCAAATGCACCGGAATCCTTTGCGGCTTGCAGAGCGTTTGTAATATCATTCTGCATCTGTGAACGCAGCTGTTCGTAGACATTCGGTGTTTCCGGGATGGAATTCTCGCCCTTGCGCACAATAGTGTTCGGAATCTCCATTTCGCAAGGAAGTGTATATTTCCGCTTTTTGAGTACGTTGTTCTCGATGGCGTATCCGCTGATAACCAGTTTTCCCACGCCGGACTGCTTGTACATCTCCGGAGGAACAACAACTTCTCCGTTTGCAAGCATTTCCACAGGGGAACCATACACCGGATAGAACGTCGCTTTGGTGAGCAGTCCTTCCCATTCACCGGAGAACACAAACGCCAGACGGTCAACGCCTACGGAGCCATATGTGCCGAGCGTAATCCTGCCCGGTTTGATCCATACGTCGTTAATGGTCAGTGCCTGCGTCATCTTCTTCCTCCGCTTTGTTTATCTCTGCAAAGATTTCCTTGATGGATTCAAAGATAGCCACTTTTTTATAGCTATCGTCAATGGTCTTGATGTTCATGTTATCAAGCCATTCCGCACATTTTTGGAGTAAGAATTTCATCCGTTCCGTATTCATATTTTCACCTCATGTTGTAAGAATTTTTTTGTTGTTGTAATATATGCCATCCGTGCAGAATACATAGTCTCTTGAGGAATACCCCATCTGTCCGGTTTGTCCCATGTTAGCCATGCTTGCCGCTGCACGTATTCTTACGTTTTCGCTTGCTTCTATCGTAGCAAAACCGTTTGAATCTATGTAGATTCCTCCATCCGGTGTGCTACTTTCGATACTTATAGAGCCTTTCGCGGATAATTTAAGAGCCACATTGTATTCCGTTCCATTTTCGTTCGCATATTGAGAATCGATTAGCAAAGCGTATTTTGCATCATCCGAAGAACCAGAGCCATAGTTTTTGAGACTGATTGTGGCGAGAGTATCATACCATGTATCGTTTGCGGTATCAGAAGCCGTGAAATTCAGTTTACTTGTTGCTGTCGAAGCTCCATATAGCATATGCAGTTTGATTCTGTTCCCGGACACGACAGTAGAACCGGAATCACCAAGGCTACCCGCAGTCACGAATGAAGATTCACCGGAAAATTGGATTTTGTCCGCGCTTATCATGATGGAAGAACCGGAACCGTTCACGGCATCCACTATGATTCCGGCAGCGGAAGATGTAAGCCCCGTGCCAGAGCTGTTGACAAGCAGACTTATCCTTGCGCCATTCGCGTTTGCTTGCTGTTGAATGGAGGAAATAGACTGAATCGCGCTGTCCGCAGTGTTGTTCTTCCAGTATGTCAGAGAGCTGATACTGGATTCATTCGCGTTTGCCTTTTGGCTGATGGACGCAATAGAGTTTGTCGCTTCCGATTTCCACTGCGCCAGGGAAGTGATACTGGATTCATTCGCTGTTACCCGACCTTCCAGAGACGAAATGGAAGTAGACGTGGACGTTTTCCATTCCGAGTACGCCGTCCATTTCGCTTCGTTGCTGTTGATGTACGTCTGGAAGTACGTTTTCACATCATTCGCGCCGTCCGACCACTGCTTGAACAATGCTTTCGTATCGTCCGAGAAGTTGTCCATGTCGAGGTTGTATATCATGTCGAGCTGATCCCGGTTCTTCTTTGTGATTTCGTTCCGCAGCGCTTCCAATTCGTCCTGCATCCGCGAAAACCTGTCTAAATCAGACGGATTTTCCGTTTTTGCCGCACGTTTCGACGTATCGGGAATACTCGTGCTCAGATAAGCGGGCTTCTTAGCTGTTTTTATACACGTCACCTCCCCATGAAATCATCAATTCTGCCGCATGGATAATCGCCTTGCCATGTCCGCATATCCGCAGTCTGTGGCAGAATGCCCCGAATCCGCGCAGCATTCCGCGCATTTCCTGTAGCCCACTCTTACCGGAATACAGGATACGCCTGCTTGTGGCGGCATTGAATTTCTCCCCATCCCGCAGAAGATACGCCGAGACTGTACTGCCGCGCCATATCTCCGCAAGAAGCGTGATTTTCTTGGCGCGCCGCACATCAAGCCGCCCCGCAAACATGAGATCGGTCTCAAACCACCAGTCTCCGTAATCGTTCGGGTCGAAAGAGGTATCGGAAGAATCCGCGTCTTGCTCTGCATCGTCAGCAGACCGGATCATCACAATGTCGCCGTTGGACAGCAGTCCGTACAGACCGTTATCGTTCGCGGCAAACTGCTTCACGGGACTTGCCACGGCAGAACCGCTCCAGGTGCCGTTTTTGAGCCTGTAGAGCGTGTTTCCTATCTGGCAATACAAACTATCCTTGTACCCACCTAAGACCGCTCCTGTGTAATCCTGTAGTTCCAGTGGTGTGCTCATCAGCTTAGGCGTGCCACCGCCGAACGCATACACGCCATCCTGTGACGCGAAATACAGTACACCGTTCGCTTCCGCGATTGCATATTGGTTATCCGCGCCGTATGAGCCGACATCCACAATGCGGAACGGGTTCTTGTTGTTGTAAACAAGCTGCATGAAGTCCTTTTTGAACAGAACTACATGATTGTCATACGTGTAGATTCCGGTAAACTCTCCGTCTGCCTTGACATTGGACTGCGACATGGATACCCATGCGTGTGCAGAGGACGTATCATCTGCGGTATCCAAATCCCAGTTGGCATAGTCGTTGTATGCCGACGCGTACACCAGATTGGAATCTACACCGAACACACGGGAGCCGTATACGGATGCCATGTGCAGATTGGGGTATGTCGAACCGAGCGTAGAGATTGGATTGCTTGCGGCAGGACGGAAGTCCATCGATACGCAGTCGGGGAAGATGAGCAGTTTCCGTTCAAACGTGGACGCAACGATGTTTTCCGTGTTCTTTGCCACGTTGAATTGCACCACACTCCGCTTCCGCAGATCGAGCGTGTCGTTCTTCGCATCTCCGATAACGCCTGTACGGATGTCGTTGCCGCATCGCCAGTCCAGTTTGATTTTGCCGGAATCGCGGTATATCACAACAAGGAAATCATCAAATCCGAATAGCCCTATAGGCTCTGCGTAGTGCGCATACGGCGTAAACTTGTGCGATACCGTGATGTTCGGCGGGTCAATCTCCACACCGTCACAGTCGGAAATCTGTCCGCTGTCAATGGTGTCCGTGCGATTGATACCGCCCCAGCCCCATCGGAGAATGCTGTACCGTTTTTCAGCAGACGGCAAAAACGAATTGAGGTAGGAATACTCTTTCTTATCTGCCATAGCGTTCGTTCCTCTTTGCTGCCCAGATTTTCAACGATTCAAGCTGTGTGTTATAGTCGTTCAGCCACTTGGCAGACAGCCCATCTTCGTTTGCAATCTTGTACGCTTCTCCGCGCATTTTCGCGCCCACAAGGTCGAGCCATTCCATAGGCACCATGACGTGTGCAGTTTTGGTTTCCTCCGTCTTGACAGGCGGTCGCTTGCGGTACACCACAATAAGCTGTTCGGCGTAGATCGGCGCACGTGCGTACAGTTTCCCGTCGTATTTCGTGTAATACAGCGGCTTTTCCGGATACTCATGTGCAGCAGTCTCGCCGGAACGCTCCAACTCAAGGTAGTCGAGAAACACAGTCACCACATCGTCAAATGAAAGCGTGTCGCAGTCGCTTGCTACAGGTGCGTCCGAGAGGTCAAGAGCCACCTCGTCAGATTGGTTGCCCAAATCCACACGGAGAATGTCATACTCCTTGAACACTTCGGTGTAGAGGATCTGCTCCACCGTGGAAATCCACCTGTACCAGCTTGCAACGGGGATCACAATGGTAATGTCCGCTTCGTCTTTGACAGTAGCGATAAAATCCTTTGCCGTGATACCGGAATCGTACATATCTCACACTCCCATAAATCGTTTGCCGTGTACTCTCGCTCCCCATACGGTCTTGTACGCATAGTCCGCTTCGGCAATTGCGTCTGTGCGTCTGTCTGTATCCTTGGTCAGCAGAAACAGAATGTTGTCCACCACAGCAGGGAAGTATTCATCATACACCGGAATATCATCATTCACGGAATACGGTTTCTGATATGCCGTGGTGTATACGAATTTCTTGCCGTATTTGCCTTCAAGGAAGCGAACTGTGGTATCCAGATGCCGTAGGAATGCCGGTTCTCCGCACGGTTTTTCCGCGCATATCCGGTCAAATATCTCTTTTGTAACCATATAAGCAAGGCGGGGCAACGGATGTGCTTGCCTGCCCGTTGCCCCCTTTCTCCTGTTTAGATTTTTGCCTTGTTATCGTTGTGCCGATTAGCCGCCTGTCGTTGCATCGCAGTTGTACAGCTCGATGCAGCCGCCCGGATTGTAGCAGATCAGCTCCATGTAGTTTGCAAGCAGCGCGCGGTATTCGGACGTACCCGGCTGGAGAACAAACACAGAACCGTTATAGTCGCAGTAGTCCCAATCGGTCTGCCGCAGCTCAAACGTGGAGGTGTCAACGCCCCACATCTTGGTGGACGGTACAAACTGTTCGTTTACGATGGTGGTCAGCTGATTGCCTGTCACAATATCGTAACCGACAGCACCGCCATGGAACGTGCGCTTCTCCACGATGGAGTGATTGGAAGATCGGGAATACTTTTCGTAGGCCTCAAACGCCTTATCGCCGCACATGATGAGGTCAGTCTTTACGCCATGGATCCGGTTTGCCCAACGAACAGCGTTCGTCAGTTTCACGTCATCAATATCGTGACCGGCATCCATGGAGCGCGGTACGATGATCGGGTTCGCTGCCTTGTCCAGGCCGTACAGCGTGCCCGTCTGCTTGAAGATTGCGCCCAGACCGGTGATTTCGCGCTTGTACGAGTTCTGCACGGTCAGAAAACCATAGGTAGAGCTGGAAGTCTGCGCGGTAGCCGCGGTAACATTCGCGCTGAGGGTGACCTTCTTGTTTGTGTGGTCAATGGAAACAATCTGGACTGCGGAATTGGTTGCGTCCAGAGTACCGTCCGTAGACGCCGCCGCAGAGTACTTGTATACGTCCACCGTGAGACCGACCATGAGCTTGGTTGTATCGTCAACGGTGATCGTATTGGTGGCAGACGCGGAAGCGGTAATGTTCGCCAGCACGCCGGTGCCGTCACCAAACGCCATACGACCTACGTTCCATTTTGCGGCATCGTAGGAGGCCTGTACGTTGTCCATGACGGCATCGAGCATCGCGCCCGGATCGCCCTTACCGAGACGAACGGTCTTTTCAGACACGCGCATATCGACGTATGCGTCCTTGGAGGTCAGCTGGAAGTTTTCGTAAATGGGTGCGTTCGCGTTCGGCGTTGCTACGCGCTCCTGCGACATACCAAAGCCGCCGCCGATACCGATACGTGCGCCGAACCGCGCCTCATTGGCACGGAGTTTGGTTTTCTTGATCTTCTCAAGAAACGGCGACGCGGAGATGTTCAGTTCGTTGTTGTAGAACGGCAGAACATCTTCGATGAGTACTTTTTCGATGTTGATTAAATCCTGAGGTTTCTGCATATGTTTTTACTCCTTGTTTTCTATATTCATCAGTAATCTGATGTCGTGATTTATCTCCATCCGAAACGCTTGAGAGCGCGTTCGCGGATTTCGTTCATGTCTTTCGGCTTGCTTTCGGGGATCGGACTTGCATTTGCCGTACCGGATGAGGGTGCAATTGTAGGTACTTCCGCATTCTGCTTCTGAATTTCCGTGGCGCGTTTGGTTTCCAACGCCTTCATAACTTCCGGAGAAGCGAGTGCTTTCTGCACAAGTTCCTCTGTGGTCATTTCCTTTGGCTGTAGATAGTTCAGTCCGCGGTCAATCAGCCCGCCGAGCATATACCGTGTAGCCGCATCCGCGCCGTTGAGAGCCGGAGTGGTGGACAAGATACGCTCAATATCCGCGTCACGGTCCCGGAACGACGCGAACCGGGGATCGGCATAAATCGTAGCCTTTGCCGCATCCGCTTCCGCGATTCTGCGCTTGGCTTCATATTCATCACGCACCGGGGCGATCTCGCTCCGTGCGGCTTCTGTTGCCCTACGGATGGCGTAATCCACTACGGACTGCTGCCATTCTGCCATTTTCTGCGCCTGTTCGTCCTCGCTCATATACCGCATTCCGGCAAAATCGAGCGTGGGAGCAATATCTTCCGCTTCCTGCTGTGCTTCCGGTGCAGGCTGCGGCGCAAACTGACCCATAATCGCGCCCTCTGCCGCTTGGGACTGCTGCTGCATTGCTGCTCCTGTCTGCTGTAACTGTGCCTGCAACTGCTGATTCTGTGCCATCAGCTGCTGCACGAGCTGCATCATGTCATAGTTCTGGTTCGGCTGATTCACCACGGGAACGGCGTCCGGCGCTGTCTGTGCCTGCGTATTTGCCATATCATGTGTAGCCTGTGTCTGCGTATTTGCCATATCAGGTGCAGTCTGCGCATTTGCCGACGGAGCCGCATTCTCATCACGTCCATCCTGTTCCATAGGTTCTGCAACATCTTCCGCCTCCTGTGCCGCCGTTTCCGCTTCTGCAGCGGATTCTTCTGCGCTTGCCGCCGCATTTTCTGCCGCGTTCTCTTCCATAATCGCGCGTTCCATAGAATCTCGAATGGAATCCATGGAATATTCCTTTTTTTCGTTATCCGGCATTTGTATTTCCTCCCTGTGCCGCCATCATCTGTGCCATCATTGCACTCTGCTTTTGCGCAAGTGCCTGTTCGTGTTCATCTATATGCGCTTCAAAAGCTGCCGCGTACTGTGGCATAGCTTTCATAAGTAGCCTGTAATCCATGGACAGAGCATATTTCTTGTGCTCTTCCAGATGGATTGCATCATCATCGTAGCGGTAGCGTTCCGGGATTACACCTTGCTCTAAGAAAGTGTTTTCGCGAGACGCATTTTTGCGCTGCAACTCGTCCAGAGTGAATGCGTCATTAGATGACCCATCCCCCAGGAAAAGCTCCCGCGCGCGCTGTTTTGCCGATTTGGATAACTGCCCATTATCATCGGTAAAAGCGCCTATCTGCAAAGCCTGCACAAAATCTTGCCGTTGCTGGTCTTTGCTGTGCCGCAGCTCGTTTTCTGCGGTATACCGCACGTCGTAGGAATTAATATCATCAGAGCACCATGTGTAGACATAACCTACATCATCCGCACCTGTGATTTGCATTGTCCTGTATCCCTTGGAATACGTCTTGTTAAGCCGCAGCCACACCTTAGCCATAGCAAGTACAGCGTCCCGAATATTGTCCGCAGTAAGGCTCATACGAGTGTTGTCAATCTGCCGTAGGTTATCGATGGCAGTACCGGACGTTACGCCTGTCGGTGTAGCGCCCACCACCATAAGCTGTGATACGCCCGCCACATACTCCATATCCGTGGCGATGTGATCTCGCTCAGATAATACCGTGTTAGGTAAATCGGGATACTGTAGGAAACTCGGTTTGTCACCGACGTTGCGGTATATCAGGATCGTACCCGGCTCCACTCCTGTAGCGTCCAACTCATCCAGATTGGTGATAGCCCCCTCTGGGGCAATCAACGGATTTGCAGCGATGGTATCAATGTAATCCTGTATCTTGTTGACGATACGGTTGTACGTTCGCTGTAACGGGATCAAATCCTGCACAGGCGACTTGCCGAAGAATTGCCCCGCAACAGGCTTGGATTTTACCGCCACCAATGGCATTTCACCAGCCGGAAGATCCCCGTAATACACAATGGAATCACGTATCACGATGATAAGCCGCCCCTTGGGATAGTCTCGCGACGGGTTTTCAAGGTAGGTGATCACCTTTTCCACATCGTCAACGGATTCTTTGCCCATGCCAATGGTCATGTTCGTCCTGCCGTGTCCGGTCAGCGCGTTTTCCATCGGCGTGAGGATGTAGGTTTCCATCGTCTTCCCTTGCAACTTAATACCATACAGATCGTATATCTCGCCTACATCGCGAACCTGCTCTATGATAATGTCGTGCTGATCCCGTATCTCCTGCACGCACAGGGAAGCGGGGAACACCTCATATGAGGAAACCAGCCCGAAATCCAGACCACCCGTGCGGATAGGCTTCTCAGGCACAAGAATGTCTCCGTTTGCATCGATAATAGCGGATTCTCGTGCAATCAAATCGCCGCGGTTGGGATCCCAGTACGACAGAGTAAACGCCGTTCCCGTTAACTCCGCCCATGCGATGAGCTTATCTTTTTTTGCCTGGAAGTCTGTATCGCCCTGGCAGTACATCAGCAGTTTTGTCGATACCTTAGCCTTGGCGTAATCGTCCATCTCTGCCGAACGCGGCTCAACCACCATATCGTAGTTTACCGATTTAAGGTTCGCGTGGCGTGTTTCCATCAGCGGGGCAATCCGATTGTATACTCTCCGCTCGTTGTCTGTGCGCGTGGGGATCATCTCATCATCGATCCTGCGCGAAGATATATTTATGTCGCAATTCTGGTGCCCTGCCACGAAATTTGCATTGAGCGTCCACTGTAGCTCCAGCATCCCGCGCTCATCCCGCCGCCGCTCCAACTCCTGCGTGATGTAGCCTACAAGGTCCTCCTCATAGACTATATCACCCTCCGCATCCATCGCCATGGGCGCGTCTCTTTGCCGTATATCATCAGGTTCGTGCGGCTTTCTGCCGCCGAAAATCTTATCGAGTATGCTCACTTGCCGATCCTCCGATCATCCTTATATGGCGATAGCACGCTCCTTGCGCTGTTTCGCCCGATTTTGCGCTCATCTGACGGACGATATGTGTCCAGAGCACTATCCAAAGCAATCAGCCCGCGAATCATGCGTAGCTCCTTTATAATCACCGGGCAAACAATGCCGATTGTTGCCGCTTGGCACACCATCCAGATCAGCACAGCGATTAACAGTAATGTATCGCTCATACCTCACCTTTCGCCGCAGTGCGCTTCCTTGTGGTTTTCGCCGCCTGTACGTCCTCATCTGCTTTTACCGTGGGAATCTCATCATCCTTTAGCAGGTCGAGAGCCGCCGCAAGCACTTTTTTTGCGCGCTCCTTGCCCGAAAACCGTACATATTCCTCCACCATATCGCCGATACAGTCCTCACAGATAAACAGCGGTTTATAACCTAGCGTTCCGCGATGGATAATCAGTGTGTTACGATCATAGCACTTATCCACAGCACACTCCACCCATCTTCCGGTGCTGTAGACGCTCATCTCGAGTTTGCCATGCTCCTTGCCTAATGTATTTGCCATTATATTTACCTCCGCACGCGTCCTCTTTGCATCTGCCCAAAGACGCGTTTCTTGTGTTCCTCCAACATTTTATCTTCTGGTGTGCGGGTATCCAGCTCCCGCGGCACCATTGTCCGAGATACAGCAGCATACCTCGCAGCATCTACTATATGGGTTATTTCGTGCGGTTCTTTCGCGCAGTCATTGCAGTTCTTTTCGTCTGCTTTTATCGTAGATATGCACCGGATAAGGTTTTTGCACGTCGTGAATATCTTCATTCGCGCCGTTTCTCCATCTCCTGTTGGGTCCGGTATCCGTTTCAGCCGCTCGTGGAGCTGCATCCACCCCTGTATCCGGTCGTTGCTTGCCTTTATCAGAGGAATTCCGCAGTCAAGGAAGATTTCTGCCATTGTCCTGCCTGTATCTTTGGTTCTTGCCCATATATCAGGTGGGGCATACGTCATATAATCCTGCTTTCTCGGTTCGGCATCCTTTATAGCTTGCGCTGCGTCCGACACAATCAAGCCGGGTCTGTATACCTCTGACACAACATATAGTGTATCGTGAGGGTCAACCGCAATATAAAGGCAGGCTGTCATGTCCAAACCATAGTCAAACGCACGGAAGATATCCCAGTGGTCCGGAATAGGAAACGGCGTAATCACGTGAACGTCTCTGGAAAACTCATCGAAGAATATCGATCCATCTACGCCCCATTCGCCAAGACCAGCTACTTTATACCGCTCCGGACGGTGAATCCGCATATCCTCAAACGCCTGTAAATCTGTGTCCGATAACCACGGATTATCCTTATATGTAGTAGTCATTGCGAGGACGTTGTCATGCGGATCATCGAAGAACCGAGCCTTTATCCATGTGGAATCAGACCAAGGGTTGAAAACGAGAATAACACGCTTGAAATATCCGTCAGGCAATTCACCACGAATGGATTCATCCAGCATATTGAAGTCGTTTTCATCGTCTATCTCAAACGCTTCTTCAATGAACATCCAGCACAGGACGCCAGTCGAAACGGAAACCGAAGTGACTTTAGCAGCGTTATCCAGACCCTTGAATATGATCTTCTGCCCAGTCGGCTTATAAGTAATCAGTAGCGGAGAGGACTTTTTTTCGGGGAAATCCCAATAATCCTGCACTTTTAGCCGTTTTATAGCCCATATCAAGTCGGCGCAAACCGAATCTCGCATCGTGTCAAGGACTTTGCGGACCACAAGCGTGTTGGACAGCGGATATTTCATCATATTGGATATAATCCACAGCGCGGCATGCTTTGACTTGCCGGATCCACGAGAGCCTTTGCAGACTACATAAGTCTTATCGGTACGCCAAAAACACTTGTACGCCGGGGCTGTAATCTCCGACAACCTTACAACATTCTGCGCCATCACTCGCCCAGATCGTCAGCAATCACGACCGGCACACCACCTTTGATTTCCTGCTCCTGCTTTGTCGAGTAGCCAAATCCGCCCATCCACAGCCCTGCAAGGTTGGACGGAATCGAGCCGTCCTCGAACATGCCACGCGCTTCACTTTCGCAAGCTGCCGTAATCTGTTCTACAGTCTTTGCAAACGCGGGATTGTCGGCATAATCGGCGTACCAGGCAGACGGAGTAGCACCGCAGTATAGGCAAAATCCCTTGATAGTAGGCGAACGTGGTGCAGGAACGTCTACAACAGTCACCATACACGTCTCCTTATCTATAATGGTCTGTTTTTTCATGTGGTTTAGGCACTTGTCACTGTATAAGTATTCATCGAACAGCTCTGCCATATCTTCCGCATCAGCCCACACGCGCCCGTTGTTGCTGTCTGGAGCAATGTAAAGTTTCACATTCTTTACTCTAGGCACTTTTTTCACCCCCTTTCAGGTAAGTAAAGGCTTTTCTCAACGGATTATTGTAACCTTAAAGGTAAATCCTACTTACACAATACTATCATTTTAAGTTTGCACTACACTATATATAGTACCAATTTAGTATGTGCTACTCTATATGCTGTACCAATTAAGTAACTGCTACACTATAGTTGCTACGCTCCTATAGGTCAGCCCCCATATCTAGAGCCCCGAGCGGATACAGCTATACCCCCACAATCGGGAGGTAAAGCTATCATGCCGTGTCAGCCCCCATAGAGCCGTCACCCGTCGCATTAACACCATCCTGCATCACGTCCTATCGAGCACCATCAGCCCATGCTCAGTCCGTGATCCCTCATCTGATCCGCCAACCCACGCTTTGTTGGCAGGAGCGTGAGACCTGCTGACGGGCATCCGCATAGGATGGGCTGCGAATGTCCGGTGTGTTTTTTTGCGGCGGTGCCATCTACACCTACAGCGGATTAACGCCACGCTGTGCCTAAGGCGTATGTGGGGCAGGGCTTGCCCTTTGTTGCCTATATTATACCACGTTAGGTATAACTAAAAAGTGACATTGTTTTCTGAAAGTTCTCCGTTTTTTCGCTATAATTCCTATTGCGCAGCTAACTAATTGGGGAATAAAAAAGAGCCTACCTTATATATATGGAAAGCCCCGAAAAAAAATCTCGAAAAAAATCTAAAAAAATTTTGAAAAACCCCTTGACATACCTCCCGTTGAGTGGTATAATATAGCCAACGAAAGGGAAATACCACACAAAAACGAAAGGGAAAAAGAAAAATGAAACTCACGACAATCAGCGAGAAGGAAATCCTGAAGGCGGCATGGGAAGACAGACTGCGGAGGTGGCTCAACCGCATCGACGAAAACGAAAGATTCGTGCGCGAACGTGGAAGAGACAGCAAGATCGCCACCCACTGGATCAAGATTTACAAAGCCCAGGTGGACGAGTTGGAATTGGCAATCAAGGCACTAGAGGATGCAGAGTGACGGGGGCGACCCCAGTAATGCACACGGCAAAAGCCGTCCGGTCACAAGTCCGGGGAAAGGAAGAATATCATGACTAAGACTTACACCATCACCGCCAACGACACCACCATCACCTACACCGTCCGCACCTGTACCGCCGTCGCGGTAAGCACCGGCGAGACCGAACGCACCATCGCCCTCTACGTAGACTACTACGCCGAGAGCGGCGAACACGTCGAGTACGTAGTGTTTAACGAAACAATGCCGGAGGACGAGGACGAGTTTACGGCACTCTTCGACTACCCTGATGAGTGGGACAGCTACTACGACACTATCGCCACCGTCTGCTTTGAGGAGGGCGTTAACATCAGCGATCGCGTCAATGCCGCCGCCGAGCGTATCCGCAACGCCCGCAATCTGAGGGAGTGCGACGATGCGGTTGTAACCATCTGCGAGCGTGCCGGGATGCTCTCTGACCTGGACGAAGCGCCTGACAAGACGATCGTACTGATCAAGGCGGCTTACATCCTGGGCGTGGATGTCCGTGGCCCGTGGGACGCGACACACGAAATCTGGGAGGACAACGCGGGAAATGTCTACTGGTTTGTCATCAGTGCGGGAAAGGCGATCCGCTGTTTTGAGGGGTGGGAAATGCAGCCCGACGATACCATCGCCGACGCGCTCCGCCAGATCGCAGAGGATCCCGCAGCATACCGCAATTGGGATGGGGACTGCGTCGAGAGGATCCGCGAGGACAGACTTGCGGCACGTCCTGACATCACCGCCCATGACCTCTACGACGAGATCGCGGGCGACCAGGAGAGCAAGATGCTCTACGACGGCCACGAGGTCATCAATCTCGACAGCACCACCAACCGGAGATTGTTCGCGGACCCGGAAGCCACCGAGCTTGCGGAGGCGATCCGCGACGCGCACGACTGGGAATCGTGCAAGGACGAGTGCAGACAGCTCTGCGACATGGCAGGCATGGCGGACGAGTGGGACAACGCGGACGGAGAGACGTTTGAGGGTGTGCTTGATCGCGCCGCCGTAAAGCTTCACGTTCGCATCTGGTGAAATGCGTCAGTCTGACGTTCGATGAGCCGAGCCGGAGCGGCTATTCTCCGGCAGAGCGGTGGTGCTATACGCATCGGAGGAAAAATAATCAGTCTGGAGGAAATCATATGAATCACATCACATTTGTCAGCTACACAGGCGAATGGCCTAACCTTTGTTACGGTATCCTGAAGATCGTCATCGACGGCGAGACCGTCACATTCGGCCCCGCTACATCGGTCGAAAAACCGATGTACGACCGTTTTTGGAGGAGCGGCGGATATACCAATTGGGTCACTGGAGAGGTCGTTAAGTGCGGATGGTGTGTCTGCGCCGACGATCTGCCGGAGCAGTACCGCGCCTATGCGGATGAGATCCAGGAGGTCATGGACGCCAGCATCCCGCACGGGTGCTGTGGGGGGTGCATATGACTATAGCACAGTATCACATCTGCCGGCGGGAGATGGAGTTCGTCACCTCCCGCAAGGACTTCATCAGCCGCTTCCCCGGCGTTGATCCGGGGGAGTTGGTTGACGTGTGGGCAATCCTGCACCTGCCCGTATACACCTTCGCGTCTATCCGGGAATTCTCCGGCCTGACGCAGATGGAAGTCAGCGAGCGGTACTCCATGCCCATAAGCACCATCGAGGGCTGGAGTGCACACAACGGCAAGAGACAGATGGCCAACTATCTGTTGGACTTATTCGCCGTGGACATCATAAACGAGCGAAACAACCCGGCTGTGGAGCCGGTATACATCGTATAGGAGGATAACACCATGACCAAAAAACGTGTAATCAAACTGCTCATGTCCCGCGGATATTCCCGCAACAGGGCACGGGAGTTCCAGCGCATCCGCAGTGGCAAGTTCACCAACGAGGGAATCCTCCGCGAGAAGATCCGTTTCGAGGAGCTTTCCGCACTCCGCAAGGGACGCGTATGAGCAACGCCCCCATCGAGTTCCCGAGCGACAAGGCGTGCGAGAAACTCCCGCGCATTGTCGTTGGAGGAAACGCAAACGCAATGATCGAGTGGATCAACACTCACACGGAGATAGACAGGCGCGTACCGCCTGTTTTCTCCGGTTGGTTTGTGATTGAACTGCAACAGGACGAGTACAAAATCGTCATCTTAGCAACATATACCAAAGATAAAACCGCTTTCGGTTTTCGCTCATCCATTAACGGTTTGCGCGCCGTTATCGCCAGTATGGACTATGCCCAGATAGACGATAACGGGTTCGCAACAATCGACTCCCATTACTCTACGGGTGCGCTTCGTACCTATTCCGAGGACTGGCTGCAACAGTTCGCGATATTCTCCATCAACGCCATTATAGCAGTCCAGGCGTACATCCTATACCACAAGCCGGAGATCATCGAGCAGGTGGTAGACGTATCCGCGCCCCGCAAAACGTCCGAGAACGCCCACCAGAAAAAGCGGAAAAAGAGCGGAAGCGTGAAGATCAAGAACACCGTCCGCAAACTGATCCGCATTGACACACGCGACCTGCCACCAAGGGAGTACAAGTACAAAAAGCTGGCATGGAGCGTCCGAGGACACTACCGCCACGTCGGCAAGGAAAAAAAGCTAAAGTACATCGCGCCGTTCACCTGCAACAGAGGGAGCGCGAAGAACAAGCCAAAATCGAAAACATACATACTCGAAGAACCAAAAAACAATAAGCAGGAGCCGTAAAGCCCCTGCTTATTGTTTTTGGTAGGCGTAATTGCCCTTGATATGCGAGTTAAAGTACCGTCCAAGAGACGTGCTGTCGTAAAAACTCTCCCACACATCCTCCGGCACATCGAAATAGTGATACTCCGCACCGGAATCCCGGAACACCACAATCAGCACATTGTTCCGGCTGTCATACCCCACCCGCGAAAAGCACGTGCTTTCCGGTGTGTTGTACACCCACTTTGTCGCACTTTCGTATACCGTCAGCGCGTCCTGCTGTGTCTGCAAGTCTGCGCCGCACGACGCGAGACACAGAGCGGTCAACAACACAATGAATATGCGGATCACTGTTGTTCGCCCTCGTATTTCTCTTTCAGCGATTTCGCTTCCGCACGTATTCTTTGCATTTCGTCGATAGCTTCTCTATACGCGGCCAATATGTCATTGTATTCTTGCTCTGTAATCTTCCCATCATGGTAGTACGCATGTATATCGTCTGGTTTTACCGCTTGTACATCAGATTTCAAATTATTGTACCGAGTATGCAGTTCGCGCATCCTGTTCTTATAGTAATCTGGATCAGGTTCTTCTTTTGTTTCTAGTTGTTTACGTTTTACTGCTTCTTTCACGCTTGATTCTCCACAATACAAAATCGCCGCATTGATTTCCATCCAAATCAGCGGTAATTTGGTCATATCATGTTGGTCATTTGCAACTTTTATCGCAATTACAATCAGCCACACCGCTATACACCACAGGACGGATATTAAATGCGCTTTCCCAACAGAAAGGGGTCGGCGTAATATTGCATATCTGAGTATTACAAAAAACAGAGGGAAAATGAGGAAATAAATCACAACATCAATAAACGCCGCGATTATCGCTCCAACTTTTGTCAAGTCGTATAGAAATGAGAGCGAGTACATCGAATAGCTCAAAAAGAACCCTATCACAAGGTACACAATTGCCGCGCCAATCCCGAATTGTATGCGTCTCATCTTCAATGCCTACCCTTAATAGTAATTTGTGTCCATTGCATACGGAACCATTTTCACCACTGAAACCATACTTTCATCACAATCAAAGCAATCCACAGGTATATGGAATAGAAAGTAAGCACAAAATGTGCTCTTTTCATCATCACATACGCATATTCATCAATTCCACTCCCGATGAGAGAATGCGCATATATACGTGTGGCAACAAAAAGAATCGAATACGCTATATAAAACCATCTCGTGCCGAATTTATACGTTAGGAAAGCAGCTACCGCGAACCCAGCAAGACTTAAAATCATCCCAAATTTCGTAGACAACAGCCTTATTGAATCATCAAGTATCTTGTTTTTCGCGCTGAAAACCTTTTCAACTTGATAAAGTGTTGTGCCATTCAGGTATATCCGTTTTGCTTTCGCATACATGACACACAGGACGATCCACAAAATGATTATCATTTCGTCGTACCTATAATCCTCTCTGCCATATCTTCCGCATCATCCAGCTTCTTCATGAGATCCCGCCAGAACTGCCCACGTATGGCAATTTCCGCAGTCAGTAAGGCAACGTCCCGCTTGTCCGGAGCGATTTCCCGTATCGATTGTATCAGCTTCTTCTCACCCGCCGACAGTTCTATTGTTGTCACCGGGTCTTTTTTTGTGTCCTCTAAAATTTCTTCCGGTTCGCAGTGCAGTATCTCTGCCAGCTTTTGCAGATTTTCCTCGGATGGAGAAGCTTTTCCGTTCTCCCACTTGCTGACGCTGACGTAATTCACGCCCATCATGTCCGCAAGCTCCTTTTGCAGGATTCCGTTCTTCTCCCGCAACTCCTTTATGCGATTCATAACTATAAGTTATCCTCTCATAAGTATTTCTTATCAATAAGTTAGTCTAACTGCATTGACATTATGAGCTAACTGTGATATAATAAGACCTGTAGGTTAGCTCACAGTTATTCACTCTTATACCGAGCAATCACACATTCTTCAAACTGCTCATACCATTCCTCCGGCAGCTTCGCCAGAGCAAGGATCAACCGCTTCTTGGATTCCTCGGAACCCTTGAGCAGGTCGGCAAGCACATCGGTAAGTTCTTCTTCTATCGT
>ERZ1034928.86-NODE-86-length-55283-cov-5.542497_pt1 | contig 55283 bp, 42 predicted proteins | sample MGYA00520627_ERZ1034928 | MGnify/ENA primary metagenome ERZ1034928 (study PRJEB33766, sample SAMN09781755) | gut metagenome | biome: gut microbiome | host: Homo sapiens | place: Madagascar | study: EMG produced TPA metagenomics assembly of the PRJNA485056 data set...
GTCGATATCCGCGGCCGCGATGGCCCGCGTGGGGTGGGAGATAAACGGGGTCGTGTCGACGTCGCCGGCAGCGACGGTCCTCATGCACATGCGCTGGCCGCACGTAGCGGCTTCGGCTGCCGCGAGCATGCAGGGGTACGCGACGCGACAGCCGCGCCGCTCGGCATAGCTGGCAAATGCAGAGGGATTGGGCTCGGATCCCATCGCCGTGTACGTCGCCACGGTCACCGGATCGCCTTGAGGGCTGACGAGCAGTCGGTCGAGTTTTGCTGCGAGCTGGGAGGATATCGAGGCCGACTTTTGCTCACGGAGAGCCTGCGGGATGTCGTCGCGCCGGGCAAGCGCTTTGATGCGGGCGGCTTGTTTCTGTTGCACAACGTCGAACATGCATTCCTCCAAAGCAGCTGTTCGGATGCTATAAAGTCTAGCCCTCCGCTCGCGAGAATGGGCAGGTCGATCACCGGCCCTTGGGCCGGCCAGCAATCCTGTGGTTAGCCACCGCTAACGGTTGCATGTGCGCAACTATGGTTGAGATGTGCATAACGCGAGTTACCATGGCCTACCTCCGCACTTGCGGGGTAGATTGAACCCCAGTTCAGCAGCACAACGCAAAAAGACGCGCATTCGGGGTTGCCGTACGGTAACTTTGCATCCTCGTCTACTCAAAGAATGTTAGTCTGAACTAACTACCGTTCTATCCACACGTCCGAAAGGATCATCCATGGTCAGCATTTCCAAGACTCACTCCCTGCTCGTTGCCGCCGGCGCCGTCCTGGGCGTCGTTGTTCCCAAGGCCCTCGCGTCCGATACCGCCAAGCGTGCCGCCGTGGCTACCGTTGCCGCCGGCATGCGCGTCAAGGCCGGCTACCAGGACATCGTCGAGCAGGCCAAGGCTCAGGTCGACGACATCGTTGCCGAGGCCGAGTACCTCAACAACCCCGTTGACGTGGAGGTCGTCGAGGGCGGCAAGGCCGAGTAGACCTCGCGCCCAACGCTTGTCTCAACGACTCTAAGCAGCTGCGATCGCCCCCAAGCGACGCAGCTGCTGCTCTTTGGGGCGCACGTTTGACGCCCCGTACCAAGAGAGGCCTTCACGCATGAACTACACCATCCAACACGAGGTCCCCGGCCGCGTGCGCGTTAAGCTCGTCGGTCGCGTGCCCGAGGCGGACATCGACGCCCTCACGCGCGCCCTCCGCCAACATCCCGTCATCCAAAAGGCGACGGTCTATCCGCGCACGGGCTCGCTCGCCGTCGAGTTTGAGCCCGCCGCCCGCGCCCAGGCGCTCGCCGCCATCGCCGCTATCGACCGCACGGCCGTGGACGAGGCCCGTCGCGACTGCACCGTCGCGCTTGCGCCACGCACCAACAGCCTGCTCATGGATATTGCCACGCTCCTCGGCGGACATTTAGCCCGCCGCTGGTTCCTGCCGGCGCCGCTCTCCACGATCTATACCGTCTGGAGCTATCGCGGCTTTCTCAAGGCCGCGCTCGCGTCTCTTGTCGGCGCGCGCCTCGATGTGCCCGTGCTCGACGCCGCGGCTATCGGCATCTCCTTCCTCAAGCGCGACTGGCGCACCGCCGCCAGCACGATGCTTTTGCTCAACCTGGGTGAGCTCCTTGAGGACTACACTCGCGCGCAATCGCAAAACCAGCTTATTTACTCGCTGCTCGACGTGCCCGACTACGCGCAGCTCATTCCCTGTGGTGACCCGACGCTGCGCGGGGCAGAGGAGCGCCGCGTCCAGGCATCGAGCCTTGTCGCCGGCGACCTCATCGTGGTACGCACCGGCATGCCCATCCCCGTCGACGGCACCGTCGAGTGGGGTTGCGCCATGGTCAACCAGTCCACGCTCACCGGCGAGCCGCTGGCTATCGAGCGCAGCGTGGGCGACGACGTCTTTGCCGGCACGGCCGTGGAGGACGGCGAGGCCTACGTGCGCGTGCGCTCTGCAGCGACCGATACCAAGCTGCGCTCGATCGTGAGCCTGGTCGAGCAGTCCGAGGCCTTAAAGGCCGAGTCGCTCAGCCGCCGTGAGCATATGGCCGACGCCTTTGTGCCGTGGAACTTCCTGCTCGCCGCGGGCGTCTACCTCAAGACCCGCAGCCTGGTGCGCACGAGCGCCGCGCTCATGGTCGACTACTCCTGCGCGCTCAAGCTCACGGGCGCCATCAGCGTGCTCACGGCCATGAGCCAGAGCGCGCGCGAGGGCTTCACCGTCAAGGGCTCCAAGCATTTTGAGGCCTTCGCCACGGCCGACACTATCGTCTTCGACAAGACGGGCACCCTGACTGCCGCCGCTCCGCAGGTGGCGGATGTGCTTTCGTTTGACGGTTGGGACCGCACGCAGGTGCTGCGCTTCTCGGCCTGCCTTGAGGAGCACTTTCCGCACCCGGTGGCGCGCGCCGTGGTCAATGCGGCTGCCGAGGCCGGGCTCGAGCACCGCGAGCGCCATGCCGAGGTCGAGTACCTGGTGGCGCACGGTATCGCGAGCTCGCTCGACGACAAGCGCTGCGTGATCGGTTCCGAGCATTTTGTGGTCGAGGACGAGGGCGTCACGATCGCCGACGATGTGCGAGCGCTGATTGAGGAGAAGCTCGACGGCCTCTCCAAGCTCTACCTGGCGGTCGATGGCGTGCTCAAGGGCGCGATCGGCATCCAGGATCCGCTCAAACCGGGCGCGCCCGAGGCACTGGCGCAGCTCCGCGCGCTGGGCTTTGAGCATATCGTGATGCTCACGGGCGACAACGCCAACGCCGCCGCGCGCATCGCGGGCAAGGCGGGGATCGATGAGTTCCGCGCCGATCTCTTGCCCGAGGACAAGCACACCGTGATCGAGCAGATGCGCGCGGCCGGGCGCCGCGTGGTCATGGTGGGCGACGGCGTCAACGACTCGCCGGCGCTCTCGGCCGCCAACGTGGGTGTGGCCATGGGCTCGGGCACCGCGATCGCCAAAGAGGTCGCCGACATCACGCTCACCGACGGCGACCTTGCCTCGCTCGTGGTGCTGCGCCGTTTGGCGCTCGGACTCGAGGAGCGCATGGACGCATCGTTTAGCGAGGTCATCGGCCTCAACTCGCTGCTCTTGGCGGGCGGTGTCGCGGGCGTGATCGCCCCGCAGGTGAGCTCGCTCATCCATAACGGCTCCACGGTCTTCCTCTCGGCGCGAAACGCCCGCGCCTACCAGGTGCGCTAACCGTGCGAGATTAAGACAGCCAAAACCACCACAAAGGGGACAGGCACCTCTGTGGTGGTTTTGGCCTATGCGTTAACGCTATAACGCCGCGGCGATTGCTTCGGTTACAAACTTATTGAGTGACTCGCCTTTCTTTGCCGCCGCCAGAGCCGCTTGCTTGTGGAGCTCAGAGCCCGTTCTCACGTTGAACGAGCCTTTAAAAGCCTGCTCGGGTTCCTTGCCCTTCTCGGCGCAAAACGCAAGGTAATCGTCGACGGCGTCGTGGAAGCATTGCTCCACTTCGTCAGCCGTGGAGCCTTCAAATACGATTGCGTCCCTAATGCCGGCGACCATACCTGTTAGCACGCGCTGTTCGGCATCGAACTCGACTGGGGCGAAATAACCCTTGTATGCCAAAACGTTACTCATGACTACCTCCGACACCTTGCAGAAATCGAACGATGTTTCGAATGGTCCCCGCTGTCAATTCGTCAGATGGATGTGGCGCGTGCATCACGAACATCCTGCCATCTGATGGCCTGTAGAAGCGAACGCGTGATCCGGATGTCTTGCCTTTGCTGTCCATTTCAAAGCCGTATGAAGCCATGACTTTTAAAAATCGATATACCGATACGTTGAAGGGCAGCTAAGCAGTTGGGCGATGAGTTTATCGGTCCGAGTCATCCCGCCTCACATTCTGCAACTATATCCTAGTTGCAATTTAAGTCCGATGCAAGCACCCTTACTATAGAACATGTGTACGTATAGAACAAGTGTTCGAACCAACACAAAGGCACCTGTGAACTGCGCCCCTTTGCGGTGGTTTGGGCTGAATGTTGCGCAACAAGGGCTGCATTTTTGGGTTTACCTTCATGGTGGAAGGAATGAACCGAAAGGAGCCCGTCATGTTTTGTCGCTCGTGTGGCACGCCGCTTGTCGACGACGCCCTCTTTTGCCCCGTATGCGGCGCGCCCGTAGCACCCGACCAGGTCGCGGTCACGCAGCAACCCCAGTCTGCCACGCAGCAATACGTGCCCGTGCGGCGCAAGCGTTCCAAGAAGCCCCTCATCGCCCTTGCCGCGGTGCTTGTCGTGGCGGCGGGCATCGGCGGTGGCGCGCTGTTCTACTTCACCCAGATTGCGACCACCCCAATCGACGAGAAAACCTTTCCGGACAGCGGCATGCGTGCGCTTGTCTCGACCAAGTACGACACTAACGGTGACGGCCGCATCTCACGCGACGAGGCCAAGGCGGTGACGTCGGTCGAGCTGGACGGCATCACGTCGACCCAGGGCCTGGGCAAGGTGTTCCCCAACGTTACCAGTGTGGAATATGGCGGGGACAAACTCGTCAACCTGGACCTCTCGGGCTGCGGTGACCTCAAGACCGTCGAGCTTAACTCGGCAAGCAACGTCACTGTCGTTAACCTGGACGGTTGCGACAACATCGAGAAGCTCGACCTTAAAAATGCCGAAAACCTTAAAAGCGTCGATCTTTCGGGCAAAAAGAAGCTTGCCACGCTGGCGCTGCCGCAGGATACGAAGGTCAGCGGCATTAAAGACACACAGCTCGACGAGCTGTGGCTGCCGGTGTCCTACGAGGGTACCGATAAATCGGACCAGTATGGCGATATCTACGAGATCGAGCGTGACGAGAACGGTTACGTTACGGGCTTCACGTCTGCCGTCAAACAAGGCGGCGGCGTAAGCTACAGCGTCGAGCACGATGAGACGCATCGCATTTCGGAGATTGAGGAAGATCTGGCGGGCGGTTACGAGAACGTCAACACGTTTACGTACGACGCCGACGGTAACGTCACGCGCATCGACTGCGATGCCGACATTAGCGATTCGTCGAGCACCACGACGTTTACCTACGACGCGGACGGAAACCTGATCAACAAGACGACCCACGCTGGCTACGGCGAGAGTGCGAGTACGTATGTCTACCAGGATGGCAACATGGTGACCAACACCGATACCAGCCCGGCCAATCCTCGGACGGTCGTGTATTCGTACGGATACGACAAGGATCGCGTGACGTCCTTTACGCTGGACTGTCAGGGCGACACCGTGGGCACGAGATGGACGCTCACGCTCAGCTACGAGTACGACGAGGACGGAAACGTTTCGCGCATCTCGCCCGTGGCATATGACTCGCACGGCAACGATTACGGCTCGCTGAACTCGTATGCCGCGGTGGATTATTCGTACAGCGATGGCAAGCTCGACAGGATCGATTCCGAGCGCGGCGGCTATGCGGAGTTCTACTACGACGACCACGGCAACCTGACGTCGGTCGACGAGTATGCCGGCCGCGGTTCGGATGCCGAGTTTGAGTTTGAGCACGAGGTCGAGTACCAGCGTTACTTCTGCAATAAGAGCGAGAAGAACAAGCCGGAGGAGTGGATTCGTCTGGATTCGAAGTACGACGTCTGCAACGGCAGCTGGGTGAACACGTCTTCGTCCCGCAAAGAGCGCTTCGTGAGCCTGTATCGGCTCGACCCTCTAAAGGCGACGCTCGATCCCTTCCACAAGTAACGCCCGACCCAAACCACCACAAAGGTGCCTGTCCCCTTTGTGGTGGTTTTTGCTGAAGGGCGGGTGTCTGCGGCGGTTTGTCTCGATCTGTAACAGTAACTCGGCATAAATGGGCCTAGCTGTTACAGATCGAGACAAAGAGCTGGTGCCGTTCGGGAACGTCTCGATCTGTAACATCTGGAGCCGATATTGCCGCCTAGATGTTACAAATCGAGACAAACCGCCGCAGTGGGCTGCGCCGCCCCGTCCAAGCCGCAGAAAAAAGGTAGATTTTTGGGCATGTCCCAAAAATCTACCTTTGTGGTTAGCCCAGCAGGTCGACTACGTTGAAGTTGGCGTTGCTCTTGGCGATGACGTCTCGGCCGCCAAAGACGCAGGTTGGCGACTTGGCTGCGATGCGCGTCACGTCGGCGCCGAGTGAGCGCAGCTCAGCGGGTGTGGCCGCGAGCATTTGGGCGCGACGCTCCTCGCGTGCGTGCGGATCGAGCCCGGCCAGGTAGGTCGTGTTGCGGCGCTTGGTGAGCGCGTACGGCTTCACCGGAGCGTCCATGCCGCTCACGCAGCTCACGATAAAGCCCTCAAAGGCGGCCTCGTCAGGCTCAAAGCTGCCGAGCCATGCGCCCGCGCGCTCCACACGCTCAATCGAGGGATCGATCGCGGGATCGCGGTAGGTGTAGAACGCCGTCTGACGCTCGCCGGCCGCGCGGAAACCGCAGCCGTACGCGCCACCCTTTACGCGGATCTCGTTCCACAGGTAGTCGTAGGAGAGTGCGTTGGCAGCCACCGCCCAGGCGCCCGTCACGTCAATGCCTAGACGGCGCGGGTCGCAGGCGCGCGCCGCAAAGCAGATATCGCTGGGGATCACAAAGGCCTCGTGGCGGTTGCACGGCGCCGGCACCACGAGCGCGCCGCGGCCGGCATCGGCGCCGTCGCCCGCGCCCAGCCCCAGGTCGCCTGCGGCATCCCAGTACGCGTCAAAGTCCTCATCGCTGCCGGTGAAGCTCGCCATGCAGCCATCGGCCACAAAGATGCGGGCAGCCAGCTCGGCAAGCTTGGCGCGCAGCCCGTCCAAGCGCTCGTCAAAGTGCTCGAGCAGATCGCGCAGGAACAGGTAGAAGTCCACGCCCGAAAGCTGCTCGCGCACCACGGCCGAAGGCGAGCTGTAGCTCATCGCGCGGCCCAACGCCGCCGAATGTCCGTTGTTGATAAAACCCTGCTCAAGCCCAATGCGAATCTGCGTGAGCACGTCGCGCACGCGGTCGGTGTCGGCGTCCGCCAGCAGCGTGCTCGACCATACCTCGCGTGGCAGGCTCGCCAGCGCATCGATCTTCTTGGACAGGGCGCCGGCGCTCACCAGCAGGTAGGGGCGTACGCCGTCCGCGTCGGGCTGCGTCATGACCTCGGTCGTAAAGCTCAAAAAGCCCAGCTTGCCGGCGAGCAAGTTGTCGAGCTCCTCGGCCGAATGCTCGCGCGTGGGCAGCTGCTTGAGCAGGCGGCAGAGCAGTGTTACGTAGGGCAGGTCCTCAAACGCGACGCAGCTCAGGTCGAAATACTGCATGGCGTAGGCCAGGCGGTTGGTGGGGATGTCGTGGCGCAGACAGGGGATGGGCGCGGTCGTGTCCACAACGAGCGGCGGCTCGGGGCGCGCCTCGCCAATGTCGGATACACGCAGGCGCGGCAGCGTGGCCTTGGCCTCGGTCGTGTCCTCGGCCTCCTGCGCGGCACGCAGCACGGCCGTGCGCTCGACCACGTCGGCCAGCTCGGCATCGGTCATGGCGTCGCGCTTGGCTGCCAGCTCGGCGGCCTCGGCACCCTCTGCGCCCTCGGCGGCGTCCACCGGCACCAGCTCGACCAACGCCATGTGGTCGTTCTGCAGCACCAGCTCGCGCAGCAGGTCCTCAAAATAGCTGCCGTCCAGCTCGACACGCAGCTCCTCGTACACCGGGCCGTACTTGAGTGCCAACGTCGCGGCGTCGTCATCGTAGAGCCACGTGCTCAGCGCGTCGCACGCAATGGCCACGCCGTCGGCGATGCCATAGTCGCGCTGGCGCAGGTCGTACTCGTTGCTGCTGATGATAGCTTCCAGGCGCTCGCGCGGAACGCCGTGCTCACACAGGTCGCGGCAGGCGTCCTGGAACACGCGGCGCAGCTCGCGCGCCACGCCGGGCTGCGCGTTTTGCAGCATGATGAGCTCGTAGGGCTGCAGACACTCGGCCGCGGTGTAGCTCACCACGTTGCCGCCCAGGCCGGCGGCCAGAATGGCCTTCTTAACCGGCGCTTCGTTGGAACCCAGCAGCGCCTCGAACAAGATGTCCGCCGCGATCGTGCGCTTGCGGTCGAGCGCGCTGCCCAGCACAAGACCCAGGCCCACCAGGGCATTCTCGGGCGTGGTGGCCATCTCGACGCGCTTATACTCGCAGGTCACGGGCGTTTGCATGCCCAGCGGATTGGGCGCCAGCGTGGACGGGTCCTCGCCGGCGGCGACGGCGGCGTCCATGCGGCGGCTCGCGGCACTCGACTGCGACAGATAGCGCTCGTCCAAAAAGGCCAGCGCGCGGTCCACGTCCAGGTCACCGTAGAGCGTGATGTAGGAGTTGGAAGGATTGTAGTGACGCGCGTGCGTATCCAGGAACTGCTCGTAGGTGAGCGCAGGGATTGCGCGCGGGTCGCCGCCGCTCTCGTGCGCATAGGCGGTGTCGGGATAGAGCGCGGCGTTGACGGCGTCGTCCAGCACGCTCATGGGGTCGGACAGCGCGCCCTTCATCTCGTTGAACACCACGCCGTTATAGCGTAGCGTGCCCTCGCGCAGGCTTGCGGAGCTGCCGTCGCCCTCGCCCTCGGCGCCCTCCGGCAGGTCCAACTCGTAGTGCCAGCCCTCCTGCTCAAAAATGGTCGGCTTGGTGTAGATGGCCGGGTTGAACACCGCGTCCAGGTACACGTCCATCAGGTTGTACAGATCCTGCTCGTTGGTGGTGGCAACGGGGTAGATAGTCTTGTCGGGGTAGGTCATGGCGTTGAGGAACGTCTGCATGGAGCTCTTGATCAGGTCGACAAACGGCTCCTTGACGGGGAACTTGGCCGATCCGCACAGCACCGAGTGCTCAAGAATATGGAACACGCCGGTGGAATCGGCCGGCGGCGTCTTAAAGCCAATGGCAAAGGCCTTGTTCTCGTCGTCGCACGCCAGGTACAGCAGGCGAGCGCCCGAGGCAGTGTGGCGCAGCACGTAGGCGTCCGAGTCGAGCTCGGGCACGGTCTCGCAGCGCTCGACGGCAAAACCGTGGCAGGTGGTACCGGGCACCAGCAGCGCGGCGGCAGCGGCGCGTGGGTCGGTTGAGGTGGTGGGCATATGCAGTCTCCTTTGACGCCCCAGCGGGGGCGAATCGAGTCGAATCCCCGAGAGTATACCCATATGGGGCCCACGACCAATCTGCCGCACGAGCGTGGATTTTCGGACACACGAGCGTGGAAAATCGGACGCATACCGAATGACAGTGGATTTTCGGACGAAATCAGCTTCAAAAAGCCCCAAAACTGTCCAGATATCCACTCTCATTTTCCAACCGTCCAATAATCCACTCTCGGTATCTCTCACGTATCTCTCATCTCTCACTTATCTCTAATACGAGAGATAACAGAAAGACGAGAGATAATTACGAGAGATAACTGAGCGGCAAAGAGAAAAGCAATCATGATAATGTCTCAATATCGATTGTTCTACCAGCAAAAACATGTTTTAATGAAGCGAGCAACAGACATCTTATCTCTCATCTCTCACTCATCTTTAATATGAGAGATAGCAGAAAGACGAGAGATAATTACGAGAGATAACTGAGAGACGAAGGAAATCTATTCGCGGCATTCTCCGCAGGGCCGAGCGAAAGGACGTGCAGATGAACGAAAACGAGCTGACCGGTCTGCTCGAGTCTTTAAGGCGGATGGGTTCGGATGACCTTAGTGTCGAAGTGAAAGAGAGCGCCACGACGCTTTCCCGCGATGTATGGGAAACGGTCAGCGCATTCGCAAACACCGCCGGTGGAATCATCGTGCTCGGTGTGAGCGAGCGCGCGGGCTTTGTCCCGGTTGAGAACTTTGAGACCGAGAAGGTGCTCAACCAATTCGTGGCAGGCATGGGCGATGCCGGCGGTCGCGGAAAACTGGCCAATCCGCCCAAATACAGCATCGAGCGCGTGGGGCTCCAGGGCACTGTGGTTCTGGTCATCACGATTGAGGAGCTCGACCCGTCGAGTAAGCCTTGCTATGTCATAGAGCGGGGTGCCCAAGGCGGCAGCTACAAGCGCATCGATGACAAAGACGTTCCGCTGTCGTCGACCGAGGTTTTGGCATTGGCGTCATACGAGCGGACGAGTCCCAGCGATCGCGATGCGGTGCCCGGCGCGGTCGCGGGCGATCTCGACGAGGCGCTGGTCGACCGCACGATAGAGCGCGCTTTCTCGTTGACGCCCCGAGCTATGCGCGGTGCGACGGACAAGAAAACAAAGATGGAGCGCCTGAATTTCCTCGACTCCCAGGGCAATGTGACTAAGGCCGGGCTCTTGGCTGCAGGCGCCTATCCTCAGCAGTTCTATCCCAAACTCTTTATCGATGTGGCCGTTCATGCGGGGACTCAGAAAGGCGCGGCGGGATCGCTGAGGTTCATGGACCGCACAATCTGCGAGGGCACCTTGGGCGAGATGATTTCGGATGCTGTCGCGGCTGTCGCCAAAAACCTGCGTCGCACCTCGACCGTTCAAGGCGTCTCGCGTATCGACTCGCTGGAGATTCCCGAGGAAGTCTTGCGTGAGGCGATTGCCAACGCCGTAATCCACCGAGAATACAGAGATCGGTTCTGTGGACAGTCGATCGCTGTTGACGTCTTTGATGACCGTATCGAGGTGACGAACCCTGGCGGTCTTTATGGCGGAAAAACTCGCGAGAATCTGTTTGACGGTAGTTCTCGGTGCCGCAACGCGACGCTCGTGAAACTCATGTCGATTGTTCCGCAGCCGGATGGCGCAGGTTCGCCGGCTGAGGGCAATGGCTCGGGCATTCCGATGATGATCGATGCCATGCGCGCGCATGGTCTGGCCGAGCCCCTGTTCTTCCCGGGATTCGATCGGTTCAAGGTTGTACTTTACCGTTCAAAGATCGAGCCGGTCGATCACGGCGGGGACTTAATCGTGACGGCGCTCAAGCGTTATGGCGAATTGGGGACGCGCGAGCTGGCAGAGCGCACGGGGCTTACCATCTCCCAGGTTAGGTCGCGCGTCAACGCGCTCATTGCCCAGGGCGAGCTTGAGCCCACGGCGCCAGCGACGAGCCGCAACCGCAAGTATCGACTGTCAGAGCGCGCAGAGCAGATGTGCTAGCGACTGCTGGCGGCGGTGGCCTTGCATTCCGTGCACCCTTGCTCTCGCTATCCCGCCATTTCGCGCGCCCTGCGCTGCAACCTGTACCAAAGCAGGTACAATAGCCCAATGTGCATCGCGCACGACGATGATATCGGCGCCCGCGACTAGGGGAGAATACATGGCAGAGCAACAGATAACGCCGGGGACTAAGCTTCAGGTGGCATTCGACGTGCCCATGGGCCAAAAAACCGACTTCAACATGCTCGCCACGTACAAAGAGGACCTGGACGAGGCGTACTTTCTTATGAGCGCGCCCATGCTCGCCGGCAAGCCGCTGCTCATGGACGAAAACCAAAAGCTGCTGCTGCAGTACAAAGTAGGCGAGGAGACGTTCGTGCTCGCCGGCTATCCCGAGGCAGTCGAGAAAAAGGGCATCCGCACCTACTGGAAAATGCGCAAAGTCGCCGAGCAGCGCAGCTTTGTCAAGCGCCGCGACGAGCGTTTTAAGGTCGCCATGCGCCTGACCTACCAGCGCGACAACGCGGCCGCCTCCGAGCCCGAGGACGCCATGACCATCGACGTCTCGGCCGGCGGCCTGGCTATCTACCTCAACGATTTCCCCGACGTGGGCGAGGCCCTGGCCGTGCAAATGCCCACGATCCGCCTGCAGGGCGAGCGCCACGAGCTGCCCGAGCAGCTGGGCATCGTGTGTTGGGTGCGCCGCGCGCCCAAGGGCAGCCTGTACCGCAACGTCTGCGGCCTGCAGTTCCGTTACGCCGACGACATGGAGCGCGAGCTCGTCAAAGAATACGTCGGCTACATTCGCACGAAATATAAGATCTGATCGCCATGGCTCTGTTCAAGCGTAACGACAACAAAGATCAAGCCGCCGAGGATTTGGCCGAGGGCATGGCTGAGGATTTGACCGAGGGTCAGCCCGAGGACACCCCCAGCACCGATCCCGCCCCGCGCAAGCGCTTCGGCAAGCCCAAACGCAAGCCCAAGCCCAAGCGCAACCTGCGCGGCGTGGTGCGCATCGAGGAGCTGGAGCAGGCGCTGGCCGACCAGGACCTCGACGACATCGATCCCGACGCCGTCGTGTCCATGTACATGCCCAAGCGCCGCATGGAGCGCATCGGCGCGGCGCTGCTGCGCATGGACAAGCTGCAAAAGGCCCTCGTGGTGCTGGCACTTGTCTTTGGCGTGTTGTTCGCCCTGTCGTTTATGCAGGAAAACATGGGTAACTTCACCATCAACCTCAACCGTCTGGAGCTGTTCCGCCGCGGCGTGGCCATTGCCGACAACGGTGACTTTAATAACGCCACCGCACGCCTGGCCGCCGACGCCTTGGACAACGGCACCAATATCGCTGCCGACGACCTGCCCGACAACCTGGATGACATCGACGGCAGTCACAACGGCAAGAACTACGTGGCGTACACCTTCTATATCCGCAACGCCGGCAAGACCGATCTGGGCTACAGCGCCAAGCTCAAGGTGGTCAGCGCCAGCAAGGGCGTGGAGAAGGCGGCGCGCGTGCGTGTGTACCGCAATGGCGAGCCTACGACCTACGCGGCGGCCGCAGCCGACGGCAACCCCGAGCCCAACACCGAGCCGTTTGCGTCCAAAGACGTGGTGACCACCATCAGCCACAACAACTTCCGCGTGGGCGACGTGGACAAGTACACCGTGGTCATTTGGCTGGACGGCGACGACCCGGAGTGCGTGGACAAGATCATCGGCGGCGCGGTGGAGTTCGGCTTCGATTTCGATTCGTCCGAGACCGACGATACGAGCCTGTTCATTAAGTTCGTGCAGGATATTGCCGACACCCTGACCGGTAACGACCCCATCAGCGCGAGCGGCAACGAGGCGCCCGATTACTACAAGGACCACAACGTGACCTGGAGTAACCGCCGCAACCAAAAGAACTCGCCCGCAGGCGACGGGGACAAGTAGAACAAAGAAGCGCCGGGCCGGAGTGATTATCCGGCCCGGCGCATTTGTTATGACGAGGTTTTGTCGGTGGCGGTGGAAGTGGCTGAGGTTTCGCCCAGCAAGAATAGCCTTAGGGCGAGCTTGATCGCGAAGCCCGGTTTGACCTCGCCCGCGGCGCCTATGCGCTCGCCGAGGTCGCTGCAATAGGCGTAAACGTCGCGGATCAAATCCGCGCCCGAAAGGGTGAACATGTAGCCTGCGTCCGAAAGCGCATTGGGCGCCGCAGGTAGCCCGGCTGCCTGGCAAAAGCTGGCAAGATCGGGAGCCATGGCGGCGTCGTAGTCAATCGCGTGGCCGCCGTCCAGCGCGGCCTGCTCCTGCTCGCGGGTGTACGACAGCGCCGCGGCCAGCACAAAGCTGGGTGTGGGCGCATTGACGTCGTCGGTGGTGGCGACGAGCTTACCGGCCGCTTGCGTGACCAGCCAGGCGACTTCGCGCTGGCAACGAACGGCCTTGCGCGTCACCGGTTTAATGGAGCCGGACGAAACGCTTCCTTTAGGTTGAGCGGCAGCAGCCATGGGATCCTCCTAGCAAATAGTCTGTCAAGCAGGCAGAAATTACACGTGCTACATCAGTATAGCGAGGGGGAGGGCCCGGGGCGAAACGCGGTGGGGGAGAGCGCGTACGCTGGCGCGCAACTGTGACCGCAAGTCTTAAGGCGGACTTATGGCATCGCGAAAACGCGCGTTAAAAAAGGGCGAACGGCGTTTACATAACCCAAGGTAGACCGCTGAATCAATTGGATTATCAGGTCGCGAAAACTCATAAGGAAATCGTAAGAATTATGGTATTCTCAAATCCATGTTTTTAAGGATGGGCAAGCAACATCCAACACGAAAGCGCGGGCTCCCCTTCCGGGCTTCTCGAGGGTCATCTGGGACGAATGGGGAAAGAAAGGGGTCCGTATGGATACCAAAGCATTAAAGAAGCAGATGGGCGCCGCCATCGCCATGGTGCTGGTAGCAGCCGTAGCCCTCGGCTCCGCTACGTTTGCATGGTTTGTGACGAACAATAAGGTCGACGCCACCACGAGCACGATTTCCGCTCAGTCGAACGCGGCGTTTATGACCATTGCGAATGGCACAACGGGCGCAAAAGACTCTGATGACACGTCAGTCAAAACTGATGTCCCGACCAAGCCTCTCTTTCCTGCCACGTATGGTGAGGAGACTGGGGCCGTCAAGGGCACTTGGATGACTGGTTATGGTACGGATCTCGATAACGGTACGCTTAGCAGTGAACTTAAGAACTGCGAGGACCCGAATAATGTCGCAACTGCTGGTACTACCGCCGCGGCGCTGGCGGGCGACTATGCACTTCAGCAGGACTACAACATCAGCTCTAAGGGTCAGAACCTTACCAACCTTCAGGTCGAGAAAGTCGCGGTCGCGAAGGACTCCACGTCGGACTCCGATCTTGCCAAGGCGCTTCGCGTGCTCGTTACTAATGCTGACGGCACCGCTTGGGTTGTCTACGGGCAGAAGACCGATAGCGCGGAGTACGAGTGCAAGCTTTCCTCTGATGCCAGCAATGCCGCAACCGTGTCCCTTGGCGACATTACCGCAAAGCAGGACACTGCGGTCCACGTGTACCTCTACTATGAGGGCAAGGACGCCAAGGTCACCACGAGGAACCTGCAGGAAAACAAGTTGACTGCTACTGCTAAGGCAACAGTGTTCTTCACTGCTACTGCGGACAACAAGTAATCGCAGCTACGATTTATGGCTTGCGAAGGGCAGGTTCCCAGCCCGGGATCCTGCCCTTTTTCTTAACGGAGGGAGGCGACGGATATGCACGGTTCGGTAAAGAAACTCAAGATTCAACTTATTGGGGCGGCGTTGACCGTCGTCGTCTCGGCTGTGGCGCTTTCTGCAACTACCTTTGCATGGTTTGTCTCCAATAGTAGGGTCCATGCAACGACGAGCACTATTTCCGCTCAAGCGAATGGCATGGTGCTGCAAATTGCTCAGGGTAAAAATGTTAACCATGACGGTTCGGATAAGCAGACCACTGCCAGTTCTGCCGGTCATGAAATCAGCCCCTCATCGACCAACGACGCTCAATCTTGGTTCGTTCCCAAGTCTTGGCAAGGCACCGATGTCTCCGGTTACCAGAAAGCCAACACAGACGCTGGCGGCAAGTACACGCTGACGAGCGGTACCGATTCCTATTACGCCTATGTCGCTGCTGACTACACCCTCTACACTGTGACGAACACGGGTATCGCAGATGTTTATCTAGACGGCACGAATCCCGTCACCATCAACCCCTCCGACAGTGCGACAGAGGAATGGTTCAGCAAAATCAAAGGTAGCTTGCGCGTCGGCATTGTAATTGATGACGAGCTTAAGGTTGTTTATGCCCCCGTCGAACCATCGGCTACTGAGCGTGGCAACGACGTCTTATCAACGATCGGTTGGAGCTGCGTCGCGGCCGAAGGAACGACAACGCAAGCGCCGACATACGCGCATGTTGCCGGCAAGAGTTTGATTGACCAGAACGGCGGCGATTGGGCCGCCACCGGATCAAGCGGCTCTTATTCCAAACCTGGCGGAGCAAATCCGAAAGCCATCGCAAAGAACGTCGACTACAACGGCACGAACATGAAGATTGTCATCTGGATGGAAGGCACCGACTCCGACTGCCAAAACTGGTCCGAGCAGGACAAGAACACCGCTGCTCCGACCTTTGACGTAACGGTCAGCTTGGTCGGTATCGTTCCTGACGGTAAGTAATATTGCGTCAGATCCAATTCATCAATTAAGCCTGTTTGAAGGGCCACTTCCAAGGAAGTGGCCCTTTTTCGTATGGTGCTCTCACTGTGTCGGCGATAATGTGGGGAACTGTTCTTCCTGGAGGTTCCTTATGGACGGCATCGCTTCTAGTGTTCCGCTGATTGCTCAGCCGAGTTATGACCGCGCTTGTAGCCTTGTGCCGTCTGAGTATGTTTTGGCTTGGGAGTGGTTCTTGCGCGAGGAGCAGCGTGGCGAGATTTGGGAAAAACTTCCTCATAACATTAAAGCTGATAGCCCCCAGTATCCTTATCGCATGACGATTGGCTCTGAGACCTTTTGCGTTTCGCGTCATTCAGGTATTTATTGGCCGGGTCGTGGACGCATCAAGTATCCTGTGGAAAAGACCTTTGCGCTTTCGGTGCATAGCTCTACGAGCGGGAAATATTCCGATGTTCCGCCGCTCTATCTTGAGGACGGCACGTGGGTGCTCAAGTACTCGTCGCAAAGCACTTCGGTCGAAAACTGGCGCGACCAGGACTACAACCAAAAGATGATCAACTGCATGGAGTGCGGCGTTCCCGTCGGCGTTTTCTTTGCAACGAGCGCTGGCTACAAGGTGCTGGGCCTAGCATTCGTTGAGCGCTACGAGCCGGAGAACAGCTGGTTTGTGCTGCACGGCCCCGTCCATAAGGGTGGACCCGACGCGCGTTTCTTCCCCGATATGAGCTACATGAAGGAGGCTCCGGTCGCGGCGGAGTTTTCCGGTGCTCCCGCGAGCAACGATGATAGGGTCCGCTACGCGTTGCGTCGCGAGCGTATTGGCCAGCAGCGTTTTCGCACTCAGCTCTTTGAAGCCTATACCGGTCGATGCGCCGTCTCGGGTTGCAATGTCGACGAAGCGCTCGAAGCCGCGCATATTGAGAACTACTCGGGTCCCAAGTCGCAGGTTGTCAGCAACGGTATCCTGCTGCGTCGCGATTTGCACTCGCTGTTCGATGCTCACCTGATTTCGTTCGAACTGGTGCGCGGCGATTATCAACTTTGCGGGTCGTACCTTCTGCAGCATACGGATTATGCGGCGTTTGCGGGCTCGGTGTTGCGCGAGCCGGACGAGCACCACTTGCGCCCCAACGCACGATTCCTCGAGGCCCATCGAGCCGAGTTCAATTTCTCGGAATCGCGGCGTCATGCGGAGGCCATTGCTCCGTATTAGTCGGCTGTTGCCCGTCGCTGTCTAATCATGTCGATTGATCGGATCGCGCTGCGCCGCATCGAGGACCGCACGATCCTGCCATCCTCTCTTCAACGGTTAAAACGGGAAAGGGGAGACCATGGGATGGCGAAGCGATATCGCGCGAGGTGTGTACGGAAACCTACCGCGAGCGTTAATGGACCGGAGCCTGTTCCCGCTCGTCGAGGCCACCTGCAGCCAAATCTGTCTGTCCTGCCCAAGCTGCGGCGCAGACCTCCCATGCCTAGACATCAGCTTCATCGACATCCGCGACAAACACGCCGCCGACTCACGCGCTCGAACAGGCCTGCGCCTTCCAGTCTATCCTCAACAATGTCCAACCTGCGAATGCGCCATTGCCTATGACGAGGCGGAGCTATAGCTTCGATATTTTCCGCCCTACGCCCGCAGCGCTCCGATGGGGAACACGTAGACATCGTGCTCGGCGTCGTGGCGGCAGAAGGGCGAGGTTGCGGTGATGACGGCGCAGAACTCCGGTTGAGGGTTGCGTGCGGCGGGGTTCAGAGCGACCTTGCGGCGTAGGCGCTCGATGTTGCGGATTCCATCGCTTACCTTGGATTCGCCGAGCTTGATCTCTATCGCTGCCCAGCGGCCATCGTTCAGCTCGATTATGGCATCAACCTCAAGCCCGTCGGAGTCGCCATAGTAGTGGAGCGAGCCCGGATGCGAGCCGGGCAAGCATGAGGTGTAGACGCTCAGGTCGTGAATACACAGAGACTCAAAGAGCAGGCCAAAAGTCTGGCCGTCCGCAAGGAGCCTTTCGGGATTCATGCCAAGCGCGGCTGCGGGAATGGAGGGGTCGGCAAAATAGCGCTTTGGCTTGGTGCGCAGGCGGGACTTTGCGCGGACGGGTGCGTCCCAACCGGGCAGATTGACGATCGTAAACATACTCTCCAGCATATCGAGGTAAAACGCCACGGTCGAAGTTGCCGGCTGGGCGTCACTGTCGCCCAACGAGGCATCTGCCGCGATGGTGTTGAGCGTGGCAGAGGTCGCAACGTTGCGTGCAAGCGAGGACACGATGTGTCGTGCCGTAGATCCAACGCCACCTTTTTGCGGAACGCTGACTTCGTACATGGCATCGAGATACTGGTTAACGACCTCTGCCGCCATTTGGGGGCTAGCCCCGACAAGTGCCGGCCATCCTCCGCAACAAATTGCGTCGGCCAACATGGACAGCGATCCTGTATAGGCAGAAGGTTCGAATGATCCTTCGAATAGATTTTTCAGCGAAACGGACCCCGTCGAAAGCCCGCGCTCCCAAAGTGTCATGGTGCTCATATCGAGACGCGCTATGCGACCGGCGCCGCTGTGGGTGACAGAGTCTTTTGCCGGTGTTGACGACCCAGTGAGGATAAAGAGGCCCTTCTCGCCGCCGGATGCATCTACGGCGCGTCGTGTGGCGTCCCACGTCGCGGGGGTCTCCTGCCACTCATCGATGACATGCGGCTTATTGCCCTGAAGGGCGAGCGAAGGATCGGCTTCGACCAGCGACTTTACGTTTGGGTCGTCAAGATGAACGACGCTCTCGCCGAATGCGAGTGCGGTCCATGATTTGCCGCACCACTTTGTGCCCCGAATCTCGACCGCTCCAAAAATCTGGAGCAGGGTTTGCAGCCGTTCGTCCAAAAGGCGAGGACGGTAGGATTTGGGTTGTTCCGAACCATAAGAAATCATGATTTGATAAACCTCACTACCTGCGCATACTCGATTTCCGAGGATTTTTACACTCGATTTTCGAGGATAATCATACTCGATTTTCGAGGAAATCTGGACTCGATTTTCGAGTTTTGCCCTACAGGTAGATCCCCTCGAACAGGCTCTTATGAAACTTAGTGTGGTGGTCGCGTGCCCAGGTGAAGAGCGCCTGGTCAAAGTTGCTCTGACTGGCGGGGATGCCGTAGACGCCGGCGACATCCACGCGCACGAACTCCAGCGCGGGCAGCTTGTTGATGGCCGTGAGTGCAAACGGCGACGTGGGCTCCTCGAACAGGTAATGGCTGCCTTGCAGCGCGCCGCAGCCGGTGCAGGTGCTGGCGAGCGATGCGGTCTTGGTGGTGCGCGACGTTACAGGCTTGTAGCCGCAGCGCTCGCGCAGGTAGTCGCGGATCTCGGCCGGCACGCAGCCCAGCGCGGGGACGATGGCTACGGCGTTGGCGCGGGCGGTGTCGATCGCGATGTGGCCCGCGTCGTCCATGGCGGGCGCAGCGCTGGGCGCAGCCTTGCTGCCCGAGTCCTCGGCTGCCCAATACGGAATGCCAAAGGCCGCGACCGTCGTCTGCTCGTGGCACTTCCAACATTCGCGCTTGCCCAGCACCAGGTAGATGTAGGGCGCGCTGGGGTCGGAGCGATCCACGCCGGGCAGCCACGCGGCAAAGGGCTCGGGGTTGACGCCATCGGGCACGTACCAGATCTTCTTGGCCCGGTCCCACTTGGCGCCCAGGGCCTTGGCCTTGTCTTTGTGCGAAAAGGGAACATCGAGCTCGGTGCGCATGGCGGCTCCTTTGTGCGGCTTGCGGTGCATGTGCTCCAAGGATACCCCAGCGGCGGGTGCGTGGTCGCTAAACGAGCACTTCGACCGCTCGAGAAGTCGCGGGGTGTTTTGGCGAGGGCGCGCCGTCAAGCAAATGGGCAAGCAAATGGTCAGCTTTTGGTCAGTTGAGCGGCAACCTTGCCAAAAGCTTGACGGATTTGCAGCTAGACGTCGACGAATGAACACTTTGGACGCGCCGCGGCAAAAAAACTGCTGGTCGTTTGCCGAAAACTCGCCAGGGCCGCGAGCCGCCGCCGACGCGGGTGCTATCTTCGCGCCATGAGGTACTTTATCATTTCACATAACGCTGCGCTGGCGCTCTTGGCGCGCATCCCGAACCCTCGATTTGGGGATTCGGAACCAGAAGTCGTGTCGATTGCAGGCGCCTGCGCGCTCTGTGACCAGGAGGCGCAGGAGGTTATCGATCGCTATGACCTGGGGATTGACGTGCTGGATCTGATGGTGCCGACGCGCGCCGACCGCCGGCGGACCAAGCACGTTAAGACGCATCTGTGCATCAACGAGCTCCCCGCGGGTTCGTTTATTTCGCTGGGCCACTGGATGGGCGACCTGGATGCGTACGTGTGCTCTCCCGAGCTGGCGTTTTTGCAGGCCGCGCACGATGGCGATGCGGCGGAGGCCATCTATGCCGGCTATGCCATGACATCGGACTACCGGCTGGATAACCTTGCTCCCGGCGGGGTGACCAGCAGGGATGCGGGCATGCGCGATGGAAAGCTCACGACCAAGGAGCTCATTGCGGCGTACCTTGACCGGGCGTCAAGGGTGAGAGGCGCCGCCAAGGCGAAGGCGTTGCTTCCGTACGTGGAAGAGGGCTCACGGTCTCCAAGGGAGTCGGGGCTTTGCATGTTTATGTCGCTGTCTGCGCATTACGGCGGGCTTGCGCTGGGCAAGGCCGAGCTGAACAAGAAGTACTTCATTCGCGACGGTTACAACGATGGGCGCAACCGCAAACTACGCGTGTTGGAGCGCACGCCCGACATCACGCTTACGGCGAAAGCGGAGGTGGGCCTGGATAAAGTAAGGGCTGGCTTGCTGCCCGAGGTGCTTACCGCGCTGGTCGATTACGACAGCGACGCCATCCATGATGGAAGCGAGAAAATCCACAAGGATGCCGAGCGCCGCAATGAGCTGCAGATGCTCAATGGGGTCGCGTACTTTACGGTGACGACTGACCAGGCGAGCGACTACGAAAAGCTCGTTCGCCTGTGCGAACGCGTCCGGCGCAAGCTGCATCGTCGCAAGCGGCCCATATTTTACAAGCCCATGACTGAGGAAGCGCGATATTTGGCACAGGCGCGCGTCGAGACAAAGCGGTTTAAGCTCTGGCAGACCGTTATTGAGACACATCAGCATTGGTAGGTGGGCCTTTGGCGGCGGAGGGGGTGCTGCCGTATTGAAGGTGAATGGTTTCCCGCGAAGTGAACGAGTGTTTTTGAACCCCCGAAGCATCCACACTTTTTGGCGCCAAAACCGCAGGATTCTAACGACAAAACCGCAGGAAATGAGCCGCAAAAAGTGTCGATGCTCCGGGGGTCCGTTTTGGCCCGTTCACTTCGCGGGAAACCATTCATCCTCGATTTGCGGGGGTCACCCGGATATGGCTGCGAGGCCCATTCGGGCCTGATCGGGGCGCCCGCTGGGGTTGTTTGGGCGGCTTTGGGCTTGGTTGGGGTGGTTGCTGGCGTTGTCGAAGCGGTTTTGGGTGCCGCGACGCCCTCTTGGCTTGGCGGCGTAAAACAAAACAGCTCAGAGGCGAAGCCTCTGAGCTGCGAACATTTGGTGGGCGTTAGAAGATTTGAACTTCTGACCTCTTCCGTGTCAGGGAAGCGCTCTCCCCCTGAGCTAAACGCCCGATCAAGGGTGCGCGAGTGCGCAGGGAATAATATAACGGAGCTCCCACCCGGTGGCAAGAACTATTTTAAAAAACTGGTGAATTGTGGCCCCGTCGGAGCCCGCTGCAGCGCGAACAGCACGCGGAAAGTCGCGTTTGTACCCCCGATGAACTGCACGTTCGCGTAAAATAATTCCATTATGGGCAAATCGTGCCCAGGCAGTTTACAACGCGGCAAATGGGGGAGGGGCATGTCGGACGCGCGCTCGCTGCGAAAACAGTTCAATCGCATGCTCGCCACGTTACTGGTGGCCCTTGCTGCTGCCGGAGCCGTAACGTATGCCTGGTACATCTACAACGCCAACCGCCACATCACCGACGTCAAGATGGCCGCGGGCACGGGCGTGACCTTCCTCATCTCCAACGAGTACGACGGCGAATACAAAACCAACGCCGGCCTGAGCTTTGTGGGCCTGCTCGATCCCGTCTCGACCGACAACGTGCTTAACGGCTTTCAAAAGGTAACGGGCTTTACCGGCGGAACCACGCAGGACTCGCTGTTTGCCAGCATGTTTGGCGCCGCCGAGCATTCCGATTACTACAAGACTTCCCTGTACCTGGCTACCAACTCGGCCGCAACCGACGTGTACCTGTCGGGCATCGACTTTACCGAGCAAGATCCGGCAAATCCCATCTCCACCGCCCTGCGCGTGGGGCTGGTTGCCTATGCTCCAGGGCAGGGCGACACCGTTACGGGCCAGTACATCTTTGAGGTCTCGGGCGAGCACAATCCCCAAGCGCGTTACAACACGCTCGACGGCAAGGATGCCGGCGAGAGCGAGCAGAATCACCTGGTGCTCGACAGCACCCGCTCCGATGGAACAACGGTTCATTTTGACCAGCTGACCAGCGCAAACTTCTGCAACTATAACGAAGACACCGGTGTGGTGGGCCTCAAGCAGGCCACGACCAAGATCTGCAGCCTGCCCGCCGCCGCCAAGGGAGCCAACCGTAGCACGCCCGTGCGCGTGGATGTGTACGTGTGGCTGGAAGGTTGCGACCCCGACTGCACCAACAACCTTGCCGCCACCAGCCTGCAATCGCTGGCGCTGCGCTTTGCCGGCAAGCGTTCGTAAGGGGGCTGGACATGAGTGCGTCGAACATCAAAGACATCCTAGGCTCGCGCCGTCGCATGGTTGCCGCGGCAGCATGGATGTTGGTGCTGGTGGCCGCCCTGAGTGCCGCTACCTACGCCTGGTTTAGCAACTCGCGTTACACCAACGTGACGCCCGTGGCACACACGGTAAGCGACGAGGGCTCCGACCTGCAGATTGGACTTTCGGCCAACGGACCATGGGGCACAACGGCAACGCTTGCCGCCGCCGACAAAACGCTCTATCCCATCTCGACGGCAGACCTTTCCCGCTTTTGGCGTAGCACGTTCCAAAACGCCGCGGGCATCACGACCGACTACGCCGACTGCACCGCGCAGCTGGACGACTACGCTCTCTCGGGCACGCTGTACCTCAAGGGTAGCGATAGCGCGCTCAACGTGTACCTGTATCAGGGCCAGATGAGCGTGACGAGCGACCCGCAGCTGTTGGCCGCGTTGCGCCTGGGTCTGGTCATCACGACCTCATCGGGCACGCAAGCGCACATCTTTACCTGCGACGACCTGGGCAGCACCGCGGGTGCCACCAGCAGGCGCACCACCGCGCAAGACGGCGTGGTCGTGGCGGCGGGCGCCTCGGGCTGGACCTACACCGCCGACCCTGCGCGCGCCATAAGTGCCTACAGCATGGACGGCACCGGCGACACGCCCACGGCGCGCGCGGGCGCCACGCCCATCTGCACACTGGCCGCCAACGAGGTGGCAAGCGTTCGCTATGTTGTGTACATGGAAGGCTGCGACGCCAATTGCATCGACGAGGCCCAGGCCCGCGATGTGGTGCTGCAGCTTGCCTTTGCCGCGGCCAAGGCATAAGGGGGGCGAAGCGACATGGAAGACAAGAAGCACATGCCAGCAGATAACCTCAAGGTCAAAACCGAGAGCACGAGTCCCGCGGGCCCCTCCGGCGCAGCCGCCGAGTGCTCACACCTCGAGCCCGCCGCCGCCCGCCGTCACGCCCGTCGCGCGCGTGCCTACATCGCGCTCGTTATGGTGGCGCTCGCCGCCACTTTGGGCGTCGCGACCTACGCCTGGTTTACCAACAACATGAAGGTCAACACCAGCTCGGTGAGCGTGCACAGCGACACGTCCAAGCTGGTGCTGGAGCTGGGCGACGCCGACGCCGGCAGCTGGTCGCAGCAAGGCGATGCATCTCTGGCCTCCACCGCGAACGGCGCCGTGACGCTCTACCCGGTCTCGACCTTTGACCTCAACGGCTTTGCTGCCTGCGCGCAAAACAACTCAGCCGGCGATGCCACGGTGTTTGAGCAGGCAAAAGACAACGGCTCTGCCTACTATCACGGCTGGATTGACCTGCGTCCCACCATCACGGGCACGGGCGCCAGCAAGGTTAAGGGCAGGGTGAGCCTGTATCTGGCCGAATCGCTGGTTCCGCAGGGTGCTGACGCCGAGCTGCTGCGCGCGGCCCGCGTGGGCATTAAAGTCTCGAGCGGCAACCAGGTGCTTGCCACCAACATCTTTGAGCTCGATAGCTCCGATGGCGGCCATCGCGGCGAGCATCCCGCGACCGCGCCTGCGGGCCTGGCGGGCTACGCCGATGGCATGCTGCTGGGCTGGCAAAACGGCCAGCTCGCTTGCAGTGCCAACGTGACGCAGGACCCGGCCGCCTTTACGCTGGACACGAGTGAGACGGCCACGCGCCCGCAAAACACGCTTGCCACGCTGGCGCTGGGCCAGACCTATCGCCTCGACATCTATTACTACATCGAGGGCACCGACCCCGATAGCGCCGACTACCTGCATCAAGACCCGGGCACCCTGCACCTGGCGCTCTTTGCGACCCTGGACGGTGAGTAGCCATGACGCGTAAGCAACCCGCCGCCAACTGCACGCCCGCCACCGGCAAGCCCGCCGGCGCGCAAGCCCCCGCCGACACCGACCTGTGCCGCAAGCTCACCACCACCGTGGTGCTGGTCCTGTTTGCCCTGGTGGCGATAGCCATGGCAACCTTTGCCTGGTTTTCCATCGCCGATAGCGCCAAAACCCGCATGCTCATGATCGACGCCAACGCCGACGGTTCGCTGCGCTTTGACCTGGACGAGCATGCCACGTTCGAAGAGTACGTCCACAGTCTGGGCTTCGACCAGATCTCGGCGCGCATCGCCAGCGAAAAGGGCGTGGACATCGACGCATCCAAGCTCAAACCCGTCACCACGAGCGACTACCAGACCTTTACCTTCGAGGACGGCTCCACCGCCAATCCCGTCACCGGCGCCTACCTGGAGTTTACGCTGCACTTTATGAGCAGCACGGACCTGCGCGTTCGCCTGACCGGGCAGGATGGCGACGGCGGCGTGTCCGGCACGCGGTTTAGCTCCGATACGCAGGGCATGGCCAGCGCCATGCGCATGAGCTTTACCGCCGACGGCCAGACCTGGGTCTACAACCCCAATGGGGGCGGGGGGTCGTCCGGCACGGCCACCGTCTTTGGGCTCGATTCGGGTGCGGCAACTTCGGCCAGCGACATGTTCGACCTGATAAAGGAAACGGATAAGCCGGTAACCGTTCGCATATGGCTCGAGGGAACGGACCCAAATTGCACTAATATGCTAAAGGGGGCTAACTATTCGGTTTCGATGCGCTTTGAGGGCATCGAGGAACAGTAGATACGCACGGCGGCCACCGGGCCGCGCACGACCTAGTCAGACACGGTAGTAAGGGACATCATGCAATCTGTTAAAAAAGTCGCATCCATCGCGCTGAGCGTCGTCATGTGGATCATCATCCTGGTGGCGGCCCTGTATGCGTTTACCACGCTCGCCACACACGAGGACGGCAGCGTGTCCGACATCGCCGGCTTTACCCCGCTCGCCGTGCAGTCCGACTCCATGGCGCCCACGTTTAACAAGGGCGACCTCATCGTCATCAAAAAGTGTGACACCTCAAAGCTCGAGGTGGGCGACATCGTGACGTTCCACACCATCATCGACAACGAGTACGCGCTCAACACGCACCGCATCGCCGCGATCGACGAGGTCAACGGCATGCGCAGCTTTACCACCAAGGGCGACAACAACGACGTGGCCGATACGCACATCATCAGCGACGGCGACATCGTTGGTAAGTACCTGTTCGCGTTGCCGCAGATGGGCAAGGTCATGGACTTCCTGTCCAGCTCCATGGGCTTCCTCATCGTGATTGTCCTGCCCATGCTGCTGTTCTTTATCTACCAGGTGTATCACCTCATCGTGGTGGGCATGAATCTTAAGCGCGCTATGGCCGAGGAGGACCGCCTGGCCGCCGCGGCCGCCATCGTGGACGCCGAGGGCAAGGGCGACACCGCCGTCACCGCCGATAACGCCGCCGAGCAGCTCGCCCAGGCCGAGGCCAAGCTCGAGGAAGCCCGCCGCCTGAAGGCCGAGGCCGAGGCGGCGATGAACGCAAACAAGCAGGAGGGCACCGACGGTGAGTGAGTTTCTGGGATTTGCCTGGGAGCTGCTGGCAAAGGTCGTCTACAACGTCGTTGCCGTCGTGAGCTCCATCCTTAACCTGCTGGTGTTTGGCTGGGTTGAGTACTTCAACATCTTTATGACCTACTTCACCACGTTTGACCTGGTGGGCAAGATCGGCGCGGTCATTCTGTTTGCCATGCTCATCGCGGTCCCCGTGCTGATCGTGGCCATCCTGGTGCACCGCTACCGCATCAACCGCCGCCTGCATCGCGACGACACGTCCAACAAGGCGCTCTATCGCGAGATCGGCCGCCTCAACAAGCAGGTGCTCGACCTTATGGACGAGAAGAACAAGCTGCTGGCGCTCAAGGTCAATGCCATGGGCGGCACCAAGCAGATTCCGTACGTGGGCGCCTCGGCCCTGGCCGACGACCACCTGCCCACGGTGGGCAACGTGGTGGGCGCCGCTGCGGGCGCGGGCACGGTCGCAGGCGCGGCACCGGGCGAGGGCGTCACGGCCGCCGTGGTGTCGGGCAACGCATCGCTCGCGCTCGATGGCGAGGGCGTCAAGGACGCCGCGGCCGCCATGGCCAAGGCCACCGTCGAGGCCAAGACCCTTGCCGAGGAAAAAGAGATCGCCCAGGCCAACCGCTTCCCTAAGCTGTCCCTTGTGGACCTTAAGTACCGCGACTGGGAATCGCCGGTTTACGACGATGCCATCTCGCTGGAGGACTTTGTCGACAGCTTCCGCGCGTTCGCCTGCAGCCAGATGAAGCTCTACTACACGCCCGAGGTCATCCGCCGCTTTGTGGCCGGCATGGCCGCCTCCAAGCTACTGATCCTGGAGGGTATCTCGGGTACCGGTAAGACCTCGCTGCCCTACAGCTTTAGCCGCTATTTGGACAACCCCGCGACCATCGTGTCGGTGCAGCCGAGCTTCCGTGACCGCACCGAGGTGCTCGGCTACTTTAACGAGTTTTCCAAGCGCTTTAACGAGACCGAGTTCCTCCGCGCCGTGTACGAGGCGGGCCTGCGCCAGGACCCGTCCATGATCGTGCTCGACGAGATGAACCTCGCCCGCGTGGAGTACTACTTTGCCGAGATCCTGTCGGTGCTCGAGATGCCCAGCCACGACGAGTGGGTGCTCGACCTGGTTCCCACCCAGTGGGCCGCCGATCCCAAGGCGCTGCACGACGGCAAGCTTACCATCCCCGACAGCCTGTGGTTTATTGGCACGGCCAACAACGACGACTCCACCTTTACCATCACGGACAAGGTGTACGACCGCGCCATCCCCATCGAGCTCAACGAGCGCGCCGACGCGTTTGAGTGCGAGCCGCACGAGCGCGTGCACGTGACGGCCGACCACCTGCAGTATCTGTTCCAGAAGGCCAAGGTCGAGTACGTGATCGATGACGAGCTGCTCGAGAAAATGCACAAGCTGGACCAGTACCTGCAGACCCGCTTTAAGCTGGCGTTTGGCAACCGTATCATCAAGCAGATGTACGACTTTATTCCCGTGTACGTGGCGTGCGGCGGCACCGAGCTGGGCGGCATGGACTACATCATCGCCCGCAAGGTGCTCAAGAAGTTTGAGTCCATGAACGTGAGCTTTGTGCGCGACGAGATGAAGGGTCTAATCGAGTACATCGAGAAGACCTTTGGCGAGGGCGGCCTGCCCGATTCCGTCATGTACCTGCAGCGGATCCAGAACTTCTACTAATGGCGTAGATGCGGGGCGGCGTGATGTCGCCCCGCCCCTTTCCGATCGATCCAACCTATGGAGTAACCCATGTCCGAGACTATTCAGGACCTCTATACCAGCTTCTCCGAGCAGATGGAGCCCATCCAGGAGGACAGCCGCTACTTTCGCTATCTGTTTGAGATGGCGCAGGCCTCGGGCACCACGATCGAGCAGCAGCGCGAGGAGCTCGTCAAGGTGGTGGACGAGGAATGGATCAGCATGATCGAGGACTCGCTCGACGCCATCAACACCATTATCGAAAAGCCGCGCCGCTTTATCACCACCGAGGAAGAGGTGGTGCCGGTCTCGCTTGCCAAAAAGATCAGCGCCGACAGTGTTCGCCATCTGAGCCAGAACACGCAGTTCTTGGCGCCGAGCGACGATGGCGGCGTCCACCCCACGCGCATCCTCAACGTCAATACCGTCGAGACGTACGACCTGTACGAGAACCGCTTTATCTACCACCTGATTCAGCGCCTGCTGACGTTTGTGGACAAGCGTACCGACGTGATCTTTTGGTCGACGGGCAACGAGATCCGCAACCGCTTTAAGATGCACAGCAAGATCGACGATGCGTACGAGGAGATTGAGTACAACGTCGAGATGACGGTCAAGAACCGCCAGAGCTTTGCCGAGAACGACGCCGACAACATGGACGTCTTTATGCGCATCGACCGCGTGCGCCGCCTTGTCATGGCGCTGCGCGGCGCGTCGTTCTGCCAGATCATGAACGGCTGCAGCGCGGTTCGCAGCCCCATCCAGCGCACCAACCTCATCATGAAGGACCCCAACTACCGCAAGTGCTACCAGCTGTGGCAGTTTATGGAGCGCTACGACAAGGTGGGCTACAACATCGACGTGCAGCAGCAGTCGCTGGCGTTCGATGACGAGTACATGGTGCAGATGTACACCAACCTCATTAACAACTACACCGTCTTTAAGAGCCTGACCGATGACGAGCGCAACCTGCAGGAGCTCGAGAGCGTGCAACACGCGCCGGTGGCGCCCAAGTTTATTAAAGAGATTAAGGAGGTGCAGGTCGATAGCCCCGACCTGCCCGACGTCGAGGTCCGCCGCGTGTTTGTGGAGGAGGTCACGCAGGCCCAGCTCGATGCCGAGCAGGCGCTGGCCGAGGCGCGCGAGCAGATCGAGGAGCTGCAGGGGCAGGTCAAGTCTTGGAAGGTTCAGGCCCATGCGCTGACCGACGAGCGCGACGACCTGGCCGACGAGCTGGACGAGGCAAAGACGCGCGAGCTGGCGCTGACGCAGCGTGCACAGATGGCCGAGGCTGATGTTGAGGAGCTGCAAGGTTCGCTGGAGGATGTCGAGGCGGGCAAGAAAGCTGCCGAGGCCGACGCTGTCGAGGCGCGTGAGACCGCGGCGGCGCAGCTGGCGCAGATGCGTGCCGAGGCCGATGCCGAGGTCGCGGCCGCCCGTGCCGACGCGGACGCCAAGGTTGCTGCCGCCGAGCAGGCCGCTGCCGCTCAGGTCGCGCAGGCCAAGAGCGAGTCCGCCGCGGCCTTGGCTGCCAAGACGGCGGCCGATGCCGCCGAACTGCAGGCCGCCAAGGACGCCGCCGCGGCCGAGCTCGCCGCCGTGCGTGAGGCCTCTGCCAAGGAAGCGGCTGCACTGCATGCCAAGCTGGATGCCGCCGAGCTGTGCATTGAGGAGGTGCAACTGACGGCCGAACGCGATGCTCGCGCTGCGCAGGAGGCGGCCGATGCCGCTGCAGCCGCTGCGGACCAGACGCTCGCCGACACCGTTGCCGCGGCTGAGGCGAAGGTCTCCGCCGCCCAGCAGGCCGCCGATGCCGCGATCGATGCTGCCCGCGCCGCCGCCGACTCTGCCGTTGAGCAGGCTGCGGTGGATGCCAACGAAAAGGTCGCCGCCGCTGCCGCCGAGCGCGACGCCGCCACGCGTGCCGCCGAGGAAGCTCGTGCCGATGCCGATGCGCGCATTGCCGCCGCCGAGCTCGAGGCTGGGGAGCGCATCGAGCAGGAGGTCGCCGCCGTCCGTGCCGCTTGCGAGCGCGAGGTCGAAGCCGCTCGCGCGGAGATGCAGCAGCGCCTGGATGCACTGGCGCAAGAACTGGAGCAGGCCGAGCGCAATCGCGAGCGTGCCGAGCGCCGCGCCGAGGGCAACAGCCTGTCGCGCTATCTGCTGGCCCGCCTGCGCGGCGAGGCTGGCGAGGGCGTGGCCGCCGCGCCTGTCGAGGATGTCGCTTCTGCGGCGGATGCCACCGAGGTCGAGGTCGCTGCCGACTCCGAGACTTCCGCAAAGGACGCCGACAAGTGATGAAGCACGTGCTCCGCATGATCAACGTGCTGGCGACCGTGGTGATCCTGGTCGCCTTTGTGGTGCTGCTGCGCACGGTGTTCACGCCCGCCGGTGAGATTCCCACCATCATGGGCTGCGGCTTTATGCGTACGCTGACCGGCTCGATGGAGCCGGCGATTCCCGTGCATTCGTTTATCGTCGTCGATACCGACAACAGCCAGGTCTACCAGGTGGGCGACATCATCACCTTCCATTCGTCCGACGACGCGTTGGAGGGTTCGCTCAACACGCACCGCATCGTATCCGTGGAGGCCGCGTCCGACGGCTCGCCGGTCTACCACACCAAGGGCGATGCCAATCCGGTCGAGGACGCCGCGCCCGTGCCCGCTGCCGACGTGGTGGGCCGCGTGGTCTTTGTCTCGGCGGGGCTGGGCGTGGTGGTCTCGCTGCTCACCAACCCGCTGCTGTTCTTTCCGCTCATCGTGGTGCCGCTGATCGTGCTGCTGGTGCTCGAGATTCGCCATATAGTTAAGGCCACGCAAGATGTGGCGCGCGCCGAGGACGAGGCCGCCCTGCGCGCGGCCGTGGAGCAGATTCGCGAAAAGCGCCGCCGCGAGCAGGAGGAGCAGGACGACGCCGGTGACGAGGACGATGCCGACAATCGCGTTGAGCACGGCGCCGAGGCTGAGCCGAGTTCCGGTTCCGACCCCAGCGCTCCAGACGAACCCAGTCCCTTGGCATAGTGGCCTTCCGTCATTTCTTTCGTCCCTGCAAATTGGACGCCCGTAGACATTCCGAATCGTCCGCTTTTTCATACCAATATTCGTGCTACAGTTTGAGCGCTTTGTTGCCAATTGATTTCGGGGGAGTGGAATGGAACAGGAGCGCGCAGCGCAGCACGCACGCGAAAAGGCTTCGGTGCCGATGACGGCGGCGTCCGATTTTGTCGTGCCCGAGGGAACTGACGAGCTGAGCCGCAGCACCCGCCGCGCATGGCGCGACCGCCTGAACAGCGCTTCGACGCGCAAGATGATCACGGGCGTCCTGGCAACGCTGGTGGGCGGTTCGTTTTGGGGCTTCTCGGGCACCAGCGCGAGCTTTCTGTTCGATACCTATCACGTCGACACCTTGTGGCTTATGAGCGTGCGCCAGATTCTCGCCGGTCTACTCTTTATGGCCGTGGTTGTTACGCGCGACCGCGAGCGCCTGATTAAGCTCTGGACCACACCCGCCGATCGCAAGCAGCTGCTGCTCTTTACCGCCTTTGGCCTGCTGTTCAACCAGTTTTGCTATCTTTCGGCCGTGCGCCTGACGAACGCCGGAACCGCGACGGTGCTCCAGTGCCTGCAGCTCGTTATCATCATGGGCTACACCTGCGTGACCGATCGCCGCATGCCGCGTACTCGCGAAGTCATCGGCATTGGCCTGGCTTTGGGCGGAACTTTTTTAATCGCTACCGGCGGCGACCCCACCAGCCTGAATATCTCGCCGCTTGGCCTGGCAGCAGGTCTTATGTGTGCGGTCAGCGCCACGTGTATGGCGGTGATTCCCGCCAAGATCCTGCCCGAATACGGCAGCCCCATCGTCACGGGCTCGGCAATGCTCACGGCAGGCGTGGTCTCGTGTGTCTTCGTGCAGCCCTGGGCGCATATGCCGGCGCTCGACGCTGCCGGTGTCGAGGCGCTCGCGGTGTTCGTGGTTATCGGCTCGTTTTTTGCTTACATGCTCTATATGCAGGGCGTTAAGGACATCGGCTCGGTGCGTGCGAGCCTCATCGGAACTGTGGAGCCGGTTTCGGCGACCATCACCAGTGCCGTTATGCTGGGCACGGTGTTTTTGCCGACTGACCTTATCGGCTTTGCCATGATCATCGTGATGATGTTCCTCACGGTGTAGCCCCTGCGGTTGCTTTAAAGGATAATAGGCTGGCGGCGCGTTGCTTTGGCGGCGCGCTTTTGTCTATAGAGAGGACCTCTTATGAAGTACTTTGGCACCGACGGATTTCGCGGCGAGGCCAACGTTGGGCTGACCGTAGAGCATGCATACAAGATTGGCCGTTTTGTGGGTTGGTATTACGGTGCCAACCGCAGTGCTAAGGCACGCGTGATCGTGGGCAAGGACACACGTCGTTCGAGCTATATGTTCGAGGCGGCACTGGTGAGCGGTCTGGTCGCGAGCGGCGCAGATGCCTATATGCTGCACGTGATCCCGACGCCGGGTGTGGCGCATCAGACCGTGGAGGGCTGCTTTGATTGCGGCATCATGATCAGCGCGAGCCACAACCCGTTTTGCGATAACGGCATCAAGCTCGTCAACAGCGACGGCTTTAAGATGGACGAGGACGTGCTGGAGCTCATCGAGGACTACATCGATGGCAAGAGCGAGGTGCCGCTGGCAACGGGCAACCACATCGGCGCCACGGTGGACTACATGCAGGGGCGCAACCGCTATATTGCCTCGCTCATCGCGAGCGCGAACTTTTCGCTGCAGGGCGTTAAGATCGGCATCGACTGCGCCAACGGCTCGGCGTCCTCGGTGGCCAAGCCGGTATTCGACGCGCTGGGCGCCGACGTGCGCGTGATCAACGCCGCGCCCGACGGTTTTAACATCAACGTCGACTGCGGCTCCACGCACATGGAGCGCCTACAGCGCCACGTGGTGGAGCAGGGCCTGGACGTGGGCTTTGCCTACGACGGCGATGCCGACCGCTGCCTGGCCGTGGACGAGCGCGGCCGCGTGGTCGACGGCGACCAGATCCTGTACGTGTGCGGTGTGTACCTGAACAAGCACGGTCGCCTTTCGGGCGGTACCGTGGTGCCGACGATCGCCAGCAACTTTGGCCTGGTCAAGTCGCTGGAGCTTGCCGGTCTGAGTGCCGTGACTAGCGGCGTGGGCGACCGTCACGTGTATGCCAAGATGCGCGAGGGCGGCTACAGCCTGGGCGGCGAGCAAACGGGCCATACGATCTTTGGCGATATCGAGCGCACGGGCGACGGCATTATGACCTCGCTGCGCGTGATGGAAGTGATTCGCGCCGAGCGCGAGACGCTCTCGCAGCTCACGGCTCCGTGCAAGCTTCTGCCGCAGGCGCAGGTTGCCGTGCGCGTGGCCGACAAGGATGCCGCGCTCGAGAACATGGGCGTGCAGGCCGCCATCGCCGAGGCCGAGGCGTCGCTGGCGGGGGAGGGCCGCGTGCTGGTGCGCAAGAGCGGAACCGAGTCAGTGATTCGCGTGCTGGCCGAAGCCCCCGACCAAGCAGCTGCCGACGCCGCCATGAAGCGCATCGCCGCCGCGCTCGAAGCCCTTTAGTTACGCAGTTTTACCAAACTAGTCATTGGGGACGTTCTTAAACGACCACTTGTTACGCGGTTTTACCAAACCGCGTAACGGCTCGACGCTGCAAACGCCCCCAAGCGGCAATCTGACGTTCAATTTCAAGGGCGCGACCAGAAGGTCAGCGCCCTTTCATTTCACGTCACCTTGCTCGCTTGGGGCCGTTTTCGCTGACGTTGCCAAGACATCGGCGTCAACATGGTTGGCGTTCAAAGAGTAGTCATTTAAGAACGTCCCCAATGACTAGGTGGAAAAGAGGGCGCCGCGGGATAGATCCCGCGGCGCCCCTTTGCGTTGGCGTGTTGCCTAGGCTTTACAGCTCGTAGAGCGTAGTGAACTTGTCCTGCAGGTAGCTGCAGTAGTAGCGGGCGTCAAAGTCCATGCCGCAGGCACCCTTGATGAGTTCCGGCGCGTCCTTGGCGCGGCCCCACTGCCAAATGTGCTCGCCCAGCCACGCGCGGACGGGTGCCAAGTCGCCGCTCGCGCAGGCACCGGTAAGGTCGACGCCGTCGCGGCACATAGCCGGCACGAACATGGCGTCGTAGGCGCTGCCCAGCGCATAGGTGGGGAAGTAGCCAAACGAGCCACCGCTCCAGTGCGTATCCTGCAGGCAGCCGCGCGTGTCGTCGGGAACGGGAATGCCCAGGTACTCGTCCATAAAGCGGTTCCAAAGCGCAGGGATATCCTTGGCCGTGGCCTCGCTGGCAAACAGCATGCGCTCGATCTGGTAGCGCACCATAATATGCAGCGGGTAGGTGAGTTCGTCGGCCTCGGTGCGGATCAACGACGGCTGCGCGATGTTTACGGCTCGGAAGAGCGTGTCCTCGTCAACGTCGCCGTAGACCTCGGGCGCGTGACGGCGCAGCACCTGCAGCAGCGGTCCCATAAAGGCGCGGCTGCGACCCACGGTGTTCTCAAAGAAGCGGCTCTGGCTCTCGTGGATGCCCATGGAGGTGCCGCCCTCCAGGCAGGTACGCGCATAGGCGGGATTGACGCCCAGCTCGTACATGGTGTGCCCCGCCTCGTGGATGATGCTGTAGACGTTGGAGATGCAGTCGTCCTCGTAGATGTGCGTCGCGATGCGCGCGTCACCCACAGAAAAGCCCTCGCTAAACGGGTGCTCGGTAAAGGCAAGCGTGGTGTCGTCCAGGTCCAGGCCGACAAGCTTCATAAGGTCGAAGCTCATGGCGCGCTGGGCGGCCTCGGGCACGCGGGCGTGCAAAAAGTCTGCAGCGGGCTGCTGGCCGCGCTCGCCGATGGCGTGCACGAGCGGCACGACCGTGGCCTTGACCTCATCGCAAAACGCGTCGAAGCTCTCGGTGGAAAGGCCGCGCTCGTACTGGTCGAGCCAAACATCGTATGGGTCGCGCTTGGGGTCCATGAGCTCGGCCTGATGCTTAAGCTGGGCGACGATTCTATCCACATAGGGCTCAAAGCTTGCCCAGTCATTGGCCGTCTTGGCCTTGTGCCACACGGCGTCGGCCTCGCAGGTGAGCCTGGTCCAGGCCTCGGCCTCCTCGGTGGGAATGGCGCTTGCCTCGCGCTGGTCGCGGCCGAGCACGCGGATCTCGTCGAGCAGCTGCGGGTCGTCGATCTTGCCGCCGGCGACGGTCTCGCGTGCCAGCGATCGCACGAGTTCAACGGACTTCTCGCTGGTCAGGAGCTTGTGATGTTCACCGGCAAGGGTGCTCATGGCATCGGCGCGCGCTGCGGCGCCGTTGGCGGGAGCAATGGTCGCGCCGTCAAACTCGGCAATCTTGAGCAGGTACTCGCGGGTCCATAGCTTGCCCTCGAGCTTGCGGAATTTTTTGACGGCCTTATCGACCTTCATGCCTTTGGATGTCTTGCCCGCTGCAGGCTCGGCCTTCTTATCGAGTTTCTTTCCCATACCATATCCTTGATCTCGTGAGCCGAGCGCTTCGGGTGGGCGCGCGGCCAGTTTGCACAGCTACCCGCCTTGTACCCAGTGCGAACAAAACGGAACGCGGCGATACGCCCACACAATGTGGTATCCTGTAGCCCAATGCGTTGACGGAGAGGGTTTTGCCCGCCGCGTCGCCGGCAAGAGAGGGAAGGTCATGGGCTGCAAACCTTCCTGCGGTGGCAAGGGCCAAGCGTTCACTCCCGAGCAGCAACCTCAACGGGCGTGCGGCCAGCGGTGGCGAAGCCCCAGTAGGGAAGCCGTGAGCCTCGCGATAAGGGGCGCAGAGTGGGCACGGCGGGCCAGACATCCGCCGGGTCAAACAAGGTGGTACCGCGGAATTCAACCGTCCTTGGGCAATACACATGCCCGAGGACGGTTTTTTGTTACCGAACCGGGCCGCGTTTTCACAACGCCAGGCGGCGGCAGTCGTCCCGGCGAGCGGGGAGCGCGAGAGATGAAAGGGAAGACATGAGTCTGATTGATGATCTGGTCAAACTCGAGGAAGAGGCCAAGGAGCTCGTCGCGGGCGCCGACGATGCCGCAAAGCTCGAGGCCGCGCGCGTTGAGCTGCTCGGCCGCAAGGGCCGCATTACCGGCCTGATGCGCATGATGGGCAAGCTCGCCCCCGAGGATCGTCCCATGATGGGCAAGCGCGCCAACGAGATGCGCCAGCTAATCGAGGGCATGCTCGACGAGCGCACCACCGAGATGAAGGCCGCCGCCCTCAAGCGCGCACTGGAGCACGACGCCGTCGACATTACGCTGCCGGGCATCCGTCCGCAGATCGGTCACCAGCACCTGATCAAGCAGATCATCGAGGAGGCCGAGGACATCTTCTGCGGCATCGGCTACACCGTCGAGTCCGGCCCCATGGTCGACACCTCTTACTACAACTTCACCGCGCTCAACGCCCCCATGGATCACCCGAGCCGCTCGGCCCGCGATACCTTCTACGTGGTCGACAACAACCCCGGCAGCGTCGCGCACCCCGAGGCTCACGCCCACGGCGAGTCCGACGTGCTGCTGCGCACCCAGACCTCGGGCGTGCAGATCCACACCATGGAGTCGCAGAAGCCGCCCATCTACATGATCTGCCCGGGCACCGTTTACCGTCCCGATACGGCCGACGCCTGCCACCTGCCGCAGTTCAACCAGATCGAGGGCCTGGTCGTCGACGAGGGCATCACCTTTGGCGATCTTAAGGGTACGCTCGACTACTTTGTTAAGTGCATGTTTGGCGAGGATCGCAAGACGCGTTACCGCCCGCACTTCTTCCCCTTCACCGAGCCTTCCTGCGAGGTGGACGTGAGCTGCCACGTGTGCGGCGGCAAGGGCTGCAACTTCTGCAAGCACAGCGGCTGGATCGAGATCCTGGGCTGCGGCATGGTCGACCCCAACGTCCTGATCAACTGCGGCATCGACCCCGAGAAGTACACCGGCTTCGCCTTTGGCATTGGCGCCGAGCGCGTCGCGGCCCTGCGCTACGACCTGCCGGACCTCAGAACGCTCATGACAGGCGATATGCGCTTCCTGAATCAGTTCTAGGCTGCGGCTTGCCCAAGCACGGCACCTCGGCGCTCATTCGTCGCTTGCGTACCAAAGTACGCGGCGCTCCTCTTTCGGGCCGATCTGCCGCACTTGGACAACCCTCGCTTTGTAAGGAATGTTCACAAAGTTGAAGTTTCCACCTGCATCTCTTCGCAGGCTTTCAGTATGAAAGGAGAGCTAGATGCGTGTTTCTTACGACTGGCTCAAGACCATGATCGATATTCCGGAGGATCCCAAGACCCTTTCGGACGAATATATCCGTACCGGCACCGAGGTCGAGGCGATCGACACCGTGGGCGAGTCCTTCGACCACGTGGTGACCGCCAAGGTGCTCACTAAGACCCCGCACCCCGATAGCGACCACATGTATGTGTGCTCGGTCGATGTGGGCGACAAGAATCTCGACGCCGACGGCAACCCCGCTCCGCTGCAGATCGTCTGTGGCGCGCAGAACTTCGAGGCCGGCGACCACATCGTCACGGCCATGATCGGCGCCGTGCTTCCCGGCGACGTCAAGATCAAGAAGAGCAAGCTTCGCGGCGTCGTGTCCATGGGCATGAACTGCTCCGCGCGCGAGCTCGGCCTGGGCGGCGACCACTCCGGCATTATGATTCTGCCCGAGGATACGCCCTGCGGCATGCCGCTTGCCGAGTACGTGGGCTCCAGCGACACCGTGCTCGACTGCGAGATCACGCCCAACCGCCCCGACTGCCTGTCCATGATCGGCATGGCCCGCGAGACCGGCGCCATCTTCGATCGCGACTTCCACGTTGAGCTGCCCGCCATTAAGGCCGAGGCCGGCCGCGCGACGGACGACGAGATCTCGGTCGAGATCGCCGACGAGGGCCTGTGCGACCGCTACGTCGCCCGCATCGTGCGCAACGTGAAGGTCGGTCCGTCGCCCGACTGGATGGTCAAGCGCCTCAACGCCCTGGGCGTGCGCCCGCACAACAACATCGTCGACATCACCAACTATGTGATGATGCTCACTGGTCAGCCGCTGCATGCCTTTGACCTGTCTACCTTTGCCGAGCGCGAGGGCCGTCGCCGCGTGGTGGTCCGCGCTGCCCAGCAGGACGAGAAGTTCACGACTCTCGACGGCGAGGAGCGCGTGCTCGACGCCGGCATGGGCCTGATCACCGACGGCGAGCGTCCCGTTGCGCTGGCCGGCGTTATGGGCGGCATGGATTCCGAGATCGAGGACGACACCGTCGACGTGATGGTCGAGAGCGCCTGCTTCAACGCCGGTCGCACCTCGCACACCAGCCGCGACCTGTCGCTGATCTCCGACGCCTCCATTCGCTTTGAGCGCCAGGTTGACGAGACCGGCTGCGTGGATGTCGCCAACGTTACCTGCGCGCTTATCGAGGAGATCGCCGGCGGCGAGGTTGCTCCCGGCTATGTCGACGTTTTCCCCGCGCCCAAGACCATCGATAGTATTAAGCTGCGCCTGGCCCGCGTGCACGCCATCTGCGGTGCCGACATCGAGCCTGACTTTATCGAGCGTTCGCTCACCCGTCTGGGCTGCACCGTCGAGCGCGACGGCGAGGACTTTATGGTCACGCCGCCGAGCTTCCGCCCCGATCTGCCGCGCGAGATCGACCTGATCGAGGAGGTCCTGCGCCTGTGGGGCATGGGTCGCGTCACGGCGACCATTCCGGCTGCCAAGAACCATATCGGCGGCCTGACGCGCGAGCAGAAGCTCACCCGTAAGGTCGGTGAGATCCTGCGCGCCTGCGGCCTCAACGAGACCACGACCTTTGGCTTTGCCGCCCCGGGCGACCTGGAGAAGATCGGCATGTCCACTGAGGGCCGCGGCTGCCCCGTGGTGCTCATGAACCCGCTGGTGGCCGAGCAGACCGAGATGCGTCGCTCGCTGCTGCCGGGCTTGCTGCAGTCCGTGGCCTACAACGAGGCCCACGGCACGCCCAACGTACACCTGTACGAGGTCGGCAGCCTGTTCCACGGCCGCGAGAACGCCAGCCTGCCCAAGGAGACCAAGTCCGTGGCGGGCGTGCTCTCGGGTCAGTGGAGCGAGCAGTCCTGGAACATGAAGTACCGTAAGCTGCGTTTCTTCTTTGGCAAGGGCATCGTTGAGGAGCTGCTTGCCCAGCTGCGCATCGAGAAGGCTCGCTTCCGTCCCGTCGAGGGCGAGGGCTATGCCTTCCTGCAGCCGGGTCGTGCGGCCGAGGTGCTCTCGGGCGGTACCGTGTTGGGCTGGGTCGGCGAGATCCATCCCGAGGCACGCGAGGCCTGCGGCATCGATGAAGTCGTCGTTGCATTTGAGCTCGACCTGGACAAGCTGATCAAGGGCGCTCGCAACCAGGAGAACTACCGCGAGTTCTCGCAGTATCCGGCCGTTGAGCACGACCTTGCTATCGTGGTCGATAACACTGTGACCTGCGAGGATCTTGAGCGCCGTATTACCAGCGCCGGCGGCAAGCTGCTCGAGGGCGTGCGCCTGTTCGACGTCTACCGCGATCCCATCCGCATCGGAGCAGGCAAGAAGTCCATGGCCTTTGCGCTCACGTATCGCTCGGACGACCACACGCTTACCAGCGAAGAGGTCGAGAAGGCGCACCAGAAGATTGTCACCAAGGTATGCAAGGGCGTAAACGGCGAGGTCCGCGGCTAGGGCTTGCGCCGGGAGCGTAGGGCCTGATGGCGGTTGCTGCGGAGCCCTGCGCGACCGCGGTGTTCGGAATAAGGCACCGTTGACCCTGCATATATGACACGTGCATTACATAACGGCGTGCTGCTTTTGTGGCGGCGCGTCGTTTTGCTATCATAGCCTGCGGCGTGTTACGAATATGACATTACGTAACACTGGCAAGGTGATTCAAGCGGCGCTGCAATTCCGTGCGCCGATACCGGGAGGCGTATATGCACATTCCAGACAACTACCTGTCCCCGCAGACCGATGCCGTTATGGCGGTGGCGATGGTGCCCGTATGGGTGCACTGCATCAAGAAAGTACGCGCCACGCTCGATCGCGAGCACATGGCGTTCCTGGGCATTTGCGCCGCATTCTCCTTTTTGCTCATGATGTTCAACGTGCCGCTGCCTGGCGGCACCACTGGTCACGCTGTTGGTGGCGCGCTCATCACGCTGCTGCTAGGCCCCGAGGCTGCTGCCATTGCAGTCTCGGTTGCACTCGCGCTGCAGGCGCTGCTGTTTGGCGACGGCGGCGTTCTGTCCTTTGGCGCCAACTGCTTTAACATGGCCTTTGTGCTGCCGTTTACCGCTGCTATCGTCTTCCGTGCGCTCAACAGCCGTCTGCACGACAAGAGCTGGGGCGCGTCGGCTTCTGCCATCGTGAGCGGTTGGGTCGGCCTGTGCCTGGCGGCCCTGTGCGCGGCAATCGAGTTCGGTATTCAGCCGATGCTCTTCACCAACGCTTCGGGCGCGCCGCTTTACTGCCCCTTCCCGCTGTCCGTGGCTATTCCGGCAATGTTGATCCCGCATATGCTGGTTGCCGGCGTGGTCGAGGGCGTAGCGACGGCCGCCATCTACGGTTTCATTAAGAAGACGGCGCCGAGCGTTATCGTCGGTCCCGAGGCCGTCGATGGCCAGCTTGCTGCCGAGAGCGCTGCCGCTAAGAAGACCTCGCTGGCCCCCACGCTCATCCTGGTCGCCTTGCTTGTCGTGGCCACGCCGCTGGGCCTGTTGGCCACAGGTGACGCATGGGGCGAGTGGGACGCCGAGGGCGCCGCGACCGCCGTTCAGGAGGTTGGCGACGACAGCCTGCAGGCTTCGGTCGGTCTCGATACCCCGACCTTTGCCGATGCCCTGCCCACGGGCGATTATCTGCAGGCCTATTCCGAGGAGCAGGGCCTTGGCTTTGCCGGCCAGGCCGCGATGTATATTCTTTCGGCCGTGATTGGCGTGGCGGTGCTCACCATCGCATTCCGCCTGTTCTCGCTGACGGTCAAGGAAAGCGGTGCTCATGGCAATAGCCGAGCTGCCTAGCTGGCTTGCGGTCGAGCAGCGTTACGAGCCCGTGGGGGCTCGGCATCGTGTAATGCAAAAGAATGTCCTGCACCTGGCGAGCCTGCTTGAGCGGGTTCGCCTGGGTGGAGGCGCGCACGAGGGCGGGTCGGTGGTCGACCGCGCCCTTTCTTGCGTTTCGGCGCCGGTGCGCCTGGTGGGGATGTTCGTTTGCGTCCTGTGCGTGTGTCTGACGCAGAGCCCGCTGTACCTCATGTTGATGGCGGCTATCGCGTTGGTACTCGTTGCCGTGCGCCCCGTACGCGGGCTGCGGGCAACCTTTGTACCGGCGCTTGGCGCTGCGGGGCTCGCGGTGGTTCTGGCGCTGCCTGCCCTGCTACTGGGCGCTTCCGCCGCGGGCGCCATGCTCAAGATTGCGCTCAAGACCTTCATTAATGTGTCGCTGGTGCTGGGCGTTTCGTGGACCCTCACGTGGAGCCGCATGTCGGCGGCGCTCAAGATGCTGCATCTACCCGACGAAGTTATCTTTACGTTTGATATGGCGCTCAAGCACATCGAGGTGCTGGGCCGAACGGCGCACAATCTGTGCGAATCGGTCATGCTGCGCAGTGTGGGTCGCGCGCCTGAGGGGTTTTCGCGCACCGACTCGGTCGCGGGTATCATGGGCATGACGTTTATCAAGGCGATGGAATGCAGCCACGCGATGGACGAGGCCATGCTTTGCCGCGGCTTTGCCGGTGCGTATCCGGCACCCGCGCGCGCCGGGTTTGGCTGGCGCGATGCGGTCTATGCGGCCGGCGTGGCGCTGCTGGCAGTGTTGTGCGCCGTGCTGTAGGCGCTGCTGGTTCTGGCTGGGGATGGAAATAGGGAAGGGCGACGTTTTGACGATCGATATGAATAGTGCGGCGGGCACGAACGGTGCGGGCGCCGAGGTCGCGCCGCTTATTGAGCTGCGCGACGTGGTGTTTTCCTATACGGGCCATACGGTGGTCGATGGCGTTTCGCTGCAGGTCGATCGTGGTGAACTCGTTGCCCTACTCGGTCCCAACGGCTGCGGTAAGACGACGATTATGCGCCTTATTAACGGCCTTGAACTTGCGGACGCAGGGATATACCTGTTTGACGGGCACGTGGTCGACGCAGCGTATCTCAAGGATTCCGCGATGGCCCAGCGGTTCCATCAGCGCGTGGGCTTTGTGTTCCAGAACGCCGATGCTCAGCTGTTCTGTGCCACGGTGGGCGAGGAAGTCGCTTTTGGCCCGGCTCAAATGGGGTTGCCGACGGGCGAGCTCGACCGTCGCGTGCGCGATGCCATGGAACTGTTTCAAGTTGCCGACCTGGTCGATGCCTCGCCCTATCAGCTTTCGGGTGGGCAAAAGAAGCGCGTGGCGCTGGCTGCGGTCGTGTCGATGAACCCCGATATCTTGGTGCTCGACGAGCCCACCAACGGTCTCGATGAGGATTCATGCGACATCGTGGTCAACTTCTTGCTGGCCTACGTTGCTGCTGGTAAGACGGTTTTGATGAGCACGCATCACCAGGATTTGGTGCGACGCCTAGGGGCCCGTGCAATCTATATCGATCGATATCACCATGTGGTCGAGGCGCCCGTGCCGTCGTATGGAACCGAAAGCGGTGCTACAGAATAGTTGCTGCGTAGAGCGTGCGTAGCCGCCCGCGCGGCTTTGCCGTGATGGTATAGTTATCCAGGTTTTTTATGGGGGTGGCTATGCCAAGCTGGAACATTCATATCGCTCAGACGGAGCGTTTGCTGGAGCGCACCGGTGCGCTTGCCGATAGCGTGCGCGACCGCAATGCCTTTTTGTTTGGCTGCGTGGTTCCGGATATCTTCGTGGGCTATATGGTCCCTGGCATCGCCGATCCCATCCCGTACCGCATTACGCACTTTGCAAAGCCCGAGCCTATCCCTAAGCCGCGCGAGCACGAGTTCTGGGATACCTATGTGGCGCCGCTGCTTAAAGGCGCGCCCGCGGGCGAACCCGCTGAGGCTACCTCGATTGTCGAGGAGCGCGAGCGATTGAACCGCGTGCATTATCCCCAGCGCTACAGGGATGCCGAGCCGATTGCTGGTCCCGGCGCTCGTGAGTTCTCGCTTGCGTCCGAGGACGTGGCGCAGTCATTGCTCGATTTGACACTGGGTGTCTGGTCGCATCTGGTGGCCGATACCGTATGGAATACGCGTGTGAATCAGTACCTGGAGGCGCGCGGCGGCAAGCCGTGCGAGGAATTCCGCATTAAAAAACAAGGTGACTTTGACTGGTTTGGTAAGACGCTCGGCATTGTTTCGATTCCGCGCGCGACCGATCGCCTCTATACCGCTGCGACGCGTTTTGGGCAGTATCCCATCCATAAAGAATATGTGCTCAAGACTATCGGCGTCATGCACGAGATTGTACGCGAAAACCCCGGCGAGCCCGATCATCCGCCGTATCGCCTGCTAACCGAGGAGTTCTTCGATGCAACGTTTACCGAGGTCATCGAGCTGACCGAGGCGGGATTTGCGGCTCGCGTTGCTGCTTCTGACGTTCCCGCAGTCCCCCTGATCGCTAGCTGCTAGCCGGCCGGCTTAACGGTGAACAGTTCATTCCAATTGACCAACAGTTCCCGTCGCAGGGCATCTTCAGCGGTGCGTTCCTGATTGGTCTTTGGGATGTAGGGGAGCCCCGCCTTTTTATGGATGAGTTCGGCGATGCTATCAAAGCTTTTCTTGTCCTTGATCTGGTCGTAGGTCATTTGTATGACATCGTAGCCCATGCTGGCGAGCGCGGTGGTGCGCTCGGCATCGGAGAGGCTTGCGGCTTCGTTATCGTGGGCGGAGCGGCCCTGGCATTCCAGGATGACGCCCATGCTATCGGTGTTGCTTTCGATAAGGATATCGGCGTAGCAGCAGGTTTTGTCATACAGCGAGCGCGCGGCTTCACTGAGTGGGATGCGCTCGTTGTTTGCGATATTGATGCCCAGTCCGCCTTCGTCGCGGGGGAGCGAGACGAGCATGGAGGTCTGAACTTCGAAGGGCGAGGCGGTCTGTCCCGTCATGTGCTCGGCCGCCCAGCGCAGTTGTTTAACGCCGCGCAGGCCTGCAGCCTGCTTGGCGAACGCGGCGATATCCGCAGCGCTAAGAAGCGGTGCGCGCTTCCACAGGTTGGTACCATTGCCCTTGGTGTCGACAACACGCTCCCAACCACAGTCGGGCGGAATGAGCTTAAGCGACATTGCCTCATCAAGTTGCTGTTGCGTACGCTTGCAGGGCGTAAACACTGCAAAGGAGCCGCACATCTCGTAACAAGCCATGAGTAATTGGTTACGTGAGACCTGCGTAGCAAGGTTGAGCAGCGTGAACTCTGGCGACGCGACATCAAACCCATGTTCAGTCTGCCTAAACGACCCAGGAGGTGGCTCTTGGGTCAGGAGGTGCGATTTAAACAGGCTTCGCGACCCGGATTGTGCCCGGGAAAATACAAGCCTGTGAAGCGGGGCGTGAAGCAGGTCTTTTATAACCGCATGGCTTCCGAGGCCGCAACATCTGCGATCCATATTGCCAAGGCTAATGGCGGGGTAAAGGCCTAATACCTGCGGCGGGATACGGTGATAGTAAAAAGCGGATTGACCGCATAGCGTCAGGTCCACGATGCCCTCCTGGCTGAAAAGCGTGCCTATGGATTAAGAAATGCCAGCGTCAATTCGGAAGTATGCGGCAAAATCTGAACCCTGTGAGCAGACCTGGCTTTTGAGACTAGTTTATCAGGCATTTTGTTGCGAAAAAACAGGATGTGCTCGGAGGTCCCAGAATTTGCCGCATACTTCCGAAAACGCGGTCGATCTGGCTCTTGCTAAAACGATTTAGCAGTGTCGGTTAAGGTGTGGGTTTGCCACCGGGCGAACACTTTTAGCGCTTGGGGCTTTATTTTTTGGGCCTCGAAGGGCGGATTTCGCGCTTTTGGTAAAGAAATGAGTGCGTGTTTTGCCGTGTGCCGGCATTGGCACAGAAAAAGGGCCCGGAAGGCGAAGCCTTCCGGGCCCTTTGCAATGCAAACATGCTTGCAAGTACGACTTAGCGCACCTGAGCGACGTAAGCGACGTTGGTCGAGGAGACCTTGTCCTCGAGCTGGACGCTCATGCGGGGATCGCCGGCGGTAGCGACGGTCAAATCGCCAGTCTCGACGTAGCCGAGCTCCTTGGCGGTCTCGATCGCCTTGACGATCGTGCCATTGACGGTGCCCTGGGTAATCTCTGCCTGGTGCGGGATAACGCCCCAGTACATGATCATCTGCTGGACGGCCCACTCGTGGCGGGAGAACGCGCAGATCGGCATGTTGGGACGGAAGTGCGAGATCAGGCGAGCGGTACGACCGGTGGTCGTCGGCACGGTGATGCACTTGGCGCCAACGGTGGTAGCCATGTTCACAGCGGACATACCCACAACGTTGTTGACAACGCGGGTGCCGTGAGCGTCAGCCGGAACCTCGAGCGGAGCGTGGGCCGGGAGGTACTTCTCGGTCTCGAGAGCAATGCTGGCCTGCATCTTAACGGCCTCGACCGGGTACTTACCGGCAGCGGACTCGCCAGAGAGCATAACGGCGTCGGTACCGTCGTAGATGGCGTTAGCAACGTCGGCAACCTCGGCGCGCGTCGGGCGCGGGTTCTGCTGCATGGAGTCGAGCATCTGCGTAGCGGTGATAACGGGCTTGTAGGCCGCGTTGCACTTGGCGATGATCTCCTTCTGGATGTGCGGAACGAGCTCGGGCTTGATCTCGATGCCCAGGTCGCCACGGGCGACCATGATGCCGTCGGAAGCCTCGAGGATCTCGTCGAAGTTCTCGACGCCCAGGGCGCACTCGATCTTCGGGAAGATCGTCACGTGCTCGCCGCCGTTCTCGCGGCAAAGCTCGCGGATGCCGCGGACGGACTCGCCGTCACGGATGAAGGAAGCGGCGATGTAGTCGATGTTCTCGGTCAGGCCAAAGAGGATGTCCTGACGATCGCGCTCGGTGATGGCGGGCAGCGAGATGTTGACGTTGGGCATGTTGACGCCCTTGCGCTCGCCGATCAGGCCGTCGTTCTTAACGACGCAGGTCATGTCCTGGCCGCTGACGGACTCGACCTCGAGGGCAACCAGGCCGTCATCGATCAGGATGAGGGAGCCCTTCTCGACCTCGGAGGGCAGAGCCAGGTAGTCGAGGGAGATGTGCTCAGCGGTGCCGTGGAAATCCTCGGACGTGGGCTGAGCGGTGACGACAATCTTGTCGCCGGTCTTGACGGCAACCTTCTTGCCATCGACCAGAAGGCCGGTGCGGACCTCGGGGCCCTTGGTGTCGAGCAGGATGCCGACGGGCATGCCGAGCTCCTTGGAAATACGGCGGACGCGCTCGATGCGACCGTGGTGCTCGTCGTAGGAGCCGTGCGAGAAGTTAAAACGGGCGACGTTCATGCCCGCCTTGATCATCTCGCGGATGGTCTCGTCGCTATCGCAGGCGGGACCCATGGTGCATACAATCTTGGTGCGCTTGTACATTCAGACCTCCATCTGACATCGTCTTGCGCTGATAGATAAACCATAAGAAATAAAACTGAGATGATTATAACGAAATGCCGACCGAATACCCCAAAAAATCGACCGTATGCCGAAATGGAAGTTCATTTTTTGCGGGAAAAACGGTATATGAAAAATCTTTACCAACCGCTCTAACCGCTGCTATCTGGGCGATATTTCAGTTTGACGATGTGCCGAAGAAAAAACGTTTTATCAATGTTGAGCATCACATGGTCTGCACTGTTGCGCATGGAGCATATTTCCAAATGGAATGTTTTGGCTAGACGCGCCGCTTTGGGGTACCATAGCTCCACTATCAACTGCCGCTCAGCACGGCAGCCTTGATGAGCCCTTGCCCTTCTCCTGGGAATTATGATCGGGCATCAATCTGCTGAGTGGCCCGAATCCCAGGAGGGGACTCTATATGCAAAAGGAATACCTGTCCGCCGCGGCGGAGGTGCTCAGCGACCAGGGTGTCGATGAGAATCTCGGCCTGAGCAACGACGAGGCGTCGTCGCGCCTCGCCAAGACAGGCCCTAACAAGCTTGAGGAAGCTGAGAAGACGCCGTTGTGGAAGCGCTTCTTTGAGCAGATGGCCGACCCCATGGTTATCATGCTGATCGTTGCCGCCGTCATCAGTGCACTCACGGGCATGGTCAAGGGCGAGGCGGACTTTGCCGATGTCTTCATCATCATGTTCGTCGTTATCGTCAACTCGGTGCTGGGCGTGGTTCAGGAGGCCAAGAGCGAGGAAGCTCTCGAGGCATTGCAGGAGATGAGCGCCGCGCAGTCCAAGGTGCTGCGCGACGGCAAGCTCGTGCACCTGCCGAGCGCCGAGCTCGTGCCCGGCGATGTGATCATGCTCGAGGCGGGCGACTCCGTCCCGGCCGACTGCCGCGTGCTCGAGAGCGCCACGATGAAGATCGAAGAGGCCGCACTCACCGGCGAATCCGTGCCCGTAGAGAAGCACGCCAACGTGATCGAGCTTGCCGCGGGCACCGATGACGTGCCGCTCGGCGACCGCAAGAACATGTGCTACATGGGCTCCACCGTGGTGTACGGTCGCGGCCGCGCCGTCGTGGTCGGCACCGGCATGAACACCGAGATGGGTAAGATCGCCGGCGCCTTGGCTGAGGCCAAGGAAGAGCTCACGCCGCTGCAGGTGAAGCTCGCCGAGCTCAGCCGCATCCTCACCATCATGGTGATCGTCATCTGCGTCGTCATCTTTGGCGTCGACATCATCCGCCACGGCGTGGGCAACGTTCTTACCGACCCGACCGCCCTGCTCGATACCTTTATGGTCGCCGTCTCGCTCGCCGTCGCTGCCATCCCCGAGGGCCTGGTTGCCGTCGTGACCATCGTCCTTTCGCTTGGCGTGACCAAGATGGCCAAGCGCCAGGCGATTATCCGCAAGCTCTCTGCTGTCGAGACCCTTGGCTGCACGCAGACCATCTGCTCCGACAAGACCGGCACCCTTACCCAGAACAAGATGACCGTCGTCAAGCACGAGCTCGCTGCGCCCAAGGAGAAGTTCCTGGCCGGCATGGCGCTGTGCTCCGATGCTCAGTGGGACGAGGAGCTGGGCGAGGCCGTGGGTGAGCCGACTGAGTGCGCGCTTGTCAACGACGCCGGCAAGGCGGGCCTCACTGGCCTGACTGCCGAGCATCCGCGCGTGGGCGAGGCCCCGTTTGACTCGGGCCGCAAGATGATGTCCGTGGTCGTCGAGACCCTTGACGGCGAGTATGAACAGTACACCAAGGGCGCGCCCGACGTGGTGATCGGCCTGTGCACCCATATCTACGAGGGCGATAAGGTCGTCCCCCTGACCGAGGAGCGTCGTGCCGAGCTCGTGGCCGCCAACAAGGCCATGGCCGACGAGGCCCTGCGCGTGCTGGCGCTGGCAAGCCGCACCTACACCGAGGTCCCGGCCGACTGCAGCCCCGCCGCGCTTGAGCACGACCTGGTCTTCTGCGGCCTATCCGGCATGATTGACCCGGTCCGTCCCGAGGTGGCCGACGCCATCCGCGAGGCGCACGACGCCGGTATCCGCACCGTCATGATCACGGGCGACCATATCGACACCGCCGTGGCCATTGCCAAACAGCTGGGCATCGTTGCCGATCGCAGCCAGGCCATCACCGGTGCCGACCTCGATCGCATGAGCGACGAGGAGCTCGACGCGCACATCGAGGACTACGGCGTGTACGCCCGTGTCCAGCCCGAGCACAAGACCCGCATCGTCGAGGCTTGGAAGTCGCGCGACCAGATCGTGGCCATGACAGGCGATGGCGTCAACGACGCCCCGTCCATCAAGCGCGCCGACATCGGCGTGGGTATGGGCATCACCGGCACCGACGTTACCAAGAACGTCGCCGACATGGTGCTTGCCGACGACAACTTCGCCACCATCATCGGTGCCTGCGAAGAGGGCCGTCGCATCTACGACAACATCCGCAAGGTCATTCAGTTCCTGCTTTCGGCCAACCTTGCCGAGGTGTTCTCGGTGTTTATCGCCACGCTCATCGGCTTTACTATCTTCCAGCCGGTGCAGCTGCTGTGGGTGAACCTGGTCACCGACTGCTTCCCCGCGCTCGCGTTGGGCATGGAGGATGCCGAGGGCGACATCATGAAGCGCAAGCCGCGCAACGCCAAGGACGGTGTCTTTGCCGGACATATGGGTCTGGACTGTGTGGTCCAGGGCCTAATCATCACCGTGCTGGTGCTGGCGAGCTTCTTTGTGGGCGTGTACTTTGACATGGGCTACATCCATATCGCCGATATGATCGCCGGCAATGCCGACGAGGAAGGCGTGATGATGGCGTTCATCACGCTCAACATGGTCGAGATTTTCCACTGCTTCAATATGCGCAGCCGTCGTGCGTCGCTGTTCACCATGAAGAAGCAGAACAAGTGGCTGTGGGCTTCCGCCGCGCTGGCGCTGGTGCTGACGGTGATCGTGACCGTGCAGCCGACGCTTGCCGAGATGTTCTTTGGCCCTGTGACGCTTGAGCTCAAGGGCGTTCTTGCCGCGCTGGGCTTGGCCTTCCTGATCATCCCGCTGATGGAGATCTACAAGGCGATCATGCGCGCGGTCGAGAAGGAGTAAGTTAACCTGTCCGGGCCCGCCCCTGCGTGTTTTCTTCTTCGCTGGTCCTCGCGCTTCGCGCTGCGGGATCGCTCGGGAGAAAGGGCTTCCGGGGCGGGCCCTATGGTGACTTTGCTGGCTCCTCTGCTGGTCTTGTGGGGGAGCTAAATGGAAAGTGAGTGAGTCGGTCGGGCATTGCCCGGCCGACTCGTTTTGGATGGGATGGGAAAGTGGGGTTGCCTTCCTGCGGGTTGGCTTAATAGAATCCAAACCCTACCATTTCTCCGTAGGGAATTAGCGGCATAAAGAAAATAATGACGGCCATAACGCCCCAGTAGATTTGCAGCAGGAGTGGCGCTGAGGTCAGGGCTTTAAAGAAGGTCAGCTCCTTTTTATGTCCGTATAATTGAACTGAGCTGAGGAGTGCGATTCCAAACGAGATGGCGCTCGGCCAACAGGCTTTGATAATAAGACAAAGGAAATAACAAGCGACCGTTATCGCTATGCAGCCAAATCCCCACAGCCACTTTTTGTTTAAGAAGTACTGGATGCCCCAGACGCCTAGTATGGGCGCAATGATGACTGAGAACATGGTTGCGTCCTCAGCTGTTCACACAGCGCACGTATTCCCCGGAGTTGGGAGGATATACGCTGCAGGGAAGGCGATAGACATTTCCTGCTGGGACAGGGCGGCCGAGGAGCTGGTTGGCTGCGTAGCTGACCCAGTAATCACCAGTTTTTCCTGTTAGCTGCTTGATAATTCCGTCAATTACGAGACCTTCAACATAGCCTTTTAGGGCCTTCCCAACATAAACGGCGATTTTTACAATCCACTGTCCAATTCCTCGAGTCTCGTATTCCTGGTCATTAATTGCAAGATGCTCGAATTGGGCAACGACATACATCTCACCTTCGGGATTTAATGCGTAGGTTGTCCATCCTGCTCCCGATTCATTGATGGCTTCGATGTACTCCTCGGGAGAAGAAAATTCTACGTCGAGAGATTCAGCTTTGGACTGCTTCGGTGATACGACGAGGGCGCAGAGAGCGATTGCGCTTGCAATAAATGATTTGCGGCTCACGGGGACGTTGCGTAGCATAACTGCCTCCTTGGTCTAGTTTGTCATCGTCGTGCTGTTGAGTTTTGACCTCCAATCTGTAAAGCGCGATTCGAACGATTCGAGGGTTGATAGGTCGAATTCGGACAGTATTTCGCCATTAGAAATGGCGAAAATAGAGGGGTAGAACTCAAATGAGGGAGAATAGTGCTTTGAGTGTTTTCCTGTCGGTCTCCTTTTGGCTCTTGGGAACAACGAGGGTGACGATGCCGCTTTTAAGGGCCGGTGAAAGCTCCTGCTCGGCCTGTTTGAGCTTTTCGCAAGCCGGGCAACCCTCCAGTTCAATTTGGACGATAAGCGTTTCATCATTCGCTAGCTTAGATTTGAGCTCGGGCACTGAGATGGTTCTTGAGTCGAACTCGAGCTGAATCAATAAAACGAGAGCGATAAAAACCAATAGCGGGATGGTGATAAGGGCAGCGTGTTTCTTCATGTCGTCCTCCAAACTCTCTAAATCATAAATACTTAATAAAAAACATTAAAGATAGAGCTTTAAAGGTGAATGGTAGTTATTTACTGGTAAATGGTTGTGGGTCAGAGGGGGCATGGCAGAAAAGTACAATGGACTTGTTGAAATAAAAGAATGCAAGGAGAAGAGATGAAAGGTTCGCATGCTTATCTACGTCTGACGACGGGCTTTCTGACGATTTTCTGCATTGCCCTTGCAGTTCAGGCCGTGGCCTGTTTGGTGCTGTTTGCCCATATGGTCGGCTTGTTGCTCGATAATGGAATCTCGGTTGATGGCGGGAGGTTTCTTCTCCTGCTCATGGTGAATACGCTCTGCGATGCCGTCACGTTTTTTCTGTTTACGATTCTGACGGCGAAGGTCAGGCGAGGCGGTCGGCCCTTCGGAAAATGGCAAACGGGGATGCTTGTCGCAACGGGAATCTTAATGTCTCTAAAGGCGGTTGTCAGCACCATGTGGCCGACTTTTCAGCTGCCGTATAGCGAAATACTTGGAGCAGCTGAGCTTGTGTTTCCTGAGTTCGATTTTCAATCGCTTTCTTACGGACTCGTTTTCTTTGCGTTGGCGGGGGTCTTTGAATACGGTAGGGTATTGCAGGAAGATGCAGACGAGATTCTCTAGGGGGTGGCACGGTGCCGATTGTTATGCGTCTTGACCGCGTGATGGCGGACCGTAAAATCTCGTCGCAGGAACTTGCCGAAATCATTGGAATATCGCCTGTTAATCTGTCTCGAATTAAAACGGGAAGACTCAAGGGGATCCGCTTTTCTACACTTCAAGCAATGTGCGAGGCGCTTCATTGCAAGCCCGGCGACATCATCGATTGGATGGATGATGACGAGTACGCCGCAGCATTCGGTAAGTCGGACGGAACAATGCGTTAAAATACCTGCTCAGTTGTGTGGTTTTGTGCTGGGGAGGCGTTTGTGGCTAAGGCTAAGGCGAAGAAAAAGACGACGGGGGCGCGGGCTAAGCGTGATCGTCGTCGGAAGCTTGCGACCGAAGCCCCTGCATCTGCTGAGGAGTTGCTGGCGAGTGTACCGGGGCTTGACGCGCTGCAGGATGTTCCGGCGTTCGATGACCTGCCGGTCGATGCGGCTCAGCAGGCTGCATTTGACGACTTTTGCGCACAGGCCGAGGAGCCCGAGCAGATGCAGCTCGGTGCCGTGGTGCGCCTGGACCGCGGGTTTCCGCTGGTGGCGACTGCCGATGACACGTTTCGTGCCGAGCATGCCGTTGGGTTTGCCAAGTCGCGTGGCGAGGACGAGGTCTTGCTGCCGGCCGTGGGCGACCGCGTGGCTGTTCGCCGTGCTCCCGGGCACGACATGGGCGTGATCGAGTGCGTACTGCCGCGCCGTACGAGCTTTGAGCGTTGGCGTGGCCGTGCCCGCGGTGAGCGCCAGGTGCTCTGCTCCAACGTTGACAGCGTGCTGATCGTGCAGGCTCTCGGCGCCGGCGAGGTGCTGCTCGATCGCGTGGCGCGCTCACTGGTGTTGGCGCTCGATTGCGATGCCGAGCCGGTGGTGGTGCTCACCAAGGCCGACCGCTGCGATGCCGATGAGCTCGAGCGCGATCTGGACCGCGTGCGCCGTCTGGTGGGTCAGGACGTGCGCGTGATCGTGACGTCTTCTGCCGAGGGCCTCGGCTTAGACGAAGTGCGCGCCTGCGTGCCCGCCGGGAGCTGTGCCATGATCTTGGGCGAGTCGGGTGCCGGCAAGTCGACGCTGCTCAATGCGCTGCTGGGCCACGATGCGCTGGCCACTGGCGGCGTGCGCGAGCGTGATGACCAAGGTCGCCACACCACGGTTGCGCGCGTGATGGTGGCGCTGCCGGGCGACGCCGGCGTGATCGCCGATGCCCCGGGCCTGCGCAGCCTGCCGCTCGTGGGACATGAGCGGGGTCTGGCGCGTGCCTTCCCCGAGATCGTCGAGGCGTCGCGTGCGTGCCGGTTTGGCGATTGCACGCACACTCACGAGCCGGGTTGCGCCGTTCGCGAGGCCGAGGACGCGGGACAGATCGACGGTCTGCGTCTGGAGACGTTCCAAAACCTGGCGTCATCCATGCGCGTGAGTGCCCAAATGCTCGACCCCGATGTTCATCTGTAATTGATTTTTCCTATGGCAGCCGTCTCCTAACTGTTCGGGAGGCGGCTTTTTGCTGCCAAAGCGTCCCGAAATATGCGTTTTGCCGACGTGCTGACCAAAACCTTGCCACGAGCTTGACGGGCTGGTCAGCTTTTGGTCAGCAATTGGTTTGACACGTAAAACCAAGATCGCGATTGCGCCGCTTTGCGCCCTGGTCGCCCAGACAATGATGGTACGGGCATTTGCCCGGTGCTACCTTGAGAGGAGCGGCCGTGAACAAGAGCAAGCGCATCGCCATCAGTCTGGTCGCGGGCGTGCTTGCCGCGGCGCTCTGTATGGTCTACGGCTCGTCGATCCGCTCGCAAGCCGAGCAGGCCCAGGCCGAGACTTTGGCAAAATACGGCGGCGACCGCGTTGAGGTGTGCGTCGCGGCGCGCGATATCGATGCGGGCGAGACCCTCGACGAGACCAATGTCATAACTCAGGAATGGCTGGCGAGTCTGTTGCCGCGTGATGCGGCGACCGAGCTGCGTCAGGTGCGCGGCGACGTGACGACCTCGCGCATTCCCAAAAACGCCGTGATTTGCAACGTCTACACCAAGGCCGAGAGCCACAAGCTCGAAGTGCCTAAGGGTAAGGTCGCCGTTTCGGTGGCGGTCGATGCCGAGCACTCGGTCGGCGGCGCTACGGGCGTGGGCAGCTATGTGGACGTGTACGTGCAAAAAGATGGCGTAACCGATCGTTTGTGCGGCGCGTACGTGATCGATACCAGCGAAGATGCCGGCACCACGCGTGAAGGCAAGATCGAGTGGGTGACGCTGGCGGCAGACCCCGAAGATGTCAAGGAATTGCTGGGAGCCTCGGGAAAGGGAACGGTCAGCTTGACGATTCCCGCCACGGTGCGCGGCAAAAAGAGCGGAGGCGACGAGTGATGAAGGCGATCTGGCTTGCGTGCTGCGCATGCGGCGATTACGGGCTGCTACAGCAGGAAGTCGAGGGTCGCGATGTGGGCGCGCAGGTGCTTCGCGTGGGCGACCTGGACGGGCTGGTATCCATGGCGCGGGCGTTTCCGTCGCGTCGCGGTGCCGCCATCATCGCGGCGTCTCTGTTCGATACCGAAGACGTGCGGAAGACCGTTGCGCGCCTGACGGCCGAGGGCCGCGTGAGTCGCGTCGTCGTGTTGATCGAGACGCTCGACCCGTCGGATATCGAAGGGCTGTTTCGCGCGGGGGCGACCGAGGTCATCGCTGCGCACAGTTTGTGCGGCAACGGGCGCGCGGGTGAGGGAGCGGTTGATTCCGATCGGCGCATGACGATTGAGCCCGATGCTTTTGTTGATAGGGAACCCGGGGCGCCTCGCGCTACAAGAGGCCCGCGTGTTGATGAATATGGGAAAGCGGAAGCCGAGCATGGTCGGTGCCCCCGGGACCCCCTTGCATACGATGACGCTGGAGGGCCGGTACCGTATGGCGATGACGTTCTGGCTGAAGATATGGGATACGTGCACGGCGTAAATCTGGCCGATGAGCTCGACGAGGTCGAGGGTTTTGCCGGGGCTGGCGAGCCGTGTGCTGCTGCGTCTTTGGCTTCGGAACCGCAGCCCGGGCAGCCTGCCATGCCGGCTTGGGCTCAGCGCGTGACCGCGGCGGGGGAGACGGGGATGTTATCGCCCGCGTCCGGGTCGTCGGTTCCTGCACCGTCAGCCCCCGCGCTGTCGGCGGACGCTTCGATTCCGTCGCGTCGGGCACCGGTCGTCTGCGCTGTTTCGGGTTCGGGCGGTTGCGGCAAGTCGACGATCGTTGCCACTATGGCGCATGCGGCGTCGCTGTTGGGTTTGCGTGCCGCCGTGCTCGACTTGGACCTCATGTTTGGAAACCTATACGATCTGCTGGGTGTCGATGCCCCGAACGATATGGCGACGCTTATCGAGCCGTCGGCGGCGGGCGCACTTGCCGAGCCGGATATCGTGGCCGCGTCGATGCGCGTCGCCCCGGGCGTCACGCTCTGGGGACCTGTCGCGGCCCCCGAGAAAGCCGAGCTCATGGCACGTCCGGTGGAGCTATTGCTCGATGTTTTGCGTCGCGAATCCGACGTGGTCTTTGTCGACACCTCGGTCTTTTGGGGTGATACCGTGGCCGCCGCGGTGGCGGCGAGCGACCGTTGCCTGGTCGTAGGCGATGCGGC
>ERZ1034928.87-NODE-87-length-55242-cov-121.514759_pt1 | contig 55242 bp, 93 predicted proteins | sample MGYA00520627_ERZ1034928 | MGnify/ENA primary metagenome ERZ1034928 (study PRJEB33766, sample SAMN09781755) | gut metagenome | biome: gut microbiome | host: Homo sapiens | place: Madagascar | study: EMG produced TPA metagenomics assembly of the PRJNA485056 data set...
TTTGATGTACTTGTGGATGATTTCCAGCACCTTGTCGATGGTGATGGCAGCGGCGCACAGGCTTCCCAAGATGCCCAGCACCCACAGCAAAGCTTCTTTTTCGGTCATTTGCCCTCCCGAAGACGGGCCAGACCCTTCTTGCGGATGATAAGGGGGTAGTTGATCTCTGTAACGTTGAGGTCAACGTTGCCGGAGATGCCCGGCACGCGGCCCTTGCTGGTGTGCTGGTGAGCGTTGTACTTAAAACTAACTTTCGGGGCCTTACCCGTGTAGTCAGCAAGCCATACGTCCCACCGAGAGGACAGCCGAGCCATGTCCAGCTCGTACTTGTAACCGGTGTAGGTGTACAGTTGGGCGTAAAAACCCATCCGCTCCACCTGTTCCAGCGCGTAAGCGGTAAGGTTGGACAGGTCAAGTGTGGACAGCTGCTTGAGCTTATTTTCCTCCACGTCCACCGCGAGGGGCATGGTCAGCTCCTTGCCGTAGATTGCCTGTCGCACAAGGGAAAGCTCTGCATCGGCCATCGCTTCGCTGGTGGCGTAGGTGTAGTAGTAGACGCCCACGTCCAGACCCGCTGCTTTGGCGTTGCGGTAGTTGGTCTCAAAGGTCGGGTCGATGTACAGACCGTCCGCCCGCTTGGAGAGCTTACGGTTGGTGCTTACGGTCTTGAGCATGGCCCCCTTGTAGCCAGCCGCTTTGACCTTGCGCCAGCCGTCGAGGGTGATTTTGCCCTGATAACGGCTCACGTCGAGATAGCGGTAGGGCGGTTCACCCGTCCAGCCGGGCACGGTGTCCACAGTGGACACTTTTTCAGGGGCGGGGGCGTCCGGCTCCTCTGCCTTGTCTCCGGCAGCGTGGGAGAGGGCTGCCAGAAGCTTGGAAATAAACTCGAAAAATGTCTTCATCCCGCGCCGCCTTACTGCCCGAGGGCTTCTTTAATGGCTTCCAGGTCGTCGGTGGTCAGGGCCGGGTAATCTGCTGCGATATCCTCAAAGGTCTCACCAGCAGTCAGCCGGATGCGGAATGCCCGCACCATGATGCGGAGTTTCAGGTTGCTGTTCAAAGTTTTCATAGTTTTAACCTCCAATCAAATCAGCCATCATAAGCACAAGGTCGTCGTTTGCCGCTTCCAGAGCGTCCATGCGCCCCGGCACGGCTTCCAGCTCTGCCTTTTTCTTTGCTTCGGCAGCAGCGGCTTCTTCTGCCTTTTTCTTGGCTTCAGCCTGCGCGGCCAGTTCCTCAGCAGTGTACAAGTGGTACACCTGCACCTGCTCTTCTTCGTCCCAAGCGTCTTTTGCTTCTACGCCGGGCACGTCCACTATTTTCTGCACGTCCTTGCCGCCGTTGGGGTACTCGGCAAGGGTCTCGTAGTGGCTGACCTCTTCCACTCCTGCCACAGCATCGTGGTGGATGGTCTGTGTCTTGTCTTCCAACCAGCCCAAAGATAGGTCGGGGGTTTCCATGGGGTTGCCGTTGATGTCGATGATTTTCATACGCTACTCCTTTCTTTATGCGACCCGCTGCCAGACATAAAAAACTTGATATGGGGGAAGATTGGATTGATAGGATGTAGAACCCGTTGCATTATAGCTAGTGGTTCTATTACTTTCGGTTGATGCGCTAGTGATATTCTGATTTATCGTTACGGAATTTCCGTCAAAAAATGTTTTCATAGATGGATTCATAGAAAGCTGATTGCTTTCGTTATACAGCATGGAAGACAATGCCCACTTTTCTTCTGCATTAACTAGCATACCGTATTTTGCGTTATAGTGCACTGTATAAACATGTTGATGCGTCACACTACCCCCTGCACTCCCTGCCGCATAAGTATCGCCAGCGGCCAGAATAAAGCGGTCTTTGATTTGCTCCCACGTGCCACCGAAAAGCTCGGCAGGGCTGGTCGAGCTGGTACTCTGATAGATGCACCCTACCGGGTAAATCTTATCCAGTAGCGCAGACCACTTGATTCTTTGTGTGTTCTTTCCCTGCAAAATCAGATAGTCATTCGCACTGGGTTCTGTGGCTTCCGGAAGGCTTGTAATAGGTAAATTTGCCATATTTTATCCTCCAATCTGTTTGGTTGCGATCAACGTGTCACCGGTGGATGTGCAAAGAGTGTCACCGGTTGAGGTGTAAAGGCCAAAGGTCAGCTGACCAGTGACAAGCATCAGCATGATTGCATCGAAGGTATCACCGGTTGTTTTTGCATCCGCAGGGGCACCGTCAATGGACAACGTCTTGTCCGTTGAAACGACGGCTGCGGCTCGGTCAGCGGCTGCTTTGGCGGCGGTTTCGGATTTAGCTGCGTTAGCTTCGGACTGCGCGGCATTATATTCGCTCTTCTTTGAATTGGCTTCACTTTTAGCGGATGCCTGCTGGCTTTTCAGCGTGGCTTCTTCGCTTGCCCTCGAGTTGGATTCGCTTGCAGCAGCATTTTTTTCGCTCGTGGATGCTTTTTCAGCAGAAGTCTGGGAAGCATCCATGTGCTCTTTGGCAGCAATCTCATGCTTATTCGCTGCTTCTTCAGACAATGCAGCCAGCCTTTGCGATTTTGCAGAAGCCGCTGCGCTGTCAGCTGATGCCTGCGCACTTTCGGCAGAAGCATTGCGGTTTTCCAAAGAAGAATTCTTGTATTGCCCAGCTATGATTTCGCTTTTTTTAGAAGCATTTTCCGAAGCTTTTGCTACTTTTTGGGATTCCAAAGCTTTCGCGGCGGCAGCTTCGGCGGCTTCTTTCGCAATGTCCGCACCGGCAACGTCTGAAAGAGTATTCAACGTTTCGGCGTTCATCGGAGTACCGGGAACAATTGGCTCGTCGTTACGAATTAGCTCAACGATTTCTGACGTACCATCGGCGTGTTGTAACGTCCACCGGTTAGGGTATTTTGCCTGCCGGTCAACAAAGTGCATAGTAAGGTTCACCTCCGCATATCGGCTCAGAACAATAGAGTGAGCGGTCGTTTGCTATTGCTTCGATATCCGATAAAATTTGTTCCACCTGATTGATAACAGTAAAATGAAGCTCTTCAATAGCATCTGGCGTTTCGGGTGTATCGTTTTTACCGCTACACAATGCACGAAGGATTTTTACGTTATGAATCCACCGTGCAGCATCTGCTGTTGTGATATATCCGTTTGCGTCCCAGTCCATTTTTACAGAGATAGATGCTCGAAGAAACGTTGCAATCTCCTGCATACCATTTTCGATACGGTTGTAATCGAGATAGCTTAAAGCACCTTTCATGCCCGCCGCCCATTCAGCCTGTTCTTCTTCTGTCCATGTGTTTTTCTTCGCCTTTTCGGAAATTTCCTGCACGCGAACAACATCTGCATAAGTTCGATCAGTAATCCATTGACTCAACGAACATCAGCTCCTTCCAACATATAGCCCTCAACTGTTCCGTGAAAACAACCAGAATATTCGTAGGTAAAGTTTGTAGTGAGAAGTACCGAAGAATATCCAAACTGGTGGTGAATCAGCACATAATCGAGAGCATCAAGGTGTGGGCTTGCACGATAGTTCAACGACGCCTTGCGTCGGTTTGATAGAATCTTGTAGGATTCCGTCAAAATGTTTTTCGGCTGTGCCAAAACGCTCTCTGAAAGCATTTCATTGCTGACGTTTTGCGTTGCGCCTTCATTTTTTGCGGGCTCCGGATAAGAAATTGTTTTGTTTGTTGTACTGTAGCCGGATTTTACGTTGATAGAACAAGTTACATTTTTAAGTGGTAATGAAAATGTAATTTCAGGCCAACTAAAGTTGTTGACAATTGCAATCTCGGCAGAAAGGTTTGCCTTAGCAGAAGAGATATCGGGGATGCGGTCGATAACAATTACACCATCACGAGTCTGATACATTGCCATGCCTGCTGCGTTAGCAACCATTTGCAAAATATCGGAATCCTTATAATTGCTTTTATCCTGCTTCGTGATGTCAGTGCTGTAGTTTTTGAGCTCATCGGAAATCCGGAATGTTGCCACGTTGTCGCCTAGAAGTTCCAACGCGTCATAAGCCATCTCATAGAGCGTGCCGTACATTCTTCCTGTGTAGTTTGAAACCATTAGATAGCCAAAAACATCTCGTGCTGTAAAGCTCGCTTCAATGCTATTTGGAGAAACGTTCCACTCAGACAAAAAGAACTTGCCACCAGTAATCCATTCCACCGTTCCGTCCAAGTCCATTCCGTATTCAACGGAAATAAGTTGACGTTCATACAGGTATTTGTAAAGGCCTTCTGGATTGATAGGATTCCATTTTTGCTGGCTATTATCCACCGTAAATGTAATGCTGTCGTTTGGAAGCCGACCACTGATTGGGTCACGAGTAGATTCGTGCTTATAAGAAAAAATATCTTTTTTTTCAAAGACAATAAATCGTCCAAGCTGAATTTTTTCTATTCTTGCGCGACGGCCTGAAATGCACCATTCTAGCACTTCAATGGAAATGGAGTCATAGTTAGAAATTCCCCAATCAATTTCACAAGATACGTCAGTGTTGCCAACAATAGTTTTTGTCGAAACAGCTGTGTGGCCGGAATAAGCTGTCAGCTTAAAGCTTGTTGCCCATTCATTGAATGTTGTAGACCAGACGATTGAAATGCCCGGTATTGCCGCCGTGTGAATCTGGCTAAACGAAAGTGTAACGATTGGGTGATTGGCTTCTGTAACGCACAATTCGCTAATATACCCAGCTTCATCGGGATAAGCCATCTCATTTCCGGTCAAAATATCGCCATCCGATGTCTCCAAAGCGTCATAATCCAGAGTTGTAAGGATGAACGATACACTTTCTGGAACAGTATTAGGCGGTAACTTATAGGATCCATCCAGTTGAGTGAAATTCAACTCACCTGTGGCATATTTCGTGAAAGATGCGTCCTGTTTATCGACAAGAGAAGATACGTTGCTGAAAATCGTTTCTCCATTTGTACTAGGCGTTGCGTCTTCCTGCAATCCGGGCTCAGTGATGGAGTATGTGATCTTGACAAACATCTCAGGGACAAGCGTTCCGTTAAATGCGTCAAGCCATTTTTGAGAAGGTTGTACCATACGTTACACCTCCACAAGTGATAACGAGCATCCAGTCCAGCCCATAACATTACCGGTGTTTGACCCTCTACGCCACATACCGGAGGTGCGATCGGATACATACATTTGCCGTATATCATATTTTGCCGTCGCTTGGTTGTAAAATCGAACCGTACAGTAAAAGTTTGTGGTAAACAGCCCAAGAATGGTAGCCCACTGTTGTGCGGTCAGATAATTCCATTTCATGGCCACTTTCGCAACATCGTGCCGCACAACAGAGCCAACCACTTTTCCTTGAACGTTTCGCCCAGAATCCACAATGGTGCTGGTGGTAGCTTCATAGGAGGACGGTTCCGGAAACTCTACGCCGTTCACCGTCACCAATGCCGGAATATTTGCCATAAAACCGCCACCTCCTTAGTAGCTGTAAACTTCACTGCCCATCAGAGAACGTCCGCGTGAGTTCTGCGTTTTTTCAATAGACGCAGTCAACTGCTTTCCGTCAAGGTAAATCTTGAATTCCTTGCCGCCGGTCAATTCATTGCCGTACCGTTGGAAAATATCAAGAAAGGCGTTGTAAGTTCCGTTATAAACAGATTCACGCATTTCCTCTTCATCAACCTTAACGGTCGTGTAACCGCCAGATGTTGCGCCAGAAGACCAGCTGCCATTGTTTTTATCCCACTCTTTTGTACCGGGATAGTTGGACGGATTATAAGACGATGTAGAGCCATTGGAAGCTGTATCGTGGTTCCAAGAAGGAGAAGTGGTAGAACCACTTGTTGTTCCAATACTGCTTCTCAAACGTTCAAGTTGCTTTTGCAAGGCATCAATTTGCTGCTTATAAGTGGAATTGACATCGGGGCTTTCAAGACCACCAGTTCCTTTTGCAAGTGAGTCCATCCGATCTTGCATATCCTTCAAGAGCTCATTGTACTTCTTGTCATAATCAGTGGTGTCGCCGGTGATATCGACCTTTTCGTTCTTAAGGTTTGCAAGCTCGTTCTTCCACTCTTTGCGCTGTTTCTCGATGCTGTCAATTGCAACTGTTGCAGGGTTTTGAACATAACCAACCTGTTTTCCGCCAAACAATCCAACCGCTTTGTTGTAAACCCAGATAGCTGCATTAATTTGGTTGATAAACCCCTGAATCATGACTGCAACCAGCCCGACGATTCCTTCCACAATATAAGAGAAGAAAATCTTGATGTTTATCCAAACTTTCTTAAAGCTAGTTCCAACATCTGTATTGGTACCGGAAAAATTAATCAGAGCACCGACCAACATTCCGATAAGTGAGATGACTAGCATGATCGGGTTGGCGTCCATCGCCGTATTTAATGCGCCTTGTGCAACAGTGGCAGAACCAGCAGCCGGAACGAACATTCCTACAAATCCACTCGCAAGACTGGAAAGGTTTGCAAAAACCCCGCTTAACGAGGAAGAAAGCTTCAGCAGTGCGCTTTGAGCAAAAGCCTGAATCTGTGCTTTCTGTTCTGCACTCAAATGAACGTAGAAGTAAGAGGCAGACCATTTTGCGATAGAACTGAGGTCTCCGTTTTTGATTGCGGTGAACAGCGTTTGAATGCTACCGATTGCATCGGTCTGAATGTTTTTGTTGATTTCCTTCCAAGTGTCGTCAAGGCCAGTCCAGAAATTCACGCCAAAGTAGGTAGCGGCAGAATTGAAAAGTCCTGCAACGGAAGGAGCTTGTTCACTCATACCTTGCGCAGTTTGTGCGGCGGCAGCCTGCCCCATCGCATTGAATGCGCCGGTGTTAAGACCTAATCCAGTTGCAGCAGCATTGACGGCTTGTGCGCCCATCACATTGAACGCGGTATTTACATAATCTTTCGCGTTCTCAACGCCTTGTACTAGACCTTGCATCAAAAAATCGCCAATCTCCGCAAATACAGTAGAAGGGGAGTGGATGCCGAGAGTATTCTTAACCTTGTCGATAACTGCGTTTCCAACATTTGCAACAGCATTTTTGGCCGTTTCAATCATGTTATTTATGCCATCAACAAAACCCCGAATCAGGTTCTTGCCAATGTCAAACAGATTAAGCCCTTCAAACACACCTTTGACAGTGGTAATCACTTCACCGGCTTTGCTTTTGGCATCCTCGATTTTCTGGCTGATGCCAGACACGAGATTTTTGACCCATTGAGCACCAGTAGAGAGCCATTCAGAAGATTTGCTTTGCAAAGTTGACAACACATTCGATGCAAGATTGCCTGCTTTTTCAGCCCACTCTTTAGCTGTCGCTAAAAAAGTACCAATAGCATCTCCAGCGGCGGTAATTGGGTCAGGCAAACTAACAAACCAATCAATAGCCGACTTAATACCATTGATTAAATCTGCAAACCCTAAAACACCTTTTTCGAGTAGGTTGCCGTTCATCGCAATATTCATTCGATCAGATTCATCAACGCCTTTTGTTATCCAACCGATAAACGTTCCAATGTCATGAATAACTTGCGCAAGAGACGCGATTGCACCTTCAAGAAAATTGCCATTCATCTGGATGTCGAGCATTTCTGTTTCAGAAACGCCATTTTGGATCCATCCGATAAAAATTGCGAAATCATTGATAAGGTTTCCAATGGCTGTAATTGCGTCGCCTACAAAATCAGCAACTTTTTCGCCCATAGACTTGAAAGCATTGAACCAGTCCGTTTCCATCTCAAAAGATTCTTTTTGACTTTCGCTACCAAGGCCGCGAACTGCAACAGTGATGGCTTCAAAACCAAGAACAGCAAGACCGGCTACAGGATGGCCACTAACAATAAGACCGATGCCCATAAGTGTTGTGATTAAATCACCAACATCAAGATCAAGGTCTTTTACAACGTCAGAGATTGTTTTGAACGCAGAAGAAATGCTATCCTGCCAACTTTCTGGAATGAGATTCCAGATTACTTGCTTTAAGTTGGGAAAAGATTCTTTCAGGTATTTGATGGATTCTCCGAGTTTTCCATCTGTGAGCGATATATTCCAACCCTGCTTAAGCCCTTCTGCAGCAAGGTAAATCATAGCGCGAACACGTTCAAGGCCTTTTCGGAACGCCTCACTGTTTTGGTATAGGTCAACAAAACGAGCAGCCATGATGCCAACAGCGACAGCTGCTCCCATAATGGGAGACTTCCAAAGCTTGAGAATTCCTTCAATTAAAGAGCCATCGCCTTTAATTTTATTGAGAGCTTCAAGCAAAGCGTTGCCAATAGCCCACGTTGCAAATCCGGCAGAAATACCAGCAATCAATGGCGCAAGCTTTTCCAGCTTTGCCTTGATTTCGTCCACGGCGTTGCCAACATAGTTCTTGAACATATCGTAGCCGGACAGGTCTACGTCGCCCAAGATGTTGCCAGCAGATGTGCCGCTACCAGAGCCGGAGCTCCCTTGCGTAGGGTCAATGATGTTGAGTTCATCAAAACCCATCGTGTAGTCCTTGAGGGCTTTGGCAGCTTTTTTTGTCGAATCTGCCGTGTCATCCATTGCGTCACCAATACCGCCAACACTGTCAGCACTTTTGGCGAAGTCGGTGAGCACGACTTTTACGCCCATCAGCTTTGCTACCCACTGAACGAACTCCCGAATAAGTTCAACTGCCGCAATCAGAGGAGGGAGAATGGATTTCAAAGCAGGGTAAAGCAAAGAACCAATATCTCGCGCAAGACCAGACAGCTGCGCTTTCAGAACACGAATCATATTCGCAGGACTGGAGAGCGTCCGAGCAAAATCGCCCTGTGCATCGGTAGTCTGCTTTAAGATTGCAATATATCTCAAAGTAGTCTTATCAGCCTGAGAAAGCGTAGAAACCTGTTTATTAAAGCCAAGTTCAAGAAGCTCCTGTTGGAGTCTTGCCTGAGAAATGTCAACGCCAAGCTGAAGCATAGGTTCAAGTTCGCCAGCCATAGCCGAACGAATCTTCGTAAACGCCTGTGAGATGGGAATGTTTTTCAGCGAAGAGAGGTCATAGCCAAGCTGAGTAAGGCTTTTTGACAAAGTATAGGCTTGGTCTTTTGCAAGACCAAAACTCTTTGTCATGCTATAGATATTCGCCGTAGCATTCATGGCTTCTGACGGGTCAATACCAAGCAGTTGCTCCATCTTGTCGATGAATCCGCTCGCTTCGTTTGTCATATCACCCATTGATACGCCAAACATATTAGCCGCTTCGTAGAAGTCATTGAACTTCCCAACAGCGTTGCCAAGATAATCAGCAATAGCTTTCAGAGAAACCAGCTTTGCCATATTCCGCATAAAGCCGTTCATCTGATTGGACAAGCCGAGATAGCTCTTGCGCTGCTTTTCGTTGGCAGCGGTCACGCGGTTAGTCTGTGTCACAACCTTGCTCAACTGCGGGGGGAGCTTTGCAAAGGCGTTGCCAACCTTGTCAAGCTGAGATGCAAGGGGAGTGAGGGCAGTAGAAATCTTCTGGCAGGAGCTTGCAAAAGAATCAAGGTCAGTCGCTTTCAGCTTGTCGGTCAGATCAGGAACCTTTCCGATTGCATTGAAAGCACTGCCAAGAGCTTTAAGGTTCGATGCGTCCAGAATGGACAGCGGAGCCAAAGCGTTAGTAAGCTGAGTAATGCTTCCAGACATGGAGTAAAAGTCTACGCCGTTCAAGCCAGACACAGCTGCAGGAATCTTCTTGATGGCGTTCACGACCGTGTTGATGCTCTTTGTGCTTGCAGTCGCATTGACGTTGGAAAGCCCATTTAGAAAGCTGGTGATTTTGTCCAACCCGGACATTCCAGCGGATGCCTGTTTCAGCGTTGCAATGGAACCAGCCAGCTTGTCAAGGCTGTTCACAACCTTTGTGACGTTGCCCTTTGTCCGCAAATTAGAAATGGCAGTAGCGAGCTTGTCAATATTAAGCTCTGCACCATGCGATTCCGCAGAAATCTCTACGGATAAGCTTGTAATATCAACATCAGCCATCACTACCACCATCACTTTCCATCATAGAGAACATCATTCTCTTGATTCGCTCCTGCGCCTCAACTGCGCGTTGGTATTCATACTCGTCTTTCTCCTTTTGCGTAAGGGGAATCGGTCTGTCCATATACTTGATGGGTGCAGACCCTTTCTTTCGGAACATATTGCCAACCGTAGAAGAAAGCGCAGATGCCATGTAAAAGCCGTTTCTCCACGCTTCGGCGTTGGCTCTGCGTTCTCGCAGCTCCTCTGCGTCACGGTATACCTTTGCCAGCCAGACATCGCCGTGCCAGAACTGGTCGTAAGTCATGCCAATGGAGATGTAATAGGCTTCTACATCATGGAACAGCTTGGAGAAGGAGAATGGCTCTCCCTCTCCATCTGCTTCCTGAGATTGTGCGGTTACACAATCTCCCACGTTGCGTTTTTTACGGTCTTGTCCTCAGTGTCGGTTGCCAGCAGAGACTTGGAAGCGTCCATAAACATCTCAAGCAGAACGCCCATCAGGTCTTCCTTCTCCTCGATGTGCTGGAACATCTCGTCAACAACCTTGCGCTTGATGCCCTTGTTTCGTGCAATGAAAGCGCCGTAGAACAGGGCACGAGAGTTGGACAGCAGATTGGTCATCTGGGTGTACTGGCCAATCTGAAAACCTGCACGCTCGGTGGCTTCCACGCTGTCACGGGTAAAAGTCAGCTCGTAAGTGTTCTTGCCATCGGGGGAATGAAAGTTGATAACCTTTGCAGCCATAATAAATGCTCTCCTTTATAAATAGGAGCAGAACCAAATCCATTGTTCAGTTCTGCCCATTTTGATTGATTCGATTTTTGCGGGTTAACCGCCGATAGTCAGTGTTTCACTGAACACAGGCTTCTTGGTGAAAATGCAGTTGATGGTCATTTCCACGACCTCATCCACGCCGAAGCCGGACAGACCAACCTGATGCATCCCCTGCCAAGAGAAGCCGGAGCCATCCTGCATCTTCAGGGCGTAATACTTCACGGTGTTGCTCTCGGAAGCCTCATCATAGCCAGCTTCCTTGACCTTCTTATAGTCATCCTTGTTGTAGTTGGCGGTGAAGGACTTGGTGTCGCTCTGGATGATGCCAAAGATGTTGACCTGCATAGGGTCAGACAGAGTGGTGGCATCCAGAAGGTTCGGCTCGGAGATCAGGTCGGGCACATCCTTGATGTCGCACAGCTTTGTCAGAGCGGTTGCGCTGTCGCCACAATACAAGGTGGTATTCAGACCGGAGATAGCAGTACTCATAGAATGTTTACCTCCTTAATTTCGGTAAATCATTCCGTCCTCTCCGATTGTTGCCCCATAGCTGCAATCAATCCGATAGACGGAATTGTTATACAGCCCATTCAATGGGGCAAACGACTTGCGATAAAATTTCATTGGTTCGAGAATAAAATCTACGATGCCAACAATGGAACGTGCTTCTGCAATGCGTCCTGTTTCCTTGTTGGAATAGACACGCACTCGTAAGGACACGGCAGCGTATTTGCTATACCCGGCAGAATCAATGTGTACAGGAAGGTTGCTGTTTTCCTCTATCTGCACACACGGAAACTTCTTAACGTTGCTGTCATTGATTTCGCCGGTAACGAAGATGCCAGGAACTTGCTTTCGCAGTTCCTTAGCAACAACCGTGAAGATGGAATTGAAATAATCAATCAACTATTCCAAACCTCCCTCCACGTTGCTTCAACCTGAGAAGCCATTTCCTCAACAGCCCCCCACATAGCCATAGCCGGTTCGTTACCATCGGTGTAATTCAACTGACCTTTGCCGTCCACCTGTTTAACAGGCGTACCAGCGTTGCCAGATTCACCGTAGTAGTACCATCTGCGATTTGCGCCTTGCCCTTTGCCGTAGGAGCCATGTGTCCCAACGCCGGGCGGAAGCTCACCGCCGTATCCGTTGTGATGTACGCCAGTGCCAAACTCGATAAAGGCAACCGCCTTGCCCTCTGCAACGATGGTGCAGGTGTTTCCGTTCTGCTCAACACGGCAAGAGACATCGTTGTTGCCAGCATACTGTGCGTTCGCAAAACGAACTTTTGCCACGTCAAGCCCTTTATCAGCCAGCACTTTTGCAAACTCCTGTGCCTTTTGGTTCAGGGTGGTCTTGTACTCCTGTATCTGACGTTCCGCATCACGAAGTCCGGCATCGCTCAACCTCACTTTAATTTTCACTTGCAGCCACCTCTTTCAGCGCATACAGCGTATCCGTGATATGCTCTGCGACCTTGACCACAATGTAATTGAAGGGTTTTGAAACATCCGTTTGAAACCAGACGTGCGTACCTTCATAAAGCGGTGTGTTGTGCTTTTTGCTGGACGAACTGACAACGTAGCTATAATCCGTGAACGCACCGAAAGGGTTTGCTTCCGCAGAACCAGTAGGCGGGCTGACGCTCAGCATCAGCTTTGCGGGTTCGCTCCACGATTCGTATGCGGATTCGCCAGTCTCGTTTCCCCACTCGTCCACAACAGGCGTTTTTTCGCCGACCGGGTTTGAATACCACAGTGGGCGTTTATCCAGCGGGCTTCCATTGAACATCAGCCGATAACACCTACTCTCGGAACCACTTCATTCAGCAGGGACTGCGCCACATCGGACGATTCCCACACACGAGTGATACCATTGTTGGTATAGCTCGTCTGTCCGTTTGCGCCGATGTGGTTGTACAGCTCCGCTGCAATGCGTATCTGCAACGACTGATACCGCAAAGGCAACTCGTCCGGTCTGTTGCCGAAGGGGTAGCCCTGCGCAAATATCTTGTCCTTGGCGAAATCAAGCAGCAGGTCGAAGAGTGAGTAGTCCTCGTCCGTGACTTCACGGTCAAGTGCAGGAGCAATGTACTGCCCCAGCTTGACTGCCGCTTCAGAATACTGGTCTCCCATGCTGCTCTCCTCCTTTCGCCTTAGTAAGCCTTGATGCAGTACACAGCGTCCATGCGCTCAAAAGACGGCAGGACGATTTCAGAGACGTAAATGTTAGTGTTGACAGGATGCACGGTCTGCTCGGTGGTAACAGCAACGCCGGTGTTCACAACGGAAACCTGCGCGTTGGAGATGCCAGCCATCAGGTCGGCTTCCTCAGGAGTGGCAACATAGTACATATTGCCCAGAGAGCCAGAAGGAGCCAGCACGACATATCCATCAGGCAGATACCTCTCAGCAGCAGCGGTCTCCTCCGGCTTGAACATCTTGTCATACAGATGGATGCGGATGCCGGATGCGGTTTCGACAACGGAACGCGCTTCGGAATCAACCAGCACAGCGGTGGTGGTCTTCATAACCGTCAGAAAACGGTTCTTGATTTCATCCGCAGCAATCATCTTGTTGAAGGTGTTGGTGTTCATGTAGGCTTCGGTGATAATCTCACCGGTGTTTGCCAGCACGGTGTTTGCGGCATTCTTCATCGTAGCGATGGGGGTTGCGGTGGTGGGAGCGTCCCACTTCTCCTTAGTGGTCAGAGCCTTGTAATTGGACTGCTGCCAAGTGCCGTCCGGGTCATAATCGTAGACGTAACTCACGCCGTTGGATTCGATAGAGATGCCGGGCTTGCCAGTCTTAGGAGCCAGAAGCTGCCACACCATTCGCTCAGGCACAATGCGAGCACCGGTAATAAGCTGTGCGGTATCATCGTAGACACGATTGATAACGTCTGCCGCAAACTCCTGATTGGTAGCCAGAACAGAGATAATCTTGCGGCGGTCTTCCTCGTCAATGTGAGTGCCCTCACGGAAGAACGGCATACTGGTCTCGGTCATTTTGATGCCCTGACGAGTACGGAACGTAGCCTTAGTGTCAAACACGCTAGGCTTCAGCGAAACGCCAACGCCCTTGTGACCACGCAGCCACTTCAGTTCCATGCTGACTTTCTTACGGGCAGGGAACAGAGCATCAGAAGCATAGGGCTGCGCATTGGTCGGGTCGTTCGTCCAGTAGGCGGCAATCGCAGCGGGGGAGAAGATTTCATTCAGATTCAGTGCCATAATTTAGTCCTCCTTACTCGCTCTTTGCGCCAACATCGGTACGGCAGAAAACGGCAGGAACAGCCTTTTTCAGAGCGGCAATATCGTTTGCAGAATAGGTAAAGCCGGACAGCTTTGCCTTGTCCACATCAATAACGCCCTGAATCAGCAGTGCGCCATTGGGGTTGACGGCAGGGTCAACGGTGTGCAGCAGAATGCCAATAGCATCGGTAGCCGCATCAGCAGCACTGGTGCCAGTAGTGGCAGCAGCTTTCAGGCCAGTCTTTGCCATAGGATAACCAGCCGGAACAGCATTGGTCTCCTTGACGGTAAAGGGAATGGCAACGTAGGTATCAGCAGCCAGAATAGTGCTTTCAGGAGCCGATACCGGAGTAGTGGTGTACTTCATGTTTTCCTCCTTAATGGAAAGCAGTCATTGCGTCACTTGATGCCTTGTTTGCGTCTGCACGCTCCTGTGCGAAGCGTTTAGCAAAAGCAACACCTGCGCTATCTGCGCTGTTACCATTGCCATCCGCACCCGGAGGTGTGGGCATACCCTTCAGCAGAGAAGCCTTGTATGCGGTGTCATGGGCGGTCATAAACTCCGACTGGAACTTAAACACCTTGTCCATGTCACCGTCAGCCAGTGCAGATGCGGCCTTGTTTGCGAGTTCAGTGTCATAACCCTGTGCGACAAACTTCTCACGGTAGGATGCAAGGGTCTTTTCCTTGACGAGGTTCTCCTTGTCGGCAGTCAGGGCTTCAATCTGCTTTTGCATCTCTGCCAGCTTGTCAGCCTGTTCCTGTGCGGCATTCTCGTCATCGGTACGCTTTGCCTTGAGCTGCTTCTTGTACTCAGCAGCTTCGCCATTGGCTTTCGTCACGGCGTTGCGCAGCTTCTCAACCTCTGCGCTAGGGTCTGCAACCTTTTCAAGCGCAGAAATGATTTCATCGGCGGTCATGCCCTCTTTGTAGGCATCACCAAGCAACACATTGAGTTTCATATCGTTAATTTCCTCCTGCGTTTTTTTACCGTTGCTTCCCTGCAACGCTGCGAAATTTGTATCCCGGCTTCCCTGCCGGAATATATCAGCCCGACAATTCGGGGTGATTCTTTATTCTTTTGGGTAAATTCTTTTGTACGGTTCAATGCCACTATCCAGAATGGACTTCTCCCGTGCCGAATTTCGGTCAGGGTGCGTCCATTTGAATTTTCCGCATTTCGTGCAAATATATTCGCACTCCATTTCGCGTGGCTCGTTTCCGTTTATACCGTGCGTCCAATGCCAGCGAGAAAGCGTATAGTCATGTTTGCAAACAAGCTGTTTCCAAAAATCACTCATTGGCTTTCTCCTCATTGGTAGACTGTTTGTCTGCCATGTTCCCGGCATTTGTGTCGGTAGCATCCTGTTTGGGCTGTTCCTGCGGCTTCGGTGCTTTCCCATCCTCGCCCAGTTTGCCAGCGGCAATCAGGAAAGGCTTGCTCATTTCATAAGCAGCCTGCGGGTCAGGGAACAGACCGGGCGTGGTGAACGCCAGTTGCGGGTCAATCGGCTGCTGAATCATCTGCGCGAAAATCTGAACCTTGCTCTGCTGGTTGTCGTACTGACGGCGGGGCAGTTTGATGTTGATGTCACTTGCCATCAACTTAGAACCAGCCGTATCACGCAGGATTTTGAGCATCACAGACAGGCTTTGACGTTCCGAGAACTTGAACATATTCTCGTACTGCTGTGCCCTTGCTTCTGTGTGGTTCCAGCCGTTGCGGACAATAACTGCGCCCACGTTGTCAGACGTTGCATTCTCGCTGCCAGTGGCACTAGGCATCGCAGTCAGGCTGCGGTACACGTTCAACATGGAATCAAGCAGGGTCTGGCTCTGCTGCTGGTCAAGCTCGTTTGCAATCTGCGAAACAGATGCAGGCAGACCAGAAGTGGACTTCAGGCACATTGCGCCAAGTTCCTTAACCTTGTTCAGCGCATCCTCGTCCACAAGGCAGTTGGTAAACACCATGATGGACTGGATGAACTGCGCCACGCCGTCCAAACGGTTACTTTCAAGGTCGTTGATGGCATCCAGAACAGGGATAGCTGGTTCAAACAAGCCCATCCTCTCCGGGTTCAGCTTGTATTCGACCATCGGCAGCATCCCAAGAGAGTGGTTCTCAGACTTTGTGACCTTGCCGTTGTCGATTTCAAAGTACTGGTTCGGCGTATACACGCAAATCAGGTCGTTCAGGTCGTTCTGATAATTGCGTGAGATATGCAGCACATTGGCAATAGGCTTGTGACCAATGCCGGAGTTGTAAATCACATACGCCATGTCCGGGTCAGGAACGTCCACAAGCAGGGGCGTTTCGTCCGGGTAGTTGCCGTTATAGCCCTTGTCAGGGAGAACAATGCGGTATCCCTGCCCGCACTCCAACATCCACTGCCAGAGCCGCCGATCAAGCGCATCCTTGCCCTCATACTGCAAGGCGTTTGACAGGCGAGCGATTTCCTCACCGTCACCAGTTGCCGTTTCAGACCGCACATAAGAGCAGGGAGTGCCGCTCATGTAGCCTGTGTAGAAACCCACACACTCGTTGGCGTGGTTCTCTACAATGCGGTTCGTGATTTCGGCGTGATACTCTTTCGTGCGAAGGAGGACAGGCTGACTGCCCAAGTAGTAGTTGTGCAAGAAACGAATCTCATTCTTGTTCAGCAGATGAATAGGCTCTGCTTTGCCCATTACCACTTTCAGTACATTCTCCCGGTTGATTTCCGTCTCCGGGCTTTCAATCGGTCTGCGTCCGGTCAGTGGCTCATTCAAAAAGCCGCCAACAACCATCTGATACTCAGCCATGTTTTCCTCCTTTCCGGCAAAATAAAAAGCGCAGCAAGACAAACCTGTTAAGGTCTATCTCACTGCACCAAAACTGCGCTTCAAAAGCTATTTACTTTTCGGGTGGATGGATAATTTTTACCCATCCTTCCCTTGTGTCTCCTTCGATAACGCCCTTGCATCTGTCGCACTTGAAATGGTATCGTCCGTCTACTTCACCAAGATAGCGATTGCAGCGGACGTTCTTATAGATGGGATTCTGCCGGATACAAGGGCAACAGATTCTAACTAGCATGGGTGCTCCTTTCGTTGGATTTTTGGAAACAGGTTGTTGAGCACAGACCTGTCGGAAACTACTGGGAAACTATTCGCACTTCCAGTCGTGCTATTCTCTGCCCAGAGAAAGCCATTGCAGCCTTTACATTCAGTTGTCGGACAGACGTAAACGGGTCAGCTGCAATTTTGGTGCTACATAATGGATTTGAACCAATGTATGCTCGGATATGAGCCGAGTGCTCTAACCATACTAAGCTAATGTAGCATAAAAACCCGGCTTGATTGGTTAACCGCTGCTCTTTGCAATGTCATGCCTAACCATTTCATCGAGAGCCGGGAATAGCGGTGAGGTGTCAAAAGAGAAATCCCATGCAAAGCAAGAGGATAGTTGTGCTGCGTAACGGAATCGAACCGTTGCTTGCCAGCCGTGGGGGAAGACAGGTTGGCATTCCCCAAACAATTGGAAACGCAACATATAAAGTCCGGTGAAGGTGAAAGTGTGAAAAGCCTCCACCGGTGAAAGGAGGAATATTCTCGTTGACACGCACGCAAGTAAAAATGACAAAACCTTGCTGCGCCGGGCTATTCCTTAGAGGAAGCTGCAAAACTTCCTGTGTACATTATAAGCCTTGTCAAGTGGTTAAATCAAATAAATAGACCCAGCGAACACAATATATTGTGTTTTTAATCAAAAAGGCCTCTTGACAGGCTCAATTTTACTGATTCCGTTATACAATTCATCGGCAAGCTGCGCCAGACTATCCGGTGCATCATCGTGCGGAACTTTGCCAAGCTGTGTGAACATCGTTACCTGTTCCATGAATGCCTTGTACTCTTTCGACTGGTGTTTTTCGTCAAGGAAGTAGAACCGTTTGATGTCCGGCGCATACTGGATGATTCTGGACAGTTTGCTTTGCCCACTGGGCGCGCGCTGGCTGCGAACAGAACAGTGATACCCTTGCTGCCGGAGCTGGCTGTCTACCACGTCACAGTATTCATCGCCACCGTTATTGGCTTCGCCACGCACTACGTTGATTTTGTGTTGGATGATTTTACCCACGACTTCCGGTCTGGTAACGGTCTTATCGCCGTTATTGAACACAATGTCAGGGATGAACACGGCATCGCCGTACACATAAGCGATAGGGCAGGCGGTGAAGTCGCCGCCGCCCCATGCAATATCCATGACCATGAGCTTCCGATCAGGCTCTCCGTCAGGCAAAACGCCGTTGAAATACCGCAGTTCATCGGCAGGGAACAGCAGGCCTTCACGCACATAGGGCTTGCCCATGTACTTTGCCCACCATGTTGCATCGTCAATGCTGGCTTTCATGTCGGCATAATAGGCATCATCAAAACCTACGCCGTAGTCATAATTGAAGTTGCTGTGTCCGTTCTCGTCCACCGCAGGGATGACACGGAATCTATACTTCGGGTTGTCCGCATACTGGTTTTGGATGCGCCCCAGAGGGTCAAGCACGTTCCATCGTGTGCCGACCATCAGTTCCAATGCACCTTGCTTCTTACGGTCTTTCAGCTGGTTCAGGTAGGCATCGTACTTGTTGTTCAGACGCTCGACATTCAGGCTTTCTTCCAAGTCCTCAATCAAGTCATCGCTATACAGAACGCCGCCCTCGCCGATTTCAACAGCACCAGTCAGCGTACCGCCGATTGAGCGGCAAGTCAGGGTGGGGAAGCGTTTCTTTCGGTTCAGGTCAACGCTTTCGTCCTTTGCGCTTTTGTCCACAAGCTGAACGTCAGGGAAGATTTTGCCCCAGTTGTAGGTAACAGGGTCAGTGATGATGGACAGCACCTCGCCGTAGAAACCGTTGGTCAGCTTGTCAGAATGTCCGCTCATAACCGATGCAACGTCAGGACGGTTGCCCATCAACCATGTGATGAAAAATATACAAAGAGTTGATTTTCCAGTTCTCGGAGCCATCGAGATTCCCAAGAAATCTACACGATGGAAAAATAAGTCCTCAAGGTCATTGACAAGCGTGTGCAAAATGCGCCTACGCGGCTGATAGAACTTCTTCTCCGGCGCACGATTCCATTCAAGGTAGATGCAATAGCTGTCGAACACATCTTTTGCTTCAAACAAGTACGTCCGGCTGATAATGTCATAGACTTTCGCCACGTCCTCGCCTGTTTTCATCTTGCCCATCATGGCTGCGCAGACGGAGCGCAGTTCACCAGAGTATTTGTAGGCATCGAACCGCTTGTCTTGCGGTAGGGCATCTCTCAGGTTCACGACCGCCTGAAACCAGTCCTCGTAGACCTGTGCTTCGGTTGGATTCTGCTTTGCATACGCTTTGATGCTGTCGATGATGGCGATACACTGCTTTGGCTGCATAAAAAATAGGCACCCCCTACCTGAAAATGTAAAGAGTGCCTACAACTGCACAAAAATCAAATATTCGGTTTTATTCTAGGTTGCGAACAATGTCAACTGAAAACGCCAGCTAGTACAATGCTAATCAACCCTGCAACAACGCTTGTTAGAACGCCGCAAGCAAAGCCTATCCCGCGTTCTTTCCACTGTTCAATCTTTTCCAGCCTGTGGATTTTCTTATAGTTCCTCGCACGTTCCAAAAGCCAGAATGCTGTGTGCTGCGTGTCTCCCCAGCGTATCAGACCATCGTTGGCAAGGGATTCAAGAACGAACTGTGCCGTGAAGTCCAGCTTCTTTTGCAGGGTTTTCACGGAATAGAACCCATTCGGAAGGTCTGGCTCATAGGTGTTCAGCGTGTCGATCAGGCGTTTCATATTGTCACTGAGTATCACAGAACGCACCTCGCAACCACAACTACAATGAAAAACCCGGTCAGCAGTCCAACGACTGCCCCTGCGAGCCAGTCACACGAGTTCCTGTTGTTCCACTTATCCATAGGTTCTTGCTCCTTTCACCTGTTCTGTTCAGCAATCCGATACCACGTCTGGCGGGTCACGCCAAGCTGTTTTGCGGCATCTGTGACCGTGAGAATGCGCTTCTCCACCTGTTCGTGAAGAACATCAAAAAGGTTGCGGTCATACTCGGTGGGCTTGCGACCTTTGTATACGCCTTTCTGCTTCGCCACTTCGATGCCCTCTTGCTGGCGATCAAGCATATTCTGCCGTTCAAATTCGTTGATGGCTGCAATCATCGTAAGCATCAGCTTGCCAGTTGGCGCGCCAGTGTCCAGATTTTCTTTATCGCTGGCAAGGTGTACACCGTTCGCTTGCAACGTTTCGACCATTTCAAGCAAATCCTTTGTGCTGCGGGCAAGACGGCTGAAATCGTGGATAAATACAGTATCGCCCGGCTGAACCGATTTAAGCATCTTCTGCAATTCCGGTCTGTCCATATTCTTGCCAGACACTTTTTCGATGAACCATCGGTCAATGTTATGCCGCTTCAACGCTTCCACCTGTCGTGCTTCGTTCTGCTCAACAGTAGATACACGAACATACGCTACGTTCATTCAGAATCACTGTCCTTTGCTCTTTTTGGGTATTCCAAACGGTAAAAATCTTCCTTATCCTTTTTGATGGTTTTAGGGCGAATGATAATTTCATAACCCAGTTCATCTGCAAATTGAGCAAATTTCTCTGCGCTCAGTTCTCCACGATTCAGCCTATCCGTGACACTCGTCGCTGCTTTATAACCAAGTTTTTTCGCGAGAACCTTGTAAGTTATTTTCGGATGAGAATTTGCAACCATGTCCTTGATAATTTCTGCGGCTCTCATTTTTACTCCCTCTTTCTTTTTGCTGGCCTTAGTATATCACAAACGTATTTATACGTCAAGCGTAAATTTACGTTCTGTGTATATATAAATATACTATACTCTGTATTTACAGAGTATAGTAGTATAAGGATGTTAATCATTTTACACTAAAACGTGTATACGCTTTATTTTTAAGCTGTTCCGAATCTGTAAAGTATATTTTCTTCAAATTTCCATATTGACAAGTGCTCAATATCTGGTATATACTATCACCAGCAACAAAGCGAGGTGATGAAGTTGCAGAAAGAAGCAGAGCCGTCTAAAAGCGAATCTATGCGTATGGTTTCATTCAGGCTTAGTGAAGAGGATATAGAAAAAATCACATTTTGCGCCAATGCTCTGGATGGAACCAAGAGTGATGTTGTAAGAATGGGGATTGATCTAATCTTCAACGTTGCGCAACGCATAAAAAAATAAGCTATCAGCACCCACCTACCAAAGTTTAGCTGATAGCTTATCCGTTACAAAAAGAAGGTACTGCAACCACCAAGGGGGCAGTCTCCCTTTTCGGAATTTATTATACCAAAAAGGGCTGCTCTCCGCAAGAGTTAGGAGCAAAAAACATGAATTTTCCCACGACAACCGAAGAATTTCTGAAAACCCTCGCACACGGCAAAGAGCCGACCAGCGAGGACAGGGAATACGCAGAAGCACTGGGCAAACTGTCCGAACTGAACTACCGGGCAGGGTACGAAGCGGGAGCGACCAAAAATAAGGGGTGAGTTTTGTGCAAAACGTAGAAAGTGGTTTGTCAAGATGAACGAACACTAAATGTTGTGTTTCGTTGGTCTATTTCCGCTTGACTTTACTACATTTTGCAATTACACTTAATGCACCTCAAAGAAAGGAGATAAGAACATGGCAAGAAGTCCCTACATCGAAGCATACCGTCATCAGGTAGCCGTTGGCTTCACTGATCGTCAGTATGAACTGCTGGTGGAGCACTGCAAGAAGTGCCGCGTATCGCTGTCACAGGCCGTCCGCGATGCCTACCTTGAGAAGTACCCGATGCCCGATGAAAACGAAAAATGATACGCTCGCCTTAGTTTACCGGACAGAAGCGAACGTATCATGCACACTCAGAGAGTATAGACCCTCTTTGGGTTATTATACCAGAGATGGCCTGCTCTCGCAAGATAGAAAGGTCAAATTTCTATGAATAATAATCTCGAAACCATCCGAATCTTCTCCGAAGATGTTATCCCTGTGTACGACACAGACACTGGCGAAAAGGTAGTGCTGGGTCGGGAATTGCACGAAAAGCTGAAAATCAAAGACAAGTACACTGACTGGATGCAACGCATGATTAGCATCGGTTTTATCGAAGGAACAGACTTTTTTAGTTTTTCGGAAAAATCCGAAAAACCCTCTGGTGGTCGTCCTAGCACAAGCCACATCCTCACTCTGGACATGGCAAAGCACATTGCGATGATTCAGCGGACACCGCAGGGCATGGAGATTCGCCAAAAGCTGATTGACCTTGAGAAGAACGTGGCGGTCAACCAGTTTGCAGGGCTTTCTAAGGAACTGCAAGCAATCCTTGTGATTGACCAGCGTACCATGAAGCAGGAGCAGCGCATTTCCGCTCTTGAGAACACCATGACCATCGACTACAACCAGCAGCGTGTGTTGAAGCGTGTTGTGAACACGGTGGTTATCAACGCTCTTGGTGGCATGGATAGCCCGGCCTACAAGAGCCGTAGCGTCTCCCAGAAGCTGTTCATGGAATGCAACCGGGACATTCAGGACTGGTTCAATGTGAACAGCCGAAACAATGTGCCGAAGAAGCGGTTCGATGAAGCTGTCGAGTACATCAAGAAGTGGAGACCGTGTGCGAACTCCATCATGCTGATTCAGGTCACGAACGGCCAGACCCAGATGCCCATGTGAAAGGAGAACGGATATGATTAACGGCGATAAGTACGAAAACCTTGACGAATATATCAGCGACACTCTGGAAACCATGGAGTGGCTTTGGAGAACGCCTGACGTTGGAGAAACCTACAACGGGCGAGTGATCGCTTGCAACGGCAAAGAGGTTGCGTGCGGCTATCTCTCCTACGAAGCAGACAAATACGGCGATTTGAGACCGTACCTGTGCGACAACGGCAAGATTGTCATGCGTGACGTTAACGATTGGATGCCGATGCCGAACGTGACCAGCGTATTGAAAAAGTAAATAGCTTATAAGAAAAGCCAGTGGTTAGAGAACATCTAGCCGCTGGCTTTTTGTGTTATGCGATTATTCTTCTACGAGGTCTGCGTACTTGACTTCAATGCGAGGAAGTTCATCGGTGGTGCTGGTCAATGCTCTGGTGATTTTCTCAAGCCCGGTGAACTCACCGTAGACGTTGATAATATCATCGTCCAGAATCTTCACAGCATCACCGCCACGCTTATCCAGCATATAATACTCGTCATCAGCGTAGAAGCCATATCCGCTGTTGTCCGTGTAGGTTCTCCATGCTTTCTGGCTGCCAGAGAAGTCTGTGTCAATAATCTGCGAGACCTTTACCTTGACTACAATCTTAGTGCCTTCATACTTTTCAGGATAGCGGCGCAGCTCTTTATAGTCCACAGTCTGGCACTCAGCCTTGTAATCGTCCTCGCTGATTTCAGGCACAGATGCAACGGAAGAAGAGGTGGATGCGCTCTCCTTGCTGGACGTAGCGTCCTTGTAGCCCTCTTCAAAGCCCTTCTTTCCGCTATCACTAGAGCCGCCAATAGCAGACAGGACAATCAACACGATGATGGCAATGAACCACCAACGTTTGTAGATGGGCGGCTTGTTCTTACCGCCACACTGAGGGCAGACTTTTGCACTTGCGGCAATCTCTGCGCCACAGTGCTTGCACGTTGTCATTTTACTTTTAGCCATTGTAGATTCCTCCATTTATTTAACTGGCGTTAACAGAATTTTCGTACTAATCGAAAGTTCAATGTGATAACCGTCTTTCACAGTAACATTCTGCTTTTCACCAGCTTTTTCAAATTTAAGCACGTCGCTCACATCATCAGAGTTTACATCAGACACCACAAATACTGTAGCTTCTTTGTTTTGATTCTCAACTTCGTATGAGCCAGCCGGAACCATGTACCAGATATATTTATACCCGCTCTTGTTTGTTTCTTCTTTTCCATAATCGCCAAGAACTTCATCAACTAAAACAAAAGAACCATCCTCTTTTATAGGTTCTTCCGAAGCAGCCGACGAGCTTTCGGGTTCTGCCTTTGCGGATGAGGCAGCAGATGGCATTGGCTTTTCACTTTCTGAACTAGCCGCAACATTCGTTTTGTCACGAGGATTTACTAAATCCATAATAAAAGCCAGTACGAACATTACCGCAATGGCTTTGAACCAAAATCTTTGGTAAACAGGTTTCGGAGGTGTGTTTTCTCCACCGCACTGCGGACAGGTTTTAGCGGCAGCCGCTATCCTTGCTCCACAGTGTTTACATTTTACGAGTTTTGCCATTTTTTACAATGCCCCTTTCTTACGGTCAAGTATAGCACAGATTAGACCGGGAGAGGGGCCTTTTTGTATTTTTCGGAATTTTTGGAGACTTGCACAATGACAGGCGTTTCGTTTTGTGAGGATGGGGTAGGTGTGGAGAGGGAACGCCTTTTTATGGGTTTCGAAATTCGAGAGACTGACCACCCCACCCCCCGGCTCTCCCCATATACCCCAGAGGTGGGGGCAGCTCCCAGCCCCAGAACAGCAGGACAGGCCAGCGCACCCGGACGGACTACAAAGCACAGACTGCAGCACAGGGCGTACCAGATGCAAGGCAGACCGCCAACAACAGGCTGCGAACCGGCGCACACGCCCGGACACTGAACACGCTGCACCGGTCTGCACTCGATACCAGACAGGCCACACCGGGAGATCAGGGCGGCGGCGTGGCTGGATGGCGTGCGCCGTGTGTCCGATAGGGCACGCCCAAACGGGCAAAAATTAAAAACGTATAAATACGTCATTATGTTGCGTGCGCAACTTGACAAAAACGTAAATATACGTTACAATATAGGCACAACGTAGATATACGTTACACCTACCAAGTACCGTTACAAAACAGGAGGACAAAAACCATGAAAAGAACCTCTAGTATGACCTACCACGAGACAGACGAGAGCAGAGAACTTGAACTGTACACCACCAACAACGGCGGCCTGTATCGCCAGATGATAACCCCCATTATTAACAGCTTGCGCAAAAAGTACCAGCACGGAACCTATGACGCAGACAAGGCCGTTGACCTCTGGTATAACGTAGCTACTGAGGGAGCGAAACTGTATAATAAGGAGTTTGGCAGCGACAGCCAGTGGAGCCGCCTGTTTAACGTCCAGTGCCGCTATACTGTAGCGGTTAACCTTGAAAACTATTATAAAGAGGAGGTAGAGTATAATGCTTGATGCAACCCAGTGGGCCGCCCTCTGGTACATCGGCGGCATGGTCAGCGGCGCACTCGTTATGATCGCATTTCTCAACAGCTAATAAGGAGGGTAAAAAATGACGATATTTGAAGAAAAAGTGAACGCATACCGCGAAAACAAGCGGCTTTTGGAAGAGCTGGAAGCGATGAACGACGCCTTAAAGGCTGAAATCATCGACATGATGCACGGCGCGCCTGAAATGGTGCAAGGCACTGCAAAGGCCATTTACAAGGACGTGCAAAGTGTCCGACTTGATAGCAAGCTGCTCAAGACGCTGCACCCGGACGTATACGCAGAGTGCAGCAGCAAAACCAGTTACAAGCGGTTTAGCGTGGTTTGATGGAGGTATTACCATGAATAGAGAATACAAGGAAGAGGCGGCCAGCGTTGCCCAGTCCATCCGGGAGCTTGCAAGCTGTGCAAAACGCGCTGATGCAATCGAGACTCAGCGGCTCGAGTGTGCAATCATAAGCAAGTACAAGGCGGGTTTGCTCACATCCTATGACTACCTCACCCTTTACAGAGTGGCGCACACTTTGAGAGAGGAGGCGCGGGCATGATTTTTAGCTGCATCCTCTTCGGATTTTGGTTTTTCCAGGCACTTTTTAAAGCGTCCAAATAAGGACGCTTCCCGGATACTTTAGCAGGGCTGCACCGGATAAAGCAACCCCGCCCCAGCCCAAAAGGGCAAAAAACTTTCTGCAAGTCCTGTTTTTAGGGCTTACAGTATGATATACTATCATTAGCAATTCCACACAAGAAAGGAGCCTATAAAATGAAGGTTATTGAAGGTTTCAACGAATTTTTCCGTAAAATGTCAACCGATGAAGAAAAAATCTTTGCATACCTTATCAGGCGTGGCGATGGGGCAGCCGTCAAAATCGGTGATGCAGTATACTTTTACTGGGGTGACGATATCGGCCCCCGTCCCGCTTCTCGCTTCGACAAATTCGACAGCTTAGAAAGCTATCAAAATTTCAATTTTGCAGGCTACAAGAAAAAAGACCTTCCTAGTATCACATATCACGTATCTTATGATGAATGGTACAACCAGCTGACAAAATACGACGACGACGAGATGAAGGCACTTTTTGACCAACATAAAATTTAATTCACCCGAAACAATCACACCCCGCCCACGCTGGCGGGGCTTTTCTTTTGCCTTGCATCTGCTGAGGGTGCAGGGCTTTTATTTTTGCCCTGCTACAACATAGCCCCATACAAGCGTTTACAACGTTCTTTGCCGTGTCAATGCAATTATACCGCCAACGCCACAAAACAACGCACAGGGCTTTACAGCGGCTTTTCCTGCGATTGCGCCCACTCAACCGCCTACTATACCAGACCGACACAAGCGGCTATAATGCTACCTGCGTCACACTGGACGCTGTACAGGTCAGCACAGCCGCCATATTATAATAAGGTATATATAAGGGTGCAAGGGTGCGCGCCCTTGTTATGGATCTATGCTAGGCGGTGCAGCATACCACAGACCATGCCAGCCCGGCGGGGTCTCGATGCTTCCCACGCCCGGCGGCTTGCAGTCTGGCACCGGGCAGCAATCAGGGCACACCGGGCAAGCCCGGCACACTCCACCCGGCGGGGCAGTCCAGCAGCAAGGGCGCGGCGGGCGGCGCGGAACCATTGACGGCTACCGCCGTATCTCTTTTCGGGCTTTCGCCCGATAGCTAATAGAGGTCAGCGATAGTCGCAGCGTTCCGGCTGGAATAGTCGTAACTAATAGTCGTAGTTTCTCCCGACAAATAGTCGTAGAATAGTCGCAAAGTCGTCAGATGACCACTATTTGAAAGTCCTATATATCGTATAGTAACTAGCTGTCCGCTGATAGTCGTAGAGCAATAGTTGTAACATTTTCTTTCGAATCATCGTCAAATAGTCGTGTATTTTTTGTGTGAAATAGTCGTTCGCCTTTTAGAAAAAGAGAGGTGCGATAGTCGCTAAGTCATCCGACCTTCCCAAAATCAATATGTGTCAAGACACCAGTCAATTTTAATCTCCATCGCATTACCTCAAAATCCTTAGCAATCGTACTTATTATAATAGTCGCAGACAATTACTCAATCTTTTTAACTATTATTCTGCTAAAATAGTCGTATCATCCGGTTCGGTTTGTTTTTCTCCGATTTAATTACCGACAACTACAATCATATTATACTAACCAACTAGGATTATTCATTCGGTAAATACCTCAATACTTTTAACCATCTAATAAAACTATCCAACTGGTCAGTTGCTTTCAACTTGTAATCAACTGCCCACACAGCTATGCAACATTTCTACATATCCAACCGACTACAAAATGAAGTCAATTCTCCATGTGGAATAGTCGTAGCCCATCCACCAGTCCGAACCTCTCGCCAGCTCTTGCCTACGGTTTACTATGCTGGCTAACGGTATAGTTTTGGAGATAGGGGGTTGTAGGGGGAAAGAACCAGTTCGCAAAACATCTGGTTGTCATTTGTCGTTGTCGCAGTTGTCGCACCATCTCGGCGTGGGGACATGAAACAGTTTATCTGTTTCATGGAAGGGAGATAGAGAGATAGATAGATAATAATAGGGGGTTGTAGGGGGGAAGAAGAAGGAAGGAAGAGAGGAAGATTGGTATGCAAACGCATCATGTGCATCCATTTGCATTCAAACGCATCCGCTGATAGTCGCAACCGTTTTGTCTCACTCACCACTCGATCAAGACGGCTCCTGCTCAAAATCAGACCTTGCCGTTTTCTCTCGATAAATAACAGACGAAAAAAGCACGGAATAGTCGCAGAGGGTAGTTTTACCACCTGATACCATTCCATGCTTTGTGATACAGTAGTTTTGTAGCCGCACGAGCTAAGATTAGATATTCTTGGCTTCTCGTGCCTTACGCAGACGTTCTGCCAGAGCTGTACGCTGTTCTTCGCTGATTTCACGGGTGATGGGCGAGCGGAACTTCACAAGACGTTTCGGCATCGAATAGGTCTTGGATTCCTTGCACCGCTTGGCAGACAGCTCTTCCATGAACTTGTACGTGTCAGGGAACTGTTCGCATAGCTTGTCCAGCTTGCGAATGTAAACCGGATCTGCCGTGTAGACCTCTGCGGTATCCTCCGCTGCGTTAAAGGTGATGATGGTTTCGCGCTCGATGTTAGTAAGTGCCATAGTCGTTTTCTCCTTTGCGTTATTTCTGGATGATGTTCAGTTCGTCAAAAGGCTTCCGCTCTTTTTCCGTTTTGTTTCGTTCTTCCGCTAAACGCTTTTCTCTGCGTTCACGTTCTGCACGTTCATGCTGTTCTCTTTCTCTCCGAATTCGTTGAGCGTTCTGATTTGCGATAATTGCGGCGATAACTCCACCAGTGTTTACAAACATAGTCTTTTCCTCCTGTATTTTGTGTAGTGAAAAATATTTATGCGGTTCGGACGGTAACTTTATCGCCCAAACCCTGTTATCTGTTTTTCTTGCCTATTCTACTGGGGCGATTTGAGCGCAGAAGCGATGTTACATCCACACACATTCTTTGAACTGCTGCGTTTCCATCTGGAACGTGATGTCAAGCGACCCCACGTTGCCCTCTTTGTTCTTTTCAAGCGCAAAGTGATAGTGCTCTTCTGGTCTCTTTTGCGTTTTCACTTTCTGTGCCAGTAGGATGATTGCATCTGCGTCCTGCTCGATCTGCCCGCTCTCTCGCAGGTCTGCGGCAGTCGGTGGAATGCCTGTTCTTGCTGTCTCTCGGTTGAGCTGTGCAAGTGCTACCACCAGCGTTCCTGTGGACTGTGCAAACTCATGCAAAGCCATGCTGATTTCTGTGACGGCACTGTATCGGTCTTTCGCTCCGGCTTGATGGATAAGCTGCAAATAGTCGATGAACACTACTTTTGCTTGCATTCTGATGGACTGCGTTCTAATCCACCCAACGCCCTTTCCGGCAGCAGAGCGAACGAACAGCGGGTATTTCTTGATGGCTGCCAGTCGGTCAAGCTCGTCAACGCTTACGGTCTTGTTTTTGACCGTGTGTAGCGGTACGCCTAGCTGGTTTGCGATGATACGGGCATAGAGGGTGTCAGGGTCGGTTTCTAGGCTGAAATACGCCACCTTGCGTCCATTCTTGGCTATTTCACAGGCAAGTTGCAGAGACAGGGCGGTCTTACCTGCGCTTGGTCTGCCGCCGATCACAACGAAGTTGCCCGGTACGAGATGCAAGTTGTTATCCAACACTCTAAGCCCTGTGCTGATATACTCAGGCTTATTATCCAGCTTGCGGATGTAATTGTCTATTCCATCGCACATCGGAATGAAATCGCTTCTTTCGTTGTGCAGGTTGATAGCTTCGCCTAGTTGCTCATAGATGCCTGTCAGGTCTGCGTATCTGGTCGAGCCATCAACGATTTTGAACGCAAGTTCTCTGGCTCTGGACAACGCTGCCTGTTCCTTGACGATTCCAGCCCATCCAAGCATCATGTCATGGGTGACGTTGCGGATGAACTCTGCACCAAAGGCATCTAGGCATTCACCCATTGCCTTCTTGCAGTTATCGTACCGTCCCATGACTTCTACTGGGTTCCACTTGTCGTTGTGTTCCCAATAGCCACGAATGGCAGCGAATGTATCACGCAGCTCAGGGCAGAAATCGTCGATTTTAAGATCTTGCAGCACATCGGCGTATTCCGAGAACGTGAGGACTGCTCCCAGCAGGATGTATTGGGTTTGATTTTCAATATTCACCGCAGAAAGTCTCCCTCGTCAGGCAATTCAGCCATCGTCTGCTGGTAGCCACCGTTCCAGTCCTTCACGTTACGCATCCAGTTCCGTGCAGCAGCTTTCCAGTCTTTCATAGGCGACTTGCCGACCTTCCAGCCGTTTGCCGTGAAGTGGTCTACAAACCGCTCTGCTTCCAGCTCCATGTAACCCTTTTCGGCAAAGTATTTTTTGGCTTGCTCGATAGTCGGTGCCTTAAAGCGTTTGACTTCGTTGGTATTTTTCTTTTCACATTTTTCTTTTTTATCAGAATCAGATACAGATAAGCTACCATTCGTACCAGTTGGTATGTTTGGTATACCATTTATACCATTCGTATCCTGTGATACCATTGGTAAGCTTTCGTATTTTTTATCGTTCCATCGTTTATTTATATTTCGCCTGTTTGCTTCTCGTCTGCGCTTGTCACGTTCTTCCATCTTTTGCACGTTCATATCATCAAACGCCTTTACGACTTTCCAGAGCATCCGCATAGCACGGTCGTTGTCGTATGCTGGCTCAAGTCTGGTCTCAACGTATTGTGCATAGTTGCGGACAAACGCTCCAAATTCCTCGTCACTCAATTCGTCCATCGCATGAACGTGTTCCAGCAAAAGAATTATTGATGTTCTCGGCTTGCGTTCCTGCTCCATACTTAATCCTCTTTGTAGCGTTTGTTCCACGCTTCGATAAGGTCGGATTTGATTTTTGCTTTTTCCATTTCAGAGGAACCGAAGTAGTAAGTTTTGCTTTCCATGAAAACATGGCAGTTACACCTATTTTCTTTGTTTCCTCTCGTAACATACATCCATCGCGTTTGGCAATAACCGCCCTCTGCAATGGTAACTTCTCCACCGCAGAACGGGCATCTCTTGAGTTCTTCCATCTTTAACCCTCCTCAAAACGGGCACTTATCATCAGATTCACGCATCCAACCTTCGCCCGGAATGTTTACTATCTCATAATATTGCCGTGCAACGTAGATTGTTTTCTGTCCATCCTCAGCGATCAGGCCGACAATCAGATAGCCGCTAGCCGACATAAAGAACCAAGGGTTGCTCTTGTACGTCTCGCCTTTCATCCAGTTTTTCATCCTGTTTACGGCTTTTTCAATGTCCTTATCGGGGCAGTCCGGGTTGTCGTACGCAAAGAAATCCTCAGGAAATTTAAGCTTTTTCATTTTCTGAACCCCTCTCTCGTTCTCGTGATTCGCTTATGCGCCTTGACAGGTCTTGTGCCTTTGCCGTACGCTGGGCGAATGTGTTTTGCCTTAATGTACCCACAAGGCGGCTTCGGCCCAAAGTCGAAAAGGCTCAAGTCCATAATGATGATGCCAAACTTCTTGTTCGTCATACTCAAGCCCCCTTTGGCGGTTCAGGCATAGGCATCCAATGTGTAACATTTTTGAATGGGATGCATTCTCTTGCTTCACACCAACCACCGTTTGCATCATAATAGGCTACCCAGTCACCAGCTTTTTCGTCGTGAACCAGAACATAATCGCTGGCAAAATCGTTTTTCGGAATATCGGGCAGTCTATCCTTGACACTAATCCAATTGCTCATTCTCATCACCTCATATCATCGGAAACGCCATCCAATGCGTTACAGCCACATCTTCCGGCAGTCTCTCGCCTATCTCATCCCAGAACTGACCGTCTGCGTAACAGCCAAGGAGGTACGTTGTCGGCAAAAAACCTTGCAACATTTTTCCATCTTTATCACGCCACGTTGTCTTAGTTGCAAGCAACAAAGGCTGCGTCCGCTCTCGCGGCGGTTCGCTTACTGGATGCCAGAGTGTGTTAGCCATTGTCTTTCACCTCGATTGTTGGCGCAGTGTCGATGTAATCAAGCACATCATCCAACACACCACTCGTGGTAGCATTTTCAATATCCCGGTAATAATTTGACTCTTCCTCTTGAATCCATTCTTCGATGCGTTTCCGTAGTGCATTGGCATCAATCGGCCTAGCTTCCATCGTCCTTTCTCCTTTCAGTCACCGTCCCACACGCCATCTGGGCGCATTTTTGCGAATGCAAGCAAACCGTACAAGGCACGTTTTGCGTTTCCCTCTGTGGCGTGCCAGTAGTCGCTATTGTCCACATCGTCACCTAGTGCAGAGATGGCCTTTTCAAGCATCGGAATGCTCTCTGCGCCTGTTTTTCCATAGATGGAGCGGATGCCGCCATCACCAAACACTTCCGGCCGATAATAGAAGTGACCGTAATTATAGGTGACGTTGAGCCACAGTTCTTTTGTGCCTCCCATAGCACGCATACCACCAGCGATAAAATGCGTACTATCCGCTTTGAGCGGTTTGTGCGTTACGGGGTCGCACAGCGAAATATCATAGCTCATCTTTCTTCTCCCATTCCTTACATCCACGTTCGTCCCACACGAAGTCTGCAACGTGTTCTGACTGGTCGTTCACACACACGCCCTCCGGCTCTGCGTACCATTTGCAAGAGCCACAGGACGGCTCAGATTTGTTCTTACAGGATTCTGCCGTACACCAGATAGCCTTTCCAGCGGAGAACTGTTTGATGCCCATGCAAGAGCAATGTTCAGTGGTGCAGTAAATGCCCATTATCTCTCCCCTCTCTTTCTTCTTCTGTTGGCATTAAACCGTCCGATCACTCGCTTATACTCTTCATAGCACTCCGGGCACAGGTCGCCTGTGTCCCTGCGCCACGCCCAGTCTTTGAAGTATTCGTCAGGGTTCATCATCCTGCCGCTCAGAACCGCTCCGCAACGGTCGCACACTCGCTTGTGGTAGATTCCTCTGTCAGTTTGCATCAGTCGTCACCTCTCTGTACTCCACGTCAATCCCCTTCGGCAAAGCCGTCTGGTATTTCTGAGCCAACTGTTCTGCGCTCTGGGCATCGCCCAACGGCTGTTCAGGCGGCGCAACGGTGACTTCCACGTTGTCACGCATACCAAAGTAGTTCTTTGCTCGGAAAATCCACTCTGCCGGGTTTTCCTGACCATACATACCGTTGTACGCCCACATGGACTGCATTTGCAGAATCAACTTGAGGATGTACTTCTGCTGCAAGCTGTCGTCACGGCGCTTGCCCGCCATAATCTGCTTCAGGCTCACCCATTCGATGCCTAGCACCAGCGCAATCCATTCCACCACAGGGGAAATTCTGGCTTCGATGCAAGCGTCAAAGAAGAAGTCAAGGCGTTGCTGCACTTCAATCGGGTTGTTCATGTCCACGCTCGGAAGGTCGCCAAAGTACTTGGCTGCAATCATACCAATTACCTTCTTGTCCTCTTCATCGCCGATTCTTGACTGCAAATCGCCCGTGTTCATCATCTTTGACTTCTCGATAGCCAACGCCTGTTGCTCCTTTACCTTCTTGCTGACCTGTGATCGGATGCTCTTGTTCTTGTTCAGGTTCTGTATTCGCTTCTTCTCACGTGCTTTCTCACGCTTCGCAGCGGCTTCTTCTTTCGCCTTTTGCGCTCGCTTCTCGCGCTTCTTCTTTTCAGCTTCGGTCAGCGGCGGTCTGCCACGACCACGCTTTGTGGGTGTTGCCATGTATCAAACCTCCTTTGGCGGTTCGGGAACAGGCATCCAATGTGTAACGGTATACGGGATTTCGCTTCCAAGTTCGGCCCAATAGCCATCAGATGTCATAAAGCCGAAAATCATATCCGCATTATCGCAATACGCAATTACAGTTTCAAACGCTTCTGGAAGTTGCTTTTTACGCTAATCCAATCGTTCATGCTCTTACCCCTTCATCTTCATTTTGATTCCGTCTATCTTCCATGCGATTTGCCAGACTGCACAGCAACCGTCCAGCTGCCGCCACCATGCGCACTTTTCTTTCTCGCACACGCACCGACCAAGCGGATTGCTGGTCATTTTCATCGGGCAGTAAAGTTCGTTTTCCATTAGTACTCCTTTTCGATATGAACCCTTGCAATGCCGACCATCACGTCATCTTCGCAGGACATGATTCGACCGTACCGAAATGAAACGCAATTGTAGGTTGTTCCGCCATAAAATCCAGAATTATCGCAAACCTCGCTTGTTTTCATCAAAAGTTCGCCTTTGTAGTAAAACGGTTCTCCCGCTTTGAGCGAATCAAAACGAACTCTCTTCTTGCTATGCTCTCCACGAATCTCCATACTTACCTCCACCCCATCACAACTGTCGTGCAAACGACCAGACACACGTTGACGAACAGCCAGACAAGCATTGCCTGCCGTTTTTCAAACAGGTTGTCTGCCGTGTCTTTGATTGTCCGCTCCGACTGAACCACTACCGCCAGCAGGACTAGGCAGACCAACCAGCGAGTTGCAAATTCAAACATTGTTATCCTCCATCAAATCGTCTATGCTCAACTGACCGCTTAGCCGTGCAGCGTCCTGCAACCATGCAATAGCAAGATGTTCCTTATCCATTGTTACTTCCACCTAACGTCCTCCCTCCACCTAACGTCCTCTATAATGTTTGAATTTTCAGGTGTGCAAAACTCGCACAGAGTACATATAGTTTTCCTTCCACAAATCGGACAAATAGGAGTTTTCTTATTATCTGCCATCGCAGTTGCAACTCGTGCATCAGACACAGAAATGTCAGTATTGCAGAAGTAACAAGTGAATGTTGCTCTTTTAATACGGCAAAACTTTGAATTTTTTGAAGTGATTTCCAAAATAGCTTCTGCCGAAAATATTGCCATCAGCTCCACCTCTCTCTCAGCTCTTTTTCGACCTGTTCTGACTTTGCGGTGATGTAATCCGCAAAGTCAGCAGGGGTCATGTCCTCTTCTTTGAACTTGCCGACCATCTCCCAGTACCTGTCACCAATGCGGATGATTTTCTGCACCTGTTCATCGGTCAAGTCTGCATCGCACCGAAGGTTCTGAATCAGTGCACCCCATGTGGCAGCAATGCCATCCAGAGCCATATGAAAGCCGTACAACTGATTCTGCCGTGCGATTTTGCGGAGGTTTGCTGACATTGCCTGTTTGCCAGACGATGTGCGGTTTCTGCGCTTATTCATTGGAATGCTCCTTGTCGTTGGAAAGTTCAAACGTGACTTTCATCGTTTTACCACCACGAACCCTCCACGCCTTTTGAACCTTGTTCTTGCCGTCATGCTCCATTTTAATGATAAAATGATTAATGACCGCTTCAATGGATTCGCGTGTTACATCCTTCACGTTTCGCCACTCCTGTAAGAAATCTTTGCAGGGCACTGTATAAGTTCCAGCGTAAACATTTCCAAACAATCCGCATATAACATGACATTCAGCATTTTCGTTTTCCTTTGCCCCAAGGCGAGAGAGCCAGCGGTCAAGCTTTTTATGCCTAATCTTTATTGCTCTCGTGGTGAAATTGTGAAATACAAAGTCGTCATCGCAACAATAAGCGTTAATGCAATTTAGCACATCCGCAAATTCTTCCAAGATATTGTATCTGCATTCTTCAATATCTTTTGGTGTCGGGTTCGTGCCATCCAGCGCACGGCGCAGTTTCAACGCAGCCTGTGCCAGTTCGGATGCTTTTTCTGCCAACTGTGCCAAGATTTCCGTATCGGGCAGAATGTCTGAAACTTTCTTGCTCACTTCTGCTCTCCTTTCAGCCAGTCGTTCAGCTTTGCCGTGCAAGAGGGGCAAAGAACAACCGTTCCCATTTCGGTTAAGATTGGTTTGTCTCTTTCGTTAAAGAGAGCTTCTTGAATTGCGTTGCCACGTTTTGTGTTAAATTCAAAGTCGAAAACTTCTCCGCACCTATCGCACACCATTGCCATTTTCTTTCTCCAATCTCTTTAGCAGCCCATCCACGTCATACCGCCAATGGACACGCAGCCTTTTTGCTTTGACCTCTATCCCCTCTTGCTCTGCCCACTGCCAAGGGATGCTCTTGCGACTCTCGTTGTAGCGAAACGCCAGAACCTTGCTGGCAGGGATTGCAAAGGTGCGGTTGACCGCTCTGTAATTGACTATCACATGGGCGGTCTGACCGTTGTACCCCATCGCTTCCACCATGTCTGTGATGTGCTTCTCCTTGCGGTACTTGCACTTCGCCTTGTCGTACTTGCCGAACACCTTTTCCAGAGGGATAGAGGGTGTTTCGATTGTTTTTAGCTCGAACAGGTGGTTCATCGGGTCTCGGTACACAAGGAAGTCACAGATGTTGTCGATGGAAAAGGACAGGTTCTCGTTGCCGCCGTAGTAGGTGGCGGCACTGTCTTTCAAGCGGTAGCACCACGCATCGGATGGAACGGATGCCTTGAAGTCTGCTTCAAACTGCTTGCCGGTGTTCATGCGTTGTCCTTGACCTTTTTAGCTTCTCTGATACGAAGTTTAGCAAGTTCGCTATTTGCATATCGCAGTTGCCAGCTACCAAACCAGCCTTTGTGAACGAGTTTTCCGGCGCAGTAAACGAACTCCTGCTTCATCAGATCATCGAGTGAAACGATGTAACTGCCTGGCTTATACTTTCTTTTATTCATCCTTGTTCACCTCTAAATTTATGGAATATGAGTTACCTTGTCAGTAGGTTTCTCCATTTCCTTCATGATTCGCTTGTGTTCTTCGATTGTCATATTGTTCGGGAAGAAACACCTGTCAACCATTTCAAACGGCTTAATATAACGGTCAAGAACATCTCGTGCTTCTTTTCGTGCCTTTTCAGCACACATCTCGATATATTCTTCTTCAGTCATGTTGTAATCGGTGACACAATCGACCACCGAAGAAAACCTACACAACAGACCATTAGGCTGTCTTGCAATAAAAGCTCCCATTTATCGTTCACCTCTAAATTCACTTCCGAGAAACCGCTTCTTGCCGCGTTCCCGGTGTTTGTCCTCGTAGTCACGGTGGTACACGCTCTGGCTGTTGTTCAGCTCGTACACGAATGCCTTGCGTTCCTCAAAGTCTTGCTTCTCTGCCTTGAACTTCTCGCAAGTGTCGTGGCAGGCTTGGTGGCGTGACGTGCAGTTGTGACAACAGGTAATCATTGTTCGTTCCTTTTTTATTCAGCGACAGACGTATACCATTTATAGTGTTCACCAGTTAGAATTGCGGCTATCGCACTTTTGCTTACTCCGTATTGCTTAGCAAGCTGTCTTTGTGAAACGCCATCTTTGCTTTTCTTTATAATTTCTACGGCTTTTTCTGGCGACAACTTCTGATTTTTTGTTATATATCCTCGAATCTTGTATCCGTCCATCATGTTTTCGCTTCTTGTACCGTATTCAAGATTCTCGCTACGGTTGTCTAATTTGTTTCCGTTTTTATGCCGAACATCGTAACCGCTCTGATTTTGTCCAATAAACGTAAGCGCAATAAGGACGTGAACTTTTACGCTTTTAGGTTTATTCTTAACGCTTAAATTTACTGAATAATATCCGCTACTTTTAGTAGGTTTCAGTATTCGTTGCTTAACATGAACCAATCTTCCGTTTTTATAACAGATAGTCCGTTCAGTGCTCCTAATTCTTCCGAGCGAACTGGCTTCATATTGAGGGAAGTTTGGGATTTGTTTCCATTCTTCAGGATGCCCGCCTGACGGCTCAATCAGGTCGCATGAGTAAGCTTCGTGACCTTTTGCCCGGAATGCTTTGCAGACTTCCTGCGATCCCTCACAGGCAACTAAAACTTTCATCTTTCCAAACGCCCGTCTAGCCAGATAGCACAGCTCTTATATAAGGTAGGCGGTTCGCCTTTTGTACCGGTAGCGTAACCGTTAGTTAAAAGGGAGATCAGAACTGTCCTCGATAACAGAAAAGTCATCGTTCCCGCCCTGCGAGTAGCCGGAGCCAGACCCACCAGCCAATGTTTTCTTCGCCCTGACCTCATAATCGCCGGAACGAATCTTGTCCACGCTGGTAAATCGGTCAACGACAAGCTTTGTCTTGACGTTGCCATCGTTGCCCATGTACTCTTCCTCACGGAGAACCACGCCGACCAGCTTGCCACGCAGGGTCTTTTCATCGTTGTTGAACTTATAGCCGGGATTGGACAGCTCCACAGCGGTGATAAAGCCCTTGAAGAACGGCAGCGCCTTTTCTTTGTAGCTCTTGATAGCCTTGCCGCCCCACGCCCATTCGCCCGGATTCAGCTTGCCACGTTCGATAAGCGAAGCGGTCTGCTCACGCCAATAGCCCTTGTACTCGCCCTCTGCGACTTCCCACTCGATGTTCAGGCGCTCCTTTGCGGGTTCGTCCGTTGCCTTGCAGATACCGGCAACATAGCCGCCAACAGGCAGGTCACGGCGTTCGGTGGCTTCCTGTACGTCATTCCAGTTGATGTTCTTCATCTGTTACTCTCCTTTGTTATCCGGCTGAACCGGGATATTGTAATACTCACGGATGGTCTTGTCTACGGCAGCGAGGTCGTTTTCGATCAGCGCATCGTTGAACATCCCCAGAGGGGTTTTCACGGTATCCATCCCATCATTGCGAGTGCTGAACAGGTATCGCCCATCCTGCACAACGGTTTTCAGAACGATGGTGAAGTACCCTTCCACGCAGACCTTCTCGTCCAGCAGCTTGCCGATGGTCTTAAACTTTTCTCCACCGTCTCCGTCACGCTCGCTGTGGCCGAAAAAGTAGACCACAACATCGTCCGGCAGTTCCTTTGCCCGCATCAGCAAAGCGTTGAAGTTGGCTGCCATGTCGGTAAACTTCTGGTATCCAGCAACCTTTGCGTTCCGCATGAACTCGCCAGTCATAAGGTAGGTGGCATCGTCAATGACGATGGACTTACGCTTGGTGCTGTGGATTGCGGCATCAATCTTGCCGTAGTCATTGGTAATGTATGTTTTCATGTTGCTTCGGAACGGCAGCGGCTTGCCAAGCACGTTGATAACTGCCACCTGTTCTGGGTCAAAGTTCCGAAGTGAAGCGGACTTACCGCTGCCGGAGTGACCGTATACCATTACTAATACTGCCATTAGTTGTTCTCCTTCCTCGCTTCTTTTCTTGCTTTACGGCAAGCCGGGCAACGCTTAGGCAATGCCATGTTATACGATTCAAAGAAAATGCGCTCTGCACGGGTGATTCCAAAAGGCTTTCCGCAATCACGGCACATTTTCTCGATGCTTGTGTTCTCGTCCCACGAAGCCCTTCTTGCGGCATCTTCAACAGCAAACGCTTCCTTAAATCCGTCATAAGGTCTCCTAACAAGCGTATGCTGCGGTGCGTGACCGTTATTGCGAAGCGTTTCCTCTAAGTTGTTCCTTTTGCAACTTTTGCAAATAGTCTCCGTGCTGTTCGGGAACACTGAAAAAGGCTTATTGCACTTTTCACAGTGCTTAATTTCTTTCTTGTATTTGCTCATTTTCTTTCCTTTCTTCGGCTTCATTGGGCTTCATTGTTCTTACTTTGGCTTAACATGGCTGTACAAAATCAACCAGCCATCAGCTCTGACAACTGTGCACGGAGGTCTTTCAGTTCCGCTTCCCTGTCCTCGATTTCAGACTGCAAGTCCTCAATCTCAGCCAGCCGGTCAGCTTCTTTGGCTTCTGCCATCTGCTCGTTGGTCATAAAGTACACGCCGTCCTCCGGCTCGGTCACACCACCGAATCTGTCAAGGTTAATCATCTTTCGGTCTCCCTCTCTTACGTTCCTCTTTGATTTGCAGTGCGCTGTACCACTGGTCTTTGTCGATTTCAATGGTAGACCACCGGTGGTTACAGACAAGGCACTTTTTTCTGCGAACAATGCTGTCGTGGTCAGACCGGCTGTCAACCGTTGTGATGTTATCACTGCCGCACATCGGGCATTTCATCGTGCATCCCTCCACTCGTTTGTGTGGTGGGAAACACGATTGATTTTCCGGCGATCGCGTTCGCTTCGCTCCTTTTCTTCGGCACTAACAGCCAGTGCCCATAGAATGATAGATGTCGCAAGCAGACCGCAAGATACCATCGCCCAGCCGAACATCTGCGCTGTAGTCTGACAACCCTGAATCGTGTCTCCGCAGCCAACCGCCGCGATTGCCGAAACCAGACCAATCACTGACAATGCTGTTCCTTTCAAAGTTTTCATTTTTACCCCCTTAATATAAGTTCAAAGTAATATGGTTTCGTACCATCAATGGCTATGTCTGCGTCCAGCACTTTTGCAAGCCTTAAAAGTGCTCCTGTTCGGACGCCAGTCTGGTTAAATACTTTCTTTTTGCCAAGAATGCCGTCCAGTGTAGGCCTTGAAACTCCGCTTTGTCTGCTTAGATCACACAACCGGATGTTCCTTGCTTGCATCGCTCCTGCAAGAGTCATCACTTTGTACCTTTGTGCCCGAAGATCCAACCGGTTGAAATCAAAGTGCCAATGCCAATGACATACCATGTTGCCTTAGCTCCGACCAAAAGCTCGATGTGATGCACCAACCAGAAGTTCAGCAGAAACGTTGCCAGAACCAATGCAAGAACAATGCCCCAGATCAGAGCGATTTCCACGAACGCTTTCATTTTTGTCCTTTCTTTTATGAATGTGATCCAGCCGGTCTTTCTCACGGCTGTGCCAGCGAATTTCCCGCTTTCCGTAGTATCTACCGTTCATCGGGCGGCTCCACCTTCCCCTGACTAAGCAACATACTGTAATGCCCGTAGTTCATTCCGAGCGACTTTGCCTTGTCGTTTATTTGCTTGATGCTGTATCGAGGCGGTTTATGTTCCGACTCGACAATCCTGATTTTTCGATAAACCCTTCTTTTCTTTTTTTCTCGTTTGTACTTGCTTAGTGCTCTTTGCCTATCGACTTCTTTAGCACATTCTTTGTGATATTTTTGAGCTGCTGAGTTTTTTTGCAACGGTTTTCCACAGAATGCGCAAGTTACAATCCCAAGCGGTTCAATTCCCTTTTCTTTCCGAGCCTTCCTTTGCCTTTCGTTTTTAATGATTTTCAGACATTTTTGGCACCATCTTTTTTTGGTATCGCATTCTCCAAGCGATGCTCCGCATCGTTCGCAGTATTTAATCATCCTGCTCACCATCTTCTTGTTCGCATTGACGGTTGTGTTCTTCAAAGCACTCGTCAATCTTCCGGACAAGCATTGCAATCTTTTCTGCGCTTTTCCGATCGCATCCGTTTTTTATTAATCCGTCAACAGTCTTGTAATCGCTACTCACCAGCACTCACCAGCCTTATCTGTGATGAACTTCGGGACTTCCCGGCCTGTGGCAATGCACAGCGCAACTAGCTTTTCGACCCAGATGTCGTACAGGCTTTCTTTTGGCATATAGCACTGGCCAAAACAAGGCTCTTTGAAATCGTTCCAAATCGTCAGGCCGACAGCACCATCCGTGACCGTCCATATCATGCTGTAACCTTCATTGCACAGGTTGTACAAAATGTCCCGTGCTCTGCTTTTGGCCTCGTTGAGTTCAAAGGCATCCCAGCGCTTTTTACTTTCCTCGTAGGCCTTTGTCGCCTCGTTAATGGCGTAGTGCGCATCATCCGGGCACTCAAGGTCAACCTTTAAGGTGATAATCTGTTCCATGTTTACCTCCTTACACCGCGCCGTCAAATGCCTTGTCCATAGCATCCATGACAGGCTTCAGGCGTTCCAGCGTGTTGTACTTCTGCTTGAAGCTCTGTGCGTCCCGGAAGGCATCTGCCATCATCTGGCTGTGTAAGTCTGGGTATTCCAGAACCTCTTTCATTGGCATATAAGACCGAATAGGCGGTTTATCCGGCGCAACCACCGTAACGTTGACGTAGGCTCTGATAGGCTCCTGCGTATCCTCGCTTGTGATGCGAATTGCGCCAATCATCTGCCGTGCCTGACCCTGACGGTACTTCTCTGCGGCAACTTCGTCTCTCCACTCGAAGTCGTTATGCAGAACCGATTCCTTCGGTCTAGCATAATCGACAACCAGCTCCGGCGTGAGCTTTCCGCTGTTCTGCCGGATTTCTTCAAACGCACCAGCGGCTTCATCGGCAGTTGCCTTGTAGCAACACTTGTCGTTCTTCCACTGATAACCAGTTTTAATGTTCATTTTTTGCTCCTTTCTGAATTTTTGGCTCCATGCTAGCCAGAACAAAACGCTCCTTGCGGTAACGCGCCGTGACTAACCGTCCGAGCCTCGCCTTACCAGCCTCAACGCACCCGTCCTTAACGCACCCGTCCTAACCTCGACTTAACATACCAGCCTAACCATACCCATCCACACCATTGCTTACCGTCCGTAGCCAACCTCGCCAGCCAAACCTAACCGCTCCTGACCTATCCTGTACATACCGGAGCTCACCTCGCCAGCCCTACCACATTGCACCTTACCAGGCCTGCCAGACCGTTCCATACATATCCGCAACGTGACTAACCACGCCAGCCTAACCTCGCCGGAACCTAACATAAACCGCCTAGCCTAACCAGCCTTAACGAACCTAACACTAACGTTCCTAAACAAGCCGAACCCCGACTGCCTAACCAGTCCTTTCCCCGACCTGCCATAACTCACCTTGCCAGCCGTTCCATTTCAAGAATCGTTATTCGCTCAGTTCAACATGGAATGCGCCCCAGCTACCGCCCTTTTCGATGCGCCACTCGCCAAGGCCGCACTGGTCACCGCCAGCGTTCAACATATTCACGATGTCGGACAGGCTAAAGTTGCCGTTCTCGTTGAAGGAGATGGTAACGTCCATATACCAGTTTGCAAACTCAGGACGATAGCGCAAGTCTGCGGTTCCCATGCCGATACGAACAGAATCCTCACGGCCCACAAACTTTTGCTCTCCTTCCGGCTTGAATGACTTGATTTCGATGAATTCAGAACCGTTGTCACCGAAAATCATAAATGCGCCACGAGCAGAAACCTTATCCTTCGTCCAGCCCAGACGGAATGCAGCGGAAACGGCAGCGGCCTTAACAGCGCAAGCAGGGAAACCAAACTGCTCAGATGCTGCGTACTTGTCCAGCAGTTCTTCCGTCCAGTCAGCGTATGCAACGTCCGGCTTGCCGTTCATCCAATACAGTGCTTCGGCGATTTCGCCGTAGACGTTCTTAGCCTGCTTCTTATCTTTCTTGAGCTTCGTGCCCTGCTGAGATGCAAGCAGCTCCTTCTTCGCCTTCTCGCTCCATGCGTGAACGATCAGCGGAGAATCACCGATAATGCGGATTTTGGCAGTTTTCTTAACAATGGGCTTGATGCAGACAACGGTAGTTTCTTTCTTAGTCATTTTAGTTCTCTCTTTCTTTTTTGCTTGTTTGCTCAAATGCGTTTGCAGTCACATCTGAGGTTCGTTTTCGGTTTTCTGCTTGATTTCAAGAATCTTGCAGATGCTCTGGATAATCTTCTCAGGCTTTCGCTCGCCACGAAGAATCTTGTAAAGGTACGAATCATCAAGGAACAATCCAGTATCGCTTTGAACCGCCTGAATCAGCTCCGTTTGCTTCATGCCTCGCTGCAACAGCTTCATCTTCACTTCCAGCTCAAAGCCAGACGGTGCAGTAGGTTCTTGCTTTTCAGACTTGAGAAACAGGTTAACGAAGTAGACCTGTCCTTTTCCAGTTACCTTCGGTGTTCTGTTAATGGAAACGTGGTCGCTGTGCTGAATCGTGGTCTCTTTGATTTCAAACAGGCCTTTCTCCATGCTACGCTGTGTAGGCAAGTTGTAGTCGCTTCGTTTCGGGTCTTTAATGAGGTAGCCGTTCTTTCGCATCCAGTCAAACAAACGGTTCTGGCCGATGTTAATGCCATTTTGCGAAAGCAGTTTTGCAAGCTCACCAACGAGAATGGATTTTTTGCTTGCTGAAACTGCGTCAGCAAAAAGCACTTTCGGCTTCATGGTTTCAATCTGCTTGTCCTTCTCCTCCAGTTCCTCATGCGCTGCGATCAGTGCAGTTGCGAGGAGCTGCGAGCGGGTAAGCTGCGGCTGTTCGGTCAGTTTCTTCTCCATCTCGTTGAACGCTGCAATGTACCTGAGCTTCCACTCAAGAGCAGCCTTGCCGGTGAAACCCATAGCCAGCAGGGTGAAGCCGTCACGGTTCATCAGGTAAGCCCTCTGTTCCCTTCCGTAGCTATCCGGCGCTGTTGTTTCGAAGAACATCTCCCCAAAATTGGGGACATCTTTTTTCATTGCGTCAATGTCACGCATAACGTGGTCGTGACGTTTTTCGAAGTTGTCTGCAATCTGGCGACTAGATGCTACTGGCTCGCCGCTTTGCATAGATAAGACAATATCGCTCATTTTCCCTCTCTTTCATTCAAAAGCTCTTCCAGAGCTTCTTTCACTTTAGCTTCCGCATTTTTAGGCTCACGCTTACCGTTCAGGATTTTTCCCAAGTATTCCGGTGCGCATCCCATTTTTGCAGCAAGCTCTCTGATTTCGATGCTGTTAACGTGAAGCGTTCCCACAACATCGCCTGTCCACTTAGGAAGCAAATTTTTTCTCCTTTCTTGTTCTAGTACTTGAACTTTTTGAAAGAATATGATAATATTATGGTGTCAAGCAAAAACATTATCGAACGTTCTTCTATTTGTTCAAAGCCTTTAATTTGTTCTACCGATTGAACCCGGTAGCCTTATTAAAGCACAAGTAGTAGAACTTTTCAAGTGTTTTTGTTCAAGTGGTAGAACTTTGTCATCTTGTACAAACGCTGGAGGTATGTTTTGTGTTTTTTGACAATTTCGTAAGGCTATGTGAGCAAAAGGGAGTAAAGCCTTCTCGTGCTTTAACTGAAGCTGGCGTTCCGAAATCTGCTTATAGCTATTGGAGAACCGAAGCAAGTGCAGGAAACGATGCAAAGCCGACTAATCAAAATGCCGTTAAGCTGGCGCAGTATTTCGATGTTACGGTTGACTACCTTCTCACTGGCAACCAAAAAGAAAACCCGCCCCAGCAGCCGCAAAGCGAAGTCGATGCAGCAGTGGAGCGGATTAGAAAAAAGCTTGAATCTATACCGAAGGAGCAGCGTGAAGCTCTGATGAACCTGATCGAGAAGATGTAACGTTCATGCCCGGTAAAATAAAAAATCCCTTGTGCCGGGCTGGTATAGCTCTGTGCAAGGGATTTTTTGTTACTCTAGGTCTAGTGCTTGTTCCGCTGCCGGAATTTTTTCAGGGTGTTCCAGCAGCCATGCAATAAATCGGTCAATCTTGGCTCTTTCTTGTTCACTCATTGTGGCATATCCTCCCGATCTGTAAGTACGGATGTTCATTTGATACGATTATACATCTTTTAGTTGTCAAGTTAATATATTTTAAACAACTTCGTAAAAATCGAACGTTTTCTTTACATCTATTACTTCACATCAGGGAAGCCAAAAATTGCAATGACAATGATTAAGAGCCACATTAAGTTTAAGTTACTCTTTGCTTTGTAGCATTCCGTTGAGCATGGAACGAAAGGGGTTATTCGGTAAATCGTCCAGCACATCCGCTTTGACGAGAGCGTTTGTGCTGATGCTGTGCGAAACATTGTTTAGCTGCACAATGGCATCGTCTAAGTCCTTCACGGTTGCTCCACGCCGTTCCATTGACTGAAGGAAGGTTTTCACTTCTTCAAGAACAACAGGGTTTTCGGTTTTATAGAATCCATTCGTAAAGTCCATCTTCTTCTCCTTTCACAGTTCCACAAGCTGCCCGTCAATGCGTTCGATGCTGTCTGCCGGGTCGCGCCCATCGTCTAAGGCGGCTACAGCACGCTCTAAGATGCCCTTTGCTTCGAGGTAAGCGTCTTTATCAGCTTCGTACCCAGAAAGGCTCAGGACAAGCTCCAGCGTCCGTCTGCGAGCGTATGGGATAATCAGAGTATCTACGGTTCGTTTCATTCGCTTTCCTCCCACGGTTCAGGTGTGTGTGGTTGCCCATCGGGAACGCTGGCGGGCATTCCGTCGATGATCGGCATACGTTCATGGTTCCAGATTACAGTTTCTCTCATTTTCGTTCCCTTCCTCTTTGGAATTTTTTGACAATATTGTTATACCACATCTCGCTGTTTCAATGGAACAGCGACTTTTTTCAATTATTGTTTCACATTTTGAACAATATATCAGTTAAATTACTTTGCTTTTGTATCATTTTGTCGAAAGAGGGGTATTTATGGATGATTATAGGATACGAGTGGCAAAAGCGTTAGAGATGGCAAGAGCGGAATCTGGACTTAGCCAACAAAAGCTTGCGGACAAAATGGGTATAGGCCGCACATCCATTTTTCGTTATGAGCAAGGGACAATGACCCCAGATGCTTCTACTATCATAAAATGGTTTGTGTGCTGCGGTGTTGCGGCCAAGCCATACATAGACACCTGTTTGCATCCTGGATTATTGGAAAGTCTGGCTGGCGATGCCAGCACCGACAGAAAGAGAGATGCGCTGATAGAACATATCAAAGAAGCCCATCCGCAGGAAATCGACCTGCTGTGCTATCTGATCTATGGCAATCATGGCTCAGATTACCTTGCCGTTCTGTGCGAAATGGTAGCCAACCTTCACACGACTTTGCGTGATCGCGTGTCCGTCTGCCGCACTGTCACAGGCCATTATGAAATGGCACAGGCCACCAAAACCGACCCAGATCCAGACGGAACACAACCCAATATGCAGATTTTATATCAGGCACAGGACTGTGGGGAGGCTGCGGCCATGAAGCGAAACGATTCTTATACTATCAATGAAGAAAATATTTTGCGCTGATTGTCGAATTATCGTGTTTTTTAAGGTATATAAGGGGACTCGCTCCACTTTTTGTACACAATAGATCTGTTATAGACATAGATTGGGGTTGTCATTTTGTCCCCCCATAGGCTCGTAAATGGAAGATTTCTGCGGACGCGATTAACGAATTTGCGTTATTTTTTCGTTTATCAGGAAATGGCTCGTCCCCATTGATATAATAACGCTCCATTTTCTGTACACGACAAAACGGTCAGGTAAAGCACAAGGCTTGATGAAAGTGTCTTATTTAGCAAAAGAAGATTATGCTTTCCACAATCTCTCTGTTGAAGAGAAGAAAATGTTGAAAATGTATCGTTGTCTCTATTTGATGATGATACTTATTTATCTCTTGTTTATTTCTTGTTTATATATATAGTAAGAACGTGTACAAAAAGTGGAGCATTGTGTACAGAATGTGGAAGAACGTGTACAAGAAGTGGAGGGTATTGTGTACAAAAAGTGGAGTATCGTGTACAGAATGTGGAAGTCGATTGTTGAAAAATAATTGTGTACAAAATCATTGACGTGTACACGATACAGTGGTATACTAGGGTAGAAGAAATGAGGTGATGCAATGCCGGAATTGACAGGAAACAACCTTGTCGAAAAGAGCAAGGCATTGGTTTGGGCGAAGTTTACGGACTACACAGCAGGCGAGCTTCGGCTGCTTGAGGTCTATCTGAGCCGTATCAATCCGAGAGACCCCGAAAGCTCTAACGTGTCGTTTACGCTGGCTGAATATTGCAAGCTACTGGATTTGAAGCTCAATTCAAAGAACTTGAAGTCGCAGGTCAAGCACTTCTTGGGCAACGTGGTTTCAGTGCCGCTAAACGCAGATGGAACGGAATATGTGATGTACCCACTGTTTACAAAGGCAGAGGTCAAGTTCAATCGAGAATCCTTGTCCTATGACGTTTCGATCAACTGCAACCCAGACTTGCGGCCTGTGTTTTTTGATATTGCAAGAAGCGGCTATGTCAAATACCGTCTACGCTATACGATTGGGATGAAGCAGCAAGCATCTATCTTGATGTACAGCATGATTCGGGATTGGATGAATCGTTCTATGACATCGAATAAGATTGGCTTGAAGCAACTGCGTGACCACTTGGGAGCAAACGATGCAAGCTATGACGATTTCCGGGCTTTGCGACGCAGAGTTCTTGAGCCAGCAGTGGAAGAAATCAGTAACGTTTCAGACATCGTTGTTGACTTTGAGAAGATTTGCACAGGGCGAAAGGTAGTAGCGGTTGAGTTTCGATTTGGCTACAAATCCAAACAGCCAGTCATAGATGCAGATTCTAGCGAGGTCGATTGTGAGGTGGCTAATTCCAAGCCGGAAAGCAAAAAAGCTTCCAGAAAGACCCGCACGAGCAGATATGAAGGGTATGATTGGTCTGTGTGCGATGTTCTATCCGTTCAAGAGTGCATCGAGGTTGCAAAGGTTGTCGAAGTAAAGATGATGGAAGAACACCCGTCTATCAAGCTGCCGAAGCGGAGAGATGCGGTCTATGACATCGTAAAGGCTGCGTGTGCGGATATTCTTTCAATCAACCGTGACCCTTGGCCTGACCATCCGAAACGGTATCTGATTGGCAGCTTGAAGAAAGACGGCGCGATTGAAGAGTATCTTCCGGCTTTCTATGAGATTGACGCACTGCAAAAGTAGTCAGATGCAGCACATTAAGCAGAATGAGAAGATGGTGCAGAAAGGAGAAAGTGTGAAAGATAACAGAGCAAAAGCAATTAGGACGATGGATAAATTACGGCTTTCAATGCTTTTAGAAGATATTTCTCAGCATAAAGAAAAATATCCAAAAAGTAAGGAAGAATGGCTTGATTGGTTAAACGCCGAAAAGAAAAGCAGTAATATCTACGAGCTTTGAAGAGAAAGAGTGATAAAATGGCAAAAATAATAGCAATAGCCAACCAGAAGGGCGGCACAGGCAAGACTACCACAAGCACCTGTCTGGCTGGTGCATTGCAGCTGCTTGGCAAGAAGGTCTTGCTGGTGGACTGCGATGCACAGTGCAATGCAACGGACACCTACGGCGCACAGACAGAAGATGTATGCACCCTGTTTGATGTGATGACCCGGCAAGGCACGGTAGAAGAAGGCATCCAGCACTGCGAAGCTGGTGACATCCTGCCGTCTGACAATGCGTTGAAGGACATTGACGAGCAGCTTGTCCGAGACATGGGAAAGAACTTCCGTCTGCGAGAAGCCCTTGAGAGCGTGTCTGAACAGTACGATTACATCGTATTGGACACTCCCCCGCAGCTTGGTCTTGCGCTTGTGAACGCACTGATCGCCGCCAATAGCATCATCGTGCCCATCACAGCAGACCGATACGCACTGGCTGGTCTGAGCCAGCTTTCGCAGACCATCGGCGATGTTCGCAGATACTTTAACCCGACCTTGAAGATTGAAGGTCTGCTTTTGAACCAGTACAAAAGCAGGGAGAACCTGTCCAAAGAGGTTGTAGAGCAGCTTCCTGTGATTGCACAGAGCATGGGAACAACGTTGTTGGACGTAAAGATTAGACCGTCTATGGGCGTTCGCAAGGCGCAGGCAGAGCGGCACAGCCTGTTTAGCGGTGACACGGCAAAGAGTACCAGCGCAGAGGATTTCAAAGAGCTGGCAAAGAAGATTGTAGAGGTGGATGTGCAGTGAATGTAGTTAGATATAAAGAGCTGGAAAAAGCCGAGTTTGAATTGCAAAGCAAATTCAGCTCGAAAGATGTTATGTTTTTCCGCCGAGGGGATGGAATAGACAATCCGATTTATTATGTTGTTTCACAAAGACATTGTGGGGCGTTAAGTTCCGAAGAAGCCATAAAAGCCGGAAAAGTTTTGATTGAAGCTGGAAATGCGGCGAAATCTTTTCGGTACAACGGGTATTTTATTGATTGGAGTGACACACAGTGAAAAAGTCCAGCAAAAAAACATCCGGTTTGTTGGGCGGGTTTGACTTTCAGCCTGTTTTTTCGGAACAGACATTAAGCCGAAGTGAGCCAAAGGAAGAAGAAGCAAGCCAAACAAAGCCGAATAATGCCGAACAAGAATCAATTAAGCCCAGTGAAGCCACAGACAGCCATACACAGCCTAATGAAGCACGATTAAGCAGTATTAAGCCGAAGCAAGCCAAAGACAGCGAAACACAGCCGAGCAATGCCGTAGTAAGCGAAAGTAAGCCAAAGAAGCTGAAACAGGCGAAAGAAGTTCAACGTCTTATCGAACAAGGCGATGTTCCCGGCGCACTAGCAGAAGCTGGTTTGATAAAGAAAAAAATCCCGATGCCGCAATCGCATCAGGGCGTTGCAAGCAGCGATGGCAAGCGTTCCAAGCGCATTACCATCCTTATGAGCGAGGAAGAACGCAAGTACATCAACCGTGAAGCAAGGCGGCATGGAATGACGATTGGACAGTTTGTGTACGCTCTGGCTGTCGCAGCGGCAGAGGGAAAGATTAAATTGGAGGATTTCTTGGAGGATTGAGGTATGTCGTGAAACACGATATACCTGTAACCTGTATCTTCCGGTATTAGGTGTTGACTTTTAAGCACACAAATAGTATACTTAATGTGCGCTCAAAAGTGGAGGTGAACGCATGAGTGCAAAAATGGGAAGACCAAAGCTGGAAAACCCGAACAGTGTTCGCACAAGCGTCCGTTTGGACGTGAATACTGACAAACAGCTTTCGGATTATTGCGAAAAAAACGGCATTTCTAAAGGAGAAGCTGTTCGTGAAGCTGTCCAGCAATGGCTTGAACATCAAAAATAAAAAAATCCCCTAAACTGTTCGGAACTTGGCAGTAACAGACAGTTTAAGGGATTACACTCCATGCGATTATGGGTGATAAATCCATTATATCATCTTCATAGTTGCATTACAAGCAAGATTTTTGTGGTAAAGCCAATGAACATTCCAGCAACGAAAGAAGAGATTCTCGAAAATTTCAAGCAAAACAGCAACGGCCGTCCGCTCAACAAGGATGATTACGAGATTGCGGAAGCGTTATCTCGAATCACTTACAAGGCGTATGAGGTCGGAATGGAAGATGCTAAACAGTTGTATATGGAGGATATGATGGATAACAAGAGATGTAACGCACTTCACGTTTTTAAGAACAAGACCTTTGGTCAGCTCCGCACGATTGAAGAAAATGGTAAAATTCTTTTCTGTGCTTCTGACGTGGCAAAGGCACTTGGCTATACCAATGCGCCAGATGCAGTAAAACGCCATTGTCGGTATACTGTAAAGCGCAGTACACCTCACCCGCAAGCAAAAGATAAAATGATTGAGGTAACTTTCATCACAGAGGGAGATGTTTACCGTCTTATCACCCACAGTAAGTTGCCCGGTGCAGAGAAGTTCGAGAGTTGGGTTTTCGATGACGTTCTTCCGTCTCTCCGCAAGAACGGCTATTACAGCCTTGCTCCGCAGGAGAACAAGCCCGACACGCAGAACGATGCAATCTTGCAAGTGCTGATGAAAAACACGGAAGTCCTGCAAGCCATCGTTCAGCAGAACCAGCAGATTATGATTGCTCTTACCAACCTGTCTGTCAACGATGCAAAGCGCACGATGGAGATTCAACCTTACACTTCCCATCAGGGGCAGAAGGGTGATGGTAAGCGTAGCAAGCGAATCACGATTCTTATGAGCGACAGCGAGCGGACGTTTGTCACGAGAGAAGCCAGAAAACACGGATTCACGGCAGGGGAGTACATCTATAACCTGTCTGTTGCAGCATCCAAAGACCAGATTGACTTGGGATAATCAGTTGTCAAGATAATAAGAGGGGGTCGGCGAAACACCGACTCCCTCTTTCGTTTACTTATCAGCAATGCAATCCCAGTAGAGATATGCCTTGCCATCTGCGGCATCTGCGTCCTCAATGAACGCCTTTGCCATGTCAGCGTAGAAGCCCGGAGTATCAACGGACTGACGCTTTGCGACCTGACAATAATCCGAGTACATCATGTTCATGACAGCCCAGAAATCGTTCGGGTCACAGGTGATGTTTCGCTGTTTCGCAACGTCCTGCGTCTGTTCCAGCGTCCAGTGACAGCCTTTCGTACCGTCAGCATTCACCATGCTGTCGCACCACTCCTCCGCTTCATCGTGGGTGAGGTGTTGGCGTGGCATCCTGATGGAGCGGCTGTCTGCGCCGCCACGCTGATACTGCCCAGAGTGCTTGTCCCAGTCACCATTCTGCGAGAAGCCGATTTGCGGCATTCTGCGGCCATACTCTACGTCAGGGTAGCGTGGGATAGGGTAAGGGTCGATGTAACGGTTTTCCTCCTGCGGATAGTAGGGATAACCGCCGTTGCCGTTTTCCAGCTTACGCAGACGGCGTTCCAGCTCACGTTCCCTGCGATCGCGCTCTTCCTCAAGGCGGTCACGTTCCGGCTCACGGTCTTTGTCGTGGTCACGGAGCATCATCATGCGGCGAAAATTGTTCTTGCCCATAATCTATACCTCCTCAAGAAATGGACGCAGGTGCGCCGGCGTGAGAACGGCAGAAGCAGCCAAGATACTTGAACGTGCCGGTGCCGGTTGCAGACGTTGCAACACGGGTAGCGTAGCGAGTGCGGGTGTGGATGCTTTCAGCGGTCGCCTGAGCACAGTTGCAATCGGTAAGAGGGTATGCGGTCGTTCCTGCGCCGATGGTGATGACCACAGGGGCGTTGATGGTGGTCGTGTCCGGAATGCTCTGGGCAACCACAATGCAATAACGCTCTCCGTTCTGGTATGCGCCAGCAGGGATGTTGATGGTCAGCGTATCGTTGGCAAACGTAACGGACTGGCTTAAGACCAAATGCGGGCAGAGTTTGCAGCTTGTTTTGCAAGCCATAATGTTTTCCTCCTAAAAAATCAGGGGCAGAGGTGAATCCCCCTGCCCCGATGGTTCACCCGGTGTTATCGGGGAGTGTGTTGGTTAGCAGCAGCCGCAGCAGTTCACACCCAAATTGGGATTTGCCACCTGATAAGCGGGAATCGGGCGAGGATTCACGCGGTTCAGGATGGTGTCGGTCTGGGCGTTCATCGCAGTGGTCAGAAGCGCATTCTGACGATCCTGAGAAGCGGCGAACTTCAGGCTCTGGTTCTCAGCGGTCAGAGTGGCAATCTTGTCCTGGGTGAAGTAGTCCATCATGCTGCGGAAGTTGGCGTTGCAGTTGTCCACGATGGCGCGGGCGTTGTCTGCGATGGCCTGACGGGTAGCACAATCCTCCGTTGCGATGGTGTACTTCAAATCGCCGATCAGTTGCTTGCCCTCGCAGCAGCAAGACGCCAGCTGAGTGGCAAGTGCAGTCTGGCCTGCCTGCCGTGCGTTGCTTTCCTGCATGATGGCAAGGTTGATGGCGTTGTCGCCGTTGGACACGCTGCGTTCCAGGCCGTTCACGAGCTGTGCGTTCTGGTAGCCAAGCTGACAGATTGCGCTGTTCACACCAGCAAAACCGCTTGCGATGTTGGCGTTGATGCCGTTCATCTGTGCCAGCTGGTCATAACCCAGAGTGCAGATGCCGTTCTGGATGCCAAGCAAAGCACGAGAGGTATCCTGCTGATAGAAGCCCTCGGACAGAGCCGCGCGGGTGTCTGCACCGCCCTGCCCGGTTGCGCCAGTGCCGACCAGATAGGGGATGTAGCTGTTCATGCCGTTGTCGCTGCTGTTGCGCCCGTTGCCGTAGTTGCCCCAGCCAAAGATGATGGCAAGGATAATAACAGCCCACAGACCTTCGTTGCCGAAGAATCCGCCGTTGTTATTGCCGCCGTCCTGCCCGGCCAGATAACCAGTTGCAAAATCGTCCATAACAAAACTCCTTTCAGTTTTGCGTATGCTATCCCATCGCCGTATGCGATGGGCGAAGCCAAACAAAAGCGGTTTTTGTCAAGTCCGCAAAACTGAGAAGCGTTTCGCTTGTGAGGGATGTTTATTGGGGGATTATCAAGTCAGCTCGGAGGATTGTCCTTTTTATCTTTCGGGTCGTCCCACTTTTTGCTGGCAGCCCCAAAAATAAAGCCGAGCATTAAAGGAACCCATATTTTGTCATCGCCGCACAGATTGTTGATGTCAAAATCTTTTTCGGAATGGCTGTTTTCGATATCGTCCATTGTGAAACCTCCTCACTTCGGAAGCGTCAAATTCAGGACGCTTGCGAGCTGGTTTAGGTCGATGCCGCGCTCTTTGGCGAGGTTCTGCGCCATCGTTCGGAGCTGCGCTTCGTTTTTGCCCTGAATCAGGTTCAAGCCCTGCATGATGGGGGCACTCTGCCCGCCCAACTGCTGGATAAGCCCCATTGGGTTCTGCCCGGCACGAGCCAGATTTGCAAGCTGCATGATGGGACTGTGGGTAATCATATCAAGCGGAGAGGACATCGTTATTCTCCTTTCTTCGCTGCGGCAGTGGGCTTCGAAAAGCTCTTCTGCCATTTTTCCAGTTCATCCAGCCGGTGCACGATGGCATCGTACTGCTCAATAGGTACATACTGCTGTGTCGGTGCAGCGGTCTGCTGTGCCTGTTGTGCCTGCATCTGCCGCCATGCTTCCGGGCTGTAAAACTCTTGCACATAGGATTCGCAGGTGTCCGGGTTGAGCCGCTTGCAGTAGATCACACCACTGCGCAAGTCCGGGCAGTAGGTCGGTCTGCCGTATAGGTCGGACGGTATTGCCAAAAATTCCTCCCTGCTGGAAACAGGTCTGCCGAGCAACCAACCGCCATCTTGTGCCGACTGCTGAACAGGCTGCTGCCCATTCATCGGCTGCGGACGTTGCAGTTGTGCTTGCTGCATCTGTGTGTTTTGCAGGGGAGCGGCAAGACCAACTGTACCCATGCCGCCATAAGGATTGACAGGCTGCTGCGGAACGTATGGTGCTCCGGGTGCCGGATAATAGCTCATAAAACATCCCTCCTTGTGCATCCAGTGTACTGCATCAGCAAAAAGCGAAGGACAACGAAGGTACAACGAAGGACAAAAAAGAAAAGCGCCCACACGGAAAAATCCGCATGAGCGTTTAAAAATATAAATATACTTATATAAAATGATGCCAAAATAGAAAGTTTGAACGTTTTACTTGCAAAAAATCCCCCACTTTGCTTACAAAGTACCCCGCGTGAAACGCGGGGCTTCGACAAAGCAGGGGATTTTTATGCCGCCGAAACGGCAAAGTCTAAAATCAAGAACGGAACTGCCCGCAGGCAATGCCGCTCTCTACAAAGGCCGTAACCTTTCAAATATCCACCCTAATGCGCTTCTTCGAGAGGCCGGGTGGATTTGTTGAGATAATTATACTACAATTCGTGCAAAAAGAAAAGCCTACCTGCACGGCCAATGCAAGTAGGCAGTATCTTTCAACTGCTCTTACAGCCAGAAAGACACGAACAATTATATTATATCACGCATTCAGCATTTTATCAATGCCTTTTAGTCGGTAGCTAATCGCCGTCCGGCTGTAATGTGTCTGCGCTGCAATGTCCGGCAGCGGAAGCCGCTCAACGTACCGCAGTAAGGCTATCTTACGGTCTACCCTCCCAAGCGGTGCGCTTTTGATGGCGGCGGTCATCTGCTGTCGGTCAAGTCCTTGCAGCGCAGCGGGCAGCACTACACGAG
>ERZ1034928.93-NODE-93-length-53693-cov-104.109754_pt1 | contig 53693 bp, 86 predicted proteins | sample MGYA00520627_ERZ1034928 | MGnify/ENA primary metagenome ERZ1034928 (study PRJEB33766, sample SAMN09781755) | gut metagenome | biome: gut microbiome | host: Homo sapiens | place: Madagascar | study: EMG produced TPA metagenomics assembly of the PRJNA485056 data set...
TTTCTAAGATGTTTTTAAGGGTCCTATGGCGCTGTTCCCCCTGAATGTTGTTTGTTGTGTGTGAACCTCCTATTAATATTTTTGATCTCCTTTCTGTCGGAGTGCTAGTGCTTGATTCAGTTCCATAGGACTCTTAAAAACATCTTAGAAACTGTAGATAATCTTAATTAAAAGGAGGTGAGGGTGCATGGGGAGGCGACCTAAGTCTACTCAAAACGAGACAATCCGAGAGATAAGACCTGCTTTAAATCCTGATACAAGAGAACAGCAGATGATTTCATTAGCAGTCGACTGTGCTGAGAAGCAATTGCTAGAAGGAACAGCATCCTCTCAGGTTATTGTGCACTATTTAAAATTAGCAACAAAGAAAGAACGAATTGAAAATGAGATTCGTGAGGAACAAAAGAAATTAATCGAAGCTAAGACCGAAAATCTTCAGTCAGCAAAGCGTGTCGAAGAACTTTATCAGAAAGCGATGGACGCTATGTCTGTCTATACGGGGCACACAAATGGCAATTAGAACATATTCGGAACTTATCACAATTCCAACTTTTTTAGATCGGTTTGAATACTTAAGATTAAACGGAAAAGTTGGAGAAGAAACATTTGGATACTATAGATATTTGAACCAAGTCTTCTACCGTTCTTCGGAATGGAAAAAAATTAGAAACTTGGTAATTGTTCGAGATAATGGTTGCGATTTAGGACTTTCTGGATACGACATCCATGGCAAAGTGTATATTCATCATATGAATCCGATTACAGTTGATGATATTCGCAACAGAAGTGACTTTTTGTTGAATCCAGATTATTTGATTTGTGTATCGCATATGACACACGAAGCAATTACTTATGGCGACAAGAATTTACTTTTATTGGAACCGATGGAACGAACAAAGAATGACACTTGCCCATGGAGACGATAAATTATGGAAAGTATTTTATTATCAATCAAAAAATTGCTTGGCATTGATCCTGAGATCACGCAGTTTGATAAAGATTTGATTATGGACATTAATTCAGTTTTTATGATTCTTGCTCAGATTGGTGTTGGACCAGAAGAAGGATTCACAATTTCAGACAGTTCAGCAACTTGGTCAGATTTTACGTCAATGCGAAATATTGAAGCTGTTAAATCATATGTTCATCATCGGGTTCGCTTATTGTTTGATCCGCCTACTAATTCGACAGTTATGGAATCTGAAAAACAGATTATTGCTGAATTAGAATGGCGTCTCAATATTAATTGCGATTGCGACTAGGAGGTGAACCAAATGAATCAAAATGAACTTTACCATTATGGCATTCTTGGAATGCGTTGGGGGGTTCGACGTTACCAGAGGAGAGATGGAACTTTAACACCAGCTGGGCAGAAAAAAGCAAATAAACTTAAAACGCAGTATAAATCGTTAACTGGTAAAAATTTAAGAAGATCGCCGACAAAGAAGAAAGCATCATCTAAGGATGAACCAAAGAAAAAAGGCATTCTTGATATGAGCGATGACGAATTAAACAAAACCGTTCGTCGGCTTCAGATGGAAAAACAGTATAAGCAGTTGATATCAGAACGTCAGACAAAGTCAAGAGGCGAAAGGTTTCTTGATGCTGCTGAAAAAGTTCTTGCGGAATCGGCTCAGAACGCAGCTAAGGACGTCACCACTCAGTTAATGAAGAATGCGTTGAATGGCGTGATAAATTCTTCTAATAAGAAGAACAAAAAGTAATAGGAGTTGATAAATTATGGCATTATCAAACACTGCCGTTCCATATTATTACGGCAAATTTAGAGATGCCGTAATGAGTGGTATAATTCCAGTATGCCAGCAAATCTCGATGCAAATGAACCGAATAGATGAAAAAATCGCTAATCCCCATTATTACTACGACGATAAAGCTATTAATGGTTTTATTCGTTACTGTGAGGATGAGTTGACTTTGACTGATGGATCTGACATGCATTTGTTAGATTCTTTTAAGTTATGGGCAGAAGATGCCTTGTCATGGTTTTACTTCGAAGACAGAAGTGTTTATGTTCCTAACGAAGACGGACATGGCGGACACTACGAGCGTAAGCGAATTCGTAAGCGTTTGACCAACAAACAATATCTGATTGTAGGGCGAGGCGGAGCTAAGTCTGTCTACGATTCTTGCATTCAGTCATACGGCCAGAATTGTGACACATCCACAACACATGGTATCACAACAGCGCCGACAATGAAACAATCTGAAGAAGTTATGTCATTGATAACTACTGCTATTACTAGAGCTAGAGGACCACTCTTTCAGTTTTTAACTGAAGGATCTTTACAGAACACAACAGGTTCGCGAGCGAATCGAATGAAATTAGCATCAACTAAGAAAGGCATCCAGAATTTCTTAACAAATTCGCTGATTGAAATTCGTCCAATGTCAATTGATAAACTGCAAGGATTAAGATGTAAGTACGCAACGGTCGACGAATGGCTGTCTGGGGACTTAAGAGAAGACCCGATCGGAGCTATCGAACAGGGAGCTTCCAAAGTTGATGACTATTTGATTGTTGCAACAAGCTCTGAGGGTACAGTTCGTAATGGACCTGGAGACACCGTCAAAATGGAATTAATGAAGATTCTTAAAGGCGAGTATTATAACCCACATGTATCAATCTGGTGGTATAAGCTAGATTCGATCCAAGAAGTTGGCAACCCCGAAATGTGGTTAAAAGCCAATCCAAATCTTGATAGAACCGTTACTTATGAAACTTATCAGAGAGACGTTGAAAGAGCCGAACAAGCTCCTGCAACTCGTAATGATATTTTGGCAAAGCGTTTCGGACTTCCAATGGAAGGTTACACATATTTCTTCACTTATGAGGAAACGTTATGTCATCGAAAAAAATATTATTGGAATATGCCGTGTGCAATGGGTGCTGACTTATCTCAAGGCGATGATTTCTGCGCTTTTACATTTTTGTTTCCGTTGTCAGATGGCAGTTTTGGTGTTAAGACCAGAGATTATATCACAGAAGATACCTTGAACAAATTGCCTTTGGCTATGAGAGACAAGTATGAGCAATTCATTAATGAGGGAAGCTTGATAGTTATGCAAGGCACTGTTTTGGATATGATGGACGTCTATGAAGACATAGACAACTTTATTGTAAATAGTAATTATGAGGTAATATGTTTCGGTTATGACCCATATAATGCCGTAGATTTTGTTGAAAGATGGTCAAAAGAAAACGGTTCATTTGGCGTGGTCAAAGTCATTCAGGGTTCAAGAACAGAATCAGTACCGTTGGGAGAATTGAAGAAATTAGCGGAAAATCGTTTACTTCGATTCGATGAAGAGTTAATGAAATTCGCAATGGGGAACTGCATTGTTGCAGAAGACACTAATGGTAACCGTAAACTTTTAAAAAAGCGAAGAGAAGCGAAAATCGATGCAGTTGCAGCTATGATGGATGCTTTTGTCGCTTGGAAATTAAATAGAGAGGCATTTGAATGATATGAATGAACTTTATTCTATTCGTACTGTAGAAGATGAAAATTCACTCCAGCATTACGGTGTGCTTGGAATGAAATGGGGCGTGCGCAGAAATGCAGCTCGGGCATATGACAAAGCGATCAATAAACGTAACAAGCTTAATAGCAGAGTCGAGAAAACACATGCTCGTATGGTCAAAGCTAATGTTAAAGCAAATACCGGTGTTGCTTATAAATACAAAAAATTAGACGCTAAGGCTAATAAGTTGCAGAGCAAAGCAGACCGTAAAAAGTATGGTCTTCTTCCAAACGCTAAGAAAGCTGCTGAATTACAGAGCAAAGCAGACCGTGCACGATATAAAGCTGATAAATATGAAAGCAAAGCTAAAATGAGAGACGCGAAAGCTGGAAACGCAACTGCCAAGTATTTAAAAGCTCAGAAAAAGGCCGAGAAATGGCAACGTGCCATGGATAAAACCTTCGCCAACGTAAACATCAATAGTATTGCTAATTCTTCTGTAACAGCAAGCGGCAAGAAGAAAGTGAATGCTTTACTGGCTAGTTAGGAGAATTCAAAATGGCATTATTAGATAGATTCCAAAACGCTTGGAATGCTTTTAGAAACAAAGATCCGTCAAACGGGTCTTATTTTAGTTATGGAGAAAGTTCTTCTATTCGACCAGATCGTCCAAGACTGATAAGAGGTAGTGAACGTTCGATTATCAATTCGATCATTAATCGTATTTCAATTGACGCATCTTCTATTGACATCAAACATGTACGATTAGACGAAAATCAACGCTATACAGAAGACGTTAACAGTGGATTAAATAACTGTTTAACATTGGAAGCAAACCTCGACCAAACGAGTCGAGCATTTTTTCAGGACGTCGTAACGTCAATGCTGGATGAAGGTTGTGTAGCAGTAATTCCTGTTGATACAAGCATCGACCCAAGAAATACAGATTCTTACGATATTCTTAGTCTTCGAACAGGAAAAATTCTCGAATGGTATCCAAAGCATGTACGTGTTCAAGTGTATAACGAGCGTACAGGTCGAAAAGAGGAAATTGTTGTTGAAAAGAGAACAACCGCAATTATTGAAAATCCGATGTATTCGGTTATGAATGAATACAATTCAACCATGCAGCGTTTAATTCGAAAATTAGCATTGCTGGATATAACCGATGAGAGTACTGCTTCGGGCAAGATGGATTTGATTATTCAATTACCTTACACCATTAAAACTGAGACTCGAAAGGCTCAGGCAGAGTCCCGTAAGAAGGACATTGAAATGCAGTTAGCAACTTCCAAATACGGAATTGCATATATCGATAGCACGGAAAAAATTACACAGTTAAATCGTTCTGTTGAAAACAATCTCATGAAACATGTTGAATATTTAACGAGTATGCTTTACAGCCAGTTAGGATTAACAGCAGAAGTCATGAATGGCACAGCAGACGAGCAAACTATGTTGAATTATAATAACCGAACTATCGAACCAATTTTATCAGCAATCGTTGATGAGTTCAAACGAAAATTTCTGACGAAGACTGCTCGAACACAGAGCCAGTCTATTGAATTTTTCAGAGATCCATTCCGTTTAGTTCCAGTTAATAACATTGCTGAAATTGCTGATAAATTTACTCGAAACGAAATTATGACATCCAACGAAATTCGTCAGATAGTTGGTATGAAGCCATCTAAAGATCCTAAAGCAGATGAACTTCGAAACAAGAATCTGAGTCAGTCAAATGCTGACATAGCTGCTAAGAATGGAAGCTATGAATCGTATGACGATAAAAACTACGAGGAGGAATAATTCAAAATGGCAAAGTGGGATTTCGGTGGCTGGGCCACTAAGAATAATCTCAGATGTTCAGACGAACGTATCATCATGAAAGATGCTTTTAAAGACAATGACGGTCAGACAGTTCCTTTAGTTTGGAACCATCAGCACAATGATCCAATGAATGTACTTGGGCATGCGCTGCTTCAGAACCGTCCAGAAGGTGTTAGAGCGTACTGCAAATTTAATGATACAGAGTCAGGACAGAACGCAAAACGATTAGTCGAGAATGGAGACATCTCGGCTCTTTCTATTTTTGCAAATCAGTTAAAACAGCAAGGAAAAAACGTTACGCACGGTGTTATTCGTGAAGTAAGTCTTGTATTAGCCGGAGCAAATCCAGGGGCAAGAATTGATGCAATCATGCAGCACGCTGATGGCTCAGATGATTCTGCAATTATTTATACCGGCGAAAGTATTGATACAGAATTAAGTCATTCCGACGATGAACCTAAAAAGGAGGAACCAAAAGTGGCTGATAACGAAAATAAATCAGTAAAAGATATTTACGATGCCATGACCGAAGAACAGAAAGATGCTGTTGCTTATATGGTTGGCATGGCGTTAGAAAACGGCGTAGATGATGACGAAGAGGAGGGCAACCCAGAAATGAAACATAATGTTTTTGACAACGACCAGAATCAGGAAACAGATGTACTTAGTCATGACGCGATGATGACAATTATTAACGATGGCAAGCGTTACGGCTCCATGAAAGAAAGCTTCTTAGCACATGCTGATGAATATGGTATTGCAGATATTGATTGGTTATTCCCAGAAGCAAAAACCCTTAACAACCCACCAGATTTCATTAAGAGAGAAACTGAGTGGTGTGCAAAACTGATGAATGGCATCCACAAGACACCTTTCAGCAGAATTAAATCTATGTTTGCAAACATTACAGAAGATGAGGCCAGAGCAAAAGGTTACATCAAAGGCAAATACAAGAAAGAAGAAGTATTCAGCCTGCTTAAGAGAACTACAACACCAACAACAATTTACAAGAAACAGAAGATGGATCGTGACGATGTTATTGATATTACGGATTTCGATGTAATTGCTTGGTTAAAGACTGAAATGCGCATGATGCTGGATGAGGAAATTGCAAGAGCAATCCTTGTCGGTGATGGTCGTCTTGCTTCTTCCGATGACAAGATCAATGAACAGAATATACGTCCAATCTGGACTGATGAAGACTTGTTCTCAGTTAAAGTTAAAGTTGCTGCTGAAGCTGCCGCTACTGATGAAGATAAAGCTAAGACATTCATTAAGTCTGCGATCAAAAACAGAAAGCTTTATAAAGGTTCTGGTAATCCTATCCTGTTTACAACAGAAGATATTATTGCAGATATGCTGCTGATTGAAGACACAACTGGCAGACGTATTTACAACAGTATTTCTGATCTGGCTACAACTCTTCGTGTAAGAGAAATCGTTCCTGTTGAGATTATGGAAGGCCTTCAGAGAGAAGTTGGTAGTGACAAATACGATCTTCTCGGTATCATGGTTAACCCAGCTGACTACAATGTGGGCGCAGACAAAGGTGGTGCTGTATCTATGTTTGATGACTTTGACATCGATTACAACCAGCAGAAATATCTGATGGAAACAAGATGCTCGGGTGCACTGATTAAACCTTATTCAGCCCTTATCTTTGAAACCAAGGCAGCCTAATCAAAGGAGGATTATAGACGATGAAGAATATTAAATTTCATGACGCTGATTTAAAGTATGTAGAAGCTATGTATCTGTACGCGGATAGCAGCAGCAAACTGACGCTTGATGAAGCAGGAACTGAAACAGTCAATGAAGAACAGATTAAAGTAATCGAAAGGTTCTTCCTTGCCGGAAAGATTGTCATTAAGACAACTGATAAGAAGTTCTGTTGCCCAGTTGCTTATGCGAACAAAGTCTTTACATGTCTGGTTCCTAAGGCTTCACCGTCAGCAGTTACAGATGTTGTTAAAGACTTTACATTGAAAACTGCTTAAGGAGAAAATTCAAAATGGCTAGGTATTACGGATACGTTGGATATGCAGAATGCACTGAAGATGAATCTGGAATTGTCAAAGAGAAAATGGTGACTAAGCCATACTACGGCGACATCATCCAGAATGCGAGACGTCTGGAAGCCAGCGGTTTAATGCACGATAACATTACTATTTCGAATGAAGTGTCAATCGTGGCTGATCCGTATGCCTTCCAGAATTTTCACGCGATGCGATATTTGACATATATGGGATGCAAATGGAAAATCACAAATATTCGAGTAGAGTACCCAAGGCTAATTTTAACAGCAGGAGGTATCTATAATGAGTAATGGTGATTGGAAAGGCTTGAAGAAAGTTTTAGAGGGAATTCTTGGAAGTAAAGAAGTCTACTTTCAGCCACCCTCAAATATTCATATGAAATATCCTGCTATCATATTCGAGAGAGAAGACATTCAGAACACGTTTGCAGATAATCTCGTGTACAAACAGGACACAGCTTACAAAGTGACAGTCATGGATAAGAACCCTAATAGCGAAATCGTTAAAGAAGTATCGTTGATTCCGACAGCACGATATGTTCAGTTTTTCGTTACAGACAATCTTAACCATGACATTTTTATTATTTTTTATTAGGAGGATTAGACAATGGCAGGTAATGCACTTGTATGGGACGAAACCGGTAAGAGAACTTATGAAACCGGTGTTGAAAGTGTCGCTTTATATGTAATGGGCGATGAAGGTACATATGGAGAAGGCGTTGCTTGGAATGGTGTAACAGGCATTACAGAATCACCATCAGGCGCTGAAACGACATCTCTGTATGCAGACGATATTAAATACTTAACTCTGATCTCAGCAGAAGAGTATGGATTTACAATCGAAGCTTATGGATCTCCTGAAGAGTTTGATGCTTGTGATGGAATGGCGTCACTCGCTAAGGGCGTATCGGTTAGACAGCAGTCTCGTAAACCGTTCGGTTTAGTATATAAGACAAAGCTTGGCAATGATGTCAAAGGCACTGACTATGGTTATAAGCTTCACATTATTTATGGCGCACAGGCTTCTCCGTCTGAGAAAGGTTATTCCACAATCAACGACAGTCCAGAAGCCATTACACTTTCTTGGGAAGCTACAACAACGCCGATCAATGTGACAGGCCATAAAGCAACTGCACATATCGAAATCGACAGTACAAAAATTGAAGCAGATAAACTTCAGAAGATTGAGGAGGCATTATTCGGTGGCACTGCTAAACCGAAGTTGCTTCTTCCTGACGAAATCGTTCAGATGGCTACAGCAGCTTAAAATTCAAAATGGATTAAATTAGATCTAGTTATAGTGCGGTATTCAGTTCGGCTGGCCGCACTCTTTTTAGTAAAGGAGATTAAACATGTTAAAGATTACAAAAACTTACAAAGACTACAATGATGTTGAAAGAACCGAAGACTTCTATTTCAATCTGTCAGAGGCAGAACTTCTCGACATGGAAATGAGTACAGCTGGAAGTCTTACAGAAATGATTGAAAAAATTGTCAACGCGAAAGATATTCCTACAATCGCCAAATGGTTTAAGACAATTATGCTTAAGTCATATGGTATCAAATCTGATGATGGTAGATACTTTAGAAAATCAGAAGAAATCACTAAAGAATTTGAATCATCTCCAGTCTATTCCTTAATCTACATGGAATTAGCTAGCGACACTGATAAAGCAATCAACTTTATCAACAAGGTAATTCCTTCAACCCTTTCTGAAAGAGTTTCAAAAGAAGACCTTAGTAAGTTTGGCATTGCAGGTTAGGTGATGTTGTTTGTACACTTTAACAATTCCTGATTACAACGACTTATGGGATGAAGGAAAAGAAGAGTTCATATCGAGAAAAGGGGCTCGAATAAAAATTGAACATTCTCTCGTTTCATTAGCAAAATGGGAGCAGCACTATCACAAACCTTTTTTAGGTCAATCTGGAAAAACATTTGAAGAAAGTGTCTATTACATTAAATGCATGACACTTACACAAAATGTTCCAGATTCTGTTTATCTGAATATTGGCAGTAAGGAGATTGAAGAAGTAGATGCTTACATCAATGATTCAATGACCGCTACAACATTTACAAAAACGGAAGAAAAAGAAGGTGCTTCTCCTCACCATGAAATAATGACGAATGAGTTGATTTACTATTACATGATCGCTTTGCAAATTCCTGTTGAATTTCAGAAATGGCATTTAAACCGTTTAATCACATTGATCGAGGTATGCAAACGAAAAAACACACCTGCTAAGAGGATGAACCCTCAGCAATTAGCACAACACCATCAGTCGGTGAACGCTAAATACAGGGCAAAGCATAGAAAGAGGTAGTCATGATTAGTTTTAGACAAAAGGGCGATTTCTCAAAAACGCTCAAATACTTAGATAGAATTCGTGATCCAATCAAAATGGGAATTCTTGATAAATATGGGCGTGAGGGGGTGAAAGCCCTTTCGTCTGCAACTCCCATTGATTCTGGTGTCACAGCCAATTCATGGTATTACAAAATCGAAAAAGACAACAAATCGGCAAAAGTTGTTTTCTACAATTCGCATATTAATAAAAGTGTTCCAATAGCCATTATTTTACAGTATGGCCATGGAACAGGAACTGGCGGATGGGTTCAGGGACGAGATTATATCAATCCCGCAATCCGTCCTATTTTTGACAAAATGGCAAATGAAATTTGGAGAGAGGTGACTAGAGTTTGAGTACCACGATTGACGAAAAAGTTGTCGAGATGCGGTTTGACAACAAAGACTTTGAAGAAAAGACTAAAAGCACAGTCAGTTTACTTGAGAAATTAAAAGCTAGTCTCAAACTTGATGGCGCCGCTAAAGGGTTTGATAATGTAAATGCAGCAGCTAAGAACGTCAATCTTAATCCACTGAGCAGTTCAGTTGAAGGATTGAAACTTAAATTTTCAGCAATGGAAGTTGTTGCAGTCACTGCCTTGTCTAACATAACAACATCTGCAATGGCTGCTGGTAAGAATTTGACTAATGCCTTTACATTTGAACCTGTTATGTCTGGTTTTAAAGAATATGAAACACAGATTAATGCGGTTCAGACAATTTTGGCGAATACATCATCTAAAGGCACAACTCTCGAACAGGTTAATGCAGCTTTAGATGAGTTAAACCATTATGCCGATTTGACGATTTACAACTTCACAGAAATGACTCGTAATATCGGTACATTTACGGCAGCCGGTATTGATTTGGACACATCAGTAAGCGCTATTCAGGGTATTGCTAACTTAGCTGCTGTGTCAGGTTCAACATCACTTCAGGCTTCGACGGCTATGTATCAGTTGTCTCAGGCGTTAGCAGCTGGAACTGTAAAACTTCAGGACTGGAACTCAGTTGTAAATGCCGGTATGGGTGGTGAGGTATTTCAAAATGCTTTAAAAGAAACTGCTCGTATCCATGGTATTGCTGTTGACGAAATGATTGAAGACGAAGGTTCTTTTCGAGAATCATTGAAGAAGGGCTGGATCACAGCTGACGTCTTAACAGAAACACTGAGTAAATTCACTAAGAGTGGCGTTAATGAATATATTGCTGAGAATTCGGATTTAACAGCAGAAGCGGTTCAGAAGATGCGAGAAGAAGCCGAAGCTGCTGGAGATGGCGCTGTCAATTATGATAAATTAGCGGCAGCCATTGCTAAGAAAAGCAGCATGTCTGAAGATGAAATTAAACAGTTGATTCAGATGTCTGATACTGCTGAAGATGCTGCAACAAAAGTTAAAACATTTTCTCAGTTGATGGACACATTAAAAGAAGCAGCTCAGTCAACGTGGACTCAAACATGGGAAATCATTGTCGGTGACTTCGAAGAAGCTAAAGAATTCTATACAAAATTGTCTGATTTCTTTAGCGGTATAATTAACAAATCGGGTGAAGCTAGAAACAATCTGTTAGAAGCAGCTTTAGGAGCTAAATCTGTTTCTATGAGTGACTGGGAACAACTCGAAAAAGCAGGTCAGGCCACTAAGGAATTTCAGGAATTATTGAAGCAAACTGCTCGCGACCATGGAATCGCTATAGATGAAATGGAGAAAAGCGAAGGATCATTTAAAGCCACATTAAAGCAAAGATGGCTTTCTTTAGATATTCTTAAGGAAACCATGAAGAAATGCAGTGGTGAACTGGATGCTTCTACAACAAGTACTAATAAAAAACTTGAGGAATTCGAAAAATTAGCAAAGGAAGTTATTCGAGGCAACTGGGGTAATGGCGAAGCTAGAAAGAAAGCTTTAGCGGAAGCTGGACACGATTATGAAGCTATTCAGAGCATTGTCAATCATATGCTTCTTGGCTGGGAAATCGACATGGACAAGATCAATGCTGCGACCATTGAATCCATGGATTTAACTGATGAACAGAAACAGAAGTTGAAAGAGTTGGCAAAACAGGCCGAAGAAACAGGTACACCTTTAAACGAATTAATTGAAAAGATGACTCGACCGACTGGACGAGAACTTTTGATTGATAGTTTATGGAATACCATTAAAGCAATTTATAATCCTTTAAAGGCGGTTAAAGCGGCTTGGGATAGTTTATTCTCAATCAATTCTGATCAGCTTTACAATCTCATCAATGGCTTTCATACATTTACAAGTTATCTTGTTTTAAACGACGAACAAGTTGATAAATTAACAAGAACTTTTAAAGGTCTGTTTTCGGTACTAAAGATCTTTACAACATTTGCTGGTGGTGCATTTGGAATTGGCCTGAAAGCATTAAGAGTCATTCTTCGCAATATGGATGTTGACATTCTGGATGTTACTGCAAGAATTGGTGATTTCTTGTATAAATGCTCAGAGTGGATCAATACCAATAACTATTTGACAAAGGGTTTGGAGTTTGTTGCCCGCGGCGTCAAAATGGTTATGCACTTGTTTCGAGAATGGATTAAAGCTTTTATGCAGGTGCCGGAAGTCCAGACTCATATCGAAAAATTGACAGATGCTTTCTCTAAAGGTAAGACTAAAATCTTAGATTATTTGCGTGAAGGTAAGAAACGAGTCGAAGATTTTACGAAGAGTCTTGAAAGCATGGATAAAATTTCATTGTCTGGCTTCAAAGACACACTTAAACAGTTTAAAACTCAAGTTTTCGATTACTTTACAAATTTTGACAGCCTTGGAGATAGAATTGTCACTGTTTTTAAGAAAATAAGAGATAAGGTAACAAATGTTAATTTCGATCCTAAAGAATCGTTTAAATCACTAGTAGACAAAGGAAAAGAATATTCTGATAAATTCTCAGGATATACAGATACAATAGTTTCCGCATTCAAATGGATGCGAGAAAACATAGCCAAAGGCGCTAAAGGTATTTTAGATATTTTAAGTGAACTTAACTGGGGTGCTATTGGAACGGTTGCAGCTGGTCTTGGTATCGTTTATGTTTGTAAGAAATTGGTCGAAGTTGTTAAACTTCTAAGAAAACCATTCGAAACGATCAGTGATGTGTTGAAATCATTTGAAGGAGTCATGAATGCTTTTGCGACTAAAGTTAAGGCAGAAGCTCTCGAAACAAAATCTAAAGCGATTCGTAATATAGCCATATCTGTTGCTATCTTAGCTGGCTCATTGATTGCTTTAAGCAAAGTTAAAACAGATGATTTGATTAAAGCTGGTATCGCTCTCGGTGCTTTAGCTGGTGGATTAACTCTTTTGAGTTTAGCTTTAGGCGCTGCCAGTAAGTTAGGTGCTTTCTCTGGATCATACAAGCCAATGCTAGCATTAGCCGCTTCTTTATATATTCTTGTAAAGACTCTTCAGAAAATGGAAAAATTAGACAGTGCGACTTTAGACAGAAACTTAACTGTTCTTGGTGGATTGATGTTTTCTATGTTCGGTTTTGCGGCGATTATGGGCAAATTTGTTCCAAAGTTATCAGAAGGATCGAAGATGCTTATAGTAATGGCAGTTGCTGTTAATTTGTTAGTAAGAGCTCTTGGCAAGATGCAGGGCATGGATATGGAGACAGCTGCCATATCAGCTGGTATTATTTCTGTCATGATGCTCGCTTTGGCTGGTGCATCAAAAATTGCATCTGCTATTGCTCCAGGCTCATTTCTAACCGCAATTACGGCAGCTATTGCATTGAACGTTTTAATTGGTGCAATTAAGAATGTCACTAAAATTAATGTCGACCAAATCACCAGCAATCTCGGTAAATTTGCTATTGTGTTTGGCATGATGGCTGCTTTAATGCTGATTACTAGACTTGCTGGAAAGAATGCAAAATCTGCTGGTGCCGGCATTCTTATGATGGCAGTTGCAATTAACTTGATTATTCATGCTGTTAAACAGATGGGTAAGATGAGTAAAGGCTCACTGAACAAGGCAATTGACGCTATCTCAAAGATGTTTCTTGTGTTCGGTGCAGTTATGGCTTTGTCTAAGTTTGCGGGCGAGAATGCTGCTAAGGCTGGTGTCATGATTCTTGCTATGTCTGGTGCCATGGTTGCTATCGCCCTAGTCGCATACACAATGTCTAAGATCGAACCAGCCGGACTTGATCGGGCTATGGATGCAATCGTCAAAATGGAAGCATGTTTTGCAGCTTTGATTCTGGTGTCAAAATTTGCGGGTCGAGCAGATAATGTTAAAGCGACGATTATTACATTGACAGCTGCAATTGCTGTTATGGCGATATCGGTTGCTGCTTTATCTATGATTGATGGAAGTAAATTGGCTGGAGCAACAGCTGCTTTATCGGTCTTAATGGGTATGTTTGCGGTGCTTGCTGTATCCACGAAATTCATGGCAGGCGCTAATAAGACTCTGATTATCATGACTGCCGCTGTAGCAGTTCTTGCTGGAATTATTTATATTTTAGCGGGACTTCCAGTTGAACAAACACTTGGAACTGCCGCCGCATTATCGGTATTATTGCTATCATTGTCAGCTTCTACAGCAATTCTTAGCTTAGTTGGAAACACTGGAGCATCGGCACTAGTTGGTGTTGGCGTTATGTCGGCGGTAATTGCTGCTGTAGCTGCGTTTATGGCTGCGGCTGGACTTTTACGTGAATATTTCCCTGGTCTGGAGCAGCTTGTTGATACGGGTATTCCATTGCTGAATAAAGTCGCAAATGGTATTGGGCAGTTCGTTGGAAATATCGTTGGCGGATTTATGACAGGAATAACTGACGGTTTGAAAGACGTTGCTGATAATTTGAGTGACTTCATCGAACATCTTCAGCCATTTATCGAAGGGGTGTCTGGTGTTGATGGCGCTTCTGCCGAAGGGGCTGCTAATATTGCAAAGACGATCCTTGCGTTAACTGCGGCAGATGTTTTAAACAGTATAACATCATGGTTAACAGGTGGATCTTCTTTATCAAATTTTGCAAATCAGTTGGTTCCATTCGGTGAGGCAATGGCTGAATACTCAAACGCTGTTAAAGGAAAAGTTGATGCAGACGCTGTTACCGCTTCTACAAATGCAGGCAGAGCGATTGCAGAATTAGCATCAGAATTACCAAACAGTGGTGGGGTTCTCGGTTTCTTCATGGGCGATAATGATATGAAGAAATTTGGTCCACAGCTGAAGAAATTTGGTGAAGCTCTTGCTGATTATTCTGAAATAGTATCCGGAGAAGGCGCAATTAATGTTGATGCAATTAATAATTCTGTCGAAGCAGGAAAATCAATTGCAGCATTAGCTACAGAGTTACCGAATAGTGGTGGCATTGTCAGTTGGATCGCAGGCGATAACGACATAAGCAAATTTGCTGAAGGTTTAACAGCATTCGGTCAAGCTATCGCGAAATATTCAGAAGCGGTTAAAGATATAGATGGTGGAATTGTAACTACAACTTCAAACATTTCTCAGGCAGTGACTATGCTGAATGGCATTGTACCAGAAGGTCAAAATGGTTTGTTCTCACATTCCAATACTCTCGCTGACCTCGGACAATATTTGGTTTCATTTGGGTTAGACTTTAACTCATTTTACGAGTCAATGACTGATGTATCGGCAGATCAGTTAAATGGCGTCTCAAGTGCTATTTCGAGTTTAGTCAAGGCTTTAAGTTCAATGCAAGGTTTAGACTTTGGCGTTATATCTAACTTCAGTTCTGCTTTATCAAATGCTGGAAAAGCTGGCGTTGATGGATTCATTAATGCTTTTACAGGTGCTTACGGTAAAGCACAGACTGTTGGAGCGACATTTGTGCAGTTTGTAGTAACGGGCATTCGAAGCAGACAGAATCTCGTTCCACAAATGTTTATGAATCTTGTAAGACTGACTATTAGTCGTCTTCGATCGTCAGCTTCACAGTTTACTCAGGTTGGCTTAACCTTTGCCGTCAAAATGGCAAGTGGCATCCGTAATGGAGGAAGCAGAGCGAGAAATGCAGCGTCGTCTATGGCCTATTCAGCAGCGAGAGGTGCGCGAGTTGGATACAGCAGTTTCTATGAAGCAGGTGCTTATGCTGCTAGAGGGTTTGCAAATGGTATTAGTGCAAATGCTTACAAAGCAGAAGCGCAGGCTAGAGCTATGGCTAATGCTGCATCCCGAGCAGCAAAGAAAGCTTTGAACGAGCACTCTCCATCAAAAGTCTTCTACCAGATCGGTGATTATGCCGGAATAGCCTTTGTTAATGCTTTACATGATAATATCAAACCGGCTTATGATACAGCTACAGCAATGGCTAATTCAGCAACGAATGGCATTCATGCTGCGGTCAATTATATATCTAAAGTTTTAAATAGCGATCTCGATACACAACCAGTAATACGACCAGTTGTCGACTTAAATAATATCCATGCAGGAACAATGGCTATTAATGGTATGAGCCGACAATTGCAGGGACTTCATATCGGTTCTTATGGTATGACACTCACTGAACGAATTAGCGGATCGAATATCCGTAACAAGAATGCTATGTATAGTAATCAGGATGTTGTGGAGGCAATCGACCGTCTTGAAGCGTCTATGTACAATATGGAAATGGTTATGGACACTGGAGCACTTGTCGGTTCTATTGAAAACAAGATGGACCAAAGACTAGGTATGAGAGCGCTTTATAAAGGAAGGGGTAACTAAATGTCAGTAAGATCTGAATTTTATCATTCAGTAGTATTCGGAGAGAAGAACACTTGGGACGACTGGCATTTAGTCCCGTCTTCTCGTCCAGTCATTAATCCGCCAGAGGTTAAGACAAAATACGTGGATGTTCCGGGAGGCAACGGTATTCTGGATTATACAGAGGCTTTGACCGGGTATCCGCTTTTCGAAAACAGAACTGGTTCACTTGAATTTTATGTCATGAATGGCTATCAGGAATGGTATGAAATTTACGGAGAGATTTGTGATTATCTTCATGGTGAGTATATGCAAATGTATTTAGAAGATGATCCAGATTGGTATTTCGAAGGCCGTTTTACAGTTAACGAATGGAAATCTAACAAAGATTGGTCAATGATTACGATTGACTATGACCTGTATCCATATAAGAAACGTATCGTCACTTCATTGGACGACTGGCTTTGGGACCCGTTTAATTTCGAAAAAGACTATGTTCATAGCTATAAAGATATCGAAATTTCTGGTACGACAACAGTCAATCTCGTTAATGCAAAGATGCCAGTGGTTCCGATTTTCCATGTAAAGAGTTCTGATGGTCTAGGATTTATCTACAGTCAAAATGGAGAACGATCCAGATCGATCAGTAACATACGAATGACCGATGGCGAATTCCAAAACCCGAATATCGTCATCAAAGGCGGTCTAACTCGAATGACTTTTGTTGGTTACGGCACAGTATCCATTGAATATAGAGAGGGGCGTATTTAAGTGTATTATATTGTTGATGAATCTACAAATGATATTCTGTACGCTCCTAATATGCAGAATGATCTGAAGTACAATCTTATAGACCCAACTTGGACTGAAGAAATTAACAAAGCTGGCTCTTTAGAATTTACAATTTATCCGACTCATCAATTATACGATAAGTATAAGAAAATGACGACAATATTTGCGGTTAAAGATGAGGACGACAAGATCAATTGGCGAGGACGTGTGCTGAACGATACGAAAGACTTCTATAATGCGAAACAGGTTTATTGTGAAGGTCAGCTAGCGTTTTTCAACGATTCGATTATTCGTCCTTACAACTTAAAGAATTATACACTTGAAAAGTTCTTTAATTACTTGTTGGCAGAACACAATCGGCAGGTTGAGTCGAGAAAACAATTCGTTGTTGGCTCTGTCGACCTTGGCTATAAAACGAATTTCGTCACAGAAAATTATGAGTATCGTTCAACGTTAACTGAACTACAGGAATTACTCGACACTTATGGCGGCTACATATTGTTCGAAGGTGATAGGATTTATTATTCATCTATAAGTGGAGACATTTCGAACCAACCGATTCAGTTCGGTGTGAATATGTTAAATTACACAGAAGCTGTTGAAGCGAGTGATATTTGTACAGTCTTAATTCCTCTTGGAGTACAGAAAGAAAAAGCAGATGGTACGACTCCAGAGGACCCACTGACCATTAAATCAGTCAATGGCGGAAAAGACTATCTCGAAAATCAAAATGGAATTAAAGCATTTGGGCGGATCGTTCAAGCAGTTACTTTTGATGATGTAAATGTTGCCCAAACTTTAAAAACAGTCGGTATACAATACTTAAGCAAACTGTTTCAGCAAGCAACATCTATTACTGTAACAGCCGCTGATTTATTTGACTTAGGTTTAGATGTTGACAGGATTCGATGCGGAAATTATCATCAGATTTTTTCAGCACCGCATGGAATTGATAACTATTATCAGTGCACAAAGATTGTTCATCATCTTGAAGATCCTATGTCAAGCGAGTATACTTTCGGGTCAACACAGTATTCTCTGAGTGATCAGGCAGCTAAAGACAGCAAGATTATGTTTAAGCTCACTTCTGCATTGAAATTAAATAAAGTGAAAACAATTATATAAAGGAGATGTATCATGGCAACCACACTTGAATCATTATTAAGTGATATTCTTAATGCCGTTTACGGTAAAGATGTACGCCAGTCCATTCATGATGCAATCGAGCAATGCTATGCCGATGCTACCGGTAACCCAGATAGTGTTGCAAAACTTGCGAATGATTTAGCATCATATTCTCAGAAACTTGAAGAAACTCGAACTCTGATTCAGCAGGTGAACGACTCTTTGTTGAATAAAGAGACTATTTTGTATTCTGGCGATGGCAGTACGGTTACAAATTCTGCGCTCACACTTGGAGACAGTGTGAAGAATTATGATTATTTGGATGTTCATGTCAATTACTTTGGCATGACTGATGTTCGACGTGTAGCAGTTGCTAAATCAAGCAGCGAATTCACACGAATTCTTAGATATACAAATTTGACGGATGACCCAAGCGGAAACGATGGTGTGTCAGGTTATCAGATGTTAGAGTTGTGCTTAACGTTCAGTGATAAACGATTGAAAGTTGTAACGTCTGTCACTAATTCTTGGACTGGAGCTCAGGGTGAAAACGGTTCAGGATCAAAGAATTTACAGGCTGACTCTAATCGTACGATTGCAAAAGTTGTCGGTATTAAAAAATACAAAGGAACTTCATCGGGCAGTATGAATCCTCAGTCTAAGACAGTTTCTCCGACATTTTTATCTCAATCTGTATTGCCGGATGACGGATATAACTGTTTGTCACAGGTTACAGTCAATGCTATTCCAGTTTCTAAGGCAGATAACGATAACGGAACAACAGTTACAATTGGATAGGAGGAACAATTCAAAATGGCAAACAATAAAGTCGTTTTATCAGATGGAACAGTGCTGATGGATATTTCCTCTGACACTGTAACTGTAGACACATTACTTTCTGGCTATACGGCGCATGACTGTCATGGCAATCAGATTACAGGTGCTGCGACTTCTGGCGGTTCAACATCAGATGCTACAGCAACTGCTAGTGATATCGCAAAAGGTAAAACTGCTTATGCAAAAGGAGCTAAAGTCACGGGAACCTTAATTGATATCACAGCAAACAATAGTTTCACAATGACTGATGATATACCTAGTGTAAACGGAAGTAATTTACGATTAAACGCTCAGCATCCATCCGATAAGATTATGCGAGCAAACAGCTGGAATATCATTGATACACCTTTGTCGGGTCTTGGAGATGCCACGGCTGCCGATGTTACTTCCGGTAAGACTTTCACATCTGCCGCAGGTGTCAAGGTGACAGGAACAAATACTGGTGGTGGTGGCACTGGAGGCACAGATACTTCGGATGCTACAGCTACTGCAAGTGATATTGCAAAAGGCAAAACTGCGTACGTCAAAGGCTCTAAGATCACTGGCAACGTCACTACGGTCGATGCAAATGGAAACTATCTGCCATCAGGCACGGTGTCTGTCAGTGCTGGTACTAGCAAAGCACAGATCACAGCTGGTAACAATGGTAGCACCTTGATGCGAGCTAATAGTTCTGTTGAAATCGACGTTCCATATTCAGAATTCGGTAATGCAACGGCTGATGATGTGGCTTCTGGTAAAACATTTACTTCCGCTGCTGGCTTGAAAGTTGTTGGAAAAGCAGGAAGTTTATCTGGTTCATTACCGAGTGAAATCGTTGCTGGTGATACACCGATTTGGATATGCTATCCGAACACAGAAACAAGTTCTAGTAGTTCGAGCCAATATTCTATTGGATACGATTTTCATTTTGTGGTTCCTAAGAATGGTACATACCGATTTACGTTTGTTGGATTGTCCACAGGAACGTCGGGAACTAAAGCTGGCGTAACATTAAGTACAACTTCAAACAAGGTTGGAAAAACTGGATTAACCGGAACTAGCAGCACAGGCTCTACTGATGTTTCACTCCCGTATTCAAACGCTGACAATTTCGCAACGTCTGTTGATGTCACAGTAACTGATAAGAAAAATGTATGGTTCTTTGCTAATTCTGGTTCTGGTTCATATTATGGTAGCATCGCTAACAGAGGTAAAATCTATGCAGTTGTTGTTAGTATAGCGTGGGACAACGGAACAAGCTCTTAATAGAAGGAGAATGATTTATGGATGCATATTTAATTGTTGATCCTGATTCAAGGAATATTGCAATACCAGAAGTAGAGTCAGCCTTTGGTGTTTATGGTGATAATAATGCTGAAAGAAAATACTTCAAGGCACCTCGTATTGTGGGTAATGGTATTGATCTGACTGAATGCTATCTGTATGTGAATTATATTTCAGCGTCAACAAAAATCGGACAGATTCTTTGTGATGTTGGAGATGCGCCAAATGGTATCGCTACGGAAGATGAAATCGTCTTTAGTTGGCCAATCACAAGGAATGTACTCGATAAGAATGTTTCAGGTGAGATTTTCTTTGCAGTTCAGGCAAAAACAAAAACAGGTGATACGGTCTTCACAACAAGAAAAGCAAAAGGTAATTGCTATGAGTCTATTGAAGGCACAGAAGCTGTTGCTGAAGAATATGCGGATATTGTTCTTCAGTTGATTTCCCGTATGGATAATGTTGAAGCCAATATTGGAGAACAGGTTGCTGCGTATTTCAAAGAGAATCCAGCGGTTACAACTGAATATTTGGATCAGACTTTGCAGCCGGTTAAAGATAGCGTTAGTCAGATAAAGGAAGATTTAGGTAATGTAGAGTCTGTCACATTTACAATTGAAAAAGGGTCTACAAATGTTTTTGATTGCACAAATATAACAAGTGGGAAAATATTAAAACAGGACATTGGAATTAGTACATCAGAAACTTATCAAGACTCGGCAAAGGGATTTGTCGCCAATCAGACGTGGAATGTAAAAAAAGGAGATGTGATTTACACCACATCTGCATATTGTGGCTTATGCGTATATGATGCTAATGGTGTACTGCAAGAACATTTCAACGATGGTAATAAGAATCATACTATTACTGCTGATTCCGCACACTTTCTTAGGCTGTATTCCAGCGCTTCAAGTGCTACATATACCACTGATTTTATGTTATCAATAGATGAACCATTGCCAAGTACCTATGAAGCATACAAACCAGACAAAAAAATATCGAATTTCATAAATTTAGAAGAAAAAATAAATGAAAATGGACAAAATATAAAAGATTTAAGTAAATCTATAAACGGAATAGAATTATCCAAAAACTTACTCGACAACTCGTCTGTCATAGCAAATAAAAGACCATCAAACTGGGCTGGTCAAACAATCAATGACAGTTATAAAACGGACGGGTATCATACGTTCAAAGCTATTCCAGTGACGCAAAACAATACATATTATTTTGTCGAAAATGGTGAGTTAGTCAATTTTGGTCAGTTAGTAACCTATGATAAGGATGGTAAATACGTTTCTTTACTGAGTCCATCAGCATTCAACGTGAATGGGGTAAACGTGGGATATATCATTCCAGAAAATATCGCCTATGTACGTGGTGAATCTAAGACAAGTGATTTCTCTAATGTGAATTTTAAGCTATTTGACGGTCGGTTTGAAAAAAAGTTTTTAAAATATAACGAATCGGCATATGAGAAAAAAAATCTTCCTGTTATAGTTTTTGACTTTGACCAAGTGGTTGAGATTGACGCTCGTTTTACAATATTAAAAAAATATGGTTTTGTCGGAAATGTCGTGGAAGTAGCAACGAATAATTATGAAATCACAAAAGAACTTATTAGAATGGGATATGATATATCACCTTATCTTGGTAATCATACATGGGATTATTCAACTGAGGAAGGCATCCAAAAATTAACTGCGAATATTGCAGAAAAATTGGGTGGATTGGAAGCTGTCGGTGTATATAATCCAACTATGATTTCTTGCAGTGGGCATAAATATTCAGACACAATGGAAAAGATATTATCTTCTTATAAGATTGACTATGTGCGTTGTTCTGGATTTATCAAAGATGGAGTTCCACTTAAAAAATCAATATATGAAAATTCGTATGACACAAGAATTGTAGTTCCGATTAGTTTAGGAAGTTATAATGGAGTAGATGAGTTTAATGGTGTATTGGACACGCTTGTTGATGGGAATGTGCCACTTATTATGCCGTTTATGCATACATTTACATATGATGCAGGCTGGATTACAGAAGATGCGTTTGAAAAAATAGTATCTCATGTGTCAGAACTGGTTAAGAATGGTAAAGCTCTATGTATGAATATGCACGATTTTGTGGCTTATAATGATGCGGTAAAATCAATTCACGATGATTATATTCGCAACATGTCTGCAATTTTTAATTAACTAAAGAGGGCTTCAACCGATTATAGAGCCAATCGCACAAATTACATGTTCTTTTATGAAGAGAAAGAGATATAAAATGTGTCTCCTTCTCTTCTTTTTAATTATTTCAAAATGGAGGTTTTATTTATGATTATCACAGGAATGGATCACTTTCAGAGTGTATGTAAAAGAAAATTAGTTGAGTGGTATACAAAAATCAGACCGGAAACGCCAATCGACTTATCTAACGTATTTATTGTTTGGAGCTGCAAAACATTACAGAATTATAAGTGCTTAGCATCGACAACTGTCAGTGGAGATGGTATTTATGCAGAATATACCTATAACGGAGATAAGCAGGAACTGTATGAGGATGTATATAAGAAATTAACTAATACTTGTCATACAGAAAAATAGAGGTGAATTGTATGAAAATATTTATCAGTCAGCCAATGCGTTACAAGACAGATGAAGAAATTCTTGCTGAACGAAATGATGTGATTAATTTATTTCGTTTAATTGCTCCGTCAAGTCAAGCAAGTCAAGAGGTGGAAATAATTAATTCATTTTTCGAAGATGCCCCATTTGACGCTGGGCCATTGTGGCATATCGGTGAATCTATCAAGCGTATGGCGGATGCCGATGTCGTCTATTTCTGTAAAGATTGGCATAAATATCGTGGCTGTACAATCGAGCATGAATGCGCCGTTCGTTACGGCAAAAAGATTATTTATGGATCACTCTGAAAGGAGGAGTTTATATGTCTAAAACATTCACACAGTCTGAATGGGGAAGAGTCCGAGGTATTTCAATGCCTGTCAGTGGTTGCGGGCCTTGCTCTGTTGCTTGTATCGGTACAAACATCGACCCGAATCTGAATCCGCGAAAAGTCGCTGAATGGCTGGCCGACCGAGGTGATTTCTATTCATCTGGCACAACGAGAGCGGGTATTACTTCAGCTCTTGAACATTACGGTTTTACAGTCGAAGGCTATTACAAACCAGAACATGGCGGAGGCACTTCCTGGAAGAATGCCATTGCCAAAATGCAGTCTCTTAAAGAAGACTGGTGGGCAATTTTCTTAACCGTTGGAAAGTCTAATGGTGCGAAAGATAATTTCTGGACAAGTGGTGGTCATTTCTTAGCATGTACAGATTTATCCAATGGTAAGCTTTACATCCGAGATTCTGGTGCTCGCGGCAATACTGGATATTTTTCACCAGAGAAACTCCGTTACGACACGAATTGTATCTGGATTGTCACAAAGAAATCTTCTAAGCGTGGATACACAGGCACTTTACCGACACTGCCTAAGAAACAGTGCTTAGTATATGGAGATACAGGAGAAGCTGTAAAGAATCTTCAGTTGTTCTTACGCTGGTATGGCACGTACCGATCTAAAGTCGATAAAGATTTTGGCGCAAAGACAAAAGCAGCTGTGATTGCATTCCAGAAAGCGGAGAAATTGGCAGTAGACGGTTCATTTGGACCAGCTTCATTAGCAAAAGCAAAGACAATCAAACGATAAATTCAAAATGGAGGATTGCTATGAAAAAGAAAGTATTGGCTTTAGCAACAATTTTAAGTTTAGGGATGACTGTGCAGGCATTTGCTTGTACGCCACCACTAAATCCTCCTAGTTCTCCACATATCGAATTTGAGTGGACACCGAGTGAAGAATTTCAGAAAGGTATCGAATACGGTGTAAATCAGTATTTGAAAGACCATCCGATCGAACTTCCTGAAACAGAAACCGAGACAGAGACAGAAGAATCCATCGAAAACGATCATGTGTTTGATTGGAGAGATTATATTCCAGAATGCTTAAAAGCACACTGGAGAAATATGATAAGGAGGTGAATTCAAAATGGAACAGATTATCAACTATGTCAAACCAGAATTAGTTGTCTTATCTATCGTTCTTTACTTTATTGGTATGGGTATTAAGAAAACAGAGAAGATTAAAGACAATTATATTCCGATGATCTTAGGTGTACTTGGCATTGCTCTTTGCGCAATCTGGGTAATGGCTACAAGTTCATTCGGATCAGCCAATGATATTTTTGCAGGCATTTTCACAGCACTTGTACAGGGCGTGTTGGTTGCAGGTTTATCTGTATATGTGAATCAGATGATTAAACAGGCAAACAAGTAAGGATGGTGAAATTATGTTTCGTGGTACAACACCCACTTTGGAATTCGTATTACCGTTCAATACCGATTTGCTGGAAAATATTTTAATGACAGTTGCACAGAAAAATGTGCCTATCATAAATAAAACGATTGCGGACGCGACATTATCAGAAAACACCGTTACAATTCAATTATCACAAGCAGATACATTGAAACTTAACGACAAGTACGATGCGCATGTGCAACTGCGAGTAAGAACTAAAAACGATGAAGTGATGGCTTCTGATATTTTCAGAGTTGCTGTTTCACAAATTTTAAAAGATGGGGTGATTTGATGACGTTCGATATTAATAAATTTGATGGAATGCAATCACACATCAAAGTTCGTTTTGACTATTTTCAACAGGTTATGATTACACCTGACGCATATGAAGGCGACTACACAGTGGTTCCAAAAGCTGAAGCACAGGAACTTCTGACAAAAAAAAAGTATATGGATGATAATGTCACTATTACTGCTATTCCATATTTTGATGTCTCTAATCCGTCTGGTGGTCAAACAATATATATTGGAAGCGAGGTAGAAATTAATGGGTAACAGTAAAATTATTTACAATGGTGAGGTCCTGATCGACTTAACAGGCGATACCGTCGACGCAAGTAAACTTTTAACAGGTATCAAAGCACATGATAAAGCAGGTAATGCTATCACAGGTACATGTGCATACAATGCTAATACGAACGACGCCACAGTTGCAGCCGCTGAGATCCTGAAGGGAAAGACCGCCTATGTGAAGGGCTCTAAAATAACTGGTACGATGCCTAACAACGGAGCTGTTTCAGGCAATATTAAAACGGTTGCTGGTGAATATACAGTTCCTCAGGGTTATCATGATGGTTCCGGTAAAGTTCAGATTTTAGCGACTGAACAGGCTAAACTTATTGCAGCAAATATTCGTGAAGGTGTGACAATATTAGGCGTAGAGGGTGCTATGTCTGGTTCCGAAGACATGAAAGCACAGGCTAAGACTGTCACACCGAAAGCAACTGCTCAGGAAATTTTACCAGATGAAAACTATAACTGTTTGTCACAGGTTACCGTTGCAGCGATTCCTTATGTTGAATCTGATAACGAAGCTGGTGGTAAGACAATCACTATTGGGTAGACAGTATTAGAAAGGACAAATCAAAATGGCAGCTAACAAAGTTGTTTATGGCACTTTAGTTTTGATGGATTTGACCAGCGATACTGTGACTGCTGACGATCTTGCAAAAGGTGTTACATGCCATGACAAGAGCGGCAATCCGATTACAGGAACTTTAACAGAGAATGATGCATTAAAAATCGTGAGCAACTCTCAAGCAATTGACTATTATGTAAATACTACATACGGAGGAGTAAAGATTCCGTTAATTAAAGTATCTGCGAGATTTAAACCAGACACAAATAATGAAAAAACGATTCTTAATGGCGAACGAACTATTACGATTAACAATGATGCCAGCAACTTCGGTAATGCAACGGCTGCTGATGTTGCTGTAGGCAAAACGTTTACATCCAAAAATGGTTTAGCTATAACTGGTACTCTTGATATGAGTGGTAGCGATAAAGTTTATACCATTACAGATCCATCAAATCCCGCAGTTGGAATACCTGATGGATATGTACAAATTTATGGATACGCTAAAGATAGCAGCTATTTATATTCATTCTGTGGTAACAAATATTACATAAGAACCTCGAAAGGCTTAGACCGGTCTATAAGGACGACATTCAGCGTAACAAATGGGGTAATTGCGAGATTTCCGTCGGGCTTAACCGAATGCAATTTAATAGCAGTCCAATCGTCCTAACTGTATATTTGAAAGGAGTTGAATAATATGTTACCTTATCAACCATATAATCCGATGTTCAACCCTAATATTCCTAACCCGAACTACCCATCACAGCCTCAACCTCAGCAGTCACCGTTGCAGTCTTATCAGCAGCGTCCTCCCATAATCCCGGGAAGAGTTGTTACGGACATTAACGAAGTGACACCAAACGAGATTCCTATGGACGGTCGGGTTAGTTTATTTCCTAAAAATGATTATTCGTGCATTTATGCAAAAGCATGGAATAGCGACGGTACAATTACAACTGTTCGTGATATTTGGAAAGCTGCTGACCCAGAGCTTAGAAAAAATATCAAGAATAATTTAACCATGCTAACAAATGAGTTAGCGGAATAAGGTAATCTCTATGAATAGATTCTCTATGAATGGATATTTATGGCGAATACTATTCGTGGACCCAAATCATCCAATGCTTGTGGATAGGACTGGTACTAGAACAATTGGCACTACTGATCCGAAGACGAAATGTGTTTATATTTCAAATCGATTAGACAGGCCGATGCTAGAGCGAGTTCTTATCCATGAGATTGGGCATTGCGCATTAATCAGTTTTGGACTGCTTGATGATATACATCGGATGGTCTACAAGAGGTATTGGACTGAAGCAGAAGAATGGGTCTGCAATTTTATCGCGGATTATGGGTCAAGGATATTCTCTATTGCATATTCGTTTTTAGGACAAGATGCATTTTATTTTGTGCCTTACGAAATCGAAAAAATGATGGCGTAAGGAGGTGATAAAATGGAATTTTGGATACAGATTATAGGGGCAATTGTTGCATCAGCATTGGCATCTTCAGGTTTGTGGGCGTTTGTGCAAAAGAGAATGGATAGAAAAGATGCAAAAACTCGAATGTTGATTGGCTTAGCACATGACCGAATTATTTATCTTGGTATGGCTTATATCGAAAGAGGAAACATCACTCAAGACGAATACGAGAACTTGTTTACTTATTTATACGAGCCTTATGCCGCTATGGGCGGAAATGGGTCTGCTAAGAAAGTAATCGAAGAAGTTGATAAGTTGCCAATACATAAGGGTTGAATGCAGGCCGTTCATTCACGGTTCATACATTTTAATGTTGAAAATACTTGATTTACAAGGATTCCTGTTTCCGTTGAGGAAGCAGCAAGAGCTGACAAGTTCTAAAGAATTCAGTAAAATCAATGGTTTAGAACGTATGTAGGAGTAGTAAAAAGTATAGAATTTTGTACGGTTCATACATGATTCATATACTATTCCTACATATCGTTCATACACATTTTCCAACTCATTTTATTTTTTCGATTTCAGATTTAAGCCAGTCAATTGAACGATCCGTATAAACCTTTTCAGTAATATCTGATATACTATGGCCAACCATATATTTAATTGCATATTCATCAACATTATATTTCTTACAAAGTGTAATGAAATGCTTGCGTCCGTCATGGGCTCTATGACTTGGATTTAATTCTAACTGATCTCGAATTTTATCAAAACGGTGTCGATATTTGTCATAAGTTAGTTTAAGGTTACTTCGATGGGTTGCTGTATCCGCACAATTGAACAAATAATCACTGCCTAAAATTATCGCTTCGTCATATCTAGCTTTGACTAATGGACGTATTTTAGAGTGAATTGGCACGATTCGATTTTTGCCAGCGTCTGTTTTCATACCACCTCTAAATGTCCAGTTGATAATATCAACGTCTTCAATTTTTATCAAACCTAACTCTTGCGGACGCCATCCAGAATAGCATTGTATAACGATTAAATCTACATATGGTAAATGAATATTTTCCCAAATCTTATCCATTTCTTTATCAGTAAATATGATATGCCCATTTACATCTGGATTATCATTTGCTAAAGTAAAAGTACGAGCATAATTCTTATCTACGATTTCATATTCTAATGCATAATCTAACATCAAATTAAATACCGATTTGATACGGCCTTTTAAGCTATTTGAAGGTGCAATATCAATACAGCCTTTAATGTGACGTGCACGCAGATCAGTCGCTCGCATATTATACACAGACGAACATCTTTTCCAAGCAGCACTGATTGAACGGAGACTGGAGGCTGATTCAATTGTTTTACTATATTCTTCCAACCATTTTTCGTATAATTCACTAACAAGAATCGTACTGTCTAAATCGTATGGGTTCTTGTTATAAGTAACGAGTGCTGAATAAGCTTCGTTATATGTTTCAAAATACGAATCTGGTTTCAACATTTTCTGTATGGGTCTACCATTTTCATTTACACCCATTGTAACCATTGCTCTAAACGGTTTTCTCAAATTTCTATTTTTAATCTCGGTTATTTGTCCAAAGCCATTAGGTAACTTACGTCTACGTTTCTGCTTTCGAAGACGTGGAGTTTGCGATGTGAGTGGATATCCGCAGTGCGGACACATAATAGCTTTATCACTAACCGGTAAATCGCATTCTGGGCATTTAATCAACATATTTTTTAGGGCTCCTTTCTTATAACTAATAACTATATTATACAGCCAAGTGTATGAACCGTCAATTGGTTCATATATTTTAGGAGTGATTTTATGGTAAAATGTGGTAATTATATTTGTCCAAAATGTGGTGGCAAGTTAGCGTATTACGATCATGTCAAACGAATCTGTATAGGAAAATATGGAGTCAAAGATTATTTGACTTTAGCAAGATATAAATGTAAGCAATGTGGAAGCGTCCACAGAGCTATTCCAGATGATATTTTGCCTTACAAACAGTACGATGCGGAAATTATTAGAGGTGTTGTTCAAGGATTGATTACAATATGGACGCTTGGATATGAAGATCATCCTTGCGAGACGACAATGATTCGATGGATACGCATATTTTACAAGTTCTATAATGAAAACTAAACAATATTTTATTAGAAAAGGAGATTTTATTATGGAACAGCTATATAAGGTTTACTATGAAATTAAAGATGATTTAGGACTGTTGAAATTTATGCCCTTTATGAAGACTAAGATGGAAAAAGAACTTATGAGAGTTTATAGCATATATGCTTCAGAAGCAAATAGCGGCATAACTGATCTTTTAAACGAAACATTCAATCAGCTTCATCCGAATTATTTTGAGGATAATAAGGATAAGGATTGGACTGAATTGATCGAATATAATCAGTTTATTGCCGATATGTATATGAAAGCAATTGTAAATGAACTTAATAGGAAAAAGATCAGTCGAATATTGGACTTTTATGTAGATCCTAAAGAATTAGTGTTTACAGGAAGACTTAAACGATTTCCAAAAATAACAATTAGTTTCTATATGAAACCAATTGAATAGTTTATCAAAAGAGAGGAGTCCTATCAAGGGCTTCTTCTTTTCTTTTTTGATTTTCACTCAAGTTGTTTTGATATTTGTACAATCAAGCAGTATTATCAGCTTGAAAGGACGTGATCAAATGGAAAAGAAAAGTGTTCCTGTAAAAGTAGCTGCAAAAATCTATGGCAAAGATTGCTGTTGGGTACGTGCGGGACTAATTACGGGATATTTACCAATCGGGATTGCAACGAGACATGGCAAGCTAATTACAAGCCTAGACGATATGAGCGGCAAATTAGGACGGATTAACTATTATATTTCTCCTAAAGCTTTGTACGAACATACAGGATACTACTGGAGAGGTGAAAAGTTATGAAGCCTGAATTGTCTAAGAAAAATGAGTACTGGCTGCCTAAGCATCGGTATTATGAACTGAAGTATTTTTGTTTACAGTATCCGTATTGGAAAAGCATTTGTAATTCTATTGATAGCTATGCAAAAATAGGATATTCTGGTAAGCGGTTAAGTAAATCTAGCAGGACCGAGATCGCAGCCTCATGCAGAGATCAGTATATTCAAAGTATGAAGCTAATTGAGAAAACTGCTTATTTGACGGACAACTTGGTCGGTAAATATTTATTAATCGGAGTGACAGAAAATTTGTCATACGATTTGCTGAGAACTCGATATCAGATACCATGCTGTCGAAAACATTACTATGAGTTGTATAGAAAATTTTTCTATATCCTTAGTTATTCGCAGATTTTACATTGTGTATAATGAAAGGAAAGGTGGAAAAATATGATACGACAAAAACAAATGATAGAAGAAAAGATAATTATGGAGGCGCTTATAAAGTCGTCGAGGCTATGTATCGACAAGGATATAGCAACGAAGAAATTATAAGATGTATCCGTGATACTGATGAATCTACTATTTGGGATATGATTCAGAGAGTATTTGCACTTGACCAGATGAGAAAGGAGCGCTCTTAACAGGGCGTTCTTTTTTTTTTCTAATCGCAGATTTTACAACTCCTATAGTGAAAGAATAAACGATATTTTACTATGGAGGTATTTATTATGAGAAAATTATTAGTAATGGTGACAGCAATTATAACAGCAATCATTTTTGGTGTTTCATGTTTTATTGTATATTCTATGGGATACAGCAAAGGACACAATGTTGGATACGTTGATGGACTTAACGCTGGATACAAAGAAGTACGAGAAAATATTGAAAACGACGTAAGAGATTCTGTAAATTGTTTTGGAACATATTACGGTTATGATGGCATTCAAATTAATTACGACATAAAAGAAGTTGAAGATTAATTTCAAAGGAGAGAGTTCTAACAAGGACTCTTTCTTTTTTTTTTTGTATCACGCAAATGCCCAAAAGAAACTGTAAACTGATATTGTAAAAATTCCAGGGAGGTGAAAATATGAAAATCTTTTTATTGGTAGTTATAGTTCTGTTAGTCGGAATTGCTGTTGGTTTTTGTTTATCCAGATATTACATGGACACAACAAGGTTTGGCAATTTAATTATCGACTCTACAGATCCTGAAAAAGATCTAATTTCATTTGAAATGATTGCGCCATTAAGCAATATCATTAACGATAATTATACCGTATTAAAAGTTGTTGTTAAAAAATAGCATTTTTTACAACCTCTATAGTGAAAGAATTAGAAAGGAGAAATTATCATGGAAGAGAAGAAAAAAACGACTGTGGAAATGTTAGAGGAGGAAATTCGTTCGTTATTAAGTGAACTGAAAGGCTTGCCACCGGATAGTGAGCAGTATGCAAGTGTTTCGGCAAGGCTGAAGGAGCAGTACGAATTGCTATTGAAGCAAGAAAGTATTGAGAAAACTGAAAAAAGGGAAAAGATCAATACTATCACGCATATAGGATTAGATGCTCTGAAGTTTGTAGGAGCTTTAGCATTCTTTGGCTATAACTATACGAGGGGCTGGGAGTTCGAAAAAGAAGGGACATTATGCTCTGATTCATTCAAGACAGTTAGACAAGACTCAAGAAAATTATTCAAATTCTAATCTAAAAAGGGAGGAGTCCTATCAAGGGCTTCTTCTTTTTGCTTTTGTGTGATATAATAACTCTATATTTGAAAGGAGATCAAAGTTATGAAAAAGAGATTATTAGCAATGGCTATGGCAGCATGTTTATCAATCAGTGTTATTGGATGTGGTTCCAACTCTGTAGTGCCTATAACAACTGAGAGCGAGACGGAAGCGACTATGTGGCCAAGAGATGGTGCAGCTGGTATGCTACCAATACCAAACAAAGAAAGTGGTTCAGTTGACACGAATGCCACAGATTATTTTTTCGCAACTGTTACCGATTATAGTTTAGACTTGTTCAACGAATATGTTAATACTGTGAAAGAGGCTGGATTCACAGAAAACTTCACACAATACGAAGACTGGTATAGAGCTTTTAATGATGCAGAAGATGATTTAATGTTAACTTACGATGATGACGATAAAACTATGGAAATAAGTTTTTATGTCCATAAAGAAACAGATACCACCATCGAGTCCGAAACAGAGTCAACTGCACCAAAATCTTCTGAAACTAGTAGTGATGAAATTCGACCAGAAACAAAAGAAGCTTTGGATTCCTATGAAGAATTTATGAATGAATACGCTGAATTCATGCAAAAATATAATAAGAATTCATCAGATGCGACATTGCTCAAAGATTATGCTAGTTATATGACCAAATATGCTGATTTTACAGATAAATTTAATAAAATGAAAGACGATTTGAATGATGCTGAATTAAATTATTATCTAAAAGTTCAGGCTAGAGTGTTAGACAAATTATCAGAAGTTCAGTAAATCGCAGATTTTGCAACTCCTATAGTGAAAGAAAGGAGTGAATATTATGATAGGTTTATTATTGACAATTTTGGGAACAATGTTATTATTTGCGTTCACAGCAACATTCTTAATTGGAGGTATTGCTGTGGCAGGACTAATAGGAATATTGGTTCCAGTTGCAATAATAGCAGCTATAATTAAATTCTTGTTTTTCGGGAAATAAGACAAAAGGGGAGTCTCTATTGAGATTCCTCTTTTCTTTTTAATCGCAGATTTTACAAGTTCTATAGTGAAAGAATAATTATATTTTATGGAGGTATTATTATGACAAGTTTAGGTAGAATGGTTATTGAGAAATCAGATGACTTAATGGATAAGGCTTATGAAGCCTTCCAGAATGATGACACTGGAAAAGGTATAATATATAGCTTTTTGAGTGGTGCATTAGAAGGATGGGTTCAGGGATGTATTTTCGTATGGTTTATTTGTGTTATCAATAATATAATCAAACACGTTAAAAAGTAACTTACTAAACCGTTATTCAAAAGGAGGAGTCCTATCAAGGGCTCTTTCTTTTTTTTATAAGAAAGGAGACATTTATTATGAAAAAGACAACTATTTATGTATTGGCAAAGAACTCTATGTTTTGGAATGACGAGCACGACGCTACTTTTGATTTAATAGTCGAAAGTACGAAATGTTGTTTCAACGATCGCCTTTTAGCTAATGGTTGGGTAGATTCGAATACTGTTTTATCAGCTTTGGGGCTTCCTAAAGAACTGGATAAAGTAGCACTTGGCTGGAAAATTGATAGTACTTTAGATTTTAAAAATTACGCCATTAACATTGTCACCAAAGACGATGGAGTATGTCTGGCATTCGATAACGTTGTAAATTTATTAGAGGATGGTGAATCTAATGAAAATTAATAAATCATTAATTATGTCATGTATTGCAGCCGGTGGCGTGATCGTAACTAGTGTGTTTATTGCGTGTGAAACGCCTAAAGCAATACAGTTATTGGAAGAGGAAGAAAAGAAAAAAGGAGAACCTCTGACAAAGAAAGAAACTGTAGTGACAGCAGCTAAAGTGTATTGGCCAGCGATTGCATTAGGAACCGGAACAATTTGTTGTATATTTGGTATCCATGTATTTAATGCTAAACAGCAGACATCTTTGATTGCCGCTTACACATTAGTCAATAAGAACTTTGCTAAGTATAGAGAATCTTTGATCAATTTATATGGTGAAGAAGCCGACAAAAAGGTTCGAGACGAAGTGATTCTTCAGAGCTGTAATTATCATCATGTCGGATGCGATGAACCAGATGAAAAAGTTACATGGGTTGAAGAAATCTCTGGCGAATCAATTGAAGCTTATGAGAAAGAAATTATAGATGCTGAATATCATTTCAATCGAAATTTTACGATGAGAGGGTATGCTTCACTGAACGAATTATATGAATTTCTCGGTATGCCACAAACGGAATATGGTAAATCTGTTGGATGGACAACTTCAGATGGTATTTTTTGGGTAGACTTTGAACATCGTATTGTCAATAATGGCGATGACGGTGGTTCTTGTGTCTATTCAATTTGGCCGATATTTGAGCCATCTGCGGACTACTTGGAAGAATGGACATAAATCGCATGATTTACAACTCCTATGGTGAAAGAATAATTAGGAGGTATTTATTATGAAAATGAAAGATGCAATTAAATTAGGTATTGGATTTTATATTGGTAAAGAAATAGCAGGTGTCTTAGACACACATTGTGAATCAGCATGTTTCAAAGTAATTGGCAAACTTCAAGATGTAGGTCTTAGTTGTTTTAACGATTATGATAGAAAGTTGATGTTTGACAAATATTGTGGTGGAGGTAAATCCTATTTTGGAACTAAATACAAAAAATCAACAGTAACTAATAAGAAAAATCCTATCGGTTTCGTATAAGATTTTATTTATTCAGACAATTAAGGGAGTCCTATCAAGGGCTCTTTCTTTTTTTTATAAGAAAGGAGACATTTATTATGAAACTCAACAAATTATTAGACTATGCAATTCTTGGAGTAGGTGCTGCCGTAGTAGCAATTATTCAGCAGGTAGTGACTGAAAGAGAAATCACAGCACAGATTGACGAACGATTTTCAAAGGAGGAAACAAACAATGATTAAATTACCAAAAATCAAATTAAATAATGCCGGTAGAGCATTTGTAGCGGGTGCTAAGAAAAACGCACCGATTATTATGGTTGTCGTTGGTGTAGGCGGTATGGGTATAGCTGTATATTCAGCTTATAAAAATGGACCTAAAGCTCTCAATGCATTAGAGGCAGAGAAGAATCGAATCAATGATGAACGTTATGAGAAAGCTAAAGAACGAAATTATGAAGGTTTCGAAGAGATCGACAAACTTCCTATCAAAGACACAATTCGAGTTACGTGGAAATATGTTGTTCCTACAGTAGCTATCTTTTGTGGATCGGCAGCGTTGATATTTGGTGGTAATCATATATGGGCAAAACGAAATGCGGTTCTTGCTGCTGGTTATGCGGTACTAGATAAAGCTTATCAAGAATATACATCCAAAGCCGTAGAAGTTCTCGGACCACAAAAAGAGCAGGAGATTCGTCAGGCTGTTGTCGAAGATCATGTCAAACAAAACCCTGTCGAAAATAGAGAAGTTATTATAACAGATCACGGTGAGACACTTTGCTATGATATGCTTTCTGGACGATATTTTAAGTCTAGCAGAAACCAGATAGACAGGATTATCAATATTCTGAATGCCAGAATGCGAGATGAAATGTTTATTTCATTGAATGAACTTTATTTAGAGCTAGATATTCCACCAGTTGAATTAGGCAATGAATTCGGTTGGGATATTGACAACGGCTATATCGAAGTAGCCTATGACACAACATTAGCTTCAGATAGCACGCCTTGCTTAACAATGACTTATTTAGTAAAGCCTAGAAGTCTTAAATAAAATCGCAAAATTTACAAGGCATATAGTGAAAGAATAACAACATTTATTTATTGAAAAGGAGATTTTATCATGGAAGAAAACAGAAACGAAATGGAAATGAACAACATCGAAACATCAACAAATGAAGTTGCAGAATCAAATTGTTATGAAGAAAACAGCGGTTCAGCTGGCGATGCTTTATTAACAGCTTTGATCATCGCAGGCAGTGCAGCGGTTGGTTGCGCAGCTTACGAGGGAGCGAAGAAGTTATTTAAGTTTGGCAAGAAGAAAGCTGAGTCTATCAGAACAAAGAGAGAAGCAGCAAAGTTTGTGGATGCTGAGAAAGTTCAGGCCACAGTAGATGAAGCTGACAAGTAAATCTAATTAATTTAACGTTATTCAAAAGGAGAGAGTCCTATCAAGGGCTCTTTCTTTTTTTTTTAGAAAGGATGAAGAAATATGAAAACTATTAAAATTGGTAAGAGAATCGAAATTAACATTTATCCAAAAGAGAAGAAACCAAAGTATCAAAAAGTTATAAAGTATCATCCATATCATAATGGTGGATATTTTTATATGACTTTTGACAATGTTCAAGCGGCTAAAGATTGTCTTACTTCTATGAAAGAGATTATCGATGATTATGGTGTTGTTGAACTAGCAGATGCATATGAGCTGGTTGGATTAGATGGCACATTCCAAGACACTAAACGTGGATGGACAAATTTAGATGGCGCTATAATATTACCTATATTATTTAGTTCAATGTGCAGTCTTAGATTACCTATGGATATTCCGATTGATTAGAAAGGAGTGATGGCTTATCTATTCATCATATTATTATCAAGGTCCTGTATTGGAATTCGGTAAGTGCATCGCTGATATTTGGATGGGGTCTACATATGCCCCATCTGAACGTAAAGCAAGAAGCAATTTAGCTTACCAGTTCAAACGAGACAATAACCGATTACCAAATACTAAAATTTCCCTGCCAGGAAAAATTGTAAAACTAAATTAGGAGGGCATTATGAATTTTAACGATTTGCCAAATAATTCAAATGCTAGTAAAAAAGCACCGGGAGAGAAAAAGAAACCGGTTGCAACTGGCGTAAAGAAAAAACGCAGTACTGCTGACAAAGTAACAGAATCTTTATTTGCAGACGACTTACAGACAACAGCGAACTATGTTATTAAAGATGTTGCTTTGCCATACATTAAAAATATGCTGGCGGATACAGCAAAGAAGACCATTGATGCAATATTTTATGGTGTTGGTGGAAAGACTGGTGGAACCTATTCTACACCTGTATCCAGAGTTAATTATGGATCATATTCTACACAAAATTCAGCACCTGTTGCGAATAAAAACTCAGCCTACGGATACAATTATTCTGACCTGACTTTCCATGAACCGGGAGCCGCAGAAGAAGTAATTCGAGCATTAAAAGGAACAATTGCACAGTACGGTATTGCATCCGTTGCTGATTTATATGATTTTTCAAGCGTACCAAGTACTTACACAGACAACAAATACGGTTGGACAAATGTCGATGAAGCCCGTATTATCAGAACATCAGATGGTTGGCTGTTAAAAATGCCAAGAATTATGCCTATTTAATTATCAAGGAGGAAATATATTATGTTATCAATTACAAAAATCGCATCAAACATCACACCAAAATTAGGCAAAGCAGGATTAAAGCTTAAGAGCGCATCACCAGAAATTGCTTTGGGGCTCGGAATTATAACAGGTATTGCTGCATTCGCAACTGCTTGCAAAGCTTCAACAAAATTTGATGGTATCATGAAAGAACACAAAGAGAAAACTGATAAAATCCATGAATACGCAGCTCGTCCGCAAGAGGAAAAAGAAGAAATATATACAGAGAAAGACGAACAGCATGATATTATGATCACTTGTGTGCAGACAGGTATTAAAATTGTAAAGCTTTATGCTGGTCCGTTTGCACTCGAAGCGCTTTCTTTAGGTTTGATTATTAAAGGTCACAATATTCTGAGAACACGCAATGCAGCACTGGCTTCTGCTTATGCGATCTTAAATAAAGATTTTAAAGAATATCGTGAAGGTGTTATTGAAAGATTCGGAAAAGATTTAGATAAGGAATTACATCTGAAACTGAAAGATCAAGTTGTTGAGAAAGAAGTCGAAGACGACAAAGGCAAAAAAAAGAAAATCAAAGAAACCATCAAAACTTCAGGATTGGAAGGATATTCCATCTATGCAAGATTCTATGAAGACGGTTGCAAAGGCTGGGAGAAGAACCCTGAGTATTCTCTGATGTACCTCAAGCAGCAGGAACGATTTGCTTCAGATAAACTTCGTTCTCAGGGATATTTATTTCTGAATGATGTTTATGATGCTTTAGGTATCCCAAGAACTATTGCGGGTCAGGCTGTTGGTTGGATTTATGATCCAGACGATTCAACAAAAGATAATTATGTAGACTTTGGTATTTTCGATGTGTCTAAGCCACATAATGGTGATTTTGTCAACGGCTACGAGAGAAGTATTATTCTTGATTTCAATGTTGATGGTCCAATCTTAGAAAGCGCCAAACTTAAAAATATCTAAATTATTATGCCTCGGCTCTATTTAGGGTCGGGGCTTTTATATTATTGAAAGGAGATCTCATATGTTCACATGGAAGAATCTTATTTGTTTATTAATGTCTGACGATACAAATATTGATTTGAATTCTGAATTGAATGAAGATATTAAGTTGATCAAAGACGGATACATTGTCGGTTTCAACAACTTCGGCGATCCAGTTAAATATTTACCAGAAGAGGAATTTGCTGCAAAATGCGAAGTCGGTGTAGCAACCGTTCGTGCGTGGTGTCAGACGGGCATGATTAAGCGATATGTGTTTGCCGGCAAAAACTTTATTCTCGAAACAGAAAAAAATCCAATGGAGGTAAATAAATAATGAGAAAACATATTTTGTGTGGTTTATTTGGTATTGCAGTTGGCGTCGCTTTAGGCGCTATCAGAGATTATAAAAAAAATCATGAAGAAGTGAAAACAGGTGCGGACGTAGAGACAGAAGAAAATAACTACGAAGACATTGACGATATGAAAGAATATGAGGAACCAGAAAAAGAAGGACCCGACAATCGTAGAGAATATACAAATTATTCTGATTTAACAAAACCGTATAGAACAACAGAAAAGAAAGAACAGACTGTGAACAATAAACCGGTTGTTATTTCACCAGAAGAATACGGCGAGGAAGAATATTATACACAGATTGAATTTGTGTACTGTTCGGACGGCGTCGTACTAAATGAAGATCAGGAGATTGTAGAGAATCCAGAAAAATATATTGGTAATGGGCTAAAACATTTTGGAGAGTATGAAGATGACAGTGTTTATATCAGAAACGATAAACTCAAATCGTATTTCGCTGTCTTAAAAGATTTCAGAAAATCTACGGACTTTCCGAAACGGTATGCCCACTAGGAGGAGTTTGAGTGAATGAAGGATATACTAAATGGCTAATTAAAAAAGTTGCAAATGTAACCGTGCAAAGACGATACTCGACATTGCTGCAGAAATTATTCGATATACCATTTGCTTATACCATACCATTGGACGAAAATCGAATGCTAGACGGACTGGAATTAAGATCTATGTATCACGATGAAACAAAACAAGTGTTTTATTCTAACAAATCATGCAGTGTATTAGAAATGATGATCGCACTAGCCCGTCGAGCAGAAGTCCATATCATGGATAATCCGGAATATGGAGATCGTACAGATATTTGGTTCTGGGAAATGATCGACAGTCTCGGCTTAGCAGATCAGACAAATACTAATTATAACGATATTTATGTGCAAGATGTTATTCGACGTTTTCTTGAGCGTAAGTATGCAGCAAGCGGCAAAGGAGGGTTGTTCACGATTCCTGACTGTAAAGTTGATCTGCGTAACGTAGAAATATGGTGGCAGATGAACTGGTATATGACATGGTACTTAAGAAAGGAAGGGGAGTTATGATGTGCTAGACTTTATGAGCATTTCTTATAGAAGACCTAAAAAAGATAAAGTCGAAATCTATCCAAATTTTATTATTAAAGACAGTCAAGATTTAATGATACGAGGTGGTGATTTTTATGCAATTTGGGTTGAAAATCGTCATCTTTGGTCAACAAATGAAAATGATGCCGTGGAACTGATTGACTTTGAAATAGAGAAAGCTGAAATCGAGTATAGGCAAGCTCATCCTGAGGAAGATGTTAAGACTTTTTACATGCGAGATGGAGATTCTGGTATGATCGACAAATGGCACAGGTATTGTCAGCGTCAGAAACGAGACTCTTACCATATGCTGGACGAAGAAATTATATTTGGAGATTCTGAAACAACAAAAGAGGATTATGCTAGCAAAAAACTGTCATATCCTTTACAACCTTGCGACATTCATGCTTATGAGAGACTGATGACAACTTTATATTCGGAAGAAGAACGTCATAAGATTGAATGGGCAATAGGTGCTATTGTAACAGGAGAATCCAAATATATTCAAAAATTCATGGTCTTGTATGGTTCAGCAGGAACCGGTAAATCGACAGTACTGAATATTATTCAGCAATTATTTGATGGATATTATACAGTATTTGATGCTAAAGCTCTTGGATCTTCTAGTAATACATTTGCGTTAGAAGCGTTCAAAACAAATCCAATGGTGGCAATTCAGCATGACGGAGACTTATCTAGGATTGAAGATAACACCAGATTGAATTCCTTAGTCTCCCATGAATACATGACAGTCAATGAAAAATTTAAGTCGACTTACACGAATCAGTTCAAATGCTTCTTATTTATGGGCACTAACAAACCAGTAAAAATTACAGATGCTAAATCAGGATTGATACGACGTTTAATAGATGTGTCGCCGACAGGAAATAAATTGTCTCCAAAAGAGTATAAAGACTGTATCGATCTCATTCCATTCGAGTTGGGTGGTATTGCTTATCATTGCAAAGAAGTGTTTTTATCAGATCCGGGTGCGTATGACACCTATGTTCCGATTAGTATGATGAGTGCGACCAATGACTTCTATAATTTTATTGAGGATTCTTACTTCCTTTTTAAAAAAGAGGACTCTGTTACACTCAAATCTGCATGGGAAATATATAAAACATATTGTGATGACGCAAAGGTCAGCTATCCATATTCTATGAGGGTCTTTAAAGAAGAACTGAAAAATTACTTTGGTGAATTCAAAGAGCGAGGAAGAACTGAAGACGGCTCACCAACACGTAATTATTATGTTCATTTTTTGGCGGATAAAGTTGACAATATCGAAAAAGAACACACAGAAGCGTTTGACAATCATTGGCTGGTTTTTAAAGAGCAAGAGTCACTTTTTGATAAGGAATGCTCTGATTGGTTTGCTCAATATTCAAAAATGAAAGACAATCAAGAAATTCCTATTTTAAAGTGGGATGACGTAACCACTAAACTTTCTGATTTGGATACGAGGAAAGTGCATTACGTTAAGATTCCAAAAGAAAAAATACAGCACATTGTGATTGACTTTGATATTCCGGATGAGTATGGCAATAAATGCTTTAAGATGAACTTAGATGCTGCACAGCGTTTTCCAAGAACTTATGCTGAGTTAAGCAAAAGTGGTCAAGGCATTCATTTGCATTATATTTATGAAGGTGATGTATCTAAGTTGAGTCGATTATTCGATGATTATATCGAGATTAAAGTATTTAATGGAGGAAGCTCTTTAAGAAGAAAACTAACAAAATGCAATAATGAACCAATTGCACATATTAGTGGGGGACTGCCATTAAGAAAGGAGAAAGACGTGATAGACAAAAAATCCGTTGAGAGTGAGAAAACTTTACGATACATGATTGAAAGAAATCTTCGTAAAGAATATCACCCATCAACAGCATCAAGTGTATCATTCATTAAGAAATTATTGGATGATGCTTATAATAGTGGTATGCCGTACGATGTGACAGATATGTATAATTATATTCTAAGCTTTGGCGCGAAGAGTACACATCAGGCTGACAATTGCTTGAGGATGATATCTCAAATGCATTTTAAATCAGAGATGCCGGTTGATCCAATCGATACGTCATTAGCTTTAAGTGATACAATCGCCGATCGTACGGAAGACAATATAGAAGAAAACTTAGTGTTTTATGATATTGAAATCTTTCCTAATTTATTTTTGATTAATTGGAAACTTCGAGGTAAAGACAAGCCGGTTATTCGAATGATTAATCCGACGCATGAAGAAGTCGAAGCACTTTTGAACAAACCTTTAGTCGGATTTAACTGTCGTCGATACGATAATCATTTGTTATACGCTTATGCAATGCTGAAATATAGCATTGAAGATTTGTACAACTTATCACAGTCGATTATTAATAATAAGCCGAATGTTTTATTTGGTAATGCTTATAATATTTCCTATATTGATGTGTATGATATGTGTACAAAGAAACAGAGCTTAAAAAAATGGGAAATTGCGTTAGGCATTCATCATCAAGAATTAGGTTTACCATGGGATCAGCCAGTCCCAGAAGAATTTTGGGAGAAAGTTGCCGAGTATTGTGATAATGATGTGATTGCTACAGAAGCAGTCTTTGATGCTCGACAGGAAGATTATGAGGCACGAAAAATTCAGGTCGAACTGGTTAAAGCTTTATGGGGTATAACGAATGTTTCTGTAAATGATACGACGAACACCTTATCTGCCAAAATTATATTTGGAAATGACAAGAATGCTAAAGCTAGTTTTAATTGGCGCGATTTATCTAAACCTGTTGGGGAGGATCAGTATGTTTATTATCGAGAACGTTTTGGAGAAGATTATAAATTCAGAGTTTTCGATGCGGATGGCTTACCACTCTATAAAGACTACGATCCGTCAATGTCGTTACCAAAAGGATTCAGTATCTTGCCATTTTTCCCTGGATATACATATGAGGGCGGTGTTTCGACTTACTTAGGAGAAAAGATCGGTGAAGGAGGACGAGTATTCGCAAGACCTGGTATTTGGTCTTTAGTATGGGATGGCGATGTCGGATCACAGCATCCTCACAGTGCGATATTTGAAGTTGTGTTTGGACCAAAATATACAAAGATCTTTAAGGAAATCGTTGATGCACGTATTGCAATCAAACACAAAGATTTCGAGAAAGCTGCAGAAATGCTGGAAGGCGTACTAAAGCCGTATTTGAATGAAGAACATGCTAAAGGATTGGCTCAGGCATTGAAAATCGTTATTAATTCAATTTACGGTTTGACAAAAGCAAGATTCGATAACCCATTCAAAAATCCAAATAATATAGATAATATTGTTGCAAAACGTGGGGCTTTATTCATGACCTTGTTGAAGCGAGAAGTTGAGAAACGCGGCTATACAGTTTGTCATATTAAAACTGATTCCATCAAGATTCCGAATGCTGACGAAACAATCAAGAACTTTGTAATTGATTTTGGTAAAGAATTCGGTTATAAATTCGAAACTGAAGCTGAGTTCCAGAAATTCTGTTTGGTGAATGATGCCGTGTATGTTGCAAAATACAAGGAACCAGAAATCAACAAAGAAACAGGAAAAGAAATCTGGTGGACTGCTACTGGCAAACAGTTTCAGGTACCATATGTCTTCAAAACTTTATTTTCTCACGAACCAATTACATTTAAGGATATGTGCGAAACAAAGTCTGTTGAATCCGCTTTATATTTGGATATGAATGAACGACTTCCAGATGTTACAAAAGAAGAGAAAGAGTTATCCAAACTTGAGTCGAAATACAAGAAAGGTGAGTTATCTGATACGTCTTGGGAAGAAGCTTGCAACCGATTAAAAACAGAAATTGAAAAAGGACACGATTATCATTTCGTAGGCAAGGTTGGACAGTTTACACCGATGCAGGATGGCTGTGGGGCTGGCTTGTTAAGACGTGCACAGAATGACAAATATTATGCTGCATCAGAAAGTGATGGATATCGTTGGATGGAGTCTGAGATGGTAAAAGAACTCAAGCTGGAAGACAAAATCGATAAATCGTTCTACATAACAAAAGTTGATGAGGCGGTCGCCACTATTTCTAAATATGGTGATTTTGAATGGCTGGTATCAGATACAGAGCCTGAAGAAGAACCGCTTCCATTTAGTTAATTCGCATAATTTACAACTTCTATAGTGAAAGAATAATTAGGAGGTAATTTATTATGAGCTTAGAAAAAATGGTACTGACTATGGCAACACATTATCATGCAGATTTAATTGATATTCATAATGCTTTACACGCTTTAGGTTTACGAAGCGATGAGCAAGCAGAAGAATTCAATAAGAAACATGTAATGAAGATTGTTAGGATGTATGAAAGAAGAGGATATAATATTACTAAATAAAAATTAAACTTTAAACAAAGGGAGGAGTTCTAACAAGGACTTCTTCTTTTTTATTTAAGAAAGGATGAAATAAAAATGTTAAACCTCACATCTATTAAAAGCGAAGGAAAAGAAGAACTTAAAACTTACAAAATGGTAATCAACTTTAAACCGAATATGGATGCGATAGATTATCTTCTCTTGGATTGTGTAGTTCAAGGAGTAACACTTGAATATGTATATTCACATGACTGTTCACTTATTCCTACAGAGCCACTAAATTATTTCTGGGAATCGAGCACTGCTTTCGACAGTATAGCGTATACTTTTAAAACTGATTTGGCAGTATTAGAAGATTTAGCAGAGCATATTCGTTTTCTGGTTGATGACATTAACTTAGTTACAATTTGTCCACTCGATGCAGAAGAAAACTAATTTTTTTAAGGAGGATTTATATTATGGCAAGTATTATCACAATTGAAAACACAAGATTCATTTTCGACACCCACTTTTCAGGAGATCCTAATTTGGACAAATTCCGCAGCACACAGCGATATGCTACACTGGTGATTCCGGATATTCAGTTAGCAAGACAGATGATGGATATGGGCATCAATGTTAAATTAACAAGACCAAAAGAAGGCGAAGAAGAAGGATTCGAGCCAAGATATTTCGTGAGAATTGTTGTAAATTATGAATCTGAATGGCCACCAAAAGTGTATCTGGTGTCTGGAGATTCAGAGCCAGTAATGATGAATGCTGACACAATCGGCATGTTAGATAAAATGTGGATCAAGAATGTTAACGTGCAGCTGAATCCGCATCCTTGGTCTGATGGCGTTTCATTATATGTTAAAACGATGTACGTAGAACAGGCTTTGGAGGACGACCCATTCGCTGCAAGATATATGAACCGTCAGACATATGGCAATTAGTTTACGGGATTATCAGGTCGATGCTATCAGAAAGATGAAAAACGGTTGTATTCTTTGTGGTGGCGTCGGCTCTGGTAAATCCAGAACAGCTCTGGCATATTATTATTTACTGAATGGCGGAGAACTGATTGACGAAGAATATATTCCAATGGATGATCCACCGCTTGATTTATATATTATTACAACCGCAAGAAAACGAGACACATTAGAATGGGAACAAGAAATGATTCCATTTTTATTGTCGACGCATCCGGAAGATAATTTGTATGTGAATCGAGTGGTGGTGGACTCATGGAATAATATTAAAAAGTATGAGAAAATCAATCATTCTTTTTTCATATTCGATGAGCAGCGAGCAATTGGATCTGGTTCATGGGCAAAAGCATTTATCAAGATTGCTAAGATGAATCAATGGATTATGTTGTCTGCAACTCCGGGGGATACCTGGATGGACTACATACCTGTATTTATAGCGAATGGATTTTATAGGAATCGCACACAATTCATTGACGAGCATGTGGTCATCAAACGTTATGGCAATATACCAAAGATTGATAGATATTTGAACACAGGAAGATTAATTCGGTTAAGAAATTCTATACTAGTTGATATGGATTTTGATAGACCGACTGAATCCCATCATGAAGATATATTGGTTAAGTATGATATCGCAGAGTATAAAGGTATCCTTAAACAACGATGGAATCCTTGGACGAATGAGCCTATCATAAACGCCAGCGAATTGTGCTACACCTTGAGAAAATGTGTGAACTCAGACGCCAGCCGAATTGTTGAAGTTATGGAGGTATTTGAGAAGCATCCGAAACTCATTATATTCTATAACTTTGATTATGAATTGGATATTCTAAAAGGTGCTTATTATGGTGATGATGTCAAAATTGCCGAATGGAATGGGCATAAACATCAGCCAATACCAGACAGTCAACGATGGGTATATTTGGTTCAATATACAGCTGGTGCGGAAGGATGGAACTGCATATTAACAGACACGATCCTGTTTTATTCTCAGAACTATTCATACAAAGTTTTAGAACAGGCCAGTGGACGTATCAATCGATTGAATACACCTTATAAGGATTTATATTACTATCATTTAAAATCACGAGCGAGTATTGATTTAGCGATTAGTAAAGCAATCCGAGATAAAAAGAACTTTAACGAAGGGAGATGGAGTCATGGCATATGATATTTTTACGATCGGCTTATTGAGCTTAAGCGGATTACTCCTTGGTATTGAAGGCATACGCAGTCATCGTATTTTTAAAAACGCATAATTTACAACTTCTATAGTGAAAGAATATTTAGAAGGGAGGAGTTCTAACAAGGACTTCTTCTTTTTTTTTTAGAAAGGATGATTTGATGGGCGGATTACTTTATAAATTGGCTATTCGGTACATAGAACAATATAACATGCATCGTCGTAGTCTTGTCGATAGAAGAGACATACAAAGATTATCTCGTTTAACTTATCGGTCCAATACTGGGTGGGCTTATCTGTTTTACGGAAACGATGCTGAATGGAGTAAATTTAGCAGATATGACGTTTTAGAAAACGCTATACAGAAACTAGCTGATTATGAGGATAAAGAAGACACCGTATTAAGAAAGGATGAAAAAAATATGTCATTAGCAAAATTATGTGACAGATGCGGAAAATATTACAAAGTTTATAATGAGAAAAATGATAAGAAACATACAAATGGTTTTGTGTTATTAAATATTGATAAACATGGAAAATATTTTTCACATTCTCCAATAGACCTTTGCCCGAAATGCATGGAATCACTTATTAACTGGCGTGATTCATCCGAAGACGAATCAAAAGAAATGCGGAGAAAATTGTCTGATTATTGTTTTTCTGTAGAAGAATGTGCTGGATGCATTTTTAAAGGTCTTACAAGATGTAATTTTAAAATACTATCTGATAGCACTATACGAGATTTGTATAAAAAATTAATGGAGGAGGAAGAAATATGTCATTAGCAATGAAATGTGACAGATGCGGAAAACTGTATGAATTTTACGACAATGGAGATTTTAATGGCATAACGGCTATAAAAAGGCTTAAAAATCAGAATTATATAGACAACAATACTTTTGATTTGTGTCCTGAGTGTAGAGCTTCGTTTGATAAGTGGTTACATTTACCAGAGATGGGAAAGAACGTTACTGATGACAATATACAAAGTACGCGGAGAAAATTGTCTGAGCATCGTTTTTCTGCAGAAGAATATGCTGGATGTATTTTTTAAAGATCTTATAAGCTGTAATTTTTACGCATTATCTGAGGATGTTATACAAATCTTATATAAAAAAATAAAGGAGGATGAAAGACAATGATTAAGGTTGAATTGAAAGTTGAAGACTACTGCCACAAGTGTCCAAAGTTTTCAGTAGAAACGACGCATCAACGTATGTATGCATCGGGAGAATCTGCAGAACAAACTCATTATGTCATAATTACCTGTGAGCATGAAGAATTATGCAGTTTTCTCAGAAGGGAGATAGAGAACAATGAAAGCAAATGAAAATGATATCTTAGAAGCAGTTTATAGAGCAGGTGCGGAGGACGGACTGAGATCTTATAAGAAAGAAATGAAAGCCCGAATTGAACAGGCAATTGCAGAAGAACAAGAAGAAAAGACTTTATTCACGATTCAGAGAATTTTAGGTCTTGCTTTAATGTTTGCATCATTGGGAGTGGGAGCCATAGCGAGTGAGTGGTTTGCAGCGATTGTAATTATACCATTGGCGATTTTACTGTTGCTGTCAAACGAACTGGTTATTACATGTCCGGAGGGTGATGATTATGACGCATAAAAAAGTGTTTGAGTGCTTCAATCGGATGTTTCCTGGGTGGAGGGAATCAACAGAAATATGGTTCCCTTATGGGAATTCTATGATTAAAATTCGGTTGCGAAACAAAATGGAGTTTATTTTTACTTATTTTAATGAGCAGAATTGGAAACTCGAAACATTAAGTCGTTTTACAGAGCGAAGGAAGAAATGAATGATGGAAGAGAAAACATTTCGGCAATTATATAGAGCATCTATTGTATATCCTGAAATTGAAAAATGGATGATTGCTCACCAATTGAGAATCAAAGATTTTGCGAAATTAATCGATGTCTCTTATAATCATACGGCGTGCATTCTGCATGGTTATCATGAACCAAGACTGCGTATTATTCGAAAAATTTTGAATGCTACCGGTTTAACTTTTACAGAAGCTTTTTGCACAACAATGCCTTTGAAGAAGCAACGTAGAGATTATTATACGTCAAGAAACAGAACTTATACCAGGGAGTGGGAAGCCTACTGGCCTAACCTAGAAACATTGTTCAAAGAAAAGAAAATCCGATTAATCGATCTCGCTAATGAGTTTGATACATATGGTAAGGGTGTTCGGCTCATGGTTACTGCTAAAAATGGTAAAGAACCAGATATGTCTTTATACTATGTTAAACGTTTCTTGGAAATTACCGGAGATACTTTTGAACATTTGTTTGCATTACCTAAATCTGAAAGGATGTAAGATATGAAAATAAGATTGTTTAATGCTAGTTTTTACAGAATGTGTAAAGGTGAAGTAATTGAGTATCCGAATTGTGGCGTTTATTGTGATGTCCGAAATAATTGCGATGTGGATGATTACGGTAAACTTTATCCGGAATATATTTGGCTTCAGTACGACCGAAAAGGTATGACTAAAGTGGCAATTAGTAAATTTCCTTGCGTTGTTTATTGGAATGGACTTTGGATGAAAGAGCCTAACTATCGTCTTGCTGTGAAGTTATTTGCGGCTTATCAGAAGAAAGTTATTGAAGAAACCAGAAACAAATTAACAAAACAAAAAGAAATATTAAAAATACTTGAGGAGAAACTGGAATGATTTTAGCGATAATTATTATTCTGATCTTAGCTACTGTCATATTCGAAGTTTGTAATATGATGAGCCTAATATGGTTCATTGCTGAGGTTATATTATGCACAGTGATAACAGTTTTAATCACAATTGGTATTTATTTATTTATTGTTGAGGTGATATTATGATTCATATTGTTTTGTATTTTTGGAGTGCTTATGATGGAAATTTGGTATTTAATAAATTAGTTAAGTTTTTCAAAAACACAGATTATAAATTTGCTTATGACTGTATATCTAATCAAATATTTTTTATAAAGTCTTTTGAAGATGATTGTCGTAAGAAAGTTAAAATCGATGTTCGCTATGGTGATGTTTGTAAGTTACGCGGTTTGCGTCCTGATTTTTATTATTCAGACACAGAAGATGGAAAAAAAATCTTAGAACAGGCTGCGGCTAAAGTCGATGGGATTCACCTATTAACATGGCTTGACGTGTTTAAATTAGTTGATTTATAGAGCAAAGGGGGACATATAAAAATGTTAGTTGTAATTAACAACCTTAAATACGATACAGATAAGATGGATCTGGTATCAACAAAATGCGAATATACATGCGTTATAACGTATCTTGGTACGAGATTCGGATATATTAATGGAAAAAATGTAAAGATATTCAAAAGTTTAAAAAATAATTGGCTTTTGACATATGAAGCACTTCATAAAGAAAATGCAGTCGCATTGTCTGAGGAAAAAGCTAAAAGATATCTTATGCGTTATGATTTAAAAGCATATGAAAAATTTTTTAGGGAATTGGAGGAAGCTTAAATGATTCGGGAGGGTGATAATATGAACAATTTTAAAATGTGGAGAAAATTAAGATCTGAAGATTCGAGGTATACGCCACCAAACAAAATATTTATGAACGATGAAAGCGGTGAATCTGTCTTGTGCGGGCCTACAGGATATCAGATAAGCTTAGAACCGCCTTTCACGGATCATCGTAAATGGTTTAACGAATATGTTGATATCAGTGGCAGGGTTTATTATGATGAGGTGAAATAAATGGCTATTATCTATCCTTGTAAAGACTGTGAGGAGCGCCATATAGGGTGTCATAGCGAATGCGAGAAGTATAAGGACTGTACTAATAAGTCTCACGAAATCAATGATAAACGCTTTATAGAGCATATGAAATACTCTGATGTAGCAAATGCAATGGAAAGAATGAGAAAAAGGAGAAGATTGAAATGATTAAAGTTATTCGGCATGGCAAATTTAGAAGATGCGAATGCCCTAATTGTTTATGCATTTTCAAATATGAAAAAGAAGATACTGTATATACACAGACGGGATCTAATGATTGGGCTAGATATATCGAATGCCCAGATTGCGGAGAAAGGATTTGGGTGAACTTATGATATTATATGTAGTTCATGGAAACAGTTATTATGATGACAGCTGTGGTTATATTGAAAACATTTTTGGTATTTATACGGAAAAAGACACAGCAGAAGCAGCTAAAGATTTAATAATCAAGGAACTCTACGAAAAGGAAATCGCAAGAGGGCAGATGACTATTGTCGAGGATATGTCTGATATTAAAATAGAAATTTTGGAAATTAATGCTGATGAAATCGTAAATATCGAGCTTGGAGGATACTGTGAATGATTAAATTAGAACATGTAGTTCTGGCGAGTCCAGAGCAAATGGAGTTTGTTATTGAAGGTATGAGAAATCCGATGAATTCATGGAAGAAGAGTGATAGTATGTGTTTTGGGTGTGACGTAGACGAAACATTACTAGGTGAATGGTATAAAATTGGTCCAAATGATTTAGGATTAATGCGAAAATTAGCTAACGCTGGTACAGATCATAGAAAGTTTATGAGAATGATGCCAGTGTATGTGAGAATTACAGCACCGTTGTATTGGTGGTCTGAATTTGACACTTATAAGGTAGGCACAGTTGCTAGCGGTTGCAGTACGATGCATAAAATTACCGAGAAAGAGTTTGCATTAGAGGATTTTTCATGTGAGCATTTAAGAACAAATAGAGATTTTTTGATGTATGCTCCGACGGGGTATCGTTATTCGGCTAAGGATCTTTTAACTCTTGTGATTGAAACTCTCAATCATTACAGAAAAGAATATCTCGAAATTAAAGATAAAGAAATATGGTGGCAGATGATTCAGCTTCTCCCAAGCAGTTATAACCAGACACGCAATGCTATGATGAATTATGAAGTTCTAGCGAATATCTATAAATCTCGTAAAGATCATAAGTTGGATGAGTGGCGAGAGTTCTGTCAGTGGATTGAGGAATTGCCATATTCTGAATTGGTTACAGGAAAGGATAAATAATTATGAAGAAAGTAGAAATATTGTCAAGCACAGACGCTGCTGAATTAGAGAATAATATTAATGAATTCATTGCCGGAAAGAATATTATTGATATTAAATACAGTCCAGTCTTTGCTATAAATAAGATTGAAGCGATGATTGTAGATCGTGTTTTAATTATTTATGAAGATTAGGAGGATATATAATATGAAAGAATTTACACATGAGGACTTTTTAAGAAATTTAAAAGCATACATGAAATATGGAAATTCAGAAGAACATGATGATTGGAAGAAGTTTGCTGAGCCTTTTGTTCCTTACGGGGATTCTATGATTAAAAATAAAAAATATGCAGATACAGATGGATACAATGATTACGAATCCGAAGACAAAATGGTATCTCATCCGTCACATTATCAGTCTAAAAACGGTATAGAAGTTATAGACGTTATTGAGGCTTTTACAGAGGACTTAGAAGGGATTGAGGCGATTTGTACGGGGAACGCAATCAAATACTTATGCCGTTGGAAGAATAAAAATGGTATTCAGGATCTTGAGAAAGCGATGTGGTATCTGCAGCATTTGATTAATGTCTTAAAATCTAAGAATAAGGAGTGATATTTCCATGGAACTAAGAGATAAGGAAGTTAATTTTGGGGATTGGTGTGCGAAATGCGCCTATTACAGCTTGGACGAAAGTGAAGATCCTTGCGACGAGTGCTTAAATAACCCGAAAAATGAGTATTCACACCGTCCAGTGTGCTTTAAGGAGGGATAAAATGTACACAACGAGTCTATTAGTGAGTTTTAGTATTCCAAAAAAGAGCGAATCAGGTTCTCCACTGGCTTTAATTGGCAAGAAAAAGTTATTTTCTAAGGAAACTGAGATCATTCATGCTGTTTCTGGAGATGACGCAATGAAATTATATGAGCTATTGTACGGAAAACCGTTTGATTTATTTGAAATCTGATGATTTTTGGCAATATTTAGAAGAGGGTCTGTTATTTTAGCAGGCTCTTTTCTTTTTTTTTTAAGATTTGGAGGCGATTAAGTGATGTTGAAAGTCTGTATGGGTGTATTAATTATATTTGAAGCTCTTATTTTTGGGTGTACATGGATTATGGGATATCATGCTTTAACAACTAAAGAAAAGATAAAACTTACGATCGTAATGAATGTGTTTGTTGGTGTATTACTTTTTGGCTTTTATTTGATATCGTAATGACGCAATGCGTATGTTTTAGGCGGTTAAAACGAATTTGTATAAGTATTTTGGAGAATTTTTATTAGTTGAAGCTGCTGTATATAGTTTAATCAGCCTTTCTAGTGTTAAAGTGACGTTCAAAGATCGTATTAAGCTGTTTTTAGAGGTATCTGTGTGTATATTTTTAGCATTTTGTGGTGTTTACTTATACAATATGTGAGTTGGGAGGAGAGAATATGATATCAAAAGAAGGGTGGATTATAACTGTTAAGCGAGAATTACGTCCTTGCTGGTGGTACTCTGGCGACCGTACACGTAGAGAAAAAGCATTATATCACGGTGCCTTTGGTAATCAAGCAGTTGTGGAATTTGAAGATGGGACATTTATGCAAACTGGTTTTTCTCAAATTAAGTTTGTGGATAGTTCTTGTAAATTTAATGAAATTGTATGGCCGGAGGAGGAAAAATCATGAGTAAAACTGAGTTAGAGAAATATATGGATAGTGAACTATGGCAATTTTGGATGGATAATCCGATGCAAAGTGTGGCGGGATATAGCATGTTTTGTGAAGGCGTGAAGAATATTATCGATATGGTTATTGATCGTGAACCACCGTATTATTTGACAGGTGAGGATTATTTGAAAATCGGAACAGTGAATGATCCGCGTGTATTGAGCGCAGCAGAACGATTGCTGCAGTTTAAACCGTTGACTGCTTTGACTGGGGCTGAGCGTGAGTGGGAGAAAATTTACACCATTGGATCTGTAGTTACTTGGCAAAATAAACGTTATTGTCGAGTGATGAGAGACACGACTTTGACTGGAAAATTGTTAAAAGTTTACGAGTGGATTCCAAATGATAATGACATTCGTGAAGTGAAATTTCCTTACTGGCCGGGGTTGTAGAATTTGTGAAGGGAGCAATATTTGATGAGTAAGAAAGCGTATAAAAGTAAAGAGAAGATTAAAAATACTATAGTTGTAGTGAGACTCGATGAAAAAGAAGCTAATAATTTAAGCGACTTAATGTGGTTTTTAGATAAGTCCAAAAGCGATATTTTGAGGGAAGCATTGCAATATTATAAGGAAAGATACTTTTAAAGTGTATTACATTTTAGGCATTTTTGTGTCACTTTTGGTTAAAGTGTATTACATTTTAGGCATTTTTTGTGTCACTTTTGGTTAAAGTGTATTACATTTTAGGCATTTTTTGTGTCAC
>ERZ1034928.94-NODE-94-length-52939-cov-5.252364_pt1 | contig 52939 bp, 44 predicted proteins | sample MGYA00520627_ERZ1034928 | MGnify/ENA primary metagenome ERZ1034928 (study PRJEB33766, sample SAMN09781755) | gut metagenome | biome: gut microbiome | host: Homo sapiens | place: Madagascar | study: EMG produced TPA metagenomics assembly of the PRJNA485056 data set...
ATCCATTTTTACGGGAAATTTCACATTTTGCGGACTATAATCCATATATCAGTTATCACCAAATGCGGAATGCGACGCGAATCGGCAACAAGGGGGCGTGAGGCATGCAGCTTATTGCTAGGGATCGATATCTTGAGTGGTTGCTTTCCTGGAAAGACAAGCATGTCATCAAGGTCGTGTCGGGCGTGCGCCGCTGCGGCAAATCGAAGCTCTTCGAGATCTACCGCAATCACCTTATGCAGCACGGCGTTACGGCGGACCAAATCATCGCCATCAACTTCGAAGAGCTTGAATACGAGGACTTGACGTCTTACCGAGCGCTCTACGATTACGTGAACGCAAGGCTGGCGCCCGGCAAAACAACCTACGTGTTCCTTGACGAAATCCAGCATGTCGATCACTACGAGAAAGCGGTCGACGGGCTGTTCATAAAAGACAACGTCGACGTCTACATCACGGGATCAAACGCCTATTTTATGTCGGGCGAGCTTGCCACGCTTCTTTCCGGCCGTTATATCGAGCTCAAGATGTTGCCGCTGTCGTTCAAGGAGTTTTGCTCGGCGGAGGGCAATGCCGAAAAGAGCCGCGATATGCTGTTCAACGAGTACATCACCTCGGGCTCGTTTCCTTTTATCGCCGAAACGCAGATCGATGAGCAAAAGGCGAAGGAATATGTGCGCAGCCTTTATGACACCATCATCGTGCGCGACGTGGTGGACAGGCTGCGCGTTTCCGACGTGTCGACGCTTCTCAATATCACGAAGTTTTTGCTGCATAACATAGGCAGCAAGGTGTCGCACAAGAAGATCGCCGATACGTTGACGTCTTCGGGCAACAAGGTCGATCAGAAAACCGTGTCGAAGTACATCAAAGGGCTCACCGACAGCCTGACGCTGTACGCGGCACCTCGTTACAACGTCAAAGGAAGGCAGCTTCTTTCCACAAATTGCAAATACTATGCTGTTGACCTGGGGTTACGCAATGCGTTGGTGAAAACAAGCGACAGCGATATCGGGCACATCCTGGAAAACGTCGTGTATTTGGAGCTGCTCCGTCGAGGATATGACGTGTACGTCGGCGATATCGAAAACGGCGAGATCGACTTCGTCGCCATCAAGCCCGACGACACGCAGTACTTCCAGGTTTCGGCGACGACGCTTGAGGAGTCCACGCTGAAGCGGGAGCTTGCGCCGTTCGCGGCGGTGCGCGACAACTACCCCAAAATCCTGCTCACTCTTGACACGATCTTCGGAACCGCCGATTACGACGGCGTGAAGAAGCGCAACGTGATCGACTGGCTGCTTGAGTAGAGCCCGACCTCCCGCCGAAGCCGCCGCCCCGCGGCGACCACACACTATAGGATACCGGTTGCCCTGCTGCTAAAAGCATCTCGTTTCACCTCCTGCGCCGTGCGCCGCGGGCTGCCGGCCACCCTGTCGCAAGCACACCCCCATCCCCCTAACAGCTAGGCTTAGTCGGAGTGTTGTCGATGGCGTTGACCCACCAGCGGTCGACATCGGGGGTGCCGAGCGCCGGCGAGCCTTGTCGGCGCTCCAGGTATAGGTTGGTTTCCTTCCGCCCGAAACGGATGCGGAAGCGCGACGTTTTCGCTCCCTTCTGCATTTGCCCCGGCTCTCCGCGGTAGAGCACCTCGTCGATGCGAAACGTGCGCCCATCAGGCCATATGACCGCCAGCGGGTCGATACGCCCTTCATCGTTCACGTGCAGCACGACGTTGACGTACATTTTGTGCACGCCTCGTCTTTCGCCGTCTTTCGTCATAAAATCCATCGCTATGGTATTATCGAACGCGCGTTCGAAAATTGCTAGCGAACAAACGATGGAGAAACGGAAAGGATTGGCGGGTGACGGATTTGCGCAAAACCTCGGGTTGCGTTATATGCATCGACTTGAAGTCGTTCTACGCCAGCGTGGAATGCGCTGATCGCAGCCTTGACCCGTTCACCACCAACCTGGTGGTGGCCGACCCCGACCGTTCCGCAAACACCATCTGCCTTGCCATCACGCCGGCCATGAAGGCCGCCGGCGTGCGCAACCGCTGCCGCGTGCGCGACATCCCGCCAGGTATCGAGTATCTGACCGCTGTCCCCCGCATGAAACGATACATGCAGGTCAGCGGCGAAATCGTGGGCAGCTACCTTGAGCTTGTCAGCCCACAGGACCTGCAGGTGTATTCCATCGACGAGTGCTTCATCGACGCCGCGCCCTACCTGCGCCTCTACCGCACCGACGCGCGCACGTTCGCAAAACGCCTGATGCGGCGCGCTTTCGAGGTTTCCAGCGTCACCGCCACGGCCGGCATCGGGCCGAACATGTTCCAAGCGAAGGTGGCGCTCGACATTTGCGCGAAGCACGCCAGCGACGGCATCGGCCAGCTTGACGACGAGTCGTTCAAGCGCGAGATCTGGTTCCACCGCCCGATCACCGACATCTGGGGCATCGGGCCGGGCATCGCCCGCCGCCTGGCCAAGCACGGCGCGTACGACCTTGCGGGGGTTTGCGCCGTCAGCCCCAAGGTGCTGCGCCGCGAGTTCGGCAAAAACGCCGAATACCTTATCGACCACGCGTGGGGCCTGGAGGCGTGCACCGTCGAGCAGGCACGCAGCTACCGCCCGCGCGGCCATTCGCTGACCAACGGGCAGGTGCTCATGCGCGACTACAGCTGCCGCGAGGCGGAAACGCTGCTGCGCGAGATGGTGCTGGGCAGCGCGCTCGAGCTGGTGGAGAAAGGCCTATGCGCCCAGGTGGCAAGCGTGTACGTGGGGTATTCGGCCAGCAATTTCCCCCACCAATCGTGGGAGAAGTGCGGGCCGTTCGGCGCAGCGGCCGCCGGCGCGGGCGGGTCGACGAAGCTGCCCAAACCCACCAACGCCGTGGACGCGCTGACCGACGCCGTGTTGGAAATCTACCGCGCCCGCGTGACGCCGGGGCTTTCCATCCGTCGCGTGAACATAGCGCTGGCGGACCTGATGCCCGTCGATAAGGTGCAGCCCACGCTGTTCGACGACGCCGCGAACGAGCGCAAGCAAGCCGCCCTGTCGCGGGCCATGGTGGATGTGCGCAAGCGGTTCGGCGCGAACGCGCTGCTGAAAGCCACAAGTTTGAAGGAGGAGGCGAACGCCATGGAGCGCAACAATCAGGTAGGCGGGCATCGTGCTTAGCCCTGATCAGACGCGCGTAGCCGCCGGCCTGCCCACACCGGACGTGTGGCCGGGCCTGTCGGCCGACGAACGCGAATACCGCGCGCAAGTGCTCGACCGCATAGCGCAACGCGTAGCCGCCGACGGCGTGCGCGTGTCGGTCCCCTCGCCCGATCGCGGCAGCCAGTTCATGCCCTTCGCAGCGCTAAAAGGCTACGAAGAGGTGATCGCCGAAGTCGAAAACGGCAACGTCGAGGAAGCACTTGATGCCGCCGACGCGCAAGCCGAGGAAACATCCCTGAGATACCAGCACAATGAAGTGTTCGAATCAATCAGAGAAGGGCTACAACACGAACAAAACGTCTAGGGTTTACGCCCTTCGCGGTATACGAACGCCAGATCGATTACACCAGGAGCTGATCGGAGTATGCCGCTCGTAGGTTTGCGGTGACGCTCTTCGCGTTTGACGTTCGACCGGTTTGCACGTCGTTCAACCCGCAATCGACGAGATCATATAGGCGGGCACGAGTCGCTTTTCGAAGCAAGCTCTCGTATGCTTCCGGAGACATGGACACAATCGCCTCTCGCCCGTCTTTCATAACGAAAACAGGCTCCTGAGCAGCCAGAACCGTTTCGACGAATGCAGCTGCATTCGTCATCTCCTCAACGGAAACGCAAATCGACACAAGCACCCTCCTTACGTGTGTAACTACAAGATTCCAGCGGAAACAGCTGTCATCATGCAAAGACGACCGATGTAAGGTCGCGAACGGCATCAAGCGTTTCCTGGAACGTGATATTGGCCGCATATGAATGTTTGGACGCGTACGTTTGCCATTGGCGCTCGAGTCCATCATCGCCACACATCGAGTCGATCAGTTCTTCGCGATGCTTGATGACTCCCCAGCTATTTCGCTTTTCGCATGTAGCGGAAAACGCTTCTCGAAGAACGCAGCAATCGACGGCTTTGCCCTTGATGTGCCAAAGTTCGTAAACATCGTAAAAGTCGCGAATGCGCGTAGTGGCAACATTTCTAGAAAGCACGGTCTCAATTTTTTCAGCCAATACGGTCTCTAGTGGATAAGCCATAATCCTTGCTGAGCCTTCATCGAACACGAATGGGTACTCATAAACTATAGCGTCAGGGGTTATCTTGTCGCCTGTTGTCACATCGATAGACAGCGGGACTGCGAGCGGCTTATAGCAAGCACGCAGAAACACTCGAATACCGGGGTACTCGTCCGCCTCTCGAATATCCTCCGTGCGAATCATCTCGAAGAATATATCGTCATCGGCATCAATGTTGCAAATTTCGCCGAAGACTTCGGCGGCTTTCTCGTGAGTCAGGGTAAAGCCCCGCACCGTCGTGTCTAAATCTTTCGTAGTACGTCGATCCACGCCGATGAGCGACCCGATAAGCATACCGCCTTTCACGATGATGCAATCTCTCCAAGAAGACCTTGAAATCCGGTCGATCAATCGCTCAAGCATATAATTCTGCAACATCAATTGAGGCGACACGTGCGCTGCCTTCGCCTTGTTGTTGACAAGCGCTTTGAGTTGCATCGCATTTCTCGTGTTCATAGCAGCACCTCCGTGTACTTCCTTACTTTGGGAGCGACTCCAAGCGCTTTGGCGTACGATTGCAGTTTTGGCAGGTTCTTTTCTTGCGATGACAAATACGAGCGGAATGCCGGCGAAAGCAGTTGAAGATCGGGCGACGACGTGCCGCGCAGCATATCGCATAAGGTGCGTTCGGCGTTATAGGCGCGCACGATGTTGCCATATGGCGTACCCAGCTCGATGCAGCCGAGCTCGTGCAGCTCGGCAGGTGACGACTTGGTGATGATGCCTGATTTCTTCGCGGAAGACGGGTTATAGCCCCTGGGAAAAGTCATCGTGAGCGATTCGGGGGCGGAGTCGGACAAGCCGAGCAAGTAAAGCGCCGTGTCGTGAGAAAAGATGCCACGGGCGAAGCGATGCTGGGCTCTCACGTACTCGTCTTCCCAGGTTTCGGGCGTGCAATAGAGGCCGCGCGCCGTCTTGACAAGCTCGCCGCGGTCTACTGCATCGGCGAGTTCGCGATTCTGGATGCCCCTTGCTTTGGCTTCCGAAGCGGTCACGTATCCTCTATTCGCCGCTGCTATCTCAACAAGCGCCTCCGTAGTCCCCCTCCTTGATTTTCTATACTACAAACTAGTAGATATTGTAGCATAGAAAATCATCACCTACCCGACCTGCAGTCTTGCGCCTTTGGTGGTTATGCCAGTGGTTTTTAGCAGGCGGGCGTTGGTGGTTAGGAGGATGGCCTCTATGCTGGGGGTTTGCTCGGCGAAGGTTAGGGCTTGCTCGGCGCCCATGATGATGAGCGCGGTGGTATAGCCGTCGGCATCGATTGACTTGTCGGCTATGACAGTTGCAGACAATACATCCGTTTCCGCTGGTTTGCCCGTTCGAGGGTCCAGGATGTGGTGGAGCACACGACCATCGCGCACGAAGGACCGCTCGTAGACGCCGCTGGTCACTACCGACTTCCCGCGTACGGAAACGCTAGTGAATGATACGGCTTGCAAGCTGCCGCCCGAAGGCACGGGCGCGCGCAAGCCCACGTTCCATGCGCTGCCGTCGGGTTTGTTGCCCAAGCACGCCACGTTGCCGCCCAGGTTGATCACGCCGCTGGTTGCGCCTCGGAGTTTCAGCAGGTCAATCACCCTATCTGCGATATATCCCTTCGCCATGCCGCCAAGGTCGATCGTTGTCTGCGGGTCGATGATACGCGCCTGCGTCCCCTCAACCTGCACGTTGCGCCAATCGACGTGCGCAAGCGCCTCGGCAATGGCAGCATCATCAGGCACGACCCCGCGCTTGAAATCCCATAGGCGGCACACGCCTCCCGTGGTGATGTCGAACAGCCCGTCCGTGCGCTCGCAATATCCCAACGCAGCGCGCAAAACGGCGGCAAGCTCCTCGCCCGCATCGATCCACTCGCCCGCCGCAGCGTTAAGCGCGAACAGCCGGCTTTCCGGGTTGAAGCGGCTCAGCAGCAGCTCGTATCGCGCGCAAAGCGCCTCGACCTCGCGCAACGCTGCCGCATCGACATCGGCTGACACGGCGCACACGGTATCGAACGCCCGAAACGTCACGGAACAAAGCTCGCGCATGCCGCGCCTCCTCCCAAACCCCCACAACGCCGAAAAGGGGCTTTTGCGCTCCCGCAAAAGCCCCCCGCACTTCCCTACTTCGTGAACTTGCCCGCCGCCAGCAGCAGCGCCACGTTCACCACGCAATCCACCGCCAGCAGGCCGCCCACGGCCGCCGCGTTCGGGCTGGCCGTATTGATGGCCGCGAACGTGAGCACCGTCAGCACCATGACCACCGCGCCGCACGCAGCCGCCGCGCCCACCAGGTTCCAGCTCGCACGCCCGCCGGCACGCGAGATGCACGCGCACATGACCTGCGACGACGCACCCAGAAGCGTGCCCAAAAACGCCGTGAAGCACACCGCCGCCAGCACGAGCGCGCCCGCGCTCGGCAGCTTGCTGCTCATAGAGCCCACCTGCACGCCGCTCAAAATGCCGCTGGCGACCACCAGCAGGCACACCAGCGACACCGCCGCCGCGGCCCAACCCCACAGAAACGCCGCCGCCGGCCTGCCGGCACCCTGAACGCCCTTCGCGAACAGCGCCGCCTGCAGCACCGCGCCGGCCGCCGACACCATCAGCGTGAGCGCCGCCGCGAACAGAAACGCCACGAACGCCGAGCCGGTCAAGATCGAGCAGATCACATCGAGCATGGGCACGCCCGACGCCGAGATGTAGTCGTACGCCAGCCATCCGGCGGCGTCCATCACCGCAAGCCCGATGCGGGCAAGCAGCGCCACCACCAGCGCGATGGCGAACAAGATGGCGTACGGTCGCGCCATCGTGCGCATGGAATCCTTCATTTCCGTCACGCCCCTTCCCTACTTCGCGCCTTGCAATTCGTGCTCCACGGCCGAGGTGCCGCACAGGTACCCGCCGCAAAACGCCAGCCCCACGTCGCCCATGAGCGAGCCCAGAATCGGGTCGCCGATGTAGCTGTTCTCGCCGCACGCGCCGCCGGCGGTGTGCCAGCCGGCGTACAAACCGGGGATGACCAGGCCGTTCGTTCCCACAACCTGCATCTGGTCGTTGATCAGCAGGCCGGCCTTCGTGCCGTACAGGTTGCCGCCGATGCGGCAGCCGTAGAACGGCGGCTTCACGATGGCGTGCAGCCACTCGGGCGGCATGGGGTACATGAAGTCGTCCTCGCCGCGCTCGCAACACTCGTTCCACTTCGCCACCGCCTCGGTGAGCACGCCGGGCGCGAAGCCCAGATCGGCCTCCAGCTCCTCAAGCGTGTCGCGGCGCTTGAGCACGTCGGCGTCGATGGCGTCCTGCACGCCATGATGCCAGTCGCGGTAATGCTCGGGCACCTTGTCGATCTGCTCCAGGTCGGGCGTGATGAGCTTGCGGCAATGCTCCTGCGCAAACCCCGCCAGGTGATCCTCGTAATCGGCGTCGAAGATGATGTAGCTGCGATGCCCCGGAGGCGTCATCTGGATGGTGGCCAGGTCGCCCAGGGCGTAGATGGCGTTCGCGCCGTCCTCGGCCACGCGACTGTCCATGTAGCGAAGGCGGTTGCCGCAACGATCGACGGTCAGCCACGGCTGGCGCGAGAGCTGCGTCATGCCGTCGTACAGGAAACGCGCCCACTGGCCGCCTTCGGCCTGCCAATCCACGCCGCCGTCGAAGCTGGCCGAGCTGTTGAAGCCCGACACATCGGCGCCCGCGCCCAGGCCCATGCGGAAGCATTCGCCCGTTTCGCCGCCCACCAGGTAGCTTGACGCGCAGCCCATGGCCGCCGTGGGGATGTACTTCTCCAGCAGCGCCTTGTTGTTGCAGAAGCCGCCGGCCGTCAGGATGACGGCGCCCTTGGCGTGGATATACACCTCGTGATCGAAATCCTCGCGCGCCACCAGGCCCACGATGCGCCCCGAATCGTCGCGCACCAGCGCCGTTGCCGGGCACTGGAACTTGTAGCGCACGCCGTTTCTCTGGCCGAAGGCGAACATGGCGTCGGTGGCGTCCTTCATCTTCAGCACGTGATGGTCGAGCGTGGCATTCTTCGGCGCCACGTACACCGGCACCTCGCCCAAACGCCAGCGCACGCCGCAATCCGCCATCCAGTCCAGGCTTTTGCCGCCTTCGCTGGCGATCTTGTAAATCAGCTTCGGGTCGGCCGCGTAATGGTACTCGTCCATGGCCCAATCGGTCAGCGCCTGCGCGTCGAAGGGGTAGCTGGGGAAGGCGAAGTGCTTCTTGTTCTGGCCGGAATACCCGCCCAGGATGCCGCACATGCCCGCGGATTGCGCGTTGCCGCCGTGCAGGCCCAGGGCTTCCACGCAGATGACGTCGGCGCCCAGCTCGGCCGCACGCGCGGCCGCGTTCAGCCCGCCACCGCCCGCGCCCACCACGCACACGTCGCACTCGTAGTCCCACGTTTCGGGGACCGCGCGCGGGGCGATGGGCGTGGCGTCGTTGGCCGGGAACGCCGCGGCGTTGTGCTCGCGGTACGTGCCGTCCGAGCCGCTGGCGTTGGTGGCGGCGCTATCGGGCACGGCGACGTTCTTCGAACCGTCGGCCGCCCAATCGCCGATGACGCCCTGCTCCACAGCCAGCGCCGCCGCGGGCATGGCCGCCGTCGCCGCCGTGCCGCCCACTACGGCGCAGGCGGCGCTGAGAAAGCCGCGCCGCGTGATGCCGCGCGCTTCGCTATCATGCTTGCTCATGTCCTCCCCTTTCGCTAGTTGCCCGATTTCGCCTGGTCAGCGGACACATCCGCCGCCTGGCTCAAGGCATCGTCGACCGCCTGCTTCACGCCTGCGGTGGTGATGGTGGCCCCGCTGACGGTGTCGATATCCGAGCCCTGCGCGGCCTCGATCATCTTGGCGAAGGTGCCGTCGCGCACCGCCTCGAACCCGCCGACGCTTTGCGTCTCGCCGTCCTGGGCGGTTTCCAGGCACGTGATGCGGTTGTCGTCGACCAGGAGCGTGACGGTCACGTTGCCAGCCATTGCCTTGCCCGTGCCCGTGTACACCCCGTCGCGCAACGGCGTGTCGCACTTCTTGACGGGGTCGATCTGCACCATCGCGTCCCACGGGTCGTCGGCGTGCATGGCCAGCTGCTCGGCGCTTGCGGCGTCTTTGGACCCCGAACCCTCGAACGATGCGCCGCAACCCGAAAGCCCCAGCACAAGCGCCGTCGCGCCGCAGGCCGCTGCTGTCGTCTTCCTCATGTCGGTCCTTCCTTTCCGAAACCGGCTTGCCCGAATACGGCAAGCGGATCTGCGCTACTTGGCCGGGCTGTTCCAGCCTTCCGGCACCTTCCAGCTATGGCACGTGTTGCAGTACATGACCGACTGACCGTGCACGCTGTGGCAGTTGCTGCAATCGATGGCCTCGCCCTGGTGCGACCTGTGCGGGTTCACGCCCGCCTGACCGCCCCAGTCCTCGGTGGCGGCGACCACGTCGTTCCAGTCGTGGCATCCGGCGGTCGCGCACTGCTGCTTGTCCGCGGTGATCAGCTGCGGCGCCAAGCTGCCGTCGGCGTTCGTCTCGAACGCTCCGGAAACCCATGCCATTCCCTCGTTGACCTGGGCTTCAAGCGTTGCCTCGTGGCACCGCAAGCACGTGACGCCCTCTTGCTGGTGCGCCACGGCCAGCTGCGCGTGGGCCGCATCGCCCTCGCCGTAGTAGCCGTCCACGTAATAGTCCATGGGCTCGTGGCAGATGGCATTGCAGAAACTGGGCTGGTTGTGCCACACGTAGAACCCGCCGCCGGCGCACACGAGCACCACGGCCACCACCGCGCATACGATGGGAGCCCGGCGGCGCTTGCCACCCTTCGCCTTCGCCTGTTCGTTCGTCTCCATCACGCCCTCCTTTCACACTTGCATGCTTTTCGTTGCACCTGTGAACGTGATGGCCGCATAATAGCAAGGTTTCTCCATCAAATGTTTGACGTTTCTGCAAATGTGTTCATTGACGCTATGTCAACGCGCCCCGTATGCTATGGCCATCGCAAGTACCCAAGGGGAACGGGGAACGCGATGCGCACCAAGGGGAAAACAAAGCGCACACCTGGGGAAACGCCTGCACACCGCGGACGCGCGCCCGGAAACGCAACGCGCACGGCTCACAACGGCGCAACGAACGCGCACCAGGGGGAGGTGGCACGGATGAGCGACGAAAGGCGGCAGCAGATCGTCGATGCGGCGCGGCAGCTCTACGAGGAGCAGGGCCTGTCCGCCACGACGGTGAAGGACATCAGCGAGCGCTGCGGCGTGGCGCGGTCGCTGTTCTACCACTACTTCCGCAACAAGCAGGAGGTTACCTCCGCCGTCATCGACGATTTCGTGAACGACTACATCGAGTCGCTGCAGTTCTGGAACGAGCATCGCACCCCCGGCGATATCGAGGGCAGCCTGGCAGGCGTGGTCACCGTCATGCGCGTGGGCGTCTTCGAACACTCCAGCTTCCGCCGCGCGCTCGACACGCACGAGAACGCGTCGCTGTACCTGGAGTTCATCAACCGCGTGGCCGACCGCATGGCCGCCTACTTCGTGGAAACCACCGTGCAGGACTACGCGCAGAGCCATCCCATCGACATCGACCACGTCTACGAGACGTTCTACATACTGATCATGGGCATCTGCGGCTACGTGCGAACGCACCGCGATGCGCCCGACGAGGTGCTGCGTGACATCATCGCGCAAACGCTTCACATGGAGCGCGAAACCAAGCAATAACCGGTGCAAGCCGGTTAACGGTCACCGACTAACACAGGGAACAACCAGGCAAAACGCCTGGTGAAAAGGGCATCGCAAGCGGCCCCGGGCATTGTGCGCCTGAAATGCCGGATGCGAGAGCGTATCGACTCAAGGGAGGTCATCATGTTGTTCCAAGTCTACGGCGATACCGCCGTCTACCAGTGGATCGGATGGGTGGTGGTGTTTCTCGCGCTCATCGGGTTCAACGAGATCGCACGACGCACGAAGGCCGGCGGCATCACCTGCTTTTTGGTGATCCCCGCCATCCTGACCGCCTACTTCATCGCCATCTACGCCGGCGCCGCCGCTGGTGCCGACTGGGCGCTGAACAACCCGACGTACCTGTACATGAACAGCTGGTTCCACTACGCGAAGCTCTACGCGGCGACCGCCGGCTGCATCGGCTTCATGATCTTGAAGTACCACTGGGGCAAACTAGGCAACGCCGACTGGTTCAAGTGCTTCCCGTTCGTGATCGTGGCCATCAACATCCTGATCGCCGTGGTCAGCGACTTCGAAAGCGCCGTGCGCGCGTTCGGCACCACGTGGGTGTCCTCGGAAGGCGTCACCCTGTACGGCGGCTGGCATAACGTGTTCAACGGCATCGCCGGCATCCTGAACATCTTCGTCATGACCGGCTGGTGGGGCATCTACACGTCCAAGAAGAAGCAGGACATGCTGTGGCCCGACATGACGTGGGTGTTCATCATCTCCTATGACATCTGGAACTTCTGCTACACCTACAACTGCCTGCCCACGCACTCCTGGTACTGCGGCCTGGCCCTGCTTCTGGCCCCCACCGTTGCCGGCATGCTGTGGAACAAGGGCGGCTGGATCCAGAACCGCGCTTACACGCTGAGCCTGTGGTGCATGTTCTGCCAGGTGGTGCCCATGTTCGCCAACGACTCCATCTTCGCCGTGCAGTCGGTGAACAACCCCGACGTGAACCTGGTCATCAGCGTGCTGGCGCTCGCCGCGAACGTGGCCGCCGTGGGCTACGTGGCTTACCGCGCCAAGAAGCTGGGCGTGAACCCCTACAAGCACGAGGTGTTCGTGGGAACGAAGGACTACGAGAAGGCCATGGCTCGCCGCGAGGACGTGGCTGCGTAGGGAACGCAAAGAAGGTCTCGCTAGCGTGACGCGGCGTGGCGAAGGTCGGGAACGACGCTGCGACGTTGCGAAACGCGGCGAAACGCACTGCCGCAAGGCAAAGCGAGACGGAGCAAATCAAACACCGCTTCGCAAAAACAAAAGCAGGCCGGAAGAGCTGATCTTCCGGCCTGCTTGCTTTCTCCCAGCCTGCCTGCCTTCTTGGGCAGATTATACGCGCCACGCCGCCGGCGCATCCTGCTTGCGAATGACAGCAAACCAGGAAGGTGGTCGGCCGCAGCCGCAAACGGCCTTACTCCAGCCCTTCGCCGCTGTACTTACCAGTTGCCTCGTCGTATCGCAACACGAGGACACGGCCGTTTTCCACGACATTGCCGTCGATATAGTAGTGCGAGGCGCCGTCGTGCCAGGTTCCGCGATAGCCGGGTATTCCCGAGATGGTTTCTGTGGTGATGTGCCCGGCGATGACGTCCAGGTCGAAATGCCGGCCCACGTAATCGGGCATCATCGCGGTGAAGTATTCTTCCGGAGTTCCGATCCTCCAGAGGTCGCCGGCGTCTTCGTCGATCCCGGCGTGCACGAACACCTGGGTGGGCGTTTCGTAATAGTACGGCAGGCCGCGGATCCACGACAGGACGTCCGCGTGGTTGGCCTTCATCAGCTCTACGGAAAACCGATACGCATCCTCGAAGCGCCTGAGCTTCAGCATATGAACGACCTGCTGAAACGCTTTGGCGCCGAGGAAGCTCTTGGTTGTTGCCAGCCCGGAGTCGGCCAGCATCCACGCGCGGGCGTAATCGGGGTCCACGACCATGTCGCAGTATTCGAGGAGCATCTCCTCGTGGTTTCCGCGCAGCGCCGCCACCTGCCCGGGATATTCTTCCTGCAGGCGCATGATCCTTTCGTAGACCTGGAGGCTGTCGGGGCCGCGATCGCAATAGTCGCCGAGCAAGATGAGCTTGGAGCGGCCGTCGCGCAGGTCCACCGTTTCAAGCGCCGCGTTCAGAGGCGCCAGGCAACCGTGTATGTCGGATATGGCGTAGATCATGGGACCTCCTGGGTTGCTAGCGTGCGAGCTGCTTGATGTCTTCCAGGGTCTTCGTACAGGCTTCGAGCTGCTTTTCCAGCTGGGCAATCTTCTCGTTGAGAAGCTGAACCTGCGTGGCGTCTGTTTGCACTTCGGCCTGCTTCTTTGCGTCGGTGACAGCAAGGTTGTCGACCGCGTGCGCGATGAGAGCCCGCAGCGTGGCGGCTATGGGTTTGTTCGCCACCGAAGCGATCGTCCTCAGCCGTTCGTTCGTATCCTGCCTGAGCGTGATTCGTCGCTGGGCCGTGCGGGAGTCGTCGTCGCTTCGAAAATAATCGGCCAGGACTTCGACCGGGTCCCCCTGGAAACGGTCGATGACTTCGTTGAAGATGAAGGAGTCCCGGATTTGCTGAGAGTTAGCGGAGGGATACCACCGACTTCTGAGGACCTCCGCCTGCTCTGAGTTGTTGTCGGTTAACGCGATGTTGATTTGCATAGTCGTCCTCTATCGTTGGTGGTTGGTGAGCCGAGCGTGTTTGCGATGGCTGATGCCGTTGGGATGGTTGGTTGGTTGACCAAGGTCGATGCCGAACAGGTCACGAACTTGGACCTTGCTGCCTTGCGGCCGTTTAGCAATAGCCGACAGCAGGTCTCGATACGTTTTCTGCTCAATAGCGTTTAGCGCGACCATGACTCCTCCTTATGAGCAATCGATGCTCAAACAAGCTTTTTGCTGATAGGAATAGTAGCACGCCGAAGCGTATGACGCAACCGTGTGGTTGCGTGCTATTTATCGGTTGCGTTTGCTTCGCCTTGTTCGCATGCCAGGACCACACCCTCCTCGTCAATGCAAGATCAGTAGGGTTTCAAGGAGTTGCTGCCAAAAATTGCGCGAGTGCGTGTAAGAGAAAAGGCGCCGCTAGACACCCTAAGCAAAAAGCACTGCTAGCGCGCCTAAATGCATGGTTTATCGTCTTGATATCAGGATATGCTCGCAATAAGAAGTCTCCCAATGCCCTGCGTAAGCCCCCGAACACACACTCGCGCGTTTTTTGGCAGCAAATGTGATCGACCCTCGCGATTCGCTTCAATGTTTCTCGACAATATCACGATACCGTGATATTACTCGGGCGATGAAGCTTGATCCCCCTCGACTAAGGAGGTATGCGATGAAGTTCCATAAGGTAAAGGATGTATCGGCTCTTCCCGATATGAAGCTGAGCGTGCAGTTCGCAAACGGCACCACAAAGATTTACGACGTCAGGCCCCTCGAGCAGCGTTTTGCCGCTTTCAAGGCGTTAGAGGACGAGGCTCTCTTCGGCAGCGTGATTGTCGACCAGGGCGGTTACGGCATCATCTGGAATGACGACCTTGACCTCTCCTGCGACGAGCTTTGGGAGGAGGGCGCGGAAGTCGCAACTCCCTTCGATGGGCTTATGTCGTTCTCCGACGCAAGCGAGCTCTGGGGACTGAGCGAGTCGACGCTGCGCAAGGCCATCGCGTACAGAAAGATCGTCCCAGGAGTTGACGCTCGCAAGTTCGGGAAACAATGGGTGGTCAACCGAAGCGCAATGTCGCGAGAGTACGGCGACCCCATAAGCGCGTAATCGTCCTCGGTACGAACACACCTCCATCCCCTGTTCGTCCCGCGGCAGCGGCGGGGCAAGCCCCGCCGCTTCATGGATTACAGTTGCCAGGTTTCGGTTTCCCTTTGTAGGGTTATCATTCGGGCGAATCTGCCGCCGGCTGCTTTCAGTTGCTCGGGCGATCCTTGCTCGGCGACTTGGCCGTCTTCGAGGACCACCACTTTATCGGCGGCTTCGACCGTGCGCATGCGGTGCGCGATCACGATGACCGTTTTGCCTGCTAACAGCCTTGAGAGTGCCGATTGCACCTTGGTTTCGTTCTCCACGTCAAGTGAAGCCGTCGCCTCGTCGAGCAGCACGATGGGCGCGTTCTTCAACAGCGCTCGGGCAATCGAGATTCGTTGACGCTCGCCGCCGGAGAGCTTGGAACCGTTCTCGCCGATCTTCGTGTTGTACCCCTGCGGCATACGGCCGACGAACTCGTCGCAGTTCGCGGCGCGGGCGGCTGCCAGCACCTCGGCGTCGGTGGCGTCGCGGCGGCCAAGGCGGATGTTGCCCATCACCGTGTCGTCAAACAGCAGCACGTCCTGGAACACGATAGCGTAATCGCGCAACAGCGTTTCGGGATCCACCGTAGACACGTCGACACCGCCTACACGCACCGTGCCACCCGTGGCGTCCCAGAACCGCGCGGCCAGGCGCGCGCAGGTGGACTTGCCCGAGCCCGACGGCCCCACAAGCGCCGTCACCTGGCCTTCCCGCGCCGTGAAACTCACGTCGGCCAGCACGCGCTCCCCCGCTCGCCCGTCGTCGCCGGCCCCATAGGAGAACGCCACGTGATCGAACTCGATATCATGACCGGCCGGCGCGAAATCGGCCGTGCCCGAGGCCATGGGCTCCTCCATGATCGAACGCATGCGCGCCGCCGACGTCTCGGAGGCGAACAGTTCGCTGACCAGCGCGAGCGCCTGGTCGAACGGGGCGTAGATGCGCGAAATCATCAGCAAGTACGCGAACATGACCATGAAGTCGATCTGGCCTGCGGCGATAAGGCTGGCGCCCACGATGAGCGTCGTGGCAATGCCCAGGCGCAGGATTGCGTACGCTGTGTTCACCAGCAGGCCGTTGGTCAGCTCGCCCCTCGCGCATTCGCGTTCGGTGGCGTCGATCGTGGCGTTTAGGCCCGCCAGGTAGCGCTGCTCCTGGTTGGTGGCGCGGATCTCGCGCACGCAGTCGAGCGTCTCCTGGATGCCCTGCGTCACCTTCAGCTTCGCCATCCTATTGCGCTCGAACACCGGCTTCATCGGCTTGCGCGTGGCGAACAGCAGGGCAAAAGCCACCGGAACGCTCCAAAACGCGGCGATCGAAAGCTGCCAGCAGAAGAACAGCGAGCCCACGAACACGATGGACGTCGAGATCACAGCGCCCCACAGCTCGCCGAGCACATGGCTGTAGGCGTGCTCCATGACCTGCACGTCGCCCATGATGGTTTCGGTCAAATCCGCCAAGTCGCGCCGCCCGAAAAACGACAGCGGCAGTTTGCGCAGGCGCTCGGCGATCTCGATGCGCTGATTGCCGCATTCCTCGTAGTAAATGCAGTAGGAGTAGTAGTACTGCTGCCAATTGGACACCAGCAGCGCCGCGAAGAACACCGCAAGGCCTATGGCAAACGGTACCGCGCCCGGCAGGTCGGCGCCTTCGCTCAGGTGCTTCACGAACCCGTCCATCACCAGGAACAGAAACGCCATGCCGGCCATGGTGACCAGGTTCGTGATGCACGTCCAGAACACGCCGCGCTTCACGCCGGACATGCCCTTATCTGAAAGGAAGTACTTCTTCTTAAACGAGGCGAACATCATGCCTCACCTCCCTTCATGGTGGCCGCTTTCGTTTGCGCGCCCGCTATCTTCCAGCTTGCGGCCTGCTCGTAGTCGGCCCACATGGAGGCGTACAGCCCGCCGGCTTCGACCAGCTCGGCGTGCGTGCCGCGCTCGGCCACGCGACCTTGATCGAGCACCACGATCTGGTCGGCACCCACCACCGTCGAAAGCCGGTGGGCGATCATGATCACCGTGCGGTTCTCGGCCAGCTTCGCGAACGCGCGCTGGATGAGGGCCTCATTCTCGGGGTCGGCGAACGCCGTTGCCTCGTCGAGCACCACGATGGGCGCGTCCTTGAGGATCGCGCGGGCAAGGGCGACCCGTTGCACTTCGCCGCCCGATAGGTACGCCCCGCCGGCGCCCAGGAGCGTGTCGATGCCCTGCGGCAGCTTCGCCACGATCTCGTCGCACTGCGCGGCGTGCAGCGCGGCCAGCACCTGCTCGCGCGTGGCATCGGGCCTGGCTGCGCGCACGTTTTCCTCGAGCGTTCGGCTGAACAGCTGGTTGGTTTGGAAGACGAACGCGATCTTGTCCATAAGCTCGTGCGGATCGGCGTCGCGCACGTTCACGCCGCCGACAAGCACGCGCCCGGCGGTTGCATCCCAGAAGCGCGGGACAAGGCTTGCGCACGTCGACTTGCCGCCGCCCGACGGCCCCACGAGCGCGAGGGTCGTGCCGGCGGGGACTTCGAAGCTCACGTCGTCGAGCGCGTTGGCTGCGGCGCCTTCATAGGCAAACGACACGTGCTCGAAGCGCACATCACCGCCCTCGATGTGGCGCGGGTTCGCGGGGGCCTCGAGCGGCTTCGCCTTCAAGATCGCGCGCACGCGGCCGAGGGAATCGCCCGCCATCTGCGACGCCTCGCTCATGAACATGAGCTTCGCCATGGCCGTGGGAATGACCGCCGAGAAGATGGCGTAGAAGGCGAAATCAACCACGAAGCTGGGGAGATCCGCTTCGCCCGGCGCCAGAATGAGCGCCACGGGAAGCAGGAACACCACCAAGCCGTTGAGCACCGACAGCTGAAGGACCTGCGGTTTTCGACAGAACGTGCCCGCGTAGTCCTGCGCCATGCGCGCGTAGTCGGCGATGGCATCGTGAAACGCCTTGAAGGAGTGGACCGTCTGTTGAAACACCTTCACCACGGGGATGCCGCGCACGTATTCGGTGCCGGTTTCGTTCATGCGCACAAGCGCCCCCATGTAGCTTTTCATGAACTCCATGCCCTTGCCGGACATCATGGTCATGAGGCAGCAGATCGAGATCACGATCGGGACCAGACACGCAAGGCCAAGGCGACAATCGAAGGCGAACAGCAGCGCAAGCATGCCGACCACCATGGCGATCGAACCCGCCGCATCGGGCAACACGTGCGCGAGCAGCGATTCCGTGCTGGCAGCGCAGCCGTCGATCACGCGGCGCAGCTCGCCGGTTGCGTGCGTGTCGAAGTAACCGAGCGGCAGGCGCATGAGGTGCTCGGTGGTTTGCTTGCGCATGTTCGACGCCGTGCGGAACGCGGCCAGATGCGTGCACATGAGCGCAAGGAAGTAGGCAGCGATCGAGGCGATTGCGCCGCCGATTGCCCACCAGCCGTACGCGGCGATCCCTTGCGCAGCCTGCCAATTTGGCGCGACTTCGATGAGATCGCGCGCGACAAGCCAGATGCACACGTAAGGCACAAAGCCGAGCAGCTGCGATACGGCGCTGAGCGCTAAGCCGAGGTACGTGAGCGGCTTTCTGCTACCTGCGAAGTCAAGGAGCTGGGAGATGTTGTTGCGTTTGCGGCTGGGAGTGGGGGTTGCCGACAGGTCAACGGCTTCGCCAGCAACATTGACACCGGTTTGGTTGTTTTCGGCGTTTGCCGCAAACGATTTTCCTACGGCTTCGCCGCCGCCGACGTCGCCTGCTGCCAAGCAAGGTGCTTCGGCGGTGGGCAGGCCGGCCGCTTCGTCGGCGTTTTGGCGAGGTGTTGGGCGTGGTTCCTCTTCGGCCATAGTTATTCCTTCCCTATTTGGGGCTTTTGCGCGGCGCGTTTTTGGGCGTTTTACCGGCGCGGAATGCCTCTTGCTAGTTACCTTGGCGTAGCTTATCATGCAAGGAAGCCTTGGCAAACATTCCTGCTGAGCGCGTGCACGAAACCGAAACAATGAGAGACGACTCCGAATGACCGATGCTTCCGCCTACAACGCCATCCCACGCGCGGTTCGCTCGCTTTACGAGCCGCAGCTCGAGCAGTTCGGGATCGTCATCCGCCGCAACGGCAAAGGCTGGTCGGGCACGGGTCGGAACACCTGGGGCTGCGGGTCGGCGTGGGGCATGCCCGTTGGGGATTTCTGCATCGCGTTCAGCCACGAGGTGTATATGGAGCGAGATATGGCGCTGGTCGAGTCGCCCGAGAGCGCATATGCGTGCGTGTGCATGGTGTCGGAGGATTCCAAGGCCATCATGCCGCGGATGATCGACCGGCCGCGGGCGCTGCTCGACGGATCGCTGTACTCGTTCGTGCAGCCAGCGGGTTCGTCTTCCGGCACGCTGCGCCGGGGAGGCCTGTATTCGTCGCGCTGCATCTGCTTTCTGCCGCAGTATTTCGAGAAACTCGATTTGCGCTGGCCAGGCGCGTTCTCGGGCATGTTCGAGCGGTTCGGACGCGCGTGGGATGAGGCGCAATCGCGGATTATCATGTCGGCGCTGCTAGGAACCGGGCCGCAATACCGGCCGAGTTCGGCGCTGCTTATCCAGGCGCGCGTCGAGCAGATGGTGGCCGAGCTTGCCGCGTCATGCGCCGGTGACGAGGACGCGCGGTGCGGCGCTTCGGCGCGCGAGCGCGGCGAACTTGCTCTTGAGGCGCAGGCTGCCATCGAGCGCATGCTCGACGAGGGGCGCGCACCCGGCCTCGACGAGCTTGCGAGCATGCTGTTCGTGAGTCGCTCGCACCTGTGCTCGGCGTTCTCGCGCGAGACGGGGCAAAGCATCGGGCGATACGCCAAAGCGCGCCGAATCGAGCGCGCGAAAACCCTGCTCGCAAGCGGTAATTCGGTTGCGTACGTGGCCGCGCGGCTGGGCTGGCCGCGACCTTCGGCGTTCTCGCAAGCGTTCAAGCAAGCAACCGGGACCTCCCCAACCGAATGGCGTGATGCGAGCAAGGGATAGCTGGAAAGCGGAACGGACGGAAGAGGCCCGCGAGCAGGGCGCGGAATACCGCAGACAGGCTAGGACCGAACGCGCGAGAATCAGGCGGATTGACGCGTTAAATCTTGCACGTTTCTACGCTTTTATCAGGGTGTTTCACAAGCATCCGCACCCGACGCCTCTCGCGGGCGTTCCGCCGACCCCGTTCGCTTAGGCGGGCTCATAGCGCTTCGCGGCAACCCCGCCGGCTCCTGTTCGCTTCGGCGAGTCCATCACCCCTCGCGGGCGTCCCACATGAACACACCTCCGTCCCCTGTTCACGGGGGCCGTCGGGCTGGCGAGCCCATCATCCCTGACGGTCGCGTTACGCCGCCTTCTCCTCCTGCTCAAGCTGGGTGCGGGCGTAGGCGATGGCATCGTCGATGTTCGGGCGGAAGCGCTCCTCGCCCACCAGGTCGACGAAGCCGGCGCGGCGCATGGTCCTCATGGGCTGCTCGTTTGCGTGGCTGAAGATCAGCTGCACGCCGTTTTCCGCGCAGGACTCGTACAGGTTCTCCAGCGCGTTCATGCCCGTGGCGTCCAGCGAGGGCACGCCGCGCATGCGGATGATCAGGTACTTCGTAAAGTCCTTCACCGAGATGTCGGAGATGCGGTCGGTCATTCCGAAAAACATCGGGCCGTTGATCTCGTACACGCGAACGCTCTTGGGCAGCTCGCGCAGGTGCGTAACTTCGGAGTCCTTGTCGCAGAAGTACGTCCAGCCCTTCACCTCGGTCTCCTCGGAAACCATCTTCATGAACAGCACCACCGTGATGAGCATGCCCACGGCAATGGCGGTGACTAGGTCGAACACGATGGTCAGCGTGAACGTCAGCAGCAACGTGGCCACAGCACCGCGCGAGGCCGTGACGCAAAGGTGGGCGAAGTTGCGCCAACCCGACATGTTGTAGGCAACTTGCAGCAAAATTGCCGCAATGGTGGGCATGGGGATGAGCGCGGCGTAGGGCATCAGAAACACCAGCACCAGCAGCAACACTGCGGCGTGCACCATGCCGGCGATGGGCGTGCGGCCTCCGCTTTTCACGTTGGCGGCGGTACGCGCGATAGCGCCCGTTGCGGGAATGCCGCCGAAGAGCACCGAGCCCATGTTGCCGACGCCCTGCGCCACCAGCTCCATGTTGCAGCGGTGATGGCCGGAAATCATGGAGTCGGCGACCACGCACGACAGCAGCGACTCGATGGCCGCAAGGATGGCGATGGTGATGCCGTTGGCAAGCTCGTCGCGGAACAGATCCAGGCTGAGCTGGGGGAATTGCAGCGTGGGCAGGCCCGCTTCGATGGTGTACAGGTCGCCGATGGTGTTGACCTGCAGGCCAAACGCGGGCACCATGGCGGCGCCCACGATAACAGCCACCAGCGAACCGGGGATGCGCTTGGACACCTTCGGCCACAGCATCAGGATGGCAAGGCACACCACGCCCACCAGCACCGCCTGCCAGTTCACCGTGGAGATGTTGGCCGCCAGGGCGCCCAGCTTGTCGGTGGTGTCGACGGTAGTGGTGCCGGCGGGGTACGTCAGCCCAAGCAGGTCCTTGATCTGCCCGATCACGATGGTCACCGCGATACCGGCGGTGAAGCCGGTGGTTATCGTGTAGGGAACGAAGCGGATGAGCGTGCCGAGCTTCAGCAGGCCCATGAGCACGAGCATCACGCCGGCGATGATGGTGGCCGCTACCAGGCCCTCCATGCCGTCGGTGGCAACGATGCCCGCGACGATGGTGGCGAAGGCGGCGGTGGGACCGGAGATCTGCACGCGGCTGCCGCCTAAAAGCGCGATGAGGAAACCCGCGACGATGGCGGTGTAAAGTCCCTGCTCAGGGCCTACGCCCGACGCGATGGCCAGCGCAATGGAAAGCGGCAGCGCCACCACGGCAACCACCACGCCCGAAACGATGTCCTTGGGGATCTGACGGCGCAGCTCCTCTTTGCTGGAGTGCTTGATGATGCTGAATAATATAGGCTTGATCTTGTCTCGCTGCATGGCCTTCGTTTCACGTCGAAATGGTCGGTTTCAAAACTCCTGCAACGCGGCCCGCCGGGCGATGGAGACGACAAAGCCCCAACCGGGCCGTTTCCCCGGATGGAGCGTTGTGTGTCTTCAGATTGTACGGCATGCCTAGCCGCAAGAGGGTGATTATGGTAACGCGACGCGGCGGCCTACCGCCCGACCACACAAAATCGCCAGCAAGAAGGGAACGCACGAGAAGCCGGCGAATTGCAAACAACCTAGCGAAAACGCAGTTGCGCCCGCGGAATTCCGCGGGCGCAACTGCGTTTGGCTATCACTCCAAAAACTGGACTTCGCCGGTGTCGGTATGGTAGAGGGCGCCTATTACCCGTAGGCCGTGTTCGGCTTCGTCGGTTCGGACTTTGCGGCTTTCCTCGATGCGGCGAACGCTGTGCGCCACGTTTGCCAAGCAGGCTGCGGCCTCGTCGGTTTCGTCGCCGATGGCGTCGGCTATCTCGTCGGTGATGAACTTCACCGTGCCGTAGGGCTCGTGGTGCATGGCCGCGTCGACGGCGCCGCAGCACGTGTGGCCCAAAACCACCACCAAGTTGCAGCCCAGATGATCCTCGGCGTACTCGATGCTGCCAAGCTGGTGCTTGTCCACCACGTTACCGGCAACGCGGATGACGAACAGGTCGCCGATGCCTGCCGAGAAGATGGCTTCAGGAATCACGCGCGAGTCCGAGCACGCCAAAACGATGGCGTACGGGCGCTGGCCTTCGCGAAACGTCGACTGACGCAACTCCGGCGACACGTCGCCCTGCGCGTGGTTCGCGTTCAGATAGCGGGCGTTTCCCTGACGCAGGCGCTCGAGCGCCTCATCTGCCGAAAGATTGCAAGATTCGTGGCCCATGGCGGGTTCCCCTTTCGTTTTGCTCACGCTCAGCTTACCGCGCTGCGCAAACCTGAACGCGTTTCTGCCGACAAGCTGCAAAATGTTAGCGGTTACAATAGGGCAAACCCAGGGGGAAAGGAACTGCCATGTCGAAACAGGCGATTTTGGAACTTGACCACGATGCGTGCAAAACGCAGGCGATGGCATATCTCGAGCAGAGATTCAATTGCGCGCAGGCGGTCGCTTGCACACTGGCGCCGGCGATCGGGCTCGACGTCGACCAGACGTTTCGCCTGATGGAGGGCTTCGGCGGCGGCATGGGCGGCTATACCGAAACCTGCGGTGCGGTATCGGGCGCCGTCATGGCGACCGGATGGGTCAAAAGCGCCGGAAGCGAAAACCCCGTCAGCAAGATGGAAACGTACCAGCTGGCTGATCAGATGTGCGCGCGATTCAAGGCGCAAAACGGCACCACCATCTGCGCCGAGCTCAAGGGCATCGGCAACCCTGCAGGGCCGCTCCGCTCCTGCCCCGGCTGCATCCAGGACGCCGTGGACATCGCCATCGATGTTCTTCAGGCGGACGCGCGCGCTGACGCATAAGCGCACTGCGATACATGGCGTTTTGCAAAGCCGCAGGTCAATAACCCTGCGGCTTTTTGCGAAATCGTGATGGGGCCTTCAAAAATCGAAAGAACCGGAACCCTGGGAGCGCGTCTTCGCATAACGCTTGCTCGTTTCGCGCGATTCGGCCCCATGTGCCCATGCCGCTCAAACGTTGCGCTATAGTTGACCGCGTCATACAACTTACGCGTAGAAAGCACCTCATGTCCCGCATCAAAACCCTTGCGCCCGGCATTGCCGTCAGCGTCCTTATCGCCGTCGTTTGCTGGTTTCTCGGCCAGGCGGTACCGCTGGTGGGCGGCGCCGTCTTCGCTATTTTGCTAGGCATGGTCATCGGCACGTTCTGGAAGGAGAAGGGCACGGCGGGGCCGGGCATCAAGTTCGCGTCGAAGAAGATCCTGCAAACCGCCGTGGTGCTGCTGGGCTTCGGACTGCCGCTGACGCAGTTGGCCCAGGTGGGAGCCATGTCGCTGCCCGTCATCCTGTCCACCATCTCCGCATCGCTGATCACAGCGGCCGTGCTGTGCCGCGTGATGCACGTGCCCGGGCGCACCGCCACGCTCATCGGCGTGGGGTCCTCGATCTGCGGCGGCTCGGCCATCGCAGCCACCGCACCGGTCATCAAAGCCGACGATCAGGAAGTGGCGCACGCCATATCGGTGGTGTTCCTGTTCAACGTGCTGGCGGCGCTCATCTTCCCCACGCTTGGCGACGTTATAGGTTTGAGCAATAACGGCTTCGGCCTGTTCGCGGGTACCGCGGTCAACGACACGTCGTCGGTGACCGCCGCCGCTGCCGTGTGGGACGGCATGCACCCCGGCGCGAACGCGCTCGATTACGCCACCATCGTTAAGCTCACGCGCACGCTGGCCATCATCCCCATCACGTTCGCGCTTGCGCTGTGGGTTTCCGCGCGCGAGCGCAAACAGGCCGCGGAAAACGGCGCAGATGCGGCTTCCACCAGCGGTTTCAGCCTGAAACGCGCGCTGCCCACGTTCATCGTGCTGTTCGTGTGCGCCTCCCTGGTGGCCACGGGCGCCAGCGCCGCGGGCGTCGATCTGGCCGTGTTCGCCCCGCTCAAAACGCTCAGCAAGTTCTTCATCGTGGTGGCCATGGCCGCCATCGGCCTGAACACCGACGTGGTCGGCCTGGTGAAATCGGGCGCAAAGCCCATCGTGCTGGGTGCCGCATGCTGGGTCGCCATCGCGTGCACGAGCCTGGCGGCGCAGCACGCGTTGGGGCTTTGGTAGCGGATCAGCAAACTTTATAGCGAAGAAAGGGTCGATATGCTGACCATCGGATGCCATCTGTCAACATCGAAGGGCTTTCTGGCCATGGGCGAAACCGCGCTTTCCATCGGCGCGAACACGTTCGCGTTCTTCACGCGCAATCCGCGCGGCGGCAAGGCGAAAGCCATCGACCCCGCCGATGCCGCGGCGCTGCGCGCGCTGATGGCCGAGCACAACTTCGGCCCGCTGGTGGCGCATGCCCCCTACACGCTCAACCCCTGCTCGGACAAGCCGCACGCCCGCGAATTCGCACTGGAATGCATGGCCGATGACCTGGTGCGCATGGAATCCGTGCCTGGCAACTACTACAACTTCCACCCGGGAAGCCATGTGAAGCAAGGCGCGGAAGCGGGCATCGAGCTGATATCGGGCCTGCTCAACGAGGTGTTGCGCCCCGAACAGACCATCACGGTGCTGCTGGAGGCCATGGCAGGCAAGGGCACGGAAGTCGGCCGCACGTTCGAGGAGCTGGCCGCCATCATCGACCGCGTGGAACTTTCCGACCACCTGGGCGTGTGCCTGGACACGTGCCACATCCACGACGGCGGTTACGACATCGTGAACCATTTGGACGGCGTGCTCGACGAGTTCGACCGCGTGATCGGCATCGACCGCCTGCGCGCCGTGCACATCAACGACTCGAAGAACCCCTGCGGGGCGCACAAGGACCGCCACGAGTGCATCGGGCAAGGCTTCATCGGCGTCGACGCGTTCCAGCGCATCGTCACGCACCCCGCGCTTCGCGACCTGCCCTTCATCCTGGAAACCCCCAACGAGCTGCCCGGCTACGCAGCCGAGATAGAGCTTTTGCGCGAGCTGGCGGAAAGGGAGTAAACAGCGAAAAGGCGGCTGGCAAAGGGCGCGTTGGTACCCGGACAGCACGCAAGGAGGATAGGGAAGGCGACACGCCTTCGTCTTCCCTATTCTCCGGCCTCCACTCCCCTTCTTCCCATGCGGCAGCACACCCGACAACCGTTGAGCACGCAAACTGACAAATACCCGCGGCAAACATCGCGATTCTTTTTGCCAAATTCCCCTTCCCTGCCCCTTCCTTCGCCATATATTCCCAGTTCAGCTATGTTATCGATTTGCTCGATAACAATCCATCGATAAATATCCTAGTAACCTGCGTTGAATACCGGGCAATTCGGTGTTTCAATACGAACAGCAAAACCGCGGCAGGCAAGGCGCCCGCCGACACTACGCGATCCAAGGAGCACCGCATCATGGCAAAGAAGAACATCCCGTACGACCAGAAGTACTACGATCCGGAAATCGAGTGCATGCCGCGCCCCGAGCTTGAGCAGCTGCAGCTCGAGCGCCTGCAAACCATGGTGCAGTACGCCTACGACAACACCGTCTACTACAAGCGCAGCTTCGACGCCGCCGGCGTGAAGCCCTCCGACATCAAGACGCTTGACGACTTGGCGAAGTTCCCCTTCATCAACAAGCAGACCGAGCGCGAAACTCAACACGTGGGCAGCTTCTTCGGCGAGCTGTGCAGCGTGCCCGAGGAGGACGTCGTGTTCATGGCCACCTCCTCCGGCTCCACCGGCGTGCCCACGGTCAGCCCCTTCACGCAGGAGGACTTCGACCTGTGGCAGGACACCGAGGCCCGTCTGTTCTGGCAGGCCGGCATGCGCCCCAACGACCGTTACGTCCACGGCCTGAACTTCGCCCTGTACGTCGGCGGCCCCGACGTCATCGGCGCGCAGCGTCTGGGCGCGCTGGCCATCTGGGCCGGCGCCATCCCCTCCGACCGCCTGATCTTCGTGTTGAAGCAGTACCAGCCCACCATCATCTGGACCAGCCCCTCCTACGCTTGGACGCTGGGTCAGAAGATCAAAGAGAAGGGCCTCGACCCGCGCAACGACTTCAGCATCCGCACCATCATCGTCGCAGGTGAGCCGGGCGGCTCCATCGAATCCACGCGCGAGAGCATTGAGGAGCTGTGGGGCGCGAACGTGGTCGACTTCTTCGGCCTGTCCGACATCTACGGCGCCTGCGCGGCCATGTGCGAGGCGAAGGACGGCCTGCACATCGTTGAGGACCAGATCCTCGTTGAAACCGTCGACCCGGTCACCGGCGAGGTGCTCGAGCCCGGCAGCGTGGGCGAGCTGACCTACACCACGCTCATGAAGAAGGCCCGCCCGATGATCCGCTTCCGCACCGGCGACATCGGCTACGTCTCCACCGAGAAGTGCAGCTGCGGCCGCACCCACGCCCGCATCCACGTGACCGGCCGCAAGGACGAGATGTTCATCGTGGGTGCCGTCAACGTGTTCCCCTCCGACGTCGAGTACGTCGTGCGCAAGGAGCCGGGCCTGACCGGCGAGTACTCCATCCGCGTGTACGACGAGAACTTCACCACCCGCTACGAGGTGTCCGTCGAGCGCGCCTTTGGCAGCGACGAGCCCTACGACCAGGTGTCCAAGCGCGTCGAGGCTGCACTGAAGGCCCACACGGGCGTGCGTCCGGCCAAGGTCATCGTGTTCGACGCCGACAAGCTGGGCACCTCCAGCGAGCACAAGGCGAAGCGCTTCATCGACGAGCGCGAAAGCGCAAAGTAGGCGACGGCGCAAAACCACCTGGTTCACATCGGCCGCTTCCCGCGACGGGTTTTGCGGGAAGCGGCATTAAGCGAAAGGATCTTCCCATGGCATACGATTTCTCCGTTTCCGGGCAGCATTACCTGTTCAATGTCCAGACGTTTGCGCACACGGTGCTGGCTCTTGGCGGCGATTCCTACAACTACGCGTTCCGCGACCGCACCACGCAGGGCGTCATCGACGACGTGGCATCGGGCGAAAGCGAGCTGGGCGTGGTGTTCGAGACCTCCGCGACCGCCGCGGAGCTTGACGCCGCCTTCGACGCCGCCGGCCTTGAGTTCGTGCAGCTGGTCGAGTCGGCCCCGCGCGTTGCGCTGCCGGCAAGCCACCCGCTAGTCAACGCGTCCAGCCTGACGCTCGAGCAGCTTTCCGATTACCCCTACATCTACTTCGACCAGGGCAAAGACGCTCCGGCCGCCTTCTTCGAGGAGGCGCTGGGCGACCAGCCGCGCGCCAAGTCCATCGCCACCACCGACCGCGCCAGCCTCTCCGAGCTGATTGTGGCTCTCAACGGCTACACGGTCACGTCCGGCATCCTGGTGGGCATCTCCGACGGCGCTCAGCTGCGCACGGTGTCGCTCGACGCGGACGTCACGCTGCGCCTGGGCTACCTGAAGAAGAAGGGCACACAGCTCGACGGCACCGCGGCGCGCTTCGTGGCAACGCTCGAGAAGAACCTGGAGCGTTACGCGAAGTTCTAGGAAAAGCGGTTTTTGCGACCTTGGAGGGGACGAGCGCGCTCGTCCCCTTTTCGGCGTTTTGCGGGCTGACGCCGGGCCCGCCTGCTGTTGGGCAAAAGCCTGGCGTATGATGGAACGGCGTATCCAAGACGGGAAAAGGTTTCACATGATAGAAGTGCTTTGGCATGGCCGCGGCGGGCAGGGGGCCTTCACCGCCGCTCGGCTTCTGGGCGCGGCGGCGTCGCTTGACGGCAAGCGATACGCGCTTGCGTTCCCCTCGTTCGGCCCCGAGCGACGCGGCGCTCCCATGCGCGCGTTCACCAAGATCGATACGGTGCAAATCGGTGACCGAAGCGCCGTTTCAAAGGCGGATTTCGTGATCTACCTGGACGGAACGCTGCTAGCGCCCGGCTGGGAGCGCGAACTGAAGCCGGGCGGCATCTGCCTGGTGAACACGGCCGAGGCGCTTGACGACCCGCGCCTGCTGCCCATCGATGCGGACGGCCTGGCCACCGAGCTTCTGGGCCGGCCCATTCCCAACACGGTGTTTCTGGGCGCGCTGGCGCAGCTTGCCGACTGCGTGGACCGCGAAAGCGTGGAGGAGGCCATCCGCCAGTACATGCCCGCGAAGCTGCACGAGGGCAACATCAAGGTGGTCGAGCGCGCCATCGCGCTGGTCCAGCAGGCTGAGATTGCTGGGCATGAGGAAGCTGGCGCTGGCGAATCCGCAGGTCAGCCTGGGGCTGCGGCGGAGACGGTAACCGACTTGCACCGGTCGGCGCATTCTTCGGCTGCGCATATGCCGCAGTTGTTCGCCACCGTTCCCGAGCCTTCCGCCTACGCCGACACCACCTGCTATGCCGCGGGGTACCTGACGCAGGTCAACGCGGGTTGGCGCAACGTTCGCCCGGTGCTCGACGCGGACGCGTGCACGGGCTGCCTGCAGTGCTACCTGTACTGCCCGGACGGCGCCATCTTCAAGGTTTCCGGCCAGAACAAGGCGGGTGTTTCGGTGGATATCGACCTTGATTTCTGCAAAGGCTGCGGGGTTTGCGCCGCCACCTGCAAGTTCGACGCGCTTTCTATGGCGCCCGAAGCGAACGCGAAGGAGGCGTGAGGCACATGAAGCGTTTTCTATCCGGTGACGAGGCGTTCGCCGAGGGCGTGCGCCTGGCGCGACCGCAGGTGATCTCGGCCTACCCCATCACGCCGCAGACCGTCGTGGTCGAGCGCCTTTCCGAAATGGTCGAGGAAGGTCAGCTAGCGGCGGAGTATGTGCATGTCGAAAGCGAGCATTCGGCCCTGTCGTGCGCCATCGGCGCGTCGGCCACGGGCGCGCGCACGTTCACGGCAACATCGAGCCAGGGCCTGCTGTACATGGCTGAGTGCCTGACCTACGCCGCAGGCGGCCGCTTCCCCATCGTCATGATGAACGCGAACCGCGCCACCGCGCTGCCGTGGAACATCTACGGCGACCAGCGCGACAGCCTGGCGCTTCTGGACCATGGCTGGGTACAGGCGTACGCGCAAGACAACCAGGAGGCGCTTGACCTGGCGCTCATGGCCTACGCCGTGGCCGAAGACCCCGAGGTCCGCACGCCATTCATGGTGAACTTGGACGGTTTTGCGCTCACGCATACCTATGAAAGCGTGGACATCCCCTCCCAGGAGCAGGCCGATGCGTTCCTGCCGCCCTACGACGGCGCGGGCAACCGCTTCGACTTCGCAAACCCCGTCAACATCGGCTACTCGGCGGGCCCGGAGTTCAACCGCTACTTCAAGCACTCGGCGCACGAAGGCATGCTGGCGGCAGCCGACGCCATCGAGCGTGCGGAAGCGCGCTTCGCCGAGGTGTTCGGCAGGAGCTATCCGGGGCTGATCGAGGCCGTTGACTGCGATGATGCCGACATCGTGCTGGTGATGCTGGGCTCCATCGCCGGCCTGGCGCGCGAGCGCGTGGCGCAGCTGCGCGAGCAGGGCGTGAAGGCGGGTTTGGTGCGCATCCGCTACATGCGCCCGTTCCCCGCTCGCCAGATCGTGGAGGCGCTGGCCGGCGCTGCCGCGGTGGGTGTGCTGGAGAAGGACGTCAGCTTCGGCGCGGAAGGCACGGTCATGACCAACGTATGCTCCGCGCTGCAGCAGGCGGGCAACGCCGTGCCGGTGGTGAACTTCGTGGGCGGCCTGGGCGGCGACGATATCACGCAAGCCCAGATGAGAGGCATGTTCGAGGTGCTTTCCCAGATTGCCGCGGGACGCATCGCGCCCGAGGATTGCCCGCGCGTGGGCTTTTTGGGCGTCGACTCCGTGGCCGACGAGTTCGGCAACCCGTGCTGCGAAGGCTGCGGCGACACCGAGGGCGTTGCGGGCAGCGACCCTGAAGGCGCGCGCGACGGCGCGTGCGCAACCGATGCGGAAGGAGGCCGATAGCCATGGCTTTGAACGCGAAGACCCTGCCCGATGACGAGTTCTTCTTCGGGCACAAGGCCTGCGCCGGATGCGGCGGATCGCTAGCCGTTCGCGCAGCGCTCAAGGTGCTCGGCCCGAACGCGGTGGCGGCGCTGCCGGCGGGCTGCATGAGCGCCGTGGGATTCAACTTCCCGCAGCTTTCGTTCGCAAACAACGCGATGATCACGCCTTTTGCGGCCACGGCGAGCGTGCTCACCGGCATCGAGGCAGGTTTGCGGGCGCAGGGCATCAAGCCCGACGACTGCACTGTGGTGGGTTTCGCCGGCGACGGCGGTACCGCCGACATCGGCCTGCAGGCGCTCTCGGGCGCCATCGACCGCAACGACGACGTGCTCTACATCTGCTACGACAACGAGGCGTACATGAACACGGGCATCCAAAAGAGCTCGCTGACGCCCTTCGGCGCGAAGACCACCACCACGCCGGCCGGGCGCAACGCGCACGGGTGTCTGACGCAGAAGAAGAACGTTTTTGAGATCGTGGCCGCGCACGGCATCCCCTATGCAGCAACGGCGAGCGTGGGGTATCTGCCCGACTTCCTGCGCAAACTCGAGCGCGCCCGCGACATTCGCGGCACGCGCTTCATCCACGTGATCGCGCCGTGCCCCACCGGCTGGGGCTGCCCCGAGGCCGACATGGTGGACGTGGCGCGCGACATCGTGGATTGCGGCCTGTGGTACCTGGCCGAGTACGAAGGACCCCAGCTCAGCGGCGTGCCGGGCGGGCAGTTCAAGCTCAGCAGGAATCCGCGCGAGTTCGCCAGCGTGGAGGCGTACCTGCGCCGCCAAGGCAGGTTCCGCGCGCTCACCGACGACGAGATCGCCCAAGTGGAAGCCAGCCGCGACGCAAAATGGGAGCAAATCCGCCGCGATTGGAGGGCGTAAGGCAGGAACGCGACACGGCGGTGGAAATTTGCAAATGAGCTGCCGCCGGATGGTGTAGCCCGCCAAGCCCGCCTCGCCATCTTGCCCCGGGGGTTTGCCCTCCCGCAAAACCCTATAGAAACGGAAACCGGCGCTCGATGGCGCCGGTTTCCGTATAGAGGGGGATGCCGCCCGAGAGAAGATGCGGCACTGGATATGTTGCGGAGCGCTTATGCCTGAGGGACGACAATGGTCGGCACCTTCAGGTTCAAAAGCACGCTGTGCGTGACGCTGCCGAACAGCGTGCGACCCAGCGCATTGCGCGAGTTGGTGCCCATGACCAGCATGGATGCTTCCTTGCTAGCTTCGATAAGGGCACGGGAGGGCGAGGAATCCTCGACGGTGCGACCTGTGACTTGCAACCCCGGATATTCATAGGCAAGGCGACCGAGCTGACGGTCGAGCTCAGCCTGACGCTGTTCGCCAACGGGCGTCAAGCCACCGCCCATGGATTCCGCGGTGCGCTCAAGCCACGCGGGAACGCCCCAGGCGCTGATCAGCTCAAGCGGCTGCTCGAATGCTACAGCCGCGCGCGCGGCGAAGTCGATGGCGCGAGCACTGACCGCCTCATCGGGGCCGACGCCCACGACGATTCCGGAGCCCTGCTGCTTCGCATCCCAGTCAGCGGGCACCACGACGGTGGGAACGCTGGTGGACACGGACACGCGCAGGCCCTTCGCGCCGCTGATGGTTTCGCCGATGGTGTGGCCGTGGTGGCTGCCCAACACGATCAGGTCGTGCATGGCCGCGGAATCGGCGAGCACGCCGACGATGTCGCCAACGGAGACGCTTGCCTGGATGCGCATGTCGGGATAGCTTTCCAGAGCCGCTTGGCGCTTCTTCTCGAGCGCGGCGGTCACGGTGTCGGTGATGGTTTCGACGCTTACCCCGGCTTTATTGGCAATCGCCTCGTCGATGACCGCCAGCATGTGGACGTCGTAGCCAACCACGCGAGCGAATCGCACCGCCCAATCAAGGGCGCGACGCCCGCGATCGCTGCCGTCAATGCCTACCAAAATGCTTCCCATTGCAACTCCTAACGAAGTGATCGCATTCGGATATCGGTCAGAAGATGATACCCGCCAAAAGCACCTATCCGCAATCGCTGATTAGTGGAACATCGGAATCATCAGCCAAAGGGCGAATAGGACGATCGAGACGCAGGCAGTGAAGCAAATGACAGAGACCACTCGATGAAGCAGATGAGCGTTGCCCTGGGCATCCACCGAGCCGTCGGCCCACATGCGCAAACCCCAGGCATACAGAACGCTGATAAGGCTTGCGACGCAAACCGCGGTGAATAGAACGGTGGCGAAGCTAATGATTTCAGTCGTGATCATGTTCTACCTTCCTTACGCAGCCTGAGCTTGAGGCTGAACCGTGCGAGTCTTTTCGGCGTTGATGTTCACCTCGTGGCTATCGTTGACGTTGCCGCTGTTGACCGGATTGCGCTTCGAAAGACGGAAGATGATCAGCGCGACGCACACGGCGATGGCAACCGTTGCTACGGTTCCCCAGACGCCGGTTTTAGCCAGCGCGCAGGCAAGAGCGCCGACGATGCCGGCCGCGGGGAAGGTGACCAGCCAGGCGATTGCCATACGGCCAGCAACGCCCCAGTTGACCGGATTGCCCTTCTTGCCAAGGCCGGTACCGATGATGGAACCGGAGCAAACCTGCGTGGTCGAAAGCGCGAAGCCAAGGTGGGACGACACCAGGATAGTGGTTGCGCTTGCAGCCTCGGCGGCGAAGCCCTGCGGAGTACTGATCTCGGTCAGGCCCTTGCCCAGCGTGCGGATGACGCGCCAACCGCCCATGTACGTGCCGGCAGCGATGGCAAGGCCGCAAATCGCAACGACCCAAAGCTCGGGACCGGAACCGGAGGGCTGCAGGCCAACGGCGATGAGCGTGAGCGTAATGATGCCCATGGTCTTCTGCGCGTCGTTGGTACCGTGCGAAAGAGCAACCAAGCAAGCGGTGACGGTCTGGCCGTGACGGAAACCGGATTCAACCTGCTTCTCGCTCATATGCTTGACCACAGCGAAGATGAGCTTCACCGCACAGAAGGCAGCCAAACCGGCAACGATAGGAGACACCAGAGCAGGGACGAGGATCTTGGTGATCACGGCAGCAAAGTTCACGCCCTCAATGCCCGCGCCGATGATAACGGCGCCGACCAGGCCGCCGAACAGCGCATGACTGCTCGAGGAAGGAAGGCCAACCAGCCAGGTGAGCAGATTCCAAATGATGGCGCCGATCAAGCCCGCCAAGATAAACTCGGGGGCGATGGTGACCACTTGCTCGTTGATCAGGCCACCGGAGATGGTCTTTGCGACCTCTACAGACAAAAACGCGCCGACGAGGTTCAGCGTACCCGCGGCCATGACGGCGGTTTTGGGCTTGAGTGCGCCCGTTGCGATGGACGTGGCCATTGCATTGGCCGTATCGTGGAAACCGTTCGTGAAGTCAAACGTCAATGCGGTGACGATCACCAAGCCGACGATTACCAGCGTTGCCGGATCCATTACTTTCGTTCTCCCTTCGAAAACCTCATTGCGTCGTTAAAACATCGAACGCTCGAGTGGCTCTACCCCATATGAGAGCTTGTCGGTCTCGAACGCGTGACTGCGACGTTTCAAGGGCGCAGCACACCCTCGGCATGCAGAAAGAAAGTCTAGGGGCGATATGTAAAGCGACTGTAAGGCCGACTTCAGATGAGGGTAATGCTTTTGAGGAATCGGGGAGAAGAAGTGAACAGACCGCTAATCGGAGAAAGTTCATTCTTGAACTTCAGGGGCTTTATGAAATTGAACACACGACTATGCGAACGTGCTACACTGCAAGAAATTGAACCTATGAACTCTGAACTGCAATTGAGTGATTACTTCAGTTCATGGTTCAGTTTAAAGGTTCATGGACTGAGTTGTTCATACTTTGGTTCAATTTAAAGTTCAATTCTATATTGAACTGAACTTTGAACCTATAGTTTGAACTTTGAACGAAAGGACCGGCATGGATCAGAACGTGTTTGCCGAACAACTGAAGATTGCCATGGATGCCGCCGGCATGAAGCAGGCAGATTTGATCCATGCGGCACAAGAAGAGGGTCATAAACTCTGGAAAAGCCAGGTCAGCCAGTATGTTAGCGGCAAGACCATCCCCCGCCCCGACGTAATGCAGCTGCTTGCTGAGCTATTGAACGTCACTCCTGAGTGGCTGGGTGGCGAGGAGTCTGCGCCTATGACTCCTCCTGAACATGAACCTTCTAAACCTGAACCACTTGCTCATGAGGTTCAAAACGATTTTGAACCTTTCAACACTAATGAACCTGCTGTATCTGATGATCAAGGGAGCGTACCTATGCGTCAGTTCAAGAAATCCTCGAAGCTTGATAACGTTCTGTACGATGTTCGTGGTCCGGTTGTGGACGAAGCTGCTCGCATGGAGTCCCAGGGCATGCGCATTTTGAAATTGAACATCGGCAACCCTGCCCCGTTCGGGTTCCGCACGCCCGACGAGGTGGTTCAGGACATGCGACACCAGCTTCCCGATTGCGAGGGTTACAGCGATTCGAAGGGCTTGTTCAGCGCGCGCAAAGCCATCATGCAGTACTCTCAGATCAAGGGCCTTCCCAATGTGGACATGGACAGCATCTACACCGGCAACGGCGTCAGCGAGCTCATTAACCTGTGCATGCAGGCGCTACTCGACACCGACGACGAGATCCTTATCCCCAGCCCCGACTATCCGCTGTGGACGGCTTGCGCCACCCTTGCCGGCGGCACGCCCGTTCACTACATCTGCGACGAGCAGGCTGAGTGGTATCCCGATATCGACGATATCGAGCGCAAGATCACGCCGCGCACGAAGGCCATCGTCATCATCAACCCCAACAACCCCACCGGCGCGCTGTATCCGCGCGAGGTGCTGCAGCAGATCGTCGATGTGGCTCGCAAGCACCAGTTGATGATCCTGTCCGATGAGATTTACGACCGCTTGGTCATGGACGATCTTGAGCACGTCTCCATCGCAAGCCTTGCTCCTGACCTGTTCTGCATCACCTTCTCGGGTCTTTCGAAGTCGCACATGATTGCCGGCTATCGCATCGGCTGGATGGTGCTGTCCGGCGAGAAATACTGCGCGCAGGACTTTATCTTGGGCCTGAACATGTTGTCGAATATGCGCTTGTGCTCCAACGTGCCAGCGCAGTCCATCGTCCAGACCGCTCTGTGGGGCCATCAGAGCGTGCGCAACTACGTGGTGCCCGGAGGCCGCGTCTGCGAGCAGCGCGATTACGTGTACAAGGCGCTCAACGACATCCCCGGCATCACCGCCGTCAAACCTCGTGCGGCTTTCTACATCTTCCCGAAGATCGACGTGAAGAAGTTCAACATCACCAACGACGAGCAGTTTGCACTCGACCTGCTGCACGAGAAGAAGATCCTGCTGGTTCCCGGCAAGGGCTTCAACTGGGGTTCGCCCGACCACTTCCGCGTGGTATACCTGCCGCGTATCGAGGTGCTCTCCGAAGCCATGAGCCAGCTCGGTGACTTCCTTTCGCACTACCGCCAAGCGTAACGGGTTTGGATGTGCACGTGAGCAGGGGGCAATCCCCCTGCTCACGTATCAGGGTCGTCCAACCGCTGCTGCGCGGTCGCCTACCGGCATGACAGGGGTCTGTCCCGTCAAGCGCTTTTGAGGCGTTTAGAGATTTCAAAGCATTACTCATCAGATATGGGAAGAGGGGCGCGATCCCCTCTTCCCATATGGTGCCAAGCTATACAGGGTCTTATTTCAGCTGATGCTGATGCGCAAAATGCACCTTGCTTCGACGCGGAGCCAATTCAAAGCAAGGCTGTTCTCACGGCAACGAAACATCTAGCTCTTGTCCCTTGCATTAAGGAACCTCAATACAAACCCGCACTTTCGCCCATATGCAGCCGAATCGCGCCGCCGCCTACTGCACTTCGGAGCGATAGGCTGCTATCTCGTCGAGGAAGGCTTTGCCGTACTTCTCAAGCTTCTTCATGCCCACGCCGCTGACATCCAAGAACTCGTCCTCAGTTCCGGGCATGCGAGCGCACATATCGCGCAACGAGGCATCGCCGAAGATCATATACGGAGCCAACCCGCCTTCGACCGCCAGCTGCTTGCGCAACGCACGCAAGCGCTCGAACAGATCCTGGTCGTATGCTGCATCGGGACCGCTTGCCGTACCCGACCCACCGAACGAGTGACCGCCGGCAACGCCCGGCTTACGCTGCGGTTGTCGCAGCACCTGCTTCATCTGCAATCGAAAATCAGGCGCTGCCGCTTCCCGGAAGCGAGTCCCAAACCCCACTACGGGGAACTGGCCATCCGATATCTCCAAGTACTCGCCCGCCGCAAGCAGCTCGATGACCTCTTTCAGCTGCACTTGCGACATGCTGACGGAGTTGAGGCACCTCGCCTGCGCAAGGCCGAACTGCTCAAGGCGCTCCATGTTCGTGCCGCGCAGCACATCAACCACCACGCCTTTGCCGAACCTTCCGCGCAACTCCTGCACGCAACGCATGACAGCACGCGCCTCGGCGGTAACGTCCACCGCCCTGAACCCGCCCTCGCAATTCGAGCAGTTATTGCACGAGCCATTGCCCTGCTGCGCCGCGGACTCATCGCCGAAGTAACGCAACATGTAGCCGCGCAGGCATTCGCACGTCAGGCAATAGCCCTCCATGGCCGCCAGCATACGACGCCTAGCCGCGCGGGCAACCTCAGCCTCCTCGGGGCTCATGCTTTCGTTGCCGCTGTCCTGCTCAAGGAAGAACCTGCATGTGGACAGATCGCCATCGCTCCAGTAGAGCATGCACTCGCTTGCAAGCCCATCACGCCCCGCGCGACCCGCTTCCTGATAATAAGCTTCGATGCTTGACGGCATGTTGTAGTGAATGACGTAACGCACGTTTGATTTATCGATGCCCATGCCGAAGGCGTTAGTTGCCACGATGACCGCAGCGTCGTCGTTGATCCAGGCCTGCTGATTGGCGCTGCGCTCTTCTTTTCTCAATCCTGCGTGATAGCGCGTTGCCTTCACGCCGGACTGCACCAAGTGTTCGTGCACCTTCTCGACATTCTTGCGCGTATTGCAATACACCACGCCCGAGTCCTCGGGATGCGCCTTCGCGTACGTGGTGATGCGGTTCAGCTTTTTATTCGGCTCAAGCCGTTCCACGGCAAAGTGCAGGTTCGGCCGGTCGAAACCGGTGACCGCTTGGTAGGGGTCCCGCAATCCTAAAAGGCGCACGATGTCAGCTCGAACGCGCTCCGTTGCCGTCGCGGTGAGTGCGGCAACAGTAGGACGCATGGGAAGCTGCTCAATGAACGCACCGATGCGCAGATACGACGGGCGAAAATCCTGGCCCCATTGCGATACGCAATGCGCTTCATCTACCGCGACCAGCGGGATGAGCGCCTGCGAGGCGAACTCCACAAAGCGCGGGTCCTCCAAACGCTCAGGCGCAACATAGAGCAGGTCGAACTCCCCCGCCAATGCACGCGCCATGATCGAACCCTGCTGAGACGGGGTAAGCGTGGAGTTCAGATATGCCGCCTGAATGCCAGCATCCTGTAAGCTGCGCACCTGATCGCCCATCAGCGACACCAACGGGCTTATGACCAGCGCAAGGCCGCTCATGACAACGCCCGGTATCTGATAGCACACCGACTTACCGGCGCCGGTAGGCATGACCGCAAGCGCATCGCGACCTGCGAGCAAAGCCTGCACTACGCCCTGCTGGCCCGGCCTGAAATCCTTGTAGCCGAAATGCATCTCCAGCGCCAAGCGCGCCTGCTCTATAGGTACCGACACGGCAAACCTTTCCCTAACAACAAGTTCCACTATGCGCGAAGCGCAAACGCAAACCTCAATGCAGATGCAATGCAAACGCAAATGCGCGATTGCAGTGCATGATCACATCACCACAATCCTGCAAGTTGATTGCGACTTGCAACAGTTTCGGAGACTGTCCAGAAGCATTTCATCCGGTAAAACGCTATGACAAACGCCTAGATGACAATGCCGTTTATGTGATCTATTTCATGTTGAATGATCTGCGCCGTAAAGCCGCTGAAGCTTTTCTGGCAGGTTTTGAACGATTCGTCCTGATACGACACGCGAATCTTGCGATACCGCCGACAGGGCCGCTGCCCCACAAGCGACAGGCACCCCTCCTCGGTGGAATACTCGCTTGAGGCATGCACGATTTCGGGATTGAACATGAGCTTTGCCGTGCCGTTGTCGTCGAACACGATGATACGCTTGCGTACGCCGATCATATTCGCCGCCATTCCCACGCACTCATGAGCGTGCGCTTCAAGCGTGTCGAGCAAATCCTGTCCAACAGGCACGTCCTCGATGGTTGCAGCCTCCGATGGCATGGCCAAGAACAGCTGGTTTCGCATAATCGGTCTGATCATCGGGCGCTCGTGCCTCCTACATTGATATGGACAGGTGGGTTGCGAATACGTGAAAAGGGGTTTCGCTGCACCTACTGTACCATGCGAAACCCCCGCGTTCAAGAAAAATCGAACGTTTGTTTTATTGCGTTTATATAGCGATTGACCTGCGAAAACAGCCGCACAATCCGCAAAGCCCTGCAAAACCGCGCATTATCAACAGGTTAGCCGCCCTCATTGGCGGACAGCTAAGCTAAGAAGCACAAGCCGTAAACGGCGCGCACCCCAGCAAACCAACCGCCACCTTTAGCAAGCAGTTTTCAAAGGTACGTTCGCGCCAAAACACGATGCGCACCTCGTTGCGCAAGCCATTACCGCGGCAAGAACTTATCCAACTCACAATCGAGCTCGGGCAGGTGCTTCACGTGCAGGTTGTCGGCGAACTTGCCGCGGACCATGACGCGCCGTACGTGTCGCAGCGCCTCCAGGTCATCAAGCGGGTTCGCATCCAGCACGATCATGTCGGCCGATTTCCCCACTTCGATCGAACCCGTCTCGTCGCCAAGCCCGATGATGCTCGCGTTGCCCAGTGTTGCCGCGTACAGCGCAAGTTGGCGACTTGCGCCCACGATGCGCTCGAAGTACACCAACTCGCGCCACATATCGTATTGCGTGACGTACGGGCACGCCGAATCGGTACCCAATCCAACGGGAATCCCCTGCTCCAAGGCCTGTTTTGCGGCGGACACGATACCGTCGAAGACGATACGCCCGTTCACCACCTGGACCTCAGTGGAATGGGTCATCTCGGGCGGCAACTTGATGAACGGCAGCGCCGGGGAGACGGTGCAGGTCAGCGAGCTTTTCCGGCCCACGCCGTTTTCCCGGAACAGCGCCAGCAGCTCGTCGTCCAAAACGCCGCCGTGCTCGATGGTGTCCACGCCCGCTTTCAGGCCAACGCGAACACCCTCCGTGCTCTCGATATGCGCCGCGGTATGCATGCCCAGCTTATGAGCCTCATCCACCGCTGCCGCCGCAATCTCAGGCGACATGCGCAGCACGCCCGGCTCGCCTTCCTTCTCGGCATCGAACACGCCGCCGGTGATGAACAGCTTCACCAAATCACACTTGTGGGCGAAGCAGTCGCGCACAATCTCACGCGCCTGATCAGGCGTTTCGGCAATGTGTGCGAACAGCCCCGCACCGTGGCCGCCCGGCACCGTCACGCCCACGCCCGAGGTGACCAAGCGCGGGCCCTGGTACTTGCCCGCATTGATGGCGTCGCGTACCCACACGTCGGCGAACCCCGGATCACCCACGCTTCGCACCGTGGTGACGCCGCTTGCCAGCTGCTGCTGGGCATGTTTGCGCAGCGTACGATGCAGATACCAACGCCCGATGGGGTTGGCGACCACCTTCTCGATAAGGTCGCCCGCCGCGCCGGCGCTAGTGGGCTTGCCGTTGCCGCACAGATGCACATGCAGGTTGACCAGGCCCGGCATCAAGTACGCGCCTTTCAAATCAACCTCCTGCGCACCCGCGGGACCCACCGTGGAAGCGGCCGGCCCGACAGCGCTGATGCGGCCATCGTCGTCCACAGCGACGGTCATATTCTCTCGCGGCTGCATATCGCGCGTGCCGTCGAGCAGCGTTGCGTGCGTGAATACGTAAGACATGGCATTCCCCTTTACTTGCCTGCGCCGATGCGTTGGCATGGCGCGGAATCAATGGTTCGAGCCTACCAAGAACTCGGCAAAGCGTCTAGGGATATTCCCCATATGAGGAAAATTTGCCGGAGCTAGGGGAGATACGCCAGACGACACCGAACGCTAGCGCACACGACACGAAAGCCCGCTTACCTGGGGAATTCCCACCTTCGCAAGATAGAAGAGACTGCGACCCACCAACGAAGCAAGGTTCCCCGATCATCTCGATTGCTTCCCGGCAGACAAGGTTTTCCCGGATCTGCAAGGTTCGCCCGACAACTTTCGGCGCAACGTACAAGGGTTCTGCAAGATGGCGGCGTCATACTCGAACCAGGCGATGAGGCGGCTGGATTAAAGCGGGCCGTGTCATGGGAGACGCTCCTGACCTGCTGCTTCACTCCCCATCGCCTCTCCTCCCTTTGGAACGGGCGGGCTCCTCGCAAACTCAGGGCCTGCCCGCCACAAGCAAGCCTGCCGCCACGAAGTGCGGGATCCCTGCGCTCGAACACACGCCGATGACCCCGATCCGCACCACACGACCGTCAAACCATCCCAACAAGAACGCACCAGGAGGCGTGAATGCGAACATCAAGCCGAAACGCTTCATCGCAGCAAACAGTGAGCCGCCCCGAAGGACGGCTCGCTGCAATCATCTTATGGACCAGCCTATGCCTTCGATGCCTGGTAAGCCTCGACCAGCTTCTTGGTCACATCGGCGGGCGCGGGGTCGTAGCCCTCCAGCTCGATGTAGTAGCTGCCGGAACCGCGCGTCATGGCGCGAAGGTCCTTGGTGTAGCTGATGACCTCGGCATATGGCACGCGCACCATGATGACCGTCTCGCCCTCGTCGGTGGAGTCGGTGCCTACGATACGTCCACGGCGCGTGGCGATATCGCCCATAACGGTGCCGGCATATTCCTCGGTGACCACGATGTCCATGGTCGCCATGGGCTCGAGCAGAATAGCGCCTGCCTGCTCGCATGCCGCACGGAAGCCGATGCGTGCAGCGGTCTTGAACGCCATCTCGTTGGAGTCGACCGAATGGTACGAGCCGTCAAACACGGCGCACTTGATGTCAACCATGGGATACCCCGCCAAGAAGCCCTCTGCCATGGCCTCCTGAACGCCCTTGTCCACAGCGGGGATCAAGCCGCCGGGGATGGCGCCGCCCTTGACCTCGTCGGAGAACTCATAGCCCTCGCCGGGGTTGGGGCTGATGCGCAGCCAGCAATCGCCGAACTGGCCTGCGCCGCCGGTCTGCTTCTTATGACGCCCCTGCGCCTCGGCGGTCTTCGTGATGGTCTCGCGATACGGGATGCGCACGGGAACCAGGCGCGCCTCCACCTTCGCTTGCTCCTTCATGCGCGCAAGCAACGTTTCGACCTGGGCTTCGCCCATTGCCGTGACGATGGTCTGGTGCGTCTGCTCGTTGCGCGCAACGCGCAGCGTGGGGTCGTTCTCAACCGCGCGCGTAAGGAAGGTGCCGACCTTGTCCTCTTCCTTCTTATTAGCCGCCTCGATGGCAACGGGATATTGCGGCACAGGCAGCGGCAGCGGATCGATGGACATCGTGCCCGATTGCGACAGCGTATCGCCGGCACGCGTATCGGTGAGTTTGGGAACCACGATGATGTCGCCGGCCTTCGCCGACTTCACATCCGTGGCCTCCTTGCCCATCATCACGTACAGATGGCCCAGACGGTCCTTCTTGCCCGTGCGCGCGTTGATCAGCTCCATACTGGGCGTGAGCACGCCGCTGATCAGCTTCAAGTAGCTCAAACGTCCCACGAACGGGTCGGCAACGGTCTTAAAGACGAACGCCGCCGGCTCGCCGTCCTCGTCCACGAACGTCTCCTCGCCATTGGCAAGGCGGAAAGCGCCGTGGTGACGCGGGTGCGGGAAGTAGGTGCAGATATCCTTCATCACGCAACGAATGCCCTGCTCGATGATGGTGGAACCCACGTATACGGGGATGAACAGCTCCTGCGCGATGGCCTTGTCGAGCAGGCTTTCAAGCTCTTCCTGCGTGAGCTGCTCGGAGCCGTCCAGGTATTTCATCATAAGGTCGTCGTCCGCCTCGGCCACCAGGTCGCACAGGCGATCGCGCGCGATCTGCGCCGCCTCGGCGTACTCGGCCGGGATGTCCTCGATACGATCGTCGGTGGTGCCGTCCTGGTCGAAGTAGCGGGCCTTCATGCGCAGCACGTCGATGACGCCCTTGAAGTCCTCGGCAACGCCGATGGGGATGGTGACCGGCCCCAAGCGGCTTCCGAAGCGCGCGTGCAGCTGCGCCATGATAGTGTCGAAGTTCGCGTGCTCACGGTCGATATGGTTGATGAACACGGCGCGCGACAAGCGCATGCCCTCGGCCTCGCGCCACAGCTTCGTGGTCATAACCTGGGGGCCTGCGACGGCATCGACGACGAACAGCGCCATTTCAGCAGCCTGCATGGTGGCAAGCGTATCGCCGATGAAGTCGGGATGACCCGAGGTGTCGAGCAGGTTGATCTTGTAATCATGGTACGGAATGGGCGCAACGGACGTGCCCAGGGTGAACTTGCGGCGGATCTCCTCCTGGTCGTAATCAAGGTAGGATTTGCCGTCGTGGGTAGTGCCCATGCGCGGCGTGCGGCCCGAAACGTGCAGCATGGCCTCGGCGAGCGAGGTTTTGCCAGCGCCGTCTTGGCCCACCAGCACGATGTTTCGGACATGTTCGGTAGCAGGAGCTGCCATACGATCACCTTCCCCTTATAAAGGCGTCGCGCCCGATTCGCCAACTCGATTCAAGCGCGAAACGCAGTCGAACCAAACGGTCGGAACACTACCGATAGTGTAGCGCAAAACCCAGCGCGAGCCGGTAAAACGCCTGATGATGGATACGCCCCGGGGCGTTGCAGGGAGGTGGGCAGTACCCCGAGGCCGCCGCAAGGGAGATGATTCGGGAAGCTAAAAGACGAGCATCAAGGATACCGAGCTTTACGGGAAACCGGGCAGACAGCAAGCCGGGGCGCAGCGACGGGAACGGAGGGCAACGGCAAGTCGAAGCACTAGACGGAAAGGAAACCGGGGGACCGAGACGATGCGCACCGAGAGACCATCTGCAAACCGAAGCGCCGTGGAGCAGAAGGACCTCGAAGAACACTGGGTAATACATGTGGCGAACTCGTTACGCGTTGGTGACAGCGTCAGCGCGCGGCGGCCCATAGCGCCCGCAACGCGATACCCTACGGATAGCGGAACGCGGCTGCTAGGCCCGTCCCGCACAACGATTACCCGCGCCGCCCCGTGCGGCGCTACGCATAAGGAGCTGCTTATGGCGTTCCCGAAACATCCCATCATCGACGTGACCCCTGTTGATGCAGCGCGCGGCGCCGCCGCTGCGGCCCAAGCCGCTGCGGAGCCCTTCACGCCGCCTTCGTTCGGCAAGCGCGTCGGGAAGGTGGATAGCCAGCCGCTGCACACCACGTTCGTCGACGGTCGCGGCAACCCCGTTCGCAATCAAGGCGATGCTGCCGCTGCCGCATCGCGCCTGACGGGCGCAGCCCAAACCGTGGCCGGCGCCGCCGTCATGGCGGTGGGCGTGCCCATGCTCATATTGCCCGGGCCCGGCGTGCTCGCCATCGGCGCCGGCGCCGCCATAGCCGCCGGCGGCATCAAGAAGATCCGCAACGGAAAGTAGCGCAGGGACGACGGCGGTTGTTCGCCGTTCCCAAGCCTTTCGCGCCCACCAGCCCAAACCCTTCGAGCCCAACAGCCCGCATATCGCCTCGTGCGATGCGCAGGCCGTTCGCTTTCTTTGCCTGCAAGCCGCGCGAACTTCCGCTCAACGGCTTCGCAACGCGAAGGCAACGCTCGGGGTTTCCCTATTGCAAGCTGCTGCCGCAGGCGTACCATTCCTTTCCCGCAGGGGCAAGACGCCCCGAAAGAGCAAACGCAAGCGCAAACCCGCGCATCAACATTGAACGGAGGCACGTATGTGCACAGCGATTCGATTCACCGATTCTGACGGAAACCTATATTTCGGCCGCAACCTGGACTGGGCGTACGGCTACGGCGAGACCATCACGTTCACCCCGCGCAACCACCCCGCGAACACAGGACACCGCGCGGTGTTGGGCATGGCCATCGCGTCGGAAGGGTATCCGCTGTATTTCGACTGCGCCAACGAGAACGGCTTGGCCATCGCCGGCCTGAACTTCCCCGGCTACGCCTACTTCCCCGACGATGCGCGTCCGGGAACCACTGCTGTAGCCCCATACGAGTTCCCCCTGTGGGTCACCTCGAACTTCGACAAGGTCGACGACGTCGAGGCGGCGCTGGCCAACATCACGCTGGTGAACAAGGGCTTCGGCGACTTTCCCATCAGCATGCTGCACTGGATCATCGCCGACGCTAGCGGGTGCATCGTGGTGGAATCGACCGTCGAAGGCCTGCAGGTGATGCGCGACCCCGCCGACGTGCTGGCCAATCAGCCTGGCCTTGCGTGGCACTTGGAGAACCTGCGCAGCTACATGAACGTGACGCCCGGCGCCCCCAGCTCCGTGACCTGGGCAAACGCAACGCTGACGCCCTACGGCGCCGGCGCGGGCATGCGCGGGCTGCCCGGCGACGTGTACTCGCCCTCGCGCTTCGTGCGCGCCGCATACCTGAACGCGCATCATGCGCCGAAAGACACCGAGAGCGGCAACGTGGCGCGCGTCTTCCGCACGCTCGGCGGCGTGGCCATGGTGGAGGGAAGCGCACAAATGAACGACGGCGCGAACGAGTTCACCGTGTTCACCAGCGCCTATTCCGCACGCGAGGGCCGCTACTACTTCAACACCTACGAGAACCCCGCCTTCACCACCGCCGCATTCAAAGACTTCGACCTCGACAGCACCGAAGTCGAGCAAGTGCAGTAAGCACAATTAACCGCCTGAAGCCAGACACTTGGGGACGTAGAACTATCTGTCAGTTTTGCGGCACGTGCACCGGTAGGCGACCTTCGCCGATGATTTCGTTTGCCAACCCGCAAATAGCAAACGCACGCACGAACTGCGAGGGAGCGAAACGGGTAAGGAACCCGCTACGGTGCAAGCTGACAGTTAGTGCTACGTCCCCGAAGCGTCCGCCCGAAATATCCGGCGCGATCTCGCTGTGAAAGCCGCATCCCAAAATGCATAAAGCGGGATTTGGTTGACAATATGCTGCAAATGTCACGCTGCAGGTGCTAATTGGCTGATGGTTGGGTGCGTTGTGCTATCATCCCTTCAGGACGAGTGACGCTTCCAGGCATCTGGGGGCACAATAAGAAAGAGGGAATCATGGCAGAAGAGTGCTCGCACGAGTGCGGCAGCTGCGGTGTTTCGGGATGCGGCGAGCGCACCGCCGCCGGCCCCACCAAGCTCGAGACGAACAAGCGCAGCAACGTCAAACACGTCATCGGCGTTGTCTCCGGCAAAGGCGGCGTCGGAAAATCCCTGGTCACCAGCCTGCTTGCCAGCGAAATGAACAAACGCGGCAACAAGGTTGGCATCTTGGACGCCGACATCACCGGCCCTTCCATCCCGAAGACCTTCGGCATCACCAACCCGCTGACCGCCGACGCCGACGGCATCCTGCCCGGCCAAACCCAAACGGGCATCAAGGTCATGTCCACCAACCTCATGCTTCCCAAGGGCGACCTGCCCGTAGCATGGCGCGGCCCGGTCGTGTCCAACGCCATCCGCCAGTTCTGGAGCGAGACGAACTGGGGCGACATCGACTACCTGTTCGTCGACATGCCTCCGGGAACCTCCGACGTGCTGCTGACCGTGTTCCAATCGCTGCCCGTCGACGGCATCGTCACCGTGTCGGCGCCGCAGGAGCTGGTGGCCATGATCGTGGGCAAGGCGGTCAACCTTGCGCATGACATGGACGTCGAGGTACTGGGCCTGGTGGAGAACATGGCCTACTTCAAGTGCGATGATTGCGGCAAGGAGCACCACATCTTCGGCGAGCCGCAGGGTGCCGAGGTTGCCGAACGCTATAACATCCCCGCTTACACCACCCTGCCCATCGACCCGAAGTTCGCTCGCCTGTGCGACGAGGGCAAGGTCGAGGACTACGACGTGGAAGGCAAGCTGGACGTCATCATCGACAAGATCGTCGAAGCCGGCGAAAAGCAGGAAAAGGAAGCAGCCGAGTAACGGCCGCCCCAACTCCGCCACAAGCATTTAGATTGCGAAAGCCCGTGAACCCCAACGGTTCGCGGGCTTTCTCTTTGCCTGCAACCATTATGCAACAACCGGTGTAGATCGGTAACCGATAGGTGAACAGGGGAGACGGAGGTGCGTTCGCCTGATCGTGGGCAAGGCGGTCTACCTTGCCCACGACATGGACGTCGAAGTGCTGACCCTAGTGAACAACATTGCCTACTCCAAGCGCAATGAATGCGGCAAGGAGCACTGCAACCGTTAACGGCTGCGAGGTCGCGCCAATATCGCAACCACAAGCGCGGCAACGGCGGCGACGGCCAGCGGAAGAACGGGTACGCTATCGCCGGTTCCCGCAGACAAAGCGCCTGCTCCCTGCGGTTCGCTCGAACCCTTTGGCTCGCCAAGGTTCTTGGAAGCATCGGGCTTCTCGGGCTTCTCCGTATCATCAGGGTCTTCGGAATCGCCAGAATCACCGGGCTCCTCGGAATCGTCCGGCTCTTCGGAATCAGGAGCAACGTCCAAGGCGTCGGATATCGCGTAACCGACGCGAGTGTGCGGGTCGCCGGGCTCTTCACCTTCTCGCGCAACAACGCCATCAGCGGCGTGGGAAGAAACTGTATCCGCGCCGGCGACGGAGCCATCAATGTCCGACGCCGCAACAGCCCCTTCGCCTGCCGCATCACCTTCCGCGGGCGGAGCCCCGGCGCCCATGGCGTGGCCGAATCGGGAACTATCCCAGCCCAACGCCACCCAGCGTCCGCCGACCCAACCGCCGGTCGAGTTCCCGACGAAATCATATGACCCTGCCGCGTTCAGCGAGGAATCGAACAGATGCGTCTCCTGCGGCTCGAACGCGCCCTTGCTCCCTATCGCGATGCGCGTTGCCGCCACGGCCCCCTGCTCACCGACGACCAAATCCGTATACGTCGCCGCAACCGAGCTGACCGGGACAAGCGCGCAGCAAGCGGTTTGCGCGCCCGCGCGGTCGAACCTCACGATCGCGCCTCCACGTGACGCATCATCTTCGGACCCGCTGGCATCCAAACAACCCGATACCAGCACATACACGGCATCATCGCGAGCAACCACATCGTTGACAGCCTGATATCCGCCCGGTTTGCACACGCACACCGGATCCAGGCTTTCGGTGAAATCCTTGAGCGCATCGGGATTCAGCTCGGCGGGCGTAGCCGCGAAAAGCGCCGCCACCGACCTGGCATCGTACAGACGCACCGTAAGGTTCACCCCACCGGGATGGCCATCGCCATCGAGAGCATCCTCGGTGAACACGGCGGCGATCAGCCCATCACCCGCCTCGTAAACGCCCGATGCCCGCGTCCAAAGCACGCGCTCACCAGGCGAAACCGCAGCGCTCGCATCCGCCTCGCCTGCCGCAACGTCAGCAAACGTCGACGTCATCACATAGCCCTCGCCGAAGCCAAGCTGGTACGCATACGTCCCCATGACCGGCACGTTCCCCACCGCCATGGCGCGAACGGAGCCGGGGAACCGGTTGAGGGGCGCCTCATCGAGCGCCCGGCGCGAGCCAAGGTCCACCAAATAGGCACGCGCCAAGCCGGAAGCGTCGAAGTTCTCGAACGATACCGTCACCAGGCAGCGGTCATCGGGCAGCACGGCGCATTGCAGCACCGCACTCGCCTGCGGATACGTTGGAAGCACCGCGCCGTCGATCTTCGCCTCGCTCACCTTCGACGGGTCCTTCTCGTCGATGGTCTCCAAGTACAGGCTCTCGCCGACCGCACGCAGGAAGCAATGCGACCCGTCGCCACAGGCAAACACCGAAGAGATGCCGACGTTCTCGTCCAGCGGGTCGGTCTCCAACTCGTAGAAGCCATGCTTGACGAAGCTGGCCAGGCCTGACGGGGAAAACGGCACACGAATCTCCTCGGAATACACCTCGTGCCCATCGGCCACGCCCAACAAGAAGCAACCCGCGGGGAACACCGCTTCGCAGGCGCTGGTCGGCAAAACCTCGCCAGGGTTGAGCTGATATTGCATTGAAACGATTTCGCCGTTCACGTCCGCAGCGGCGAAGATACGCCTTCCGTTGATTTCGAGATACGGGAACGCCCCATTCTCGAACGCCTTGTACAGCGCAGGATACGACATGGCGAACGTCACAGGACCCCAGTTCAGCAGCGTGCCAGACTGCAAGGAAAGGGAGAAGCTGCCCGGAACCGGCGCGTCGGCATCCGACCAGGAAACAGTCACAGCGCCGGAATCTTCGCCGCATTCGCCAAACGAGAACGTCAAGCCCGTGAAACCGCCGCCGATGCTTTCACCGAAATTCGTGGAGGGATAGGTAGTCGGCGACACCTCCTGGCCGGCATACAGCATGCACCCATACCCGTCGCCCGTAACTGCAGCAGGCGCGTAACCGATTCCGGAGGAGTGGGTGGCGTCCATGTCAGGGTCAACCAACTCGATAAGCTGGTTGCCGGGTGCTCCGGAGGTGTTCTGGTATAGATAGTCGTCCCCCTCCGCAGAAAGCGCCGCCTGCACACGGAAGAGCCTGAAGCCCGACGACAGCTTGAAATCCTGGCCGCCGCGTTTGTACACCAGCGACTGGTTGCCGGCATAGCGATCGTATTGCAACAGATAGAAGGACGAGAACAAGCCCTTCGCCGGGTCAAGCAGATCGTCGGAATCGGACACGGCGATAAACCCGCCGCACTCGGCAAGGTCGGAGCCAGTGAACGCGGAAAGCACTTGATCAATCGAATGTTCGTCGTAGTGCTGCGTAACGCTGTCGCGCTGCACATCGATCCCGTTGGCGTTTGCGACCACGCGCACAACCTTGCTTTCATCGATCCAACCGAGCATCCACTTGAAGAAGGCGTTGGTGTCGCCGGCGTTGTTATCCATCAGATCGAAGGTCAGGCATCCCGAACGCCCCGACAAGCCGATCGTCGACTTCCGATAACTATACAGATCGGGAAGACCGAGCACGTGGCCTGTTTCGTGGATAAGCGTGGAAGCAGCCATGTCCGCAGCGCAGTTGTCGGCCAGCAGGCACGCGTTCCACAAACGCATGCCGTCCCACGAACGCTCGTACACCTCGGGAGGAGCCTGCTGCGGCACCGTCCATTCCTGGCTCCACCACGTGCTTCCCCACCCGGCATCGGGCCCGGCGAAATGCAGGTACACGCAATCGATGTACCCATCGCCGTTTCCGTCGAATTGCGAAAGGTCCAGGGTCTCGTCAAGCGCGTCGAGCGCTTCGACGAACAGCGAATTGATGTCGTGCTGGTAGTAGCTGCGCTCATGTTTCGCCTGATAGTCCACGGCGGTTCCGGAGAGGTCGAGCGCACCATAACTTGCGCGCTCATAGTATGCGTACAGGCTTTCATACGGGAATGCGGAGGCGCCGCCGCCGTTGATGAGCGCATCGAGCGCTTCAAGCGTATCGTCGTCGGCGAAGGAATAGTCCGGGAACGACACGCGCAACGCCAGCACGTGTCCGGCGCCGACCGTGGCCATGCCGCTTTTCCAAGTCGAAGGAACCACAGAGCGCAAGGAGAACACGTCCGCACCCTGCCCGAGCGCCGCCGCTTGCCGGGCAAGGGCCTGCTGCGTCAGATCGGCGGACAGCTGCGCATGGTCGAGACGCTCGGCAACCTGGATGCGCTCGTCGAGCGAACCATCCGCACGGTAGCTTTCGACTTGCTCCTGGGTAGGAACGCATGGCGAACCTTGGTCTCCGGCACCGGCGGCGTCGACGGCGAACGCCGAAGCGGGCGCGACCATGAAGGCCAAGGCCAAGGCGACGACCGCAACCGCGCTGGAAGCGACGGCCTTGACCTGATGCGCAAGGGCATCAACGATCGACGATTGATTGCTCATGCGGTTCCTTTCCTAAGGGAGGGGCCCGTCATCCGCCTGCCGGTTTTCGCCCTACGGAGCTTGAAAGCGAAACGGAGACGGAGATGCGCTCACCCCGAATAGGGGATGGAGGTGCGTTCACACACCGTCGTCACTGCGCGAACAGGAGACGATGACCAGATGAACACACCTCCGTCCCCTGTTCACCCCCGTTCACTGTTCGGAGATTACAAAGAGAGCGGCTACCGCTAAACACAGCAACCGCTCTTCGGCAAAACCATATCAAATCGGACTATACAGCCCTGACAGCCCCCAGTCAAACCCTTAGTCCGAATACCCAGGCCAGACCTGCAGCCAGTAAGCCCCAGGCGCGCTAAGGCGTTGGGACTCCCAATCAAACCTACAGTCCGTAAAATTCCGTGGTCAATGGGCGTGCGAACAGGTCCTTCGCCGCGGCTTTCGGGTCGGCGCCTTCCCATACCACGCTACGCACCACATCGGTGATGGGCAGCTCGACATCGTAGGCATCCGACAGCGTTTTCAGCGTTTTGCACGCCAACGCGCCTTCGACCACCATGTGCGTGCGCTCGCGATACCCGTCAAGCGTGCCGCCCTTCGCCAGCTCCACGCCGAACGAACGGTTGCGCGAATGCTCGGAGGTGCACGTGGCAATCAGGTCGCCCGCACCCGCCAAGCCCATGCACGTGATGGCCTGCCCGCCGCACTTCACCGTCAGGCGGCTCATCTCGGCCAGGCCGCGCGTCATGAGCATGGCGGCCGTGTTGTCGCCATAACCCAGACCATACGCCACGCCCACGGCGATGGCGATGACGTTCTTGAACGCGGCGCACAACTCCACACCCGTGACGTCGTCGCTGGTGTAGGTGCGGAATGTCGGCGAGGCGAACAGGTCGCGGAACATCACCGCCGTGTCCTGCCCCGACGACGCGATCACGGTGCCCGCCGGCTTGGCCTTGATGACCTCCTCGGCATGGTTGGGACCCGAAAGCACCGCCAGGCGGTCCTTGTTGCCCAGCTCGGACTCGAACACGCCCACAGGCAGATAGCCGCTATCGGCCTCCACGCCCTTCGAGCAGATGATGATCGGGAACTGGTCGTCCACCACGTCGGACAGCACGCGCGCCACGCCACGCAGCAGGTTCGACGGCGTCACGATGACGGCGGCCTTCGCACGATGCAGCGCATCGCGGTACGAGGTGGTTGCCACGATGTTCTCGGACAACTTCGCGTCCGAAAGGTAGCGCGGATTGACGTGCTCGTGGTTGATGCCGTGCACCACCGAATCCTTGCGGGCCCACAGGCTCACGTTATGCCCGTTGAGGGCCAGCGTCTGCGCCAGCGCGGTTCCCCATGAACCGGCGCCGATGACTGCAACCTTCATGTCGTCGTCCACTTTCCTTACGCTTCCTTACCCTTTTGCCCGATGCGGCGCTCGTTGCCGGCGCGCAGGCGCGCGATGTTGCCGCGATGCGCCCAGACCACCGTCAGCGCCGCCACCGTGGTGCAAACCCACGCTGCGGGCGCGAACGTGGCATACAAGAAGTAGTACGCGGCAAACAGCGGACACACGGCAGCGGCGGCGATGGAGCCCACCGACACGTACTTGGTGGCAAGCACCAACACGGCGAAGATGGCCAGCTCAAGACACGCGCCCTGCCAGCCGAACGTCACGAACAGGCAGCCGACGGCCACGGCGATACCCTTGCCGCCCTTGAATCCCAGCCAAGGGCTGAAGATGTGGCCCCATACGCAGCCTAAGAAGGCCACGGTGACGAAGTCGTCATAGCCGATCACATGGCCCGACAGCGACATACCGCCGCCGAACATGGCCGCAGCCGCGGCCGCGATCAGGCCCGATACGATGCCCTTGCCAAAATCCAGCACGAACACGGCGCTACCGCCCACCTTGCCCATGGTGCGCATGGCGTTGGTGGTGCCGATGTTGCCCGAGCCGTGCTCGCGGATGTCGGTGTGATAGAACACCTTCGAAATGATGACGCCCCAGGGGATGGACCCCAGCAGGAAAGAGATGACGAAAACCCCTAATGCTCCCAGCAGTTCCACAACGGATCTCTCTTAATCTTTCTTCTTGAATTTCATACGGATGGGCGTGCCCGTCAGGTCGAACGACTTTCGCAGGCGATTCTCCAGGAAGCGCTCATAGTTGTCGTTGACCAGGTCGGGGCGGTTCACGAAGAACGTGAACTGCGGCGGGCACGTTGCCGTTTGGGTGACGTACTTCATGCGCAGGATGGCCTTGCCCTTGCTGACGGTGTGACCGTTTTCGCGGATTTCGCCCAGCCATACGTTCAGCTGGTTCGTGGGGATGGTCTTGCAGAAGTTGTCGTAGGCCACGTTGACGGCATCCCAGATGCGGTGCACCGACTTGCCGGTCAGCGCGCACGTGGCAACCACGGGCGCGTAGCCCACGAACGTCATGCGGTCCTCGATCTTCTGGCGCACCTCGGCCTTGGCGTCGGGGCCCTCCACCAGGTCCCACTTGTTCAGCACGATGACCATGGCGCACT
>ERZ1034928.95-NODE-95-length-52467-cov-77.305083_pt1 | contig 52467 bp, 78 predicted proteins | sample MGYA00520627_ERZ1034928 | MGnify/ENA primary metagenome ERZ1034928 (study PRJEB33766, sample SAMN09781755) | gut metagenome | biome: gut microbiome | host: Homo sapiens | place: Madagascar | study: EMG produced TPA metagenomics assembly of the PRJNA485056 data set...
GAGGGGGTGTAGTTTTTCCGACCCCTCCCCGGGGTGGTCAGGCTTCAGAATATTCTCTTGAAACCTTTCGATAACGATTCGTGAGATCAAGACGAATTATGTCATCGATTGCTTGGCTCGTGATAAGCTCAATGTCTGCGTCACTCATGTCATCTGATACGCGAGCAATGCGTGCGAGCAGCTCACGTGAGTAGTAGCCATGCGATACGTCCCATGTATACCATTCATCTGGCTGATCGAATGGGTTGAACGGATTGTCAACGGTCGTGATCATGCTTTCTCTCATGCCTTATCACCTGCTTTCACCTTTACGCTGCTATTATTGGTCAGCGTAGATACTGACACGCCTACTCTATCTGCTACTTCAGCTAATGTGAATCCGTTGGATAGCAGCGTGTTGGCTAGGCTAATCTTACTGGGCGTCATTCCAGCTTTCGCCTTAGGCATAGCAAGTTCTTTTACGCGGTCTTCATCAGCATTCTGCAGTATCTCTTCGAGAGTCGTCTTAGATACAGCCCCGGCTTGAATGGCTTCCCATTCTTTATCCGTTATGTTGACTCGATACTTAGAAGCACCTACTGTTTCACGAGCCTCTTTAATTTTAAGTCCCTTTAATTTCTTAAGTTCTGAGTCTGTCATGTCAGGATTAGCCAGTTTTGCTGATTCAACCATAGAAGAAGCAATCAGCTGAGCTTGTCTCTCAAGAGGGGCGTTCTTTTTAGCTGTGTCAAGCTGTTTTTTTAAAGACTCCACTTCTTCAGAATATTTAGAACGGGCCTCTTTACTTAGAGTGGGTTCTTTTACAGAAATATATTCTTTACGAGCACGATTCCCCAAAGCTTTCATGTGATTTGCGTAATCAGCATAGACTTCTTCCATAGGGAGACCTTTTCCAAAGCCTCCGCTCATTAAAGACCGGGCGTCTTTAGCCTCAAACATCTGGGTCGATTTTGTAGAAGGGGTTATAATTTTTCCAGTCTTCTTAGAAACATAGGACTCGTTCCAGAGAGTGTATTCAGATTTTCCTGTTTCCTTATTATACTTTAAACGGCCCTTAGCATAGATCTTTTCACCAGTTTCCGGATCGATTTCATAACGACCGGTTGGATCTCTTTTTTCAACATGAGCTTGTCCACTTGCTCTTGAGAGCAATGTAGACACTGAAGTTGAATATTTTCCGGTTTCAGGGTCAACGTGTCCCATATATCTCTTCTTAAGGGCGGCGATTCCGTTCTCCTCGTATGAACGTTTGTAGTCCAGGTTATGCTTACCGGTATCAATGATAACCATCGAATGACGAACAGCCCTAGCGATTTCATCGTCGCTAGCGCCTTTAAGGGTCATATCTGTAATCAGGTTCGAAGCCATGCCCATTTCAATGTGCTCCTTAAGAGAACCCTTTTTCCATGGAGACTTCTCTGTTACACCTGGGTATTCGAGTTTTGGATCGAAATTTTTCAAAGCTTCAAGTGGCTTTTGAGTCTTGATGTTGTGACCCTTAGTCGGGATACAAACTACAAAATCTCCATCAAAATCTGCACCAGACAACTGTTCAGCAACTTTTGGATGAATGCCGACGGCATCGATAGCGTTACCCATGACCTTCTTAGCTTCCGCATTCTTGTTGTTGACTATTAGTCGAGGAATTTCGAAACGACCTCCATGGGGATAACGTATGAGCACTACTTCTTCCCCATTCTCCAATGTCGGAGCATAGATCTGATTCTCTTTCATTGAAGGAAATGGCAACAGAACTTTAGTACCCTGTCTAGGCATTGCAGCGGCTTTAAGATCGACAGCATCTTTGTCACAGGCATCAGCAAACAGTTTTAGCTCGTGTTTCTTAACAATAGGATTCGTGAGCTCCATAATCTCCTGGAACTGACTATCTTTTATGTCCTTGGTAAGTTTTAACTGTTTCTTAGCCAAGTCAACTGGCTGTTTTGCCAACATCTGAGAGGCCAAAGAACGAGACCATTTGTTCCAGTCTCCCTCTTCATTCATAATGTTCAAAGCACCGCGCTGTCCGCCGGGTTTGATAGATACACCAAAAGGGTTGATTGGATCGTCAGACTGCGGTTTATACACTTTTTCATCCGGCGTTCCTCTCTTTTTGTTTGTATTGTAGACAATGTCATAGCCTTCTGGAACTGAATCGCTGTAGAATGCCATACCTTTCATATAGTATTTTCCATCAACGGCCACACGAACCTGTGCATACGATGACGAGCCCAAGTCAAGGTCTTTTACACCCCGTCTAAGCTCCAACGTACCATCTTTGTCTACGCCGCCATCTTCTGCATAACGAATATAAACACGTTTTCCAGAGATCTGTTCTGGCGCACGAAGTTTTGTATACGTAGATCCACCGTCGGTTGATGCTACATCATCAATGTTATGAATCTTGTCTTTATTCTGGACGACATATTTCCACTCGGTATCGGGGGGAGCAAGAACAGTAACTGTTGTCTTCTGAGTACCGTTACCAGAGACATTGGCAACCTGAATCTTATGGCGCGTGTAACCTTTTTCCTCCAACGCTGCAACGGCTGTATCCAAACGGACTTTAGAAATGCCAAGATGCTTTTCAACGCCAACTCCGACGTCAATCATTCCCTTGCTTTTGATCTGATCCTCGAGCATATCCATAGTTGTCCCCAGCTCATCTTTACGGATGTTTCCTGAATCTTTCAGCCATCCACGAACAGTAGACTCATTAGTCTCCATTCTTTTAGCAATTGCGACATTGGACATGCCCTTATCTTTTAGTTTCTGAGCGTACATCACGTTAAACTTTTTGATTTCGTTTGCGGCCAACGATTTCTTTGCTCTGAATTGGGTTGATGATAATCCCATCGACTCCCAGATCTCACGATCAGTCATACCTTTTTCTTTCAATTCAGTAACATTCGACATAAAGTCTCTACTTCGCTGAAAAGGGTTATCACCAGATCCCCAAGGATATCGACCCGAGTGTCTAGGCGTTCCATAATGCTCGATAACATCCGGATCGTCGTCGAGCGTGGAAATATAATTGTCGTAGATCTCGCACTGGTGCATGATCTCTTCGTCTGTCACGTGTCACCCCTCCTTAAGGATTCATTTTTAATTGTTCAAGAACCGAGTCGAACTTGATAATTTTATTCTCTATATCCATAATTCGCTCAGGAATTGGTTCGTGTACCAAAATATCATCATTCTGATAGATACGTAATTCGGCTTGAATGCCTTTTGGATTCTTATCATATTCCAAACAGAATAAGGCCATGTAAATCTCAAGCTGTTCCATATGAGCCGGTATTGCACCAGTCTTCAAATCATGAATTCTCAAGAATCTGGTCTTTTCATTGTAGCAGATTGCATCAGCGGTCCCAAAGCAATTGTCTGAATAATATAATACGGTTTCTGGGCTCATGCGATACTTAAGTGCATCGTTTACATACATGTTTAGTGTCGTATGCGTATTCTTAAGCGGAACGCCTAACTCAATTAGCTCTTTAGCTAGATTGTGTTTTCTCGTTCCGATCAGCTTGGCCATAGAATTATGATACCGAGCGATCAGTTGATCTTCGGAATAATTCAGCCAGCTATGCTGTGATGCCCCAAGGTACGCATGAGCTCCCTCAAGTTTTGAATGCTTGTTCCACTTCATTGAGAATTACCTCCTTATTCTCAGGAAAAATAAAAGCGGCATATGACATGTCGTTAAATAAAGAAACGTAATAGTCTTGATTCGGGCGATGCGGTGCATCTTCAGATCTTTTAGTCTCGAGCATAACCCAACGGTTACCATAAAAAACTGTTAAATCCGGAATACCCTGCTTATAATTCGCATCGTTCTTGACTACTTCGCATCCCTTAAATCTTTCTTTTAGCTCTTTAATCAAGATCGATTGGAATTTTGACTCAACCATTACATTTCACCTCCTTTGTCAAAGATAATAGAGATGGCATATTCTCCCTATCCTCTCCATTATAGGGGTTGTAAAAAGCGCGAAACAAAATATTGCCTATTTTCGGCTGTTTTATGGCAAAACAAAAGAGCCCGTGTAAATATCACGAACTCCATTGCTATTTGGTTAATCAAAGATCGGATAAAGATCTTTTACGTACTCAAATGTATAACCTTTATGCGACGCTCTCATTCCCTGCAAACAGAGGTATACGCATCCTCGATTGCCATTGATACGATTGGCGGCCTCGTGATACGATGGAAAGATTTCGTCAAGTTCTATGATTCGAACCATTTCATGTCTTGGACGTCTGCCACGTCCGCCTAATCTATAGCGAGCCAAAATATAATCACCTCGCTTTAAAACGGGACAAACTCTTCGCTGAAGAAATCCTCTTCGTTGAACTTCTTTTTGTTATTCAAAGCCCGGCGAATGTTCTGATCAATTCCTGGTGCAGCTAGGTAGTAATAAAACAGATCTTTGAACGGCGTGTTCAGTCTATCAATTCTTCCAGCCGCTTGCGTCATTATCTTGTATGAATAGTTAAGACTGTAAAATATAATCGTGTCTGTGTCGATACAGTTCCATCCCTCGGCACCGGCCGTATACTGAACTAGATATGCCCATCGATCAGTCTTAGGAACTGGCTGATGCTTCTCTCCGTTCCATTCTCCATACTCAATCTGAGATTCATTCATGATCTCTCGCAAGATTTCGAGCTCATACGTGAAGTTGTAAAATATAATTGCTCGTTCATGCTCAGCCATTAGCTTACGGATGATAGTACGCCTGGTCGGGTCAGTGTTCACGATTTTCCGCAATACATAACAAGCGGACGCCGCATTGACGCATGGTTCATTCTTGAACGGATCCCATATGCCTCTGACACAATCTTGATACATTGCTTCGTTTCTACCAGCTGTTATGAATGTCTTATGGGGAATGGTCTCACGCTCAAACTTCATCGGAACCAGAATCGACGATCGCAATCTTGATAACTTGTCGGTGTTAATATAGCGATCGATCTTAGGGTATTTAGCAAAGCGTGCAAATATAATGTGCTCACGAGTGAACTGTGTTTTGTTATTATAGAACCCATTAGCAATGAACACTGGAATATAATCGGACCACGTATCTCCTGGGGTTGCGCTTAGTAAGATCCATTGGTTGGCCTTAGAAATCTTTATGAACGATTTAGACCAAGCACCATAGCCAACTACTCTCTGTTCATCAAATATAAAAAACGCATTCTCCACGTTCTCATATTTGCCAATGTTGTTCCAAGAATCAACCACGACCTTTACGCCGTGAGGAGAAGCAGTCGGATCAGGGGATAGCAGAAAATGTGCCATATCGCCTTCCCATTCGTGACTATCTCTTTTACGAGCTGTGGTAATAATATACAGATCCCGCTTCTTTTTGGGATCCATTCGTTTATCCTTACCGCCGCAAACTTTGTTGAAATAGTACGCTAATGAAGTGATAGATTTTCCGCTACCCACTCCTCCAACCAGAATGCATCCGTTATGCATCTTTTTCAAGGCGTTCTCCTGATGAGAATATAATTCCATTAGAACGGAACTTCCTCACTGCTCATATTTCTCTGATACTTGCTTGCGAATTCGTCTTCGACAATCGTAACGTACATTGTCTTTAAGTATGCCTTGACTCCGCTATCCCCGTTTACTTTCCAGCAATACGGACGGACAATCATATCGACGCTGGCAATTTCGGCATAATCCAGCTGATTGACTGTTGTTTCATCGAGCGGAGCCATGCTATTTGATGTTACCAGCATGATCTTCGGAGGAATATGTCCGAATGCAACACTTACCGGCAGCCAATATGTCGGAATGTCGCCGTCTTCCCTTGGCGGCAGCTCTTTTACGTTCCAGCCGTCTTTCTTCATCATTGCGGCAAGATCAACGTCGAGCACAACACCGAAGTTTCTGCTACCTTTCTTATTGAACTTACTCTCTTCGCCAGAGAAGTTCCGGAAGATGATGTGTGCGTTCTCGATTGAAATGTTACTCAGTGCGTTCATAAATATAATCTCCTTTAATCTTAGAATGGGGCTTCAGCATTAGCAAATGCATCAAAATCTCCAAATTGCGATATGGCCATGACTGCGTCATCAGCTAACTTTGCGTAATAGCGAATATCGATGTCTTTCTCCAGGTGCATCGACTTTACCTGTTCTGCTTCTCTCCACAAATATCCATCTGTGCCAGTAGCGAGCGCGTACTTGCTAGGAACCTTTAATGGCTTACCCTTTTCATTCACGCCGCCGCACTTGTCATACGCGGCTTTCTGTTTGATGTAAGTCTCTCCTTTATCTCGCATGAGGAAACCACCGCCAGTTCCTGGGCGAACCGGACAGAATCTACCGACCTTTCCGACGAATTTATAATCGTGATAACCCTCAGGCTGATTCTCGGATCGGTCAAGATAGAATGCTGTTTTAGTCTCGAACGTTTCACAGAGATCGTCAAACACGACGTCTTCATGGGTGAACAATGTCTTAAACACGTACGGAACCTGGAACTGTTTACCTGTTGCTGTCCATTCTCCGTCATGCTTCCCGCCGTCATACCGAGCAATATAAGTCGATTTGTTCACCAAACAGATTTTCTCGTATGTGGCTTCATGATCGAAGTTATAACCGTATTTGTGACCGAAGTCATTTACAAATTCAATAATCTCCTTTGTAATATTCGGAATCTTAATTGAATCAGTCTTGACATGGATAACCTGAATACCCATATCCTGAAGCTTCTTCTTCAAAGTCATCATAAACAGAGCACCGCGTTTAGCTACGATGTTATCTACATTCTCCGGAGATTTAAACGGATTTGCAAATTTAGCACAGGTATAGCCGTAGATAGAGTTGATGATGATCTTCAGGGCCTTAGCCAGTTTATCAGCCTGCTCTTCGCTTTCCAGATACTTGGCTAGTACACCGCCAAGCATTCCACGAGCTTTCTCGATATCATGGTGCTTGATAGCAAGACGAGCTTCCAAAATATCTTTGTATCTCCACGTATATTCGTCAAACAGATTCAGAGCGATGATTGAATGCGGATGCAGCGATTCCACGTCGAGCAGTCCAGCTCTGAAATATATGCCAGGTTCTGCATATACATAACCGCCTTCAGAAGGATCCTCTCCCAAATATAAACTCTTGCCATTCTTGAATTCATATCCAGGAAATTCCTTGCTGAGATCTGTATAAACAAGCGTCGGATTCTTGTCATTGCCAAATATAATTTTTGTGCAATGCTGTCTTGTAGAGTGGTTTACACTCAATCCGCTCAAATCGGCTAGAACCTCTCGAGCGATAAAATCCTGTTTGCATGCGTCGAACGTTGCCTCGGTTGCATCTACATCATTACAACAGTAATCTGCTACCTCATTCCAATGCTCCTCAGGAAGAGGCTGATCCCATGGATATGAGTTTTCCATATGATGAATGCCTAACTCGATCTCCCATTTCTTTAAACTCTGTTTCTTGGAACTGAAATCGTAAATGTCAGCGAAGCTCAAGTTGTAAGCTTCTGCGAACGAAGAATTCAAAGAGTTCTCAATGATTCGCTGAGACAATCTAAACAGCTGGTCGTTAGAATATCCTTGCATCCATGCGTAAAGAATATGATTGTCGTATTTCCGATTGTTAAACCCAACTAGTTTTTTCTTACATAGCTCCTCGATCTCAATCGGCTTCGGATTAATCATACGTATAACTTCTGACGATCCCTGATACTTCCAGCAACAAATGAACACGTTCGGAAATACCTCGACGTCAAAGAATACGATCTTATCCTCCTCTGGTGAAGAAATATAATCGCTTGGCTCATCGCTTTTCCAATGCATCTTATTCATCAGTTTCAGGCAGTATTGACTATTGTTTGTGCTATTTACAGCAAACTCCATAATAGCCGGCCGCATATCCGTGATGTCGTATTTCTTTCCGGCGTTGTAAGCGTCTTCCGTCAGCTTGAAAATATAATCCATAGACGGCTTGGTATAGCCATGGTATTCCTTGTTGAGGTTCTTTTTGATCATACAGCGAAGCATTCTCTCATTCTCAACAACTTTAAAATCGAGCATTTTCTTCTTTCCATCTCCTTTCAAAGGGAGTCCACTGGAAATATGAGCAATTTCTCGATCATTGCACCTGGTCAGACGTCGTCTAAGACTCGCATCACCAGTGTATACCTTTACCTCCACGTCTAAATCATATACTCGGCTAAGTTCAGTTGGATCACCGTCATACCAGTAATGCAAATGAATTGCAGAACCAGATTGACTGACCTCTGCGTATGTCTCTGGGAATTTGCTCGCTGCCTCCAAATTAGCTTCGATGGACTTCTTTTCATTTACCTTGATATCAAAGTCCACACAAATCAGCTTCTCCGGAACTTTTGTGTAATGAAGCTTGCTTGTGTATAAATCTTTCAGTTTCGTTTTAACCTTAGCCCACGCTGTCTTTGGCGTACCTTTGTCGTTTGCATACTGAGCTGGGTACTCTGCCAAAATATCATCGAGCTTACACTTACCGTCCTTAGGCTTTTCAAACTGTAGCCATTCTGGAATATCAGGTTCTGGCTCTTCTTCGACTTTGAACTTGACTGGATTTTCGCTATCGAACTCGACAATATCATCGGCGAACATACTTCGTCTAAATCCACTGTATACGTGACGGATCAACTTGCCGTCCAGCCTAGCTCGATCTTTGTACGAATCAAAGTACTCTCTTAGCTGTTCGCCAAATATAATTCGCTTAGGAGCATAGCCAAGCCCAGACTTCTCGAAATAGTCTCGATACCAGTCATAGGCCATATCTCTGCTAATCGGATCGGTTCTAACAAACTCATCATACTTGTCGAATATAAAATTACGAAGAATGTTCGACTTGTTGATCATCTGTGTCGGACTATACGAGTTGTAATAGTTCTTGCCCATGGACTCGAATACTTGAATGCAGTGATATGCAATTGCTCCTAGTTCAAATCTCATGTTCTCAATACAAATATCATACTCCTCTTTTGGCAAGGTTCTGCCAGTTGGATAGACGTCGATCATTCGCCGAACAATTCCTCGCTTGGTATCGGGAACATCGACAATCTCGTTCGTCCCTAAGAATATGAATGAACTTATTCTCATCGGATACTGGGGTTTGCCTTTTTCATTGATGTATATGGTTTCGTGCGAGACGAGCGAGTTGAAGACACTGTTGTCCTGGATCTTACTCATGTCACAATCGTGGTGAATTGCGACAAGAGGGTTGTCCTTAAATGCTGCAGTTGCAAATTGATTGTTTCGCGATACGAGTGCATTAACATCAAAAGCTGTCCAATATCCCTCGAACAAATCTTGAATCAGATTCATCACGGTTGACTTACCGGTACCAGGTGCTCCGTATAATACGATGAACTTTTGAATATGCTTAGACTCACCGGTAAATATAGAACCGATTGCCCATTCGATCTTTTGCCTCTCCTCTGCGCTATAGCAGGTTGACATAAACTTCTCGTATGCATTGGTGGTTCCTTTGGCTATAGAATATAATAGCCGTTTTGATCTATACTGCGACGGTTTGACTTCTGCGTCGATTGGCGTGATGTCTGAATCGAGTGGATGGTAATTGTGATTGGGGGCTACTTTGCTAAGAAATTCCTTCCACTCTTTCAGTTTCTTGGTTTGATAGTTATTGATAGACAGTACCTTAACTGGTTTGCCAATATCATTGACCAGACGTCCGTCGTCCATCTCTGAGAATTTTTCTCTAGCAAAAGAATATAATTGCTCGTCGACTAGGTCTATTGCCTCGGACTCGTCTGTGATCCAGAAATTTGTCTTCGGGTCCAGTACAGCATAGAACCGGTTGCCTTTGGTCATGTAATCTTTTCCGTTGGCCTGGAACTCTGGTTCAACCTCGATTGTTCCGTTTTTTGTCTCAGAAATGCACATTTTTACATATTGCTTCATGCGTTATTGCCAACCCCCTCCTTTCCGTGTATTTTTGGGTCATTTATGAATATATGCAAAGTGTGACAAAATTTTGTGATGTCGTTTCTCATATATATTAATTTTATATATAAAAAAACAACAAAAAAAGTGTCACTTTGTCACACAAAGAAAAAAACCACGCAATTTCGGGCTTTTTTGGACTTTTTGGGTGTGACAAAAGTGTGACAAACCGTTTTTATTTTGTCACATTTGTCACACTTTTTGGCTATTTTTGCCGTTTTTAGCCCATTTTTGAGTAAAATTATGCTTTTTGCAATATCACAAAAATCACGATTTCGAAAAATGTAAATTTTGTCACACTTTTTAGCCTGTTTTTCACTCAGATAGATCGCCCCAATTTTCATTCAAATACCACTGAAAACTAGTGTAAATATCAGTGTTTCTGAGGTCCTCATACTGCCGTCCAAAACGTCTTGTCGGGTACGGAGAACCCCTCCCATCAGGCCCAAACTGACGGTCTAGCCACCTTAAAATTACCATCTCAGCGTAGCACATTCCGTCATAAGACATGGCCCGATCCGTCAAAAAATCAAGGTTTAAGTTGCCAATCATGACCCAAAACCATTCGACAGAACGGTCCATAATACCGTCAGACATGGTGTCATTTTCGATTCTTTGGGCCATTGCAATCATCATTTCGAGTACAGAACACGGTTTTTCGACCCGATTTTCGTCAGAATATCCCGATTTTCGGTCCTCCCAACCCTCCGAAACGGCCAAAATATCGTACTCATCGCGCAGTGCAAGCCCATCTTTAGCCCGATTTTCGTCAATTGGAATGCGATCAGACCAATAAAAGTCGATTTCTGACAACTTTTTCAGCAAAAATGTGTATTCTTCGCCGTGAATTTCACTTATTAACCATCCCAAATATGTCATTATTCTCTTTTTCGCTCCTTTCATCGAATATTTTTCTGCATTTTTCACAGAATAGCGCAATAACAAATCCTTCCTCGCCACTAATAAACCGAGGTTTTAGAAGATCTTCAGCTTTTGTGAGCCGTTTTAGGCATCGCTCGCAGTAAACATTGCCGTTACTCGTTTCGATCATCGAGTTTCTCCTCCACGGTTACCGGCAAATTCGCTCCGAACATAGCATTAACAATTTGTTTTGCCACTTTTTGGGCACAAGCATTGCAATAGCATCGAGTCACAAGTCTATCGTATCCATCATTACCAGATCCAAGTTGCCAATGTTTCCGGTTAGCGCATAAGCTCAATTTCGTGCCGCTCACACCGTCTCTCACTAATTTCCCACATATACAACACTGAAAAGACTCCATCTTAGTCTCACTCCCTCGTCAAAATATAAATCATTCGCTCTCGATCATTCTGAATGAACATCTCCGAGGGCAATTTTCCCTCTTCGTCTGGTTCACAGAAGTCATCAAGGCAGTGTCCGACTAAGTCATAGCCGTCATAAAGCTGTTCTCCGTCTGCATTGTATAGCGTATTCTCTTCATCGTAGTACGTAAGGCTCTCTTCGCCGTAGTCAACCGGATAATTCCCCGCTCTGAAGTCCTTTTCTGGCAGTACAAACGGCCCAAGTTCCGCATTTAGCCGCGCTTCTCGGTAAGATTCTGAAGTATAACCGTCAACTTCCTTCATCAGATCCTTAAATTCCTGGCTATCAGTGTCAATCGGCTTAGTTGCATAGCTTGAATACTGTGTTTTACCAGAGATTTTTGGTTCTTCAGGCTTTTCAACCGTCAAAATATCCATAAACGGCTCAGTTTTTGGCTTTTCTTCCTCTTTTTTAGCAGAAATATCAGCCTTAGTCTCGTAATAACGCTTGATCGCGGCCTGCTCCTCCTCGCATTTCTTGTCATAATCGGCTCTCAGGATCTTATCCGCCACAAAAAGTGACACCAGTCCGCCGACCACAACACCTCCAATAAAAGAATAAATGGCTGTCATGTTCATTTTAATGTACCTCCTTCTTTATTTTCTGTCATATTCCAACTTTCAAAGCCTTTAGTATGTATATATATCAATGTCCATTCGTGGAATAGTTACATATGCTTCAGCCGTATAAACTTCTCGATTCGTATATTTTTCCGGAAGCGACGTCTTTAGATAGCCGTTAACATGTTCGCATTTAACCGCATCATCTACCAATTTTTCTCCGTGTTCATGCAGCATAATATACCCCCACCCATATGGGAACTGGGCAAGCATGTACTCGATGAATTCTTTAGTAGTGTAAGGATGTTTCATATAAAAATTATCTGCCCGATACACATTTCCATCAGCGTTGTAATAGTTAGTTATGCAAGAATCACAAGGGTAGTCTCCAAACATGCCATATCTCACACGGAAAAGTCGTCTGCATTTATGACGCCTTTTAGCATCGTCAGTATCATAGTACATATTCGGCATATTCTGTCGTCTCATCTCAACGAACGCCTCGTCGTCAGTAAGGGCAACACAGTATCGAATCCGATCATTCATGCCTTCAAAACGAAACGATGCGATTCTCTCGGCCGTATCTCGGCAAGAATATCCTTTAAGACTCTTACTTAGTCCATCGCATCTGAATGCTCCAGCCGGCCAAGAATAAATATAATACTCAGGTTTCATCTTTATTTACCTCCACATTCCATGTTTTCAAAGGCTCCGTTTTTCTCATTGCGCTTCCTACCGCCAAGTCCGTAAGCAGTACCGCAAATGTATTATAATTCTCCCTCATGCACTATCGACGGAGGATACAGTTTTTGTCTCTGCATCTCAGCTAGTGCTTCCTCATCCGTCAATGCTACACAATAACGAATCTGATCGTTTAGATGATTAAAACGAATAAAAGCACTTCTCTCTGCAGTTCTTCGGCATCGATGCCCCTCAGCACGCTTGCTCAGTTCATTGCGGCTGCTAGCATCAGGTAGCCAAGTATAAATATAATACTCAGATTTCATCATTTTCCTCCTCTTTGTCCATGTCACCAGTATCATAATACTCTCGAATTTCTTTCATGCAAAGCGTCCCGTCGGAGTAGTAACAGTTTTCTTCTGTTTTGACGATATTTTTGGTATTCGGCCGATAGCACTTTACGTTCATTCCAACCCCTCGGCCATTGTCTACAATATGAACGCTACTCCGAGCATTTATCCGATCGGGATGATGAATTGTGTAGTTTATAAGTGCATCATATGTGCTAGTATCAACCACGAATATCCAGTCATTACAAAATGAGCCAAATTTCAGAGCTTCGTCCAAAGCATCGAGATAATCAGTGAAGACACGCATCGGATATACATAAATGGTCTCACCGATTTTATCAAATGCGTATACCGTATATAAAACGAACCCCTTTTTAGACCTTTCGATATTAGACCATAGTTTTGCACGGATAACATCAGCATGAACTGCATTGTCGGCAAAGCTGTAATACTTCTTACCGGAATCATTGCGTATAGTAAAACAAGCAAGCATACGTTTATAGGCCGATTCTTCGGTTTCCACATCAGCCACTAAACACTCCGATTTATCATCACATGGTTCTTTAAGAAATTCATAGATCTTATACATATCAATCAAACCTCCAAAAAATATAAATTCAGTTCCCTCGCGCGATGCATATTTCCTTAAACACATATGACTTATCCGGAATGCAACTATTTAACGAATCTGTGATTGACTTAGCACTCTCAAAATCATCTTGCCTACCAAGATAAATCATTTCATCAGGATCAGCCCTATATATTTCATACCATCGACCATCCTCGAAATTTCTATTTTCATAAATGTCCCTAAGCAACCCATTAATATACGTTGCCGAATGGCCTCGTTCGTATAGACCGAATATGTTATTAGCCGAATCCATGTCAGTAGCAATGCACTGCATTACACCACATTCATCAGCCTTAAACATGTCAGTTACTTCTTTATTACATTCTTCATATGACTGATATATATCAAACGTATGTACTGTCTTTTGTACATACATAAGTTTTCGGTACGTAAACAATCTCATCTACCACTCGCCTCCGTTATTAAATATCTGCATAAAACATCCCAGTCTCCCAGTCAATGTTATCTTTATGTATATCAACAGGTCCACGTCTTCTTAATTCTTTATGCTCTGTGGCCGGATCTATATCCATCTCCGAATGTGCACGAGTAGGGTCAGCTTCTGGAACCCTGCCCTTCACGTTTTATGCGTTAGCAAATCTTCAAGCACGTCATCGGAAGTATTCATCATATATCCAAACATTACTTCTTACCAGCCTTTCTCGCTTCACGACTCGCCTTCCAAATCTTGTCACGAATATAACCGTCACAGTTCATTTCAAGCCAGAACGCAGAATCATTTTCATCGTCCCAGTGCTCAGCATGCTCCATGATGAACTCGGCAAGACCAAAGTCGATCTTATAGTCGATATTCTTATCGTAAATCCAACCCACATCCTGTCCAATCTCGACCTCAGGCATGCCAAGTGCACGAAGAGCCTCGTTCAAGAACAAATATCCATACTCTTCCAGCTGTACATTACACCATTTCTCCTGGCATGTTACGAAGAACAGGTTATCAGACCTCTTTTTGCTGAAATTTTTTGGACTATTTGCCTCATCAAAGCAATAAGAATATACGCCAAACTCGTTAGGATCACAGTCATCGTCCATTACTGGTACAACCTTATCACCGTTTTCAGATGTATAGCATTCTGTCTTTTCCTCGTTTGCCTTTTTGCCGGTTCTATAGTAAATATCAGCCAGTTTACCCTCTTCGGCGATAACGCGAGAGCGATACTTGTTAAACGCCTCTGTGATAGATGTCAATGCACCAGCCAGAGCAATGTTTCTCTTTCTAAGGCACTTAAAGCCGCTGAATACAAGCAAAGCGCCGCCAACTTCACAAGCCAAAGCCGGGCCATAAGCCTTAGTGAAGCCCAGGATAGTCTTCTTCCAAGTCAGAGCCTTATCCTGCGTAGCCAGATCACGATAATGAACGCCGTCCTTGCTTACCAGGTCATCTTCGACACCCTTATTGATCTTTTCCATGTTTTCCTTATGCTCGTCCAGAACCTCGTCGATCGCGAGAGTCCCCTTAGCGGCCAATACAGCACCGCCAATCATCAGTCCAGTGCCTGCAACAGCACAAATCTCCGGAGCATGATCTTTAATGATCTCTCCTACTGCCTTAAATAATGCTTTGAAATTCATAAATTATTCCTCCTCAGAAATATAAGTTTTAGTGCTGTTTTTTCGTTCAGAATATTCTCTTCTGGTTATTTCGATCCAGCCTGTTTCACAACCTCTTGATTCTTTAAAGAAACGGTTGATTTCGATTTTCTTCTGCTCGCCATTCTCAGTTTTCAACGCGTAGAACACGCCAACAGTATCAAAATCGCCGTTCTTTTCATCTGTTAAAAAATCCTCGCAATAAACTTTGATCGGCTTTCCCGGCATGTATGGCATTGCGATAGGAAACATCTCGTCAAAGATTTTCGTAACCAGTCCGAAAGAATACGTGTTTTTCGGATAATTAATATCAGCGCAACGTACACGGTCAACGTCGTTGTATTTAACAGTTCCATCGGCGTATACATTTTTAAATAATGAACTCATTCGTTTACACTGGTATACGTCTGAATTGTTTTCATAACCAGAGCATAAAGTCCAAATATCATCAGTATCTTCGATTGGTGTTAACGGTTGTCCGTCCAAAAGACGATTCAGTATAGCCTGTGTCATCTTAATGCTGAAACCAGAATGACCGTCTTTGCACAAACTTTCGAAAGCTTTTAAGGCACTCTCGTAACAGGCACACCCATAATCAAATTCATCACCTTTCCTATTTGGATTTTCTTCCTCACAGGCAATCTTAACTTCTCTTCTTGCCCACTCTGACATTCCGCTCATATGCTATTCCTCCTCAGAAATATAAGTTTTAATGTTTTCGTTGTTTACATCAAATTTGAAATCTTTACTATTGGCAATCTGCTCTCTAGTAGCTTTTAGTTGTTCCTTGGTCAAAGACAAGATTATTATCTGCCAAGGATTATCTTTAGCGATTAAAGGAATATCTTCCCATCTTCCGCTCTCGCCAACAATTTCCTGTCTTCGATGTTCTATCTGATCAAATGTCAGCCAACTATTTTTGCCAGGAATATAACAGTGTTTACGGAAGGCCTCTAATCCGTATATTACAACAAATATCCCGACCGGTTCACGAACTCTATTCATGACCAAGCCATATGGTGTCCCGTCCAACAGACGCGCATAGTGGTACGACGCGAACGGTACAAAATTATTAAACTCCATTTAATCACCTCCTTAAAAACTCAGAGGCCTTGCAAGAATATAAATTTCACAAGACCTCAAAGTCTTAGTCGTTTTCGTCTCTCTTTTTGTCAATAAAGTCAAATAATTTAGTTTGAAATACTTCTAATACCGCAGGTGAGTTCGTTTTTAATTTCATTCTGCCGTCACGACGGATACGAACTTTCATTGTAGTTCCGCGTTCCATTTTCTTAGCGGCTTCTGACGATAATTGTTCAACTCTCTCAGCATTGGAATAGAATTTTTTCGTAACCATTTTCATAATACTTTCCTCCAAAATAATGTAAGACTCTTCGCCTTCATTATAGGAATTGTAAAATTAGCGAGTATTAAGTCTACGGCGACGGATTCTATTCATGTAATCAGTTAAACGAGCTCCTCCATTATAGTGTAACAAATTAGAGATGCCCCCGGATAAATCGTTTTCTACTTCATATCCCAGCACTTTCAAATCATAGTCGTAGAGTTCACGAGTGCATACTACACGTCCTGTTCTCGCATCTATAATGGCGTATATACCAATACAATTACTGCCAAGTACGTATAGCATGCTAGGGAAAGGCTCCATCCCAGACACCCGTAGTAACTTATAATCACTATTCGGTAAATAGAGGACTTCTCCGTTCATATAGTATTGCTTAGATACACTTAGATTGCTTCTATTATTCATTTTCATTACCTCCTATTGAAAAGAAACGATCGTTTTCCATATCACGCATACTTGCCAGAACCTTATCGAAATCGCCAAGATGGAATCGTAACGATTTCTCCGAAATATTGCAAATATCTTCGTGGAGGCCTCTCGAAATTCGTAAGATACCGGAATATAATTCCCAGGATTCGGGCCCGACATGAAGCGTCATATTACTAGCTGCGTAGCCTAACGAATGCAGCATATACGCGATCGCATCAGCATACGATACTCGTCGCTGCACATTGAAATCCCAGCTTGGAATAAATACTGGTGTTTCGAATTTCTTTAAATTGCTTTTCATAAGCAAGCGGCGACTCGCCAATTGAATAATCGATCATTTTAATACCTCCAAAATAAAAAAAAAGCAAGAGACCTTGTAAACATTTGCCTACAAAGCCTCCGCCTTTAGTCCTTTAGTCTTCTGTTGTTTCGGTCTCTACCGATGCTTCAGTATCGATGTAGTCATCTTCCGGCTCAGCCAAGAAGAAATCATCATCGGAATCGCTTCCGTTCATTCTCTTTCCGACAGCTACACCGCCAATGACAGCTGCAGCAGTAGCCACAACCGCACCAACAATGATGCCGATCTTCTTGAAATTAAACTTCTTCTTTCCCACGGTAGTCTCCTCCTTTGCTTCCTCAACAGTAGTTTCTACAACCTTTTCCTGTTCGTTCATAGTAGTTTCCTCCAAATATATTTTAGTAGACTCTAGGTCTCCATTATAGGCGCTGTATTTTTCGCGATTTACGCATACCATTTATACGTGCTTTCGTATTCGTCGGCCAGCTTATCCCATCCCATGTCACGAAGAATATCGACGAGCAGTTCATCGCTATAGACATGGTTTAGTTCTATGTCAGCTTCGTACTTGTCATGAATGGCGATCAGGCGTTTCAGATAATAATCCTCAGTTTTCATAAGAAGATCCTCCTCTTCTTTTTCGCACGTTTGTCCACACATCGTACCAGCCAACGATTTTGTAACCACAATTTTTAAGAATATCATAGAAATCCCAAAACTGCTGTTCCGAAGCATAGATGCCAAAATACACATACTCGGCTCTGTCTATCTGAGAATAGGAGATAAACATTTCCGTAAAATCACAGCTGGTTTCGACTTCATATTGCTCGCAAGTATAACCAATTCTCTTCAGATCGTCAACAGGTCTACGTCTTAGAACGATATAAGTCCAGCATTTCTTATCGTACGCCATTAGTATTTCTCCTTCATCTCGTTATAAGACATTCCAGAGATGCCAGCAGATTCGCCATCGTCCGTTGCCTTGAAAAATGCTCCGTCCTCTTGCGGATACATATATTCGAACATTAGATAATTCATAGCGTCCAACAGGTATTCCGTGTTCTTTGTTTTCTTATACCGTTCAATACACAGATCATGAGTTTCAAGTGCATTGACCAATTTGTCGCCGAAATTGATCTTAGCCGGTCCGTATTTGTAAAATGACGTCTTCACCCGATTCAAGCGAAGCTCGTCAACCTTATGAGAATATTCCTTATCCTCAATAAATTCACGTTTCATCTTTATTTACCTCCATTTTTCCGCGCATTTCGATGAGTCTATTTGTCGTTTTCTCCTCTCCCTTCACATGTGATTCTTTACACAGGTAGTTAATCAGTTTTGAAGCACACCAATTGCAAATATCATAGCTACCCACTGAGTTCAAACCGTCAAAGAATACAATACTTCGTTCTCGATTAAAAATGGTCCCACAAATATCGCACATTTTGCAATCCATACAGTTTCCTCCTATCCAATCATAATATTCGACACGATCAGGCCAGTGATGAAACCGGCCAAGCATACGTTGCCGATAATCATTTTAGTGAAAACCTGTACGTCTTTATCCCGAAATTCTCCGTTGATGTCGCGTCTCACATGCGCAACATAGTTTAAAGAAATCAGGATCAGGGCAACGAGGAATACCGCCGATACAATAATAAGTTTAGTCATAGTTTAACCTCCATTTCCAGTTCATCAATATCAATACCGAATTCATTCCTCAAGTATTCGACAACGGTATTTCCGTCAATGTCTTTACCCAATATGCTAGGCAGTTTGAGAATATCTTGCACCCCGCCAGCAAATCTAGAAAGACGCTTCTCTTTCCAGTAATAGTGCATATTCAAGCAGAGTAAACAAGCAGCTATACCCTGCCGCACCCCGTCCTCAAGAGCAGTTTTGTAGATATCGTTGGTTGCCATTACATACTCGTCCGGGCTAAGAACTATTGCGTTTTTCTTTGTAAAAGCATTCATTTGTTTGCTCCTTTCCGCAGGTCAATAAACGCCTCGTAGCATGTTTTACAAATATCGATACGGATGCCAGAACATTACTTTATATTTGATTTTGAAGCAACGCTCCGCTTCTCGTTTTCTGCAAATATCACAGATTACTGTCTTCAACGTTCCTCACCTCACATGTATCTTTCGCAGTCCTCCAAGCATATGCTCAGCATCCAAAGTGCAATCTTTTTTGGCGATTAGTGTCGCAAGTTTACTTGAAACCTCGCTTAATGATGGAACACAAGTTGTTAAATATCTATATAAACCGTATTCCTGGCATATTTATCAAGAGCGCGTCTTCCTGAAATATATGCCGTGGAGTACCTAATTACCACAGCCAGATCCTCATCTGGTGCATGCTGCTCAACCATTCTCGTTAACAGTTCTGAAATTTGTTCTTTTGATATAATACGCATGTTAAAATACCTCCAAAAATTACAGTTTTCCTTGCGTGATAACAATCGTATATAAATAAATAAGCGCATAAGATATACATGCACTAACGGTTTTAGCGTTACGAGGGTGAGTAGCTTCTCTCGCATTAAAAAATAGCCAATTCAGATTCAGTGTTTCCAGAATCGCGAATATTGTCATAAGCACATAAGTCATCGTTCGTCACCTCACATTAATGTCCATATTCCAATTGCCATGCACCCAGCGAAGCATATAGCCGTGAATATAATTGATATGATTCTCAATACACCTCTACACGAGTACCAGCTGAACGTCAAGAATAAACCAAGCGTAAGTATTTGGATAAGCCATATCAACGAAACCATTACGCATTTTACAATTTGCACGATCATCACCTCACCGTGTAGCAAACATAGGCAAGCACCAAGATTAGTATCGTCATCATGATATAGTATTTCACAGTTCAACCCCCAGGTCATCGAAGATCACAGGAATGCGTCCCTTAAGCTTGAACAACAGAGGAATCATCAGATCTCTCATTTGCGGATGGGCCGTTTTGTCTGTACGAAGTTTGAATATATGTCTCCATTCGCGATAGTTCGCAGACATGACGAGAGTGGTCTTAAGATCAAGCGGTAATACGCCTCTAGCGTCCTCGGCTTTATACCCGTCTTCCATGATCATTCGATGGTAAGTCTCTTCACACGTTTCCATGGCTCTGACCCATTCACCGTGCGCTACAGAGTCGAGATATGGATTGTCAATCACCGTAATCTCAGCTCCAAAACGTTCTTTTGTAAAATTTGCGTAACGAGTGGATTCCTGAGAATATCCAGCATGACGATGCCGAACAAGCTCGTTGGCGATTGCCCGGTTTGTATTCAGTTTAACGACAAGTAGCGAATGCTCCAAAACAGACTCATGACCTCTGCTGATCAGCCCTTTCACAAACTGTTTGGTCCCGTCAAAAGAAGAACTCATAGAACTTCCATAGCAAATTCGCCCAGCACGTTCGATAAGTCTCAGCTCGTCTCTTCCGTCTTTTGAAATATAATTCATGATTGAAAAAGATTGGTTTTCTACTCTCATGCTCTGTCCCTCCACCATTTATTAGGTTGAAATTTAACAATACAAATGTCAGAAATGTCGAAATTCAAAGCAAACGCAATTCGCATCAAAGCTTCAAACGATACGTTCGGCATCTGTCCACGCTCTATTTCTGAAAGTGTTGGTTGCGAAATATTGGCTTCGAACGCTAAGTCTGTCTGGGTAATGCCCCATGCTATGCGTCTTTTTTTGATAAGTTTTCCGATCGCTTCGATATCAACTAAGCGTTCATCATACATTTTCATTGTTTTCCTCCTTTGTGCCAGATAAAATACTTTTACGTGCATACGTTCTGGTGATCTTTCTCATAATCATTACTTTTAGATCGTGATCGGTAATCCCATAACACTGTCTCAACTCAGCCAGACAAATATAAACGTCCGACATTTCTTCCAGCAGATTCATTTTGTTTCCTCGTTCACGCATCATTTTAGTAATCTCTTTCTGCAGCTCAGAGCATTCTTCAATGGCTACTACAGAAATCACTTCCTTGCCATTTTTCTTAGCGATCGGGTCTGTCAGTTCTCGAATATCGTTCATCAGTGTTTCCCTCCAATAATTTTTTAGTTACTTTGTACATCATTGCGCTTTGCATTACCTGTGTTGCGCGTGACAAGCCATCGTTTAATCCTGCAGTATACATCTCGATCATAGCCTCAGCGATTTTGTCGTCGTATGCGATCCATCTTTTTACAAATCAGTTCTGGCATCTTTTGCATGACCTCTGCAGTTATCTTGCCGACTAGTTCATTTCGATATTGATTTACATCTTTCATAATGATACCTCCATAAAAGTGTAAGACTATTCACAAAAAGTCTCATATTCGCTTACTGTAAGAGTAGCAACTCGTAATACGAACGGTTGTGAAGGGTATTCGTATGAACCATTGCATTCGCCAACACTAAACATTGATCTCTCGAAATTCGCGTTGGCATAATCGATCACATTTTTTAAAGTAACCACATTCATACACCTGGTTGCGTTCAGGTACGCTTCAAACGATTTTTGAAATACGTCTTTGCCTTTGACGACTTTAAACACTGCAACTGGCTTCCAAGCTTCAGCGTATAAGATCCCAGTATTCGTGTTAGCGTCATACGAAACAAGCTGTTTCATAGATGGGTGCATATATCCAGCGATTATAGTGTCGTAGTTATCCATAAATTTACCTCCAAAAATATAAAAAGCAAGAGACCTTGTAAACATTTGTCTACAAAGCCTCCGCCTTTAGTTACTTAGTTCCTACGTTTTTTGCGAGATCGCTGATGATCTCAATCACTGCGTTTTTACCAGCTTCGGTTCCGTTAAGAACTCCTCGGGTATAGCCTGCCAAATAGCTAGCTCTTGCCGTGATATATACTACGGTGCCGCTAGCGACCCCAATAGCAATGTACGGTGCAGCCGCCACAGCCCTGTCTTTCGCTTTTACCAGCTTGGTTTTCACAGTATTTTTGATCTCCATAGTCAAAACCTCCAAAAAAATATAATTTAGTAGACTCTAGGTCTCCATTATAGCAATTGTATTTTTAGCGAATGAACGGCAAAGAATACTTGGGATTAGATTTTATTATATACTGTGTCACGATGGTCGTTATCCTTATTATTCACCGTATCAATCAGTCCACGGATATTGTTTGCGTAAAATGCACCTCTGACTGCTTTCATTGCGCGTCTCAGTTCTGCCACTTTAAGCATCCAATCGTACGCGTCATCTAAATCGATATCTACACCATTCATGGAAAGCTCGCTAACCAGTTTCGATGCGGTGCAACCGAGTGCATCGATCTCGACCATCATCTGGTCAAGCACCTGGATTTTAGTTCTTTCAATCTTCATATTAACATACCTCAAAAATATAATTTACTTAATCGGTTGCGGCTTAGGTAGACGAATTACGAACCCGCCTCGTACGTTTGTTACATATGCGGTATCGAGATTATACCATCCCCAGCGTTCCATTGTAAAATCAGCAGTTCTTCCGATCAAATCGTACAAGTCAGCCACGGTAGCATAGTCACTATCCACAATACGCATGATTAAGCAGTCCAGTACCTCCTGAGCCTCAGCCCGCATTCCGAATTCGATGGTATCGAATCTGAATACACCCTCATGATTCATATGTGCGTATCGATCACTAGGTTTATTCTGCTGCGGTTGCGAATAATTTGGTTTATAATACGAGCTATAGTTGTAAGTAGATCCACTCTGTGACCAATTTGTATATCTTCTGCTCTCGCCGTAAAAAGATCTATCTAACGCTGCATGGCCAAGATTGCAGACCGTATCTTTAATAGCCGGGATCAGCACGTCAAATATCAAATACTGACCCACATTACCCCTCTCTTCAGATAGAAATACATCCGCCAGCTTAGACTTAATGGATGGCTTCTTTGCCTCCACTTTACCGGTCGTGACCACAGAAGAAAGTTTTGCTCTCTCTTTCTTCGCAGTCGTCTTCTTCTGGAAATTATCCTTATTTACTGTTGCCATTTAAAAAGTCCTCCCTATCTTCCATTTCGAGTTTTATCAGATCGATGTAAACACCTCTGCAAATCTGAGATACTGTTGCTAACGAGCGCGAAAGGTCTTTTAATGCATCTCGATGAACATTAACGCCCACGTAGTCGCTCATGGTTACTATTTTAAATCTTAGAATATCAACGTCCTGATTTATGCGACGGATCATTTCAGTCATATGTACATAGTCTTCGCCATTACTCATTTGTTTTCCTCCTTTTTATTTATTAATCTCGTGGAACATGACAGCTGCTAAGAATATCAATACTATAAAGCAAGCTATCTTAATCAACCCACGCGCTATGATTATAACAATAGCGAATAATGTAACAAGTAAAATACCCATGAGTGCATACGCAATAATCTTCACATAATCACCCCCCTTCAAAAACTCAGAGGCCTTGCTAGAATATAAATCTCACAAGACCTCGAAGTCTTTACCAGATAACGTTTTCGTCTTCGTCTTCTTCCTCGTCTTTTGGTTTTCTTAAATAACCTTTTAACACGTCAAAGAACCGTTTATTATCGCACATAAGATGAATGTTTCCGCATATTACACTCATAGTAAAGTAATCAGAATCGTCGAGAGTTTCCATCATAGCCCTTTCGATCGACATCACATAAAATGAATATGCGTATCTAAACTTCTTCATCGATTTAAAATCAATAGTAAACGAATAAAACATGTTAAACACCTCCAAATTTCAATGTAAGACTATTCGCCTCCATTATAGGACACTTGTATTTTTAGCGAAATGCTGGAGCCATATACATCGGCATGTTTCTGTGATCCAGTAAAATATAAGGCTCACGTCCAATATACACACCTGAATCAAACGTAACAGCGATATTGCCAGTTTCCATTACATCCCACATGAAGTCGTCGCCGAGTGATGACGTCTGTATACCCAGACCATCGAGCAAGTCATTAAGTGTCTGTGACGTACCCTGAGAAATATCAGCGTTAAGAGTATTGATAACGTCTCTCACCTCTTCCGGACTAGAATAAAACATCTGTCCAGAAATAGGCTCCTTGAACAAAATCTCACCTTTGCCAGTTCGAATGATCTTCTGTTCCTTCTCGACGGGTTCACCAGTCTGTGCAACAGCCTCAGTCTGAGATTCTTCCTTCTTCATTTCTGAAATATCAGTCTCTTTTAGTCTCTTGCCGACTGACTTCTTATACTCATTGAAACTCGTAACAGCCACATTGTACGCGGTCCCCAAACCGGCGATCTTCTTTTCAGATATCACGCCGTTTGCTACGAAGCATGTGATAGTCGCAGCTCCAAGAATGATCGTCGGCCAGTAAGATTTCAAAGCCACTACGAATCTATCCTTCTTAGGCAGAGGATCGTCTGTGTCTCTCTTAGACCACTCGTACTCGGCGTCTGCAATGTTCAGTTCGTGCTTCTTAGTGTCCTTTACGGCACTGATGGTCGTAGCAACAATTCCTGCACTACCAGCTACAGTCAGAATTACGTTTGAATGGTCCCTGGCGAACTTAGTCACCGGTCTGATAAAATCGAATGCTTTCATGTCTAAATACCTCCATGATTAATATAATTATAAAAAAGAAGAGGAGCGGTACTGGATTCGAACCAGTCTCTTCTGACCGAAGCCTGATGCTCTCCCATTGAGCTATCCTTTCCTCTTCATTATAGGCGTTGTAATTTTCGCGAGTCTCAGTCAAAAGCGCCCGCGATTACGTAAGTCAACGTGACTATTGACCAGCATATTCCAAGAAAACCTAAAATCGCAGTCCATATAGTAGCAAATAAAAGTAATATTCCTATAGAAATTAAAACGTCTCTCATAATTATTCACCAACCAAATATAAAAACAAAAGAGCCCGTGCAAAATGCTACGAACTCTTTCAATTCTGTTAGATATCGAATATTGATTTTGTGTCATAATTCAACTCAAGCGATCCAGAGATCAGATTGAAATCGCCTCGAACTGCGGATACGAAAAACATTATTGTAAAAACGCCGTCTATCTCTGTTGCTACCAAGTCTAGTAACTTCAGCTTAGATATTGTCTTTTTAATGTCTTTCAGGTCCTTCCATTTAGCGTTCCTGATCATAATTAAACCAACTTTCATTGTTCAATACCTCCTAAATTTTATTCGGATATCTGTCCATTATAGGACTTGTATTTTACACGAGTCCTCGACGTTTCATTAAATATAATGCCACGTCATTACCCCACGGATCATCTAGCGGAAGATCAGAGCCAGTTGAGTAGTCAAAATCTTTGAAAATATCATAAAGCACTGCATCCTTAGCTATATCTGGATTAGCTATTTGCATCTCGTAGAGTTCTTTTGCCCATTTACTCCAAGCATAGTCACTTATAATGTTTTGATTGTACTTGTAATAAATTATGCTATGCACTAGAATTTGTCGCTGTCGTCTCTCTATTAGTTCTTTTAACTGTGTTTTCCATTCGGGCACATTAAACACCTCCTTAAAAAACTCAGAGGCCTTGCAAGAATATAAATCTCACAAGACCTCAAAGTCTTAGTCGTTTTCGTCTTCTACTTCTTTCAAAAGTCCATACAACATACCAATAAGTACTTCATTGTCGCTGACGATCTCGATTTCGTCATCGAGAATCCGCATATTAAAATAATCGCCAATGACGAGCGTAGCCATAATCGCTCTTTCAATTGACACCATGTAAAATGCGTTTCTGTACTTCTTCTTACGATCCAGCTTAATGTTTACCGTTGTCATGTTAAATTCCTCCAAAATAACGTAAGACTCTTCGCCTTCATTATAGGAGTTGTAATTTTAGCGAAAAGCAAGAGACCTTGTAAACTTTTGTCTACAAAGCCCCTTTCTTATTAATCGATGATGTCTGCTGTAGTCTCTACAACTTTTTCGTTGTCTTTCTTTTCAGTGTCTTTCAGCATCTCTTTAGCAAGCTTCACAACCTGAAGCGAACCAGCAATTGCTGAAACTGCACCTCCGATAATGCCAACGATACATTTAACGTTGCCTAAACTCATTGTGTCTCACCTCCTCGTTAGAGGGATTGTAACTTTCGCGAAAATAAGACACCGTGTAAATATCACGATGCCTCAGTCGAATAGTATTAGTAAAAAATCATGATAAGATCTTTAAACTTTTCAGTACATGCTTTCTCTAGCAGCCATTTTTCCTGTTCGGAATAAGTGATGCCGTGATGCTTTTTTAGCCAACAATGTGCTATGAAGTATGGGTCGGTAATAACCACCACGCATAAATATAGCACGAATATCGGCAATTTCATCGGCCAAGTAAACCGTTTCACGCTCAGCAAAATAGCTAGGCTTAGAGCTGAAAACTGTACCAATTTCGTATCGATTTTATCAAATATAGTCATTTTTGACCAACTCCTTTCATTATAGTAGTTGTAAAATATGCGAAAAATAAGAGGGATTGTTTTACCAGCTTCCAACTGGTGTCTCCCGCCGAAACGAGCGGTCTACGATTAATCCTATTCTGTGGGTACTCCCACTTCAATCTCTCTCGTTATAGGAGTTGTAAAAATAGCGATAGATGGCAAAACAAAAGAGCCCGTGTAAATATCACGAACCCTTTCGTTAAACCATGTCTTTTTGCGGCAAAACGAGGTTTATTTTACTTTCTCATCTTCAAGAATTGCATTGCTTTGGAATTGACAACACCGTCACTTTCAGCAAACACAATCAGAAATGTGCAACCAATCTGAACGGCTCCTCCAACGCAGGCAGCGATGAATTCCCAGGGAATCTCCTTAGGTTGTTTCTTCTTCGATTCCTCGATGTCCAAAGCCACCTTATTGAGTTTCTCCAGGTTTTCAACACCCTGCTTGAACTCGTCACTCTCGATTGGATTCGCAAGCAATTCGTCAAGTAGTTCGCTTCTGGCTTCTTTGAATGTCTCCACCTCCAAATCCTGTTTCTTTCTGAAGATTTTAAGTTTTTTAATCTCCATTTCACAGACCTCCTTTCCATGGTCTCATTATAGCAGTTGTAAATATCACGAATTACAGGTCGATATACTCCGTAAAAAGAAGCCACATCTGCTCTGTAATTTGGATTTTACGGCGATGATACTTGATCGTTTTCCCAAATATCTTAATCTCAGACCAAGCGAATACCCACAGGCATCCGCCATCAATTCCAACCTCCATTAAATGCTTTGCCATTGTTTATGCCTCCGTTTCTTATTTTGATTCAAGGGCTGCGATTCGGTTTTCGAGCTCAGTAATTTTATTTAAGGCATTTACCAAATCCTGAGTTTTTAGTTTTGATCCGTCTTTCATGATGAAACCATTTACACCATAATTTTCGTCATAAATGATGGCACACTGCTCAATATTTCCTTCCGAATCAGGATCGATGATGGATTCTTCTTCGTCGTATAGAGTCAGTCCGCTATACCGATCAGACCCTACACGTTTAACTGCAAAATATCCGCATGGTGTATAATGACCTTTTTTGTTCGTAGCTCCGTCTTCGTATGCAAGTTCCTTAAAAATCAAAGCCCCGCTTCCAGCTTTAACCGAGCCATTGTCTTCGGTGGCTACTGGCGCATATGTGTAAATCGCGTTTCCGATCTGGATATCAGTTCCAGCCAGAGACGGGTTTGCTTTTACTTTGTCGTATGAGGTTGTTCCGTCTAGCCACTGATACACCAGCCATTTTTCCTCAAGCCCAATCGGAGACGTGGTAGTCATCGGCACGAATCCAGAATATCCATCGTGCGCATATCCTTTTAACTTTGTAACATCTTCCGTGACTCCCTCGTATAGACCCTGAATGGTCGTATATTCAGTTTTTACATCATCGACAAAACCTTTTGTTCTGGTTAGAGCGTCAGCAATTGCTTCTCGAACGTCTCTGCCGAAGCGAGCTTCACGAATCAATATAATGTCCCGTTCAAGCGAAACGGGAGTAGATCCAATGGGTTCTGCCATTTTTGATTACCTCCTAATCAATAAAATAAGTTGCTTGGAAATTGTAAGACTGAGCTGGGTTAAACGTCGCAGAGCCAGCGCTGTCAGCTGGGCTGAATCCTATATTTCCCATAGTGCTGATGCCGACATAAAAATAAACTTTTGTACCAGAGCCCGCTGATGGTACTCCAATCAGGTCCATATTTGATTCGGGACGATATCCGTCAGGAATGGTCGCTACATTATGGCCATTGTTAAACGCTTTTGCGTACTTGACCCAGCCCTCAAGTTTCACCATCTTGCCGTATTTGCGTACCCTTATCACGCTGTCAGAGGTCGGGTAAGTCGTATTGCCTGTGACAGCTAAAGGGCAATTGACCCACCCGCTGTCGGTGAGGGTATCGGCTTCTTTTGCTTTGGCAGCATATGACAAAACTACGTCTGTAACCGATTTCGTACCCTCAGTAGTAACATTTTTAGCATCAGCATCTACGTGCTTTTCCAGTACCCAACGATTTAATAAACCTCCAGTTAGCTTTATATCAGCAATAACATAGTAGGCAACCGATTCCCATCTGCTAGGTGTATAACACCATAGTTCAAATTTCACTCCATCTGACGATCCTATGCCTACTAGCTTAAACTTTGGATAAAGTGTATTTGAACTTGTGTTAGACCACGATAAACGGATTGTTTGAACGCCTACACCGGTATTGTCTATTCTTGTGTATACGCATAGGACGCCGTATTTACCATATCCTGAACATACGTGCAGAAACATTGTCTCCGTATCAAAAGCGAGATTTGAAAGTGCCAATGTCCCGATGCGAAACCACCTGTAACCACTATCTGCGTTTGCGGCGTTGTTCACACACCAGCCATAACGCATAGAGCCATTCGTCAGCTCTGTCGCTTTGTCCGCCGTGCCGTGAAGTGGCAGATACTTCGACAAATCCATGCCGTCCAGCTTCTTCTTATCTGCCGCAGTCATCAGACCGTGCGTAGACTGCGTGACATCATTATATGTAGTATCGGTGAACTTCGCGTTTGCTGGGACATCGGAATTGATAGAATGCGATATAGGTGTTGCTACACCATTCGCAGCAACATAAACTGGCTTTGTAACAGAACCCACCGCCGTATTTGCCGTGTGAGTTACTGCTGTTGACTTATCTTGTTTGCCGGAAATATCGGGGATTGCGGGCTTGTTGGATAGGTCGTTGTAATTACCGGTGAAAGCGACGTCAGAGGCGTTTGATGACGACAAGATTACGTCTGTTTGTACCACGTGGTCATTATGAAATCTTTGTAGATACGTATCAACACTATCGGCTTTCTGCACTGGTTCAACTACTCCACCATCATAACCAGTTGAATATTCTAAAAAGACTGCACCATGTACATTCCGTATTTTTTTCATGGACTCTTGGTCAACACAAATGCGAATCACGGAAGTATTTTTTTCAAAACCTTCTGGAGCACCTGGTCTACTAAATAAAACCGTCCATTTTACATTCGGTATCGATAACTCGGAAGTCGTAAATATCTCTGCGTGTTCATAACCGTTAAGGTTTGACCACAGTTTCACGTTAACTATACATTCTAACTCATCGTAGCTCACAATAAACCTAGCCAAGATATTATATGTCGAGAACAAAAAAAAGTGTGGCGTAGTGAAAAGAATATCGCCTAAGGACGCATATTTGTCGGTGTTTTGCAAGTTTCCGTAGCATTCATTATACAGAAGTTCACTCTCTGCACTTATCCGGACATTAGGAACTACGATCTTTGTGTGATTTCCAGAAGAATCTTTCAGTGCTACTACTGGGTAAAAAACAGCGTAAGGCGAACCTAATATATCTTGGTATTGGACTAGCTTATACGTTGTATTGGTGTCTTCGCCAGGAATCCCTAACGCTGTAATATCTTTTTTAGTGACACCAACTGCCGAATCGACATGACCCAAATTATCATTCGAAAACTTATACAAACCAAGATCGTGTTCTGTATGTTTTGGATGCACATACGACGAACCGATAGATGGCGAAATAGAATTAGAACCATAGCTAGGACTAGCGTCAGTGATTTCGTTTGCTGTTTTTATCGCGTTGAGAGTGAACACCGTGTTTTCGACATTCTGCAAATCATAGTCGATGGCGGTAGCGTTTAGATATGTGTCTATTCCATGCCTCGGCGCTAATACTCGTACTGCGTCGGTCAATTCGATGGATGAATAGTCTACGTTGTAAAGGCTAAGGTCGATTCCCTTAACCGTTAATTCTCTTACCCCAGATGTCCAGCTTCCATCTACTGTTCTAGAGGTGAGCTGAATCTTATCGATTTCAGACATTCCCATTCCGACTAATTGTTCGTATATGTTACTTGTACCGACGTCTAGATCCCGGATAATCATCCCATACCGTTCCACCAGCTCTGGGCAATACATTACACCATGCGCCGGATCGATTTTCCAATTTCTTTTATTGATATAAGTCGTTCCACTTTGAAGGCCTCTTTGATCAAGTGTGAAATCTTCACCGCCGTCAACGTGTTGTCCGTGAGGATGTACTGCAGTGAAAAACGTTGTACCGTCATCAGTAATGGTTAAGTCTGTTAAATTTTCTCCGAACTGAATTGTCTGTCCCTCTCTTGAGTTAAATGCCGGATAATATCTACGCATATGCAGTTGCATTACATACACTGCGTCACCCGAATCAGCACCGCCAAAATTTTGTTTCGGATATTGCGGAGCCTTGGAAACCCAGAACAATCCGCCGACATTACTCATCATACTCGAGATCAAATCGATAGCGGTCATGTTATTAGGATTCGAAATTCCGCATTGATTTTGCACTGTAGAATTTAGTTTACCTTCGTCGAAGTAATAATCTTCATCATTTTGATCGCCTGACGAGACTACTGGTTCGTTTACCCAGGCGTATACTGGAACATTGGAATCAGGATCGGTATACTTAGCAATTCTGCCAAGATGCTTGAAAGGGACGTTTAGATTTTCTTTATAATTTGAGCCTCCAGACATAATATTTGCGATTACTGCTGAAACTTCCTGCGGAGATACTCCGTATACGTGAACACCGCTTTTATTCAATGTAGGCGATTCGTATCTAGCAAACATAGCTCTGCCAACGGTTTTTTGTGTACTCCATGAGCCCATATCTACGGTTTTATCGTAATATATACAATCATTGAGATATGACAAGCCACCTTCGCAATGAACGGTTTTTGTTCCATACAAGTCGGTATCAATGGTTAAGGCACGCCCAAACCAAATATGCTTATCGTGTGTTTTCTGGTTGTCTTTGATTACATGTAACTCTGTGACCATTGGGATGATCCTAGAAAATGCCACATTAGTTGAGGGTAATTCAAAGTCCAGAGTCCCGGCGGTGTTAACTTCAATGTGCAATTTGGGGTTTCCGAGTTTTAATTCATCATCGTCACGTGTATCGTCATACATCAAAACTTGGTCTTTTTCGTATGCGCTATTCACAAAATAAATTTTAAACAATTACAGATACCCCCTTCTCAATCCCAGCAATGAAAAATGACGACCGGTTAATTCGTAAGTACCGTCGCCGTCATAATCATGCCAGAATGTGATTATGCATTCTGAAGAAGCATTTACATTAGATAACATAGCATTCGGGTCAGGCTCCATCGCGATATAGCTGTCCGGATTATCGAAAGCCTTTTCGATCGTTTTCATCATTCGCACTCTTGTGTGAAAAATATTTTCTGAATTGTCGATCTGGCAAAACGCATTGTAACTAAATCCTGATTGCGAATTGGCTGGGAAATATATGCTTAAATTAGATAGATGTAAAGGCTTTGCACCAAGTACAATCCTAGCCATTCTCAATTCAAACGGAATATCAACCGTGTCGTTCAGCTTTTCGGTTATACGATCGTAAACGGCTTTAGTATCGGCAGTCGTTGCATTCACATCCCATTTTTTATCTTCATCTGTAAGCATCAGTTTCGGCATTTTTGAAAAGTTAATCGAATACGCCGTAGATGGAGCAACAGATGGATTCGGTTGCTTTTGCGTTTGATACTGCGGAAGTAATGGAATGTCAGTAAACAAGTCCCCAATGGTGCATCCATATTCGAAATCGTAGCAATCCCATAATTCGTTTTCGTCACTACGAGTTACTTCCATTTTGAATGGTTTAAAGCTGTAGTCAATAGTTATCTGTGAATTGTGCTGATCTGATTTCATCGCATTGAGCGACATCCGCCCCTCGTAATAATAATTGGGCTCGTCGTATGCTATCATCTGCATGGAGCGTCCTTGCATATATCCCAAAAGCATGTCGTATGTGACAGTCCATGGGCGAATGTCATTCATTACGATAAACTCAAAAGAGCCAGTTCGGTTGCCATACGTCGGAAAACCGGTAAGTGATGTTGTTAAATCCAGCTCACCATTTCCTCCAGGAACCGATATACTGTGTACGTTTACAGGAGGGACTGCGACCACTGGACGGCTAGATGGAGCCATAACCCAATCCTCAGCTGTATTTTGTTTGCCATAAAAACGATGAGACATTGTTTTGTCCTCGTCGTCAATGTCATATTCCTTAGCCGGATACGCCGTAGCTTTTGGGTCAAAAAACGTAAGCGAATGAGTTTTGGTCATATCAAAACCTTTAATCCAATACATGTTATCCCTCCTTGTTGCGTTAGTTATGCCGTCTTGCGTATGTGTTTAGACGACTCATTTCTTTGTTCATGGGCTTGGCTAGTTCGCCAACCATTGTACCCGTATCCATTACGATTTGCATGCTTTCCATGTTCTCGGACAAAGCCTGTACATCGCTTCTAAGTTCTCGTATTGCGCTTACTACCTCGTCATTACTGAAATCGACATCAGGTAACATTTTAGCAAAGTCAGCGGTTAACGATGTTTTCATTCCATCAACAGAAACAGCGTGATTATTCAACATGGCAGCAATCGCAGAACGTCCGTACCGAACGTTAGATAAGTCAAGCGTCGGTTTAAGCGCATTCATCGTTGTGAAATCGGTTTCAAACGGTTTGGATAGAACGTCGTTAAATATGCTCATTGTGTCTTTCGCACACGTTTCAGCACTAGATAAAGCGTAATTAGCTTTATCGTCTATCCCTATGCCAAGACCTTCCATCAGATATTCGCCCATTTCAGCTGTTTTTTTCGAGGGTGAATGCTCATCAAAAATTCCGCTTAAGCCGTCCAGAATGTCTTGTCCCACACCTTTTACCTTATCGATCACCCAGTCTTTGGCGTCTTTTATTCCGTTCCACAGACCTTCAATAAGGTTTTTACCCACATCAAAAATATCTTCAACTTTTTCAGATATGCCATCTATCGCATCCTCTACAAAATCCTTTACATTTTGTACAAGTGGCAAATTCTGAATACCTTCCCATAACTTGCCCATTAGCTCTTTACCCTTCTCAATTATTTTGACGTTGAGTTTTATCAACGAGGTAAATAATTTCCATATAGCATCGAGGAATTCGTCACCGTGCTCGTCTATGGCAGTTCCCAGAGCATCGATAAACGTAATGATTAGATTAACCGCTGAATCCACAAGATCTGGAAGTTTCGACGATAATCCGTCCATAAAACCTACAATGATATCTGCTGCTAACTGTGTTATTTGGTAAATGTTATCTCTGATGGCGGTGAGTACTGATATAAGAGTAAGTAAAGCAGCTGATGCCAGAGAACCAGATGCCATAGCAATCGATTGCACGAGGGCTACGATGCCTTTTCCGACTGCTGCTAGCAAAGCTGGTATTCCTGCAGCTATCGCGGTGATCATCGCAGTGATAGCGGCTCCTGCACCTGAACCTAGGGCTATAAAGGCGGTTAAAGCTGATACAAATATAAAAATGCTTGCTGCGGCTAACGACATGCCAAGCCCCAAAGCCGCAATAGCTACGCCGAGAGCCAATATTACTATCGACAAAGGACCTATAATAACAGCTGCTGCTCCGATCACGACAAATGCTCCGGCTAATGCAAGTAGAGCAACTAACACACCTTTTATTCCCAGACCAGATAGAACCGCCATAGAATCAGCTAAGGTTTTTATAGCAATAGACACGATGACTAATGCTGCTGCGGTTATTAATAATTGCGGAGCTGGAACTAGTTTGGACAACAGCAACAACGAACCAACTGTCACGGCCATAGCGCCAGCAAAAGCTATCAATCCAGTTCCTATTTCCTTTAGACTCATTCCTGAGAAGCTATCGATTACGGATGCTATAGCCTTTAGTCCAACTGAAAATATGACTAAGCCCGCTGCCATGGCTAAGAAATCTGCAGAGCTGGCAAATTTGTTTAGCAATATTACTGAGCCCACAACAACCGCCATAGCGCCAGCGAACGTTAATAATCCTTTTCCTATACTTTCCCAGCTCATAGAGCCTAAGCTCTGTAAAACTTTTCCCAGTATAGCCATACCCGCTGAAAATATAACTAGACCTACTGAAGCGGCTATAAATTTGGCATTGCCTGCGAATTTTGTTATCAATATTACTGAGCCCACAACAACCGCCATAGCGCCAGCGAATGTTAATAATCCTTTTCCTATACTTTCCCAGCTCGTAGAGCCAAAAGCAGAAATAGACGAAGCAAGTATCTTTATTCCTGTTGCGAACAAAACCATGCCAATGCCCATGGAGAGAAACTTCGAGTCGCCAGCAAACTTATTGACCAGTATCAGCGCTCCAATGGTTGCGCCCATTGCAATTGCAACGGCACCTAAACCTTTTGCTAGGGTAACCAAGTCTGCCGATCCGAGTGACAGTACTGCGTCAGACAATACGTTTATTGCTCTTGCAAAAATATAAATGCCGATTGCAGATTTTATGCCGATGCTGTCAAACTTGCCGACTTTCATGGCCACTGTAATTCCTGTTATTAGAACCAAGGTACCAATAAGGCCAGATATTAGATTGTCAGTCGGTATTGTGCTAAGAATTTGCACTGTTTTTGCCAGGCTCTTTACTGCAGATGAAAATATCACTAGCGCAATAGCACCTTTAACCATTCCTTTTGTGTCCCTGCTTAAAGTTCTAGATACTCCAACGAGAGCGCCGATCAGTCCGGTCATGACTAACGCTGAATTCGATAATGTCTTGGGATCAACTTTAGACATCTTGTATAGCGACCCAGCTAAGATGGCGACAGCTATCGACATTGCGACCATAGCAACGGAAATAGCGGTCATTTGTTTTACGCCAACATCACCTGTCAGTTTAGTCAGTGCAATCATTGAGCCGGTGAGCTCAGCGAATAAAGATGCCATAGCTCCGATCGTCGGAAGAACTCGGTCTACATTAATCAATGAAAGAACAAGCATAGAACCAGCTAGGATGGCAATCGAAACCGCGATCTCTCTTAATGTCTTAGACTTGATATTTGTCTGTAACGACTTTATACTTCCAGTCAACGAATCGAACATTGTCTTGATACTGCCCGCTGCGGCATTGAGATTGGCGCCGATTCCTTGAAAATTTAGAAGCAAGTTATTTACCGTTGTGGACAGAGTCGTCATGGTTTTGTTTACTGTATCTCCACTTTTCTTAAACGTTTTTATAAAAGCAAAGATAGCTCCGCCGCTCATCATTTTTAATACATTATCAAAAAGCAGTTCCATAGTCGATCCGTCTATACCAGATGCAAAAGTAGTTACGAATGACTTCACCAATCCGAAAACAGACATAACCGCAGTCTTCAACGCATCTATTACTGGGGATAGATGTTCAGCAATCGAGCCGATTGTCTCTCCGATTTTAGTAAATACGTCTTTTATACCGCTTAGAACTTTGGACAGTAGACTAAGTGATTTGGTACTTTTAGCAATACTGATGGCTGATGTATCTATAGCTTCTCCGTCGCCCCATATTTCAGAAATATCAGTTAGTATATCCCCTACTATTCCAACTATTTTGTCTTTTATAGAAACAACTGTTTCATAGATAGTATTTAGTACAGTTCCTTGTAAATATTCACCGACTAAATTTTTTATAGTTCCAAACAAATACGAAACGGAATCGGCAATATCTGTGAAGACTCCTTTAATCCCGTAGCCTATACTCTTAATCCAGGCAATTGTTCTTTTAAACGAGTTAACTACTTTTCCTAAAACCGCGTCAAGAACTCCAGTTTTTTTAATTGACTCGTCAAGATTTATGAGAAATTGAGAAAATTTGACCAGTACGTTCAGTACACCGCCAGAAGCGGATGCTATATATCCGAACAATGGCTTTACTACATTAAACAACGACTTTAGCACCTGGAAAGATATGCTGAACACGGAAAAAATACCTCTAGCAACAGTATACAGTTTTCCAATTGTTGACGTAGAAAACTTAATCTTACCAGCTAATTGGGCTAGACCATCAACTATATCAAACAGCGTATCTCTGAATGATCCAGGAAATACCATTTTGAACGAGCTTGCCATTACTCGAATCACGTCTAAAACGTTTTTTACAGCAGTAGACAAGCTCTCGAATAAACGGTAGACAGAAGTAGATTCTGCTCCGGTTAAACTAAGTTTCTCTGTGAATTTTTCAACCTGCTTGGTCAAATCAGCTAGTTGCTTTCCGGTCATCTTTGGAAATACTTTTCTTATCGCTTGAGCCGCAGGCTCTACCACCGTTAACAGGCCTTTATATGCGTTTGCTATCGATTGTATAGCGGCATCTCTGCCGCCTAGCGATTTCCATTCTTTCAGCATCTCGAGACGTGCGTTGGACATATTGCCAATCAAGCCGCCAAGTGTATCGCTAACAGCGGTCCATAGTTTCTTGGCTTCCTCAAAATTGCCAATGATCACTTCCCAACTGTCAGCCCACCCAGTTCCTAGAGCTTCTTTAAGTGTATCGATTAACTGTTTAAAAGTTTTTACTTCGGTAGCTGCGGCTTTAAGTGTCGGATCTTCGGCAAATTTGTTTAATGTCGTTAAAAGTACATCAGTCGTAAGCCAATCTGGATCGCTGCTAGAGTTATCGCTTAGCGATTCTCTGAATGAAATCAATCCGTCTTCCAGGCCCTCCGGCAAGGTCTTGCCCATACTTTTGGCTGTTTCGATCAAACCTTTTTGAAAATACTCGCCGCCCATTCCGCCAGCGGTTTCCAGCGATTTCCAGTCCATAAGCTTAACAACACCAGTGCTCAAAGCTTGAGACATCTGATACTCAGCTCTAGCCAAATCAGTATTACTTGTTCCGGTACCAGCTGCCAAATTAGAAAAGCCTTTAATTGCAGCAGTTGCTGTTTCAAGATCAACGCCCTGAGTCGTAAACTGTCCAATTGCTCTTGTCATATCTTGAAACGAATATACTGTATCATCTGCATATTTATTAAGTTCGCCAAGGGCGGCATTTACGTCGTCAAGCGTTGTTCCTTTGCTCGCTGTATTAGTCAGAATAGTTTGGATATTATCCATTTTTAACGTGTACTCGTCTAATCCATCTATAAGGGCATCGGTGGATAACGCTTTTGAAATTGTCATACCTGCAGATATCGCTTTGTCTGTTATTTGCTGAATTGTACGTTGCCAAGCGATGCCCATCGTCGAAAATTTAGAATTCAGGGAATCAATTCCGGAAGCAACTCCGCTAACGTTCAGTGCTTTATTGATCGCAGCGCCTAACGTATCTACCCCAGTTTTCACTCCGGAAAAGTTCAACGCTTGTTTTAGCCTTGCGAGTGTCCCTAGCGTAGTTTTGGCTCCAGCCTCAAATTGCTTATTGTTGAATTGCATCTGAACGATACGATTGTCTATTGAGCTCATGTAACTTTAGAAACCTCCCTCCACGCTTTATCCGCCATTTTCTCAAATATCTTAGTCAACGCCGGATTTATGTAATCGATGCCCGTAACATATCCACCATTTTTAGTCGCATGCCCATATTGTATTAGCATAGCTATTGGAACATCAGTGTTCTCTGCCATGTTGTCATTAACCCATATGAGTTTTACCTCATTCTTACCATAAACAATTTCATAATCCCAAGACTTAGCAGTTTTACCTGTATTGACCGGAGTGTTTCGAGCAAGAGCATCCACGCCAAGTCTACCATATTCTTCTAGAATCGATCGCAGATCTATGTTCGACGCTTTTCTTAAAAACGTTTCAGTATTTTTGAAATTACCTCCGGCCGTTACCGTAATCATTGAATCACACTTTCTTAAGATATTTCGAATTGCAGTATCCGGTGTACTTTCCAGTCTGTACCAGATACCATTTTGAATTGTTTACAGTTGTATAGTAACCGTAGCAATGGACCTTGGTTCCGTTCTTGAATGCAGTGACCACGTTATCGTTTGTGAGCTTGCCAGGGATGTAACGGCAGTAAAGTGAGGTTGCAGTAACAGAGTAAGTACCTCTGATCGAATCTGACTTAGACTTAGCAGCGGCTACTTTCGAGTTTGATGCGGGTGCTGAGGGCTTGTGCGCTGCAGTCGTAGTCTTAATACCGAGCATCTGATTAACTCTAGCCTGAACTGTATTATAGTCCAAGCCAAGAGCTGCGATCCGCTTCTTTCGATCCTCGCCATTTCCGTACTTGCCGGCGATGACATTCTTAGCGGCCTGCTCAACGGTGATAGACGGCTTTACAGTCGAAGAATTCGATGCAGTTGTCTTCTTTCCCATTTTAGCCGCAACATCGTTCTTAAATTTATTCCAATGCTGTTCATCATTGGTGTCGGTTCCGCCAGCGCTTGCCGGTACAAACCATTTCGGACACACTTTCTTAGTAACGTCGTAGTGGCGAATAAGTCCACCATTTGTCGGGTTCAGACCGTAAATCTTGCACAGTTCGGCGCACAGTTCTACTGCCGCATTGTATGTAGCAGCATTGAATTTACCAGTCCAATCCGGATGACAGCACTCGATACTTACGGTATACGGATTTGCCTGATTGGTGCACCAACTTTCTTCACCATGCGGGATGCATCTTACAATTTCGCCAGTAAGTCCAATAATATAATTCGAACTTACCGAGCGATCCGTATTGTTGAAGTAGTTGCGATTTGCCATTGCGCTCGAACCTGGGTTAGCGACCCAATGAATCGCAATGGCTGTGGTTCTTCTTCTTTTTTTACCTGGTCTGTTGTGAGTCAGGTATGCGTTTACGAAGTTCATAAATATGCTCCTATCCTTTACTGCCGCTAATTCTTCTTCTAGCGGCATTCAGATTCTTGTTTTGGCTTAAAATATTTCGTTTAGACATATTCTGTGGTTTCTGCTGCTTAATATTGACAACACTTATCAATGTTAATAAACGATTTATATGCCATTTTTGGCACTCGAAAGGTATTCCGAGAAGAACCATATACGAATAAATGACTTCTGACGTCATTATTTCTTGTCTGCCATGGCTGGATGCTCGGTTGTTTATAGTAGTCGCTGTATTAGAGTCGTTACAATATTTTAAGATTCTTGTTACATCATTGTCCGTTAAACTGTCATATATGCATGGATCTGGACGATTCATAGTCATGCATTTTATGTAGAACATAAGTTCGTCATCCGTTATTTTTTTAAGCATATCTTTGCTAAGGAATGGCTTCTTGTATTTCTGCTCCCATTTTGAAATGCTGATCAACGAATGCTCCAGTAACAGTTCACCATCACACCCAGTATAAAAGAATTCTTCAACGACCGGATCCCATTTTTCAATCTGCCGTAGACTTAACTGTAGCATTGCTATCCGCCTTCGGGATTACACCCAGCAGAAAATTGTTAAAGGAATCAGGGTTGTCGAAAAACTCGCAGATGAGCTGGTTGTATGCATCAGTCTGCTCAAATGCATCGCGCAGCTCATCACTTTTAATGAAACGACGATTGTTCTCAGATTTCACACCGTAAGATCTGAGAACAATATCTTTGATCATCGGAAATACTTTTGTAGCTTCAGCAGTATTGATGATTGCTTTCATTCTCTCGATCATGCCACCCTCGTAAGACAATTCCATTTCGGTCAGTTCGGCACGATTCAGATTGAACCAGAAATCCTGAGTATATGTATTTCCTGCGTAATCTTCGCAGGTGATTGTTTTCTTCAGCATAGTGAAAAACTCCTTTCGCATTGCGCGTTTTTAATTTTTGTTATATTCTTCTTGCATAACTGTTACTTGAGCAGCACATTCGATATGCTTCTTGTGCAATAATTCGTACATAGCCATTGTGTCCTCCGGCAGCTTACTATCAGTAATTAGTTTCTTAACCTGCCTATGTAGAATATTCGCATGACCCATCTCGACCGTAGACAACTCATAAAATGTCTTAGCCAAATCCGGGTTTGCTGCTTTCAGTTTATTTGCCCAGCATACGTATTCTTTAGCTCCGTTGACTTCATCGTCAATCATGTTTACTAATGTTGTAATGATTTCCATCATAAGCTCTCCTTAGCTCGGGGGTGGATCTTAGGCGCCAATTACTCCAGTTCAACCATACACTAGAAACCCCAAAGCAGATTCATGTCATTTTGATGTCTTTGAATTAAACACTTACCGTTTTAAGAATCTCCAGAATCTCTCCTGGCAGCGGCAGTGTTGGAGCTGTGGTTGCTGTACCATACAGCTTATCTTCAATTGTCTTAAGCTTAGCTGCGCCGTTGGCATCCTTCAGCAATGTTGCCGAATCAATGACCAAATGTGCAGTCGGCTTGTAACCAGCCACATTTATCGGATTGGTTGTGATTTCCCAAGAGAATGTGATCGCTTCAGGAGAATCGTTGATCGTCGCGTATGCTCTCTCGGACGGGGATGCTGTGGCATTGTAGATGAGATGTAGCTTATAGCCGTAATCATTGCCCTTTACATCGTTACCCTGAACAGACCGGAAACAGAATCCAAATGCTTTTCTTGTCTGCTGTCCGATGCTTACTCCCGGAGCCAGATCTACGGAACCATCGCATTCACCCCACGCATCAGGGTATGTGTATGCTTCGATTGTAGCACCAAATTCCTCCGCAGAGCGAAGAGACAGATACTTAATATCGTCGGCATACAAAGCGGTTTCTTCTGCCCCAGACGGAGATTCTGTCACAGCGGTCAGACCGTTCCAGGCTACGCCATCACCATATTTTCCTTCATCGGTCATCACGTACAAGACACCCTGCTTGGTGCCAGTTTCATAAAGTCTTTCACCTGTTTCATCCCAGGTCAAAGGTCCCATGGCCATACTATCTTCCTCCTTTAATAAAAGATTTTGAACACCTCATGATTGAGATTGTTCGACGTGAAATGACGATCATAGATACATGTTTCAAACTCAGTTGCCATTCTTTTAATTAATGGATTATCTGGGTCAGTACCTATAAGCGTTACAGTATACCTTAATGCAAATGCGTACGGCATATTGTTAGCAAAATGTGTATCGCCGTCAGATCGCTCGTACACAATGCAAGGATACTTCATTTTAACAGTTTCAGGAGGCTGAAAATAGACGTTTCGGCTCCCAAGGATATCGCACAGTTCCTCGTGCAATTTAAGCCGTCGGTCCATTATACACACCTCCAACCGTCAGATTTAATCTCGGATAGGAAATGTCAATATTGTTGACTTTCCAATAAGCTCCGAGAAATTTAATGTAACGGATAGCTGAGAAATGCTCATAGGCAAAAGGATCTGCAACAATGGAGATCTGATTCGTAATGTTTACGTTATCATTCAGCGTTTCGGTTCCCTCCCATCGACTGGCGGTTCGTGTAAGGTCTCCTCGATATGTACGCTCCTTAACACTTTCTGTCCACACGCCAGGTCTGGTTTCTTCACTAACCGCAAATCCTATAATTCCGTAGAATTTTGCCATTTTGATTTCCTTCCGTTAAATTCGTTCTTAGCCCGCGGTAGCTACTCTGTGCTCGAAGCTGATTGCAGAGTACGGCTTGTTCAGGGCACCAGAGATACGGGTTTCAATCAGATACTTCTGCTGATTGAAGTCGATATCGAAGTCGTCGAACATGGTCACCTGACCGCCAGCGTCTGTACCGATGGTGTAGTCGATCGGATTCACCAGGATACCATCCAGAAAATAATCTTCTTCCTTTGTATCGCCGAGGGACTCATCCTTAACCTTATGCTTCGCACCTTCCATTACCGGTACAGTAACAATCTTGAAAACACGCATAGCGGTTGCCAGGTTAGCAATGGAGTCGTACAGCTTTCTGCCAGTTGTGTCTTCCAGCAGGAGCATTTCAGTCAATACATCTTCTGTAGTCCAGAATGTAGGATTGCCAGAACCCTTGTATTCCTTACGAGCCTTTACAACTCGCTTGATCAGATCCTTAGCACGATCGGACTCGGTAGTTGCTTCGGCGTACTGAGCACGAGCCTTCACGGTGTATACATCACTGTCGGTCCAGATCGGACGAATGTGATCTTCGGATACCTTGTCTTCAGCCACGGAGCTACGGCCGTCGCCAACGAGAACCGCACGAGCAATTTCCTCATCCAGCATAATACGCATTTCGCCCTTCAGCCAAGCGACCACGTTGAAGTCGGTGATGTCCAGAATATCATCACGATCCAGCTTCTGCTTCTTGTAAATGGTCTGCGGATCAGTGGAACGCTTCAGAAGAGCGATAACTTCCTCCAGCTTCTTCTTTCCCTTGATGTAACCCCTTGCACGAGCTTCGTCGGCAGTGATGTTTGCATGGATAGACTTGATACGGGTAAACGGTGCATGCTTGGTGGCGCCCATCAAAGTACTTACCCATTCGGTCTCGCGCTTGATGAAATCCGGAGAGTCGCTGATTGCCTTAGCGTCCGGGAACAGCATATTGATGTCTTTTACACCGTACTGATCTGCATGGGACAGAACTGATTCCTTCAGGGATCCCAGCCGTTTTGCATCTGCGAAGATTTCATTCATATCGTCGTGAGACAGTACGAACTCCTCGGAATTGTTTTCTGCGTCAAACATGTTGTGCTTCACGTCTTTATCCTCCTTATTTTCTTTGTTCTTGTCGCCGCCAAGGGCCTCACCAACCATGTAATACAGAACGTCTTTCTGTTCTTCGGTCATGGAGTCGATTACATCCTGAATAGTCTTCTTATTCTTAGAATCAGCCACAGCTTTTTCCTCCTTCGTGTTGTTAGCGTTCTCAACGTCGCCATGAACAATCGGACCCTCTGGATCCAGATCGATAGCATAAGGCTCGCTGTAGATGAAAGCTTCGTTTGTTTCATTATCAACATCGTCGTGCGCCACGACTTCGTCAATATAAGCTCCTGGATTTGCACCGGCCAAGACCAGACTGACTTCACGAATCGCACCATGAACTACATCTGAACCGACTTTCTTAACATGATTAGCCCATATAGACAGTCCGTTGATGTCTCCATGCTTTACCAGCTGCTTGGCGTATACACCGTTTTCTGTGTCATTGAACAGGCCATAGGCATAGACACCGTCAGCTCTGTTTTCAAGCAAACACTTACCCAGTACATTTGTAGGCTCTTTATGCTGGTGAGCCCAAACCATAGGTACTACCTCTCCGTCACAATCTTTAAAAGCACCGTGACGAATAGTTATGCCATCGGAGCATCTGCGATCGTTTCGAGTCGCATAGCCACCGAAGTCGTATTTAGCAAAATCTTCTGCCATTTTGATTTATTCACCTCGTTTAATCCAAAACTTGCGCTCCAGACTTTTTAATGATTGAATCGATATACTTGGATGCCTTGTCGTTAAAGCCAAGATCCTTCAAATATGCCACAGTTAGATTGCGGCCTAGAGTACTTACGTAGTCATTAGTATATTTGCGTCCTCTTCCAGTTACAGCATATGTGTTAGTCGTAGGAGCACTTTCAAAAGCCTCATCCCATGCTTTTGCATATTCTCGGTCGTAATCATTCACCGAAATCTTTCCTTGATCAAACATTTGGTCAAGTTTATCGGTTTCTTTAACTGCGCGTTTATACGATTCACTGGTCTCCCACGCTTTCTGCTTTTGTCTTTGGGATTCATGAACCTTTTCAGACTCGGTTCCGATCCCTTTATCTCTTCTCCATCGATTACTAGAACCGTGTCTTTCTCCGCGTGCCTTATTAACTGCTTTTTGCATTTGTTTTCGTACAGCATCTGGATTCATTCGCCCAAGATGTTTCATACCTTCTTCAGTCAATGATCCATCGGGATTCTGATAACGGCGTACACCCCACTTTTGGCCTTTAATGCCATGGTGTTCGATTACTTAGTCGTAATGGATTCCGTAGTATTCTGCCATTTTGATTCACCTACATTACTATCGCTTATTTCTTTGTCACTCAAATTGCTATCATTGTCGTTTTGAAGTCGTTCTAGCGCACCATTGACAGCTGTTCCAGCCTCGCCATTATTCGCAATGTTCTTATTGACAAGTTCATCAGCTCTAGGCGCAGAACTGGGCTTATAGCCGATGATAGCTCTGAACTCATTCGAAGATAGGATTTCATTTCGAGTAAATCTGTCTGCCAGATCAGCAAGCTGTGTAGTAGGTACGAGCTTGAATGGATCTCTGAAGAATTCGATAGAATGTCCTTGAGTCCTAGCTGTCTTGGTCAGCCACTTGCGTTTCATCTCAATCGTGATGACTGATAGGAAAGGTTCGATAACACGGTTATAGTAATTAAGCATTGTCTGCTCATTTGCCGTTCCATCGAAAATTGTCTTGTCCATTCCAAGCTGTCCGAATAGCATATTCGTCAAATACTCAATCTGGGACATAAGATTGTTCTCGAGAGAGCGGTTAAGCTGAATGACTCGCTCAGTACCGTCAGTATATGCGATGCCATACTTGGAATTAGCTAGCTGATCCTCGATCATTTGCTTACGGCGATTAGCCTGCTGCTCCTGAGCTTTAGTCTTGATTGTATATGGAAGCTGAATGATTAAATCCAACTTGCTCGATCCAGACTGCTCATCAATAGCATCCAGTAAATTAAGTTTTCTGATCAGCCGTTTGAGAATTCCGTTTGGCTCATTCATAACCGAATAAAATGGATTTTCAAGAATAACACAGCATTTCTTTGCAACACGCAAATTCTTATGCTGGCAACTTCTGTCATCATAAATATCCACTGTCACGTAATCTGCGGACCATTGTACCACACGTCCAACACGCATATTGTAGATATTATACGAGTCGTTCGTGTTCGGATCTACATCTGTCTCAAACGGAACTACGGCAACGCATCCTTCGTCGCACATGGACATTACCATATCCTGAATAAAAGCTCGGTATGTCTGATCCTTATTGGGGGAGAGGGTTAGGCAATCGTTTAAGCTGTCTGTTATAGTCTCAACGAAATTACCGTTTACGTCTACCTTGACATGTTCTATTTTGATTGATGCTACGTCAAGTGCAATTCGATTATAGATCGACATTATAATAGAACGTTCGTTGCTGATGAAACGACGTGTTCTATCAGGTTTTGACGAAGACACGATCGAGCCCGTGCTAGCGTCAAGCTTTTTGTATTCATCTGTGGGATCTCTGCTAAAGAAAGCATTCCACAGTCTCTTTCCTAAGCCCATAGAGACCCTCCTTATTTACGTTTATACTTTTATAATATGTTTGAATAGTCAGTTTTTATAATTTTAGGGACCCTTTTCTAATTTCGTTAGCCACCGGAGCAGTATGGTGTTCGATTACTGAGTCGTAATGGATTCCGTAGTATTCTGCCATTTTGAATATTTCTCACCACCTGTCACTCAAAACTATCTTTATGGATCTTAAAGGCTACGAACGCGTCTATCAATGCTGACACGTTATCGATCTTTTGTTCGTATCGTTTCTTCAAAAGCTTGCGGTTTCCGTTGGTATCTTCAAGCGTAATGCAGTTACCCATACAATAGGTCATAAGACTCTCGTCGTGAAGTAAGCACTGATCTTCGGCCATCTTTTTAATTTCGCCTAGAGGAACACTTTCTGTTTTTGCACCCTGGATTACTTTTTCAACGCCATAAGGACTGTTTTCCTTACACCAACGCTCTACAAAATACTGTGCGTTATATGGGTCGTAACCAAAACTACGAATCTCATAACTACACGAACGTATATGTCGATCAAGGTCGTCAAAGACATTGTCGATGTCCAGCACGGATCCGTTCATAACTACCAAGGTTCCTTCTTTCATGAATTCCTCGTACTTTGCTCTCATCGCCAAAGGAAGTTTGAACAATGTGCGCTCTGTTATGTAGCTTCGCACTTTGCATGCAAATGTACCATCCGGCAACGGAAATAAAAACGTGAATGCACAAAAGTCATCTCCCTGAGATAGATCGGCTCCTAGAGAACAAGGCATGCCCCAGTAAGATCTTTTCCGTGTTGGCAAGGTTTCCTCATAGGTGAAGAAATACGTGTAACCTTCCATGGGCAATCCAAAACGCTTTGCCAAAATATCGTTTCTGGCTGATGGATTCTGCTCAGCTTTTTCTACTGCTTGCTGATAGACCTCATACGTTACAGTCTTGCCTAGATTCGGGTTGGCTTTTACCCACATAGCAGGATCAGCTACTTCTTTCACATCGTCCAGCTTATACCACCAGATGGACACATGCGGATTGACGTATTCGCCTTTCAGTATCTTCATCAATTCCATTTTGATTGAATCGCCAGGTCCATTTCGAACCGTACCCTCTGAGCTTGATGCTACAATCAAATAGTCCTCATTCTTAGAGGCACCCTGTTCGATTGCTTCAACGACATCTTCTCTAATGTCACCAGATAGCCATTCGTCAACCGTCGCAAGTATACAGCGCATACCCTGAAGCTTGTCGATTGACATTGGCTTGACTTCGAGAAGACTATTGGTGAACAGATTCTCAATGCCCTTCTTCGTGGCCGCGAGTTTCACGCCCTCCGGAGAACGAGTATTGTGCACTGACCCCTGAGTATAAAATTTAAACAGAGGTCCTGGTGCTCTCGTAATAGCTGTCCTGAACGGAGCCATTACTTCATCCGCCTGTCTCATTGTCGGGGCGGTTGTGATCTGTGATGTGGTTTGAGTGTTGACTGTAAGCTGATAGGCATGATGTGTTTCATCGTAAACCGACTTAGCCGCACCACGAGCAATTATCAGATACTGCTTGTTGATAAGACGTTTCTTGATACGCTTGGTAACGTAATGACCGCCTTGATGATCTTCGCTCGGCTCATAGACACTTCTCTCGACAAAATAATACCACCCGTAAACGTCTTCAGCCCAAAGCTTAAACGTATCGAGTAGCCTCATCGGAGAACCATCTGTTAAAGTCAATTCGTTTTCACAAAACTTAATGTAGCCCTCAACTGCTTGGCCGTCATAGTAGAAATTCGGATTGGCGATGTTATCATCTATGCGATTCATTTGCATAGAGATTTCTCGATTAACAGGGATTTCACCGCGCAACACGGCTTTACGAAATTCCCCATAATAACGAGGCGTTGCTGTGTTACTTAGTGACATTTGTTACTCCTTATTTTTAGTTTTAACGATTTAAGAATTTCTTTTCTTGATAGCTCGTTACATAGCATTCCATTTTGAATGCTTCACATCGACTTTATACTCCTTTGGTGTATCCTAGATTTTCTCCTCCAATACACTGAAAAGTGGTTCCTTTTTTTAGGATAATATCACCAGATTTGCGTTTTGACCCGAGGATTTCTTGTCTACGAACTTCTTTTTTAGCATCCGACGTCCAACCAGAAGTTCCAGCTTTCTTTTGAGCCGCGGAATGGCTTCCTGCATCTAGCGGATATGGCGGTCCGTTACGATCTCCCCGCTTTTGGCCTTTAATGCCGTGGTGTTCGATTACTGAGTCGTAGTGGATTCCGTAGTATTCTGCCATTTTGAATATTTCTCACCACCAATCACTTACCAGCTAATTGTTTTATAGCCAGTGCAACGCCTAATGCTGAAGCAGTAGTAGTCAGCACAGCAGTTCCAACCCTGAATGCTTTTTCGACATACTCTCTTCCTTTACTTACTTGCGGAGCATTAAACACGTCATTGTACTGGCGTTCGAGATTAGCCCTATTGATAGCGTCTCTAAGTTCTTGGTCTGTGAAGTCAGTTAGATCTAATGGAGTAGTGTTTTTGCTTTTAGTTATGACGTTTGACAATTCACTAAGATTCCTAGATAAATTGGCTCCTTCGGTTGCGATATTCTTTGTGCGTTGAATGTCTTCGGTTGCGTATCTGCTAGTATCGACATCTAGCGTATCAGTTCCTTTTTTGGTTTTTTTTGTATAGGTACCGGTTCCAGAATCGTATGTACTGTAGCCTTTCTCTCTTGCGTCTCGAGCATATCGCTTCTTTCCGGCTTCTGTCAGCGTCCCGTCTTTATTCTGATAACGACGAACACCCCATCTCATCTTAGGAATTCCATGGTGTTCGATTACTGAGTCGTAGTGGATTCCGTAGTATTCTGCCATTTTGAATCACCTACCTTCTTAACGTACTTGACCGAAGATACGCCAAGGATTGCGCCTAGGGCAGTATCGATTGCGATGAATGTGCTGGTGATCTGCTCGCCATACGGAATTCCCCAGATCATAGAAATGGCTGAGAACAGAGTGGCGATTGCTGGACATACTACGAGAGCAATCCATTTGAGAATGTCATATATTTTGTTAGACATGGTTTCACCCTCTTTCACTATTCTTCTCATCCATCTCTGCAGCTTCTTCTGGACTGATAATTCGCAATTGTGCACAGGCATTATACCCTATTTCGCAATCACCATTTCCTCCCATCTCTCGATAAGGACGATACAGATACTCTAAAGTTTGTTTTTCTCTGAGAGTGATTGCACCTCTGCGAATACATTTGTCAGTCAAAACCATAATCTGGTAATGACCGAGTCCAAGCAACATTTTGGATGAGACGAGTTCGTTACTTTTCTTTTTGTCTTTTCTGTTAATCAAAAATTGAACGAACGACAATACTCCCGAAGATGTTAATGCCGTGATCACAGCGACAATTATAGATCTCATTTCAGGGCTCATCTACTTCCTCCAATCTAGGATCAACTTCGACGTTCATTCTCCATTCCAGCTCCTTAATTTCGTCTTTCATAGACTGCTGTGTAAATGAATTGGATGGGGGATCGAAAACGAGTTTGACTTTCAAGTAAATATAAGTCTTAACTTCGCTAAGGATAGCCTCGTCATCGCCAAGAAAATCATTCCAGGTTTCATCCAATCCTGTAATAGTGAATCCAATAGCACCTACACCAAGCTGATTTAGGATTCGTAATGCCGAGTTTATATGGACGATCAAATCTGTGTCGAAACCAGTGAAATCGTCGTCCTCGACTCCGCCTATCATTTTCTTAATTGTTCTTAGAATGCTGTCCACGACTGTTACCTCCGTTAAACTGGAGACAGTCGGAATTAGCATAACCTTTCAAACCGTGCTCTGAAACCACTTTGAAGAAATGTCTATCGTCCCAACTCCAAGCTTCGTCGTCAGTATTGACTTCTACGGTTTCATTCATTTTGATTTCGCCGCACGTTACATCAGACAGCTCGGTATCGGACGGATCAGCACGGAGTGACATGGCTTTGCATCCGACGATCTTAGCTTTCTTCATCTTATCACTTCCAGAGACATGTATCTCCAGGTTTTCTTTCACCATTGGGGATACTGAGTTTATTGTCTGTTCCGTAATGTATTATATTGTGCGTATGAAAACAAGTCAATATTAAATTGTCCAAATCGAATAGCTTGTCAGAGCCATCTTCGATATCGTCTATGGTAATTGGGACGATGTGGTGAATAATCGGCCTCTCGTAAATTATATAGCCGTCCACACCCAAATCACAACCCATATCCCGAACAATTACTTTCTGTCTTGTGAGTTTCCATTGACGGGAGCGATAGAGTTCTTGATTAACATACCGCTCTACGCCAAACGTCTCGTAAGACACTTTACTATTGGTTCTTAGATACTCTAGTCGCTCTTTAAATGACGGGAGAGTGATAAGCTCGTGATATGTTTTCACTGCTCGTCTCCTCCATGACCTGAGTATTCCCTCATAGCGCTCAACGCGTTTTCATACAGTTCCTTAATTTCGGCAGCTGACTCGAGCGCCTCCGTCTTAGCCTTAAGCAATTTCTTTTGCTCTTCCATCATTTCTTTTTCAAGACGTTCTTTGGTCGAGCCAAGTTTAAGATAATGCGTGATAACTTGAGACGAAGCCGTTCCTTCCATGAGCTGTTTTTCAGCTAGATCAACCGCTAGTGCAATCATCTGATTTTCTCTCGCTTCTACGGACATTGCGGTTCTTCGTTTTCTAGTTTCACTCATACGATCTCACAACTTTCTCTCGCTATCGCGTGTACTTTATTCAGTGTACAAATATCCTTACGCTTGGTTAAATGTAGTTTTTGGAGGTATACATTTTATACAATGGAAAGGAGTCCCGAAGAATCGGTTTTTGGAGGCAACCCAATGGCAAAGGAGATCGTAAATGCCTATAGGATACTTGCACACTCGATAAAGTACACGCGGTTAACGTGTACTTAGACAGATTAAAGCTCTGCCTCGCTTTTCATTTTGATTTAGTCAAGCTTAACAGCATAACCAGCTACATGTGTGACTGTTCCGGCGACACCGGAAGAAATGACACCATATGCCGGACTGTTAACGTGACACGGAACAGCAATGTATCTCGTTGTCTCAACGTGTACAGTGATAAGAGCATTAGCTACGGTCGTAACTGTTGCTACGGCCTCGGGCATTGCAACTCCATCTTTTGTCATCTGGATAACAGCAGTGCCAGCAGCTGTGGGGTTCAGTGTAACGTCAAAACCGATCCGATACAAACCGGAAGCCTTAACATTGAACCCGCTAGCCTGTGCGTTGATACACTTACCCGTCGAAGTTACCTCTCCGCCAAGAATTGACAGAGTTGTTACTGCTTCTACTACAGTCTGATTGCTGTTGGTGTAGGTTGTAGAACAGGATCTTACGTTGCAACCACAATTGTTACACATTCATATCCCCTCCTTAACAACCAGAGCAGCAACCTCCGCAGAACGGAGACATGCCAGCGTTGTAGGTAAAGCCATTCGGATACCGTACGACGTTGTTCATCTGCTGAGCCAACTGCAGCTGAGAAATCTGAGCCTGCTGTGCTGCAATTGTCTGCTCAAGCTGGTTCTTCTCCATTGCTGCGAACTTGGCATCGATGTTGGCGTTGATCGAGGCTGTGTTAATAGCCTGATTATAGTTTACGCCGTCGATAGCTCGCTGTGTTGTACAGCAACACTGAGCCATCTGAGAAGACAGATCAGACTGAGCTGAGGATACCTGATTCTGCAAATCATTGAAGTTCATTGCGTTGCACAGTCCGGCTTCTGTTACCGGATCGCCGTTACCGTTGGTATTTCGATTATTCCAGCCGCCCATTCCGAACATGAATAGGAACAGAATAATGATCCACCATGCGCCACCGCCAAAACCGTCGTAATCGTTGTTCTTGGACGCAGCCGCAATATCGGACAGAGAGTACGTGTTTTCCATAAATGTACCTTCTTTCATAGAATATATGTCATAGAGGTCTGCGCACTACCTCACTAACACCTACTTAAGAAATGCCTGCATTAGCGAAGCCTGTTGCTTCAATTGCTCAAACTGAGTCTGAGACATTTGGCCATTCGCAAGCATTTGCTTTACAATAGCTTCTGGGTTCTTGCCCTGCATCGTTTTCTTGAATTCAGCGAACTGAGCCATCATTTGCATTGGATTGCTGCTGGCCATTGTTCCGCTGTTTTGGGTTGCGTTGCTTAGCATCGCGAGAACCGGATTCACTTGGTTCATAAATATACTCCTCCAATCTAGCTAATCTCTGCTCAATAGATGAGAGCATTGTCTGCTGCTGATCTTGATGCGGAGAAATATCGAATGCACTTACTGTTTTGTAGCCAGCGCCATCAGTTGAAGCCAGCCAAAGCACTGGAGCCGTTTCGTCAAGCAGTAAAACCTGACTGTTCGGTCCCATTTGAAAGGCTTCGGCTCCATTTCTACCGTTCACTTTTACAATATCGTAGTGTGGCAGTTGTTGGTTCTGGTAACTTGTATTCATTCCGTTGCCAAAAGGCGACTGAAAAGAGTAGTTCGGCATTCCGTACATGGGGTTTTGCATAATATCCAGATCCTTTCCATAGTTTGTTGCCTACTTCTGGAGACTTTTGCCCAAGGATGTTTTTCAAAAATATCACTTCGGGGAATTTT